>ENA-OSEY01000025-OSEY01000025.1-marine-metagenome-genome-assembly--contig:-NODE-25-length-117305-cov-11.336012_pt1 | contig 117305 bp, 127 predicted proteins | sample MGYA00248465_ERZ534230 | MGnify/ENA primary metagenome ERZ534230 (study PRJEB26409, sample SAMN06344110) | marine metagenome | isolation source: Sea water from surface | place: Atlantic Ocean:Southern... | reverse complement strand
ATACTGATGTAGTCCTAAGAAAGGCAGATGGTTCTGAAAGATTCTTCTCATTCGCATCCAATCAAGTCAATGGTGAGATCTCAGCAATTATTGATCTTCTGGGTAATAATATTGATGTTGCAACAATTAACAAAATTTATGTTACTGGAGGTAAATCAAGTGATCTGCCAAAAAAATTTCTAAAAAAAGAAATCTTTCATGTTAACGAAATCTTTGCAATTGGGAATGGAGCAAGAAAAATATACCAATTCCAAGATAATGCATTAATCGTAAGCACTGGAAGTGGTACCACATGTGTAACATATAAAGACGGCGATTGTGCTCTACTTGGTGGAATTTCAATAGGTGGTGGCACCTTAGATGGGATGAGCTCTTTAATATTAGATTCTATCTCACCAACTGAACTAGATAATTTAGCAAACAATGGTGATTTAAAAAAAACCGATCTAAAAATTGGTGATGTCGTTAATCAAATTGGCAATCTGTCAAATGATGTTACTGCCGTCAATTTAGGTAAGTTAAAAAGAAGTGATAATTTTAGTGATGGTGACATTGCTTTAGCGATATGTAATATGGTTGGCGAAGTTATTGGAACAGTTGCTTACTTAAATGCTTTCTTACTAGGGACTTCCGAAGTGTATTTTGTTGGTAGAACTTCATTACTTAGTAATGTAAGAATTGGGATAGAAAAAAGGTTAGAAATAGCGGGTATTAATGGATGCTTTGGAAAAAATATAGAGTATGCTAATGCTATTGGATGTATAAGCGATTAATTTTTCTCATCATAATAACTTAATCTCTCAATGTCATCTTCACTAGTCTTATCACCATATTGAATCTCAATAATATGACAAGGTACAGAACCTTCATTTATTATTTGATGCCAGTCGCCTTGCTTTACATGGAAGAAATCTTCTGTATTTAAGTTTATCTTTCTTGATTCATCTGGTTCACCATCAGAGTAATTGACAGCACAAGCTCCTTTACTTATGTACCAAATTTCATTTCTGTGAAAATGTCTTTGAAAGCTCATCCCTTTTCCAGGAGAAACTATTAGCTCTTTTACTTTTGTTCTGTCATCAGTAAAAAGATTGTAGAATTTTCCCCAAATTCTATCCTCATAATCATATTGCCAATCTTTTAGAATCCAACTTGATGAGTTTGCTTTATTATCCCCGCCAACTGAAAATTCAAATTTGATCCCAGATACAGCCATTTCAGGAATATTACTATTATTCCTATCACCACCATTGCAGAAAATGATCTCGTCATCTGGATATTGTGATTTTATTTCTTCAAGCGCATTAATACATGATCCTGAATGGTCATCGTCAAAACCAATCACTTCATTTACCATTTGGAGATTTTCTATAATTTTTTTTCTTTCCTCAAATGGCATGAAGAATTTTCCTTTTTTATTAACAAGCCATCTATCGCTATTTAATGCTACAATTAGCTTATCCCCAAGTTTAGATGCAGCTTCAAGGTATAAAATATGCCCTGAGTGAATAGGATCGAAGCCGCCACTAACAACGGAAAGTTTCATAAACTTAATTTTAACTTAGCATTGGGGTAAAATTTGAAAAAATTTGATAAATGGATAAATCTTTTTTAATTTTTCTAGCAATACCAGTGTTTTTCCTGATGATTGGAATTGAGCTGTTATACGGCTATTTAAAAAATAAGAATAATTACAGGCTTAATGACACCATTACTAGTATTAACATTGGATTGCTGAGCAGATTTCCTACAATTTTAAATTTAGGTCTGCAAGGTGCAGCATTTGCATATGCTGCATCCTATTTAAATATGAAGTTACTTCCAACTAATTCTGTATTTACGTGGGTATTTGCATTCTTTTTGTATGACTTTCTTTATTATTGGATGCATAGGTTTCATCATGAATATAAATTTCTATGGGCAACGCATGTTGTGCATCATCATGGTGAGGACTTTAATTTGGCCACAGCGCTAAGACAAACAAGCACTGGATTTCTATGGAAATGGATATTTTATCTTCCAATGTTCATGATAGGAGTGCCTGCTTCAGTTTTTGTTACAGTTGCTGGGTTAAACCTCATTTATCAGTTTTGGGTGCATACCGAACATATTGGTAAATTAGGCTGGTTTGAAAAGATATTCATTACTCCGTCCAATCACCGAATTCATCATGCTAGAAATCCAGAATATATAGATGCAAATTATGGTGGGGTTTTCATCTTATGGGATAGAATATTTGGTACTTACATTGAAGAAAAAGATGATCTCAAGCCAATTTATGGAACTGCAAAACCTTTAAATAGTTGGAATCCACTTTGGGCAAATATAGAGGTATTTTATAGCATGCTTAAGGATAGCTATCATACAAAAAAACCAATTGATAAATTAAAAGTGTGGTTTTCTAAAACAAATTGGCGTCCTGAAGATGTTAAAAGGAAGTTTCCAAATAATGCTAAATTAGATAATTTATATAATCCAATTGCCTCCAAAAAATTAAAAGCATTCGCATTTTTACAATTTATAATGCTATCACCCCTTTCAATGTCAATTTACTTTACAATTACTACTCAAACCTTTTTAGCAACATCTTTATTTGGATGCTTTATATTGCTCTCATGTTTGATAACTTCTCAAGCACTTTCAAATAAAAACAGCGCATTGGATTGGGAACTATTTAGGTCTTTTTTAGTACTTTTGATTGTATTTGGAACTTCCTACTTACCAATAGATTTGATTGCTTCAAAAATTTTTGTAGCTCATGCTATCTTTAATTTATTATTTGTCGTGATTGTGAAATCAGTGTACTCAAGTAAGGACAATTTAGCTTACTAATCTAATAATTTCCTCGATACATTTATTAATTGAAGAGTTATTATCAACTTTGATATCGGCATATTTATTATATAGTTCAAGTCTATTATCAAATTCTTCAGTAACTGAAAGATTTGGATCTTTGGCAAACCCCCTATCTGAAAAATTTATACCTCTATCTTTTATAGTCTCAAAAGTTACATCTAAAAATATCATTACAGTTTTATTTTTCAAATATCGCATCCCTTGATCGCCATAAATTGCACTCCCACCTGTTGCAACTACACAGTTTCTTAACTGCATATCTTTGATAGTGGATTGTTCAATCTGCCTTAATTCTAAATAACCAACTTCTTCCAAAATTGACTGCAAACTTTTGTTAAAATGCTCTTCAATAATCTGATCTGTATCAAAAAAGTCAAAATCAAAAATACTGGCTAGGCGCTTTCCAATTTCTGTTTTACCGGAACCAGCCATGCCTATAATTGATATAGAGGGAAATAACTTTTCCATTTTAGAGTTGATTGATTATTATGGAACCATCTTTCATTACAAAAGTGACATTCTCTAGGGCCTCAATGTTAACAATTGGGTTATCTTCAACCCCAATTATATCTGCGTAATGACCCTCCTTAATGTAAGCGATATTATTTATTCCAAGTAAATCAGCAGCAACTATTGTCGAAGCCTGTATTGCTTGAAGTGATGTCATGCCCCACTTAACCATGTACTTAAATTGTTTAGCATTGTTCCCATGCTCAAAGATACCTGCGTCAGTACCAAAGGTTATTTTTGCACCAAGATTAACTGCTTTTCTAAAATTTTCTCTTTGCAATCTGCCAGTTTTTCTCTCTTTTTCCAATGATTCTTCAAGAATCCCATTTAACGCACCTTCACCAAGGATATAGTCAGAAACATATATATCCATTGAGAGAAAAACGTCATTTTTAATTGCAAGCATGATAGTTTCTTCATCAATAAAACTTGAATGCTCCACTGAATCCACTCCAGCATTAATGGCAGTTTTAATGCCCTCCAAGCCATGTGCATGTGCTGCTACTTTCATTCCATGATTATGTGCCTCATCAACAATGGCTTCCATTTCTTGAAATGTAAATTGTTTGGCATTCACATCTGTATTTTTTGACATGACGCCACCAGTTGCACAAAATTTAATCAAATCTGCACCAAATTTTCTATTTTCCCTAACCTTTTTTCTTGCTTCCCATGGAGAATCAACAACGCCTTGACCAGGCCTACTTAATTCATAGGGGAGCAGGTTATTATCGCAATGCCCGCCTGTTATACCTAAGGGCGGTCCTGAAACAAGCATTCTCGGGCCATCAATGACCCCTCTGTTTATGGCATCTCTTAATGCGACATCAGTATAATTGCTAGCACCAACATTTCTAACTGTTGTAAAACCTGCATGCAGTGTCTTTCTTGCATTCATTACTCCATAGAGTGTAGATAAGTAAGATGATTCACTGATGTTCTCATAGCCTTGAAGATCGGTATTTCCAATCAAATGAACGTGAGTATCCATCAAACCAGGTAAGAGAATTTTACTTGGCATTGAAATAATTGTTGCAGTTTTAGATGAAAGATTTTTGCCAACTCTTACAATGATTCCATCTTTTACATGAATATCATTTTGCAATAACTTCCCTGTCTCAATATCCAGTATGAATTTTGGTTTAAGTAAGAGCTCCTGTGCATATGTATCAAGTGATAAACAAAGAAAGACTAAAATTAAAACTCTCATAAAAAAGTGGTGGAGCTACGCGGGATCGAACCGCGGACCCCCTGCTTGCAAAGCAGGTGCTCTCCCAGCTGAGCTATAGCCCCACAGAGATAGGTATTGTACAAGATATCTACTGAAATGAAATATAAGAGATGTATTGTTACAGACAGTTTCAATAGGACAGGAAACTTAGATACTTATAGCTCACCTGTCATACATAGGGCAAGCAAGAGGGAAAAGCTATGTCTAAATTACCCAATTTGTCCTATTGAAACCCTATTTAGTTATTGCCCGGCAAAATAACTAATGGAAGAAAAAATCTACCGGGCATTAATAACTAAAACTAAAAATTTCTCCTCAATGAAAGCCTGAAGTTTAATGGCTCCCCAACTGATGCTTGATGCGTGCTATGTGAATGAGGGAAATAAAGCTTATCACCTAAGTTTTCAATATTAAATTGAATGCTTAAATCCTCAGAGACATCATAGTAGGCTGCAAAATCCACTCTTGTGTAGTCTGGAAGTACAAGACCGGGTTTGTTGTTACTGATGTTTGATTCGCCTTGTTGCATAAGCCCAACGCCCCAACCAAATTTGTCAGTAACCTGAAAATTTGTCCAAAGTGTTAGTGTGCTGTCAGGTATTTCTCTTGGTTCTCCGCCAGTGCTAGTTTCTCCATCCATATTTGCATAACCAAGAGCAATGTACATTCTTTCGCTGATGTTCCCTTTTAGTTCAAGCTCAAAACCATCAACCGTCAGACCAATTACTTCTGAGGTTTCACCAGAAACGCTATCTCTTACTGCCCTTACTTGCTCACTATCAAAGTATGCCGCAGTAAAACTTAAGTCTGGTGATATAGCCCACTTAACTCCATATTCAGTGTTTTCAAAAACATCAGGATCAAGTCTTGCAGAGCTTGCTGATAAAGATTTAAATTGTTCACCAGATCTTGGTAAGAAGCTTTCACTGTAGCTCAAATAAAGTGAAACATTATCGCTTGGCTTGAAGACTAAACCGGCACGTGGTGAGAATTCTTCATCTTCTCTTGATTCAGCTGTACCATTCTTTACGTCAGTTACGGTAATATCAAAGGTATCCATTCTTCCACCAATCATCAATTGGAGGCTGTCATTCAAGTCAATCTGGTCTTGCACAAAAAATGAAGTTACTTCGATGTCTGATGCAGTTTGTCTATTTAGTTTTGTTCTAAAGCTGTTGCTTGTTGCAACTCCAGCAGAGTTTACGGAAAAGTCCATAGGTCTAGTAATATTAAACGTTTCTTTATCCTTGCTGGTTGTTGACCAAAATGTATCGTATCGAAGATTTGTATTGTCTGTGTCGATAACCTCTACACCCATTAATAATGTATGAGTAGTTGACCCAATTTGTAGTTCGTTAATTAAGTTACCAGAAATGATAAGATTTTCACGTTCTGTAGGATCATAATACCCGTCAATTGTTACGACACTAGCGCCAGCAGTGTAACTTGAGGCATACAAATTCTGATACATTTTTTCAAAATCACTTGATTGTACTGAGAGAATTCCTTTTGTAGTATCAGAATAATTGTGAGTTAAATTAGCTCTGAAAATACTTGCTTCAAGTGTTGTTAAGTTATTGGCTGTATCTCCAAAAGTAATCTTCTCAAATGCGCCCTTAGGTCTACCATTTTCTGTAGGAATACCTCTATCAATAAATCTTTCATGATCGGCATACTCATATGACAAGTCTAAAGTAGTTTCAGGGCTTAATTGGACTTTCATTGTAGGATTAAAACCAATTCTATCGCCGTCATAAAAATCTCTATGATTATCCAATGAGTCAACATGGAAGTTAATTCTCAGAGCTACATTCTCTCCAGTAGGAACATTATAGTCAGCGGCAATATCTGATGCTCCAAAGCTATCTGCGCCAAGGTCAAACGAACCAAAAGTTTCCCCTAAAGTTGCCTTTTTAGTTACTCTGTTAATAATACCGCCTGTACCGCCTCTTCCGAAAAGTAATGCATTTGGCCCTCTTAATACCTCAACTTGCTCAACATTATAAAGTGAACGATAGTATTGAACATCGTCTCTTACTCCATCTAAAAAGAAGTCAGCTGTAGATCGCACTCCTCTAAAAACAACTGAATCTCTGTGACCTTCACCCTGAGAAGTATTTACCCCTGGAGTATATCTGACAATATCTCCAATCTGTCTGAATCCCTGCCTTCTAATGTCATCATCTGTGATAATTGATGCTGACTGGGGAACGTTAATAAGAGGCACGGGTGTTTTTAATGCATTTACTTGATCAGAATAAAGTACATTGCCTTTTACCACTACTTCCTCTATTTCTTGATCTTCATCCTGTGAAAAAGCTAATGGTGATACCAATAGTCCTAAGCAAAGAATCAAATATCCTATAAAACTTGGTAAGCTAATCGCATTACTAACCCATACTTTTTTATAACTTTTATTGAGATTCATCTTTTCCTCCTAATAGATCAAGAGGAAATACCCCTTGAGAATGATAATGATAATCATTCTCATTTAGATTTACAAGTTTTTTTAGTTATTTCCTTTTATTGCAAAATATGCTCCAAGTATAAAGAGGAAAATTTGCTCGCTCATAAATAAATCTTTTGTGATAAACCAATCAGGATGGGCAATAGCAAATGCGCCAATCATAATGACAACTACTGCTCCACCTCCTAATCTTGTTACAAGATGCCCCGTAGTGCCCAAAAAGCCGCCTACTATAACTGCAATTCCTGCACCCACCTCACCTAACGCAACTAAAATAGCGGTAAATTCTGGCAAGAAAACATCTTTACTACCAAGATATCCTGCAAATCTATCTACAGGAAATTTGCCAATACCATGTAAAAAAAATGATATACCTAATGAGAATCTTAATAACCATGGTGCAAATTTTGTAAACGGTTTTGCGATATTATCTAGATATGATGAAAAACTCATGTTGTGCTCCTTTGCTATAGAATTATCTTATAAATAAAATAAAATCATAACAACACATGGAGTAATTATGTTCAATCCTCTTAAAATGGCTGGTGATTTAAAAAATATTGAAAAGATGCTAAAGCCGGCTCTTGAAAAGTTTATGAATGAATCAGGATTTGTTAAACAAGAAGAGATTGAGGAGATAAAAGCTAGATTGGATAAAATAGAGAGTATGATCAAAGACTTAAAAAATTAAAGTTTTCCGTCCTTTTTCATTTCTTCTCTAATCTTAGTTGCACTAATTTCCGAAATAGATTTATCAAATTCCTCCTCTTCAATAGCATAACCAACGCCGCGTCCATATGTGATATTAACAATATTTGGGACCAGCATAATTTCATAATCTTCTCTGCGCTTAAAACCATCCTTACTTAATCCTTCTTCAATATTTTTGCATACAGTATCCCAATCAAAAGGATTTTTATCGTTGGTGCCTTGAACATCCCTGACCTGAATAATGACTTGTCCTGTTTTTTTTATACATCTTTTAAAGAGTTCCTGATGACCATCGTGCCATGGCTGCCATCTACCTAACATTTGAACAGTTGGCTTCTTCCAATCAAACATTTTTAAGAATCTCTTCGGCTATATCAGAATGATTATGGTCATTCCATTCAGTTATATGAAAGTCAACTTTATCAGGATTCTCAAAGAGACGATTTGTATCTTCAAATCTTCCCTCTTTAATTGTATCCATCCAAATTAAGATATCTGGATCAAAATTATCTCGTGTTTCCTTTGTTGGACATACAAAATCACACACCACATATCTATGATTTGATTTTTCAAAATCTGCAAATGTTCGCATCCTTTTACTTTGTCTTAATCGACCTTCGTTTGAAAAGTCCCAATCGTTTGACATTTCTCGAAGTTTATCTGCGTTATACCAAGCGGCATTCAGTAAGGGAACTAATCTTTCAGTCAAAAAGGTCTTTCCACTACCGGGCAAACCCATAACGAGAATCTTCATGCTGCAATTGTAAATATCATTTAATTTAAAACAAGATATATTATCTAATTTAAACCACCATTAAAAAAGCAATAGGAATTATAAGTATCCATAAAAAAGTGGTGAAGATTACTTTCTTGAAGTCCATCAGCCTAAGACTCTCCATTGTAATTTGTGATCCAATGCAAAATAATCCTGAGATTAAAAAATATTTACTTACAATAGCTATTGATTCAGCAGGTATTGGCAGTGCAACATTAGATCCTATAAAGATTGCAAAAATGAATAAAATAATAAATACAGGTACCTGAAATTTTCTTTGATTATTTTTAAACCACAAGCTAACAAATATTAGCATTGGAATAATCCATAAAGTTCTTGCAAGTTTTAGTGTTGTAGCAGTTTCTAAAGCTGTTGATCCATAGGCCAAAGATGCGCCAATGACTGCACTAGTGTCGTGGAGAGCGGTTGCAGCTAGTGCTCCAAACTCCATCTCACTCAAGTTGAGCCAATGGCCCAAGATTGGGAATAAGACTATTCCAATTGCATTCAAAACAAAAATTATTGATATGGCAGCAGCAAGGTCGCTGGGTTGATTTTTTATTAAAGGCGAAATGGCGGTCATCGCCGTACCTCCACAAATAGATGATCCTGCAGCTACTAAAAAAGTGAACTTTTTATCAATTTTGAAGACTCTACCCACAAGAAGAACCAGCAAGAAAATTGCAATAACAAAAATTGATATAGTAAAAAAATATGTTTTAGTAATTTCTATTGCATCAAATAAATTTATTGATAAACCTAAGAAAATAATTCCAGTTTGAATTAATTTAGTCCCAGATTTCTTAAATATATTATTGCTTGGTGGCTGCAATACCAGTGAAAAACCTATACCAAGCATTATGGCGAGAATTGGTGAAGAGATTATCCATGTAAATATGATTAGGGATAATCCTATAAAAACTAACATCGCATAATTATAAAGTTTTTTTTATAATCTAATATCAATCATGGCACTTACTTATTCAGAAATGCTACAGCTTGATTTTGGGCTGTTTGATTTTGAATTGATAAATGTTGTAGACAATCAAAATTTTTCTATATCAAACATTGATGATAAAAAGCCATCATTGATAATGTTTATTTGCAATCATTGTCCATACGTCATTCATTATCATGATCAATTGATAAAACTTGATAATGATTATTCACATTTATTAAATCTTGTTGCAATAAGTTCAAATGATATCGTTAATTACCCGGAAGACAGCCCTGACAAAATGAAAGATCTTTGGCGGGAGTTGGGACTTTCATTTCCTTACCTTTATGATGAAACACAGGATGTGGCAAAGAAGTTTAAAGCTGCATGTACCCCAGAGTTTTATCTTTTTTCTTCCAAAAAAAGGCTAGTCTACAGAGGCAGAATGGATGACAGTTCACCAAAATCGGTTAATGCACCATCAGCCAATGAACTAAGAGCTGCAATAGATAACATTATAGCTGGCAAAGATATCAGCTCTGAGCAATATCCATCAATGGGCTGTAATATCAAATGGAAATAATTTATCCGTGAGCAAATTTAAATAAAGATACAAAAATAATTCCAGTGATAAGAAAACCACTACAAATTACCAAATAATCAACTAGAGCAACAATTACAAGCTCTCTCCAAGAATAATCATCATTGCGAGTTTTTCTTAAAGCATTGATCTTAAAAAAAGTAAAACTCAGCAAAAAAGCAATGCCACCACTCAAGAAAATTAGGCTTGTCATGCAGTCCTCCTCCTCATTCTGCTGCCATGTTTTAAATACACTTTCTTAGCAATATTTTTAAATTTTACATCAGATCTTATTGACCATATTTTCTCTCTGGCTGCTTTTGAACTTTTGCGTAAATCGGTAATAGGTTCAATATATTGTTTTCCAAGATTAGCGTAATGGATTGATTCACTGTCAGAAGATTGTAATTCTGGGATTACTCTTTTAATCCAATCAGCATTTATGTCATGATCCATACTTTGTTTAGAAACCGAATAGATTCTTGGAAGATTAATTCCTGTTACTCCACTTTGCATTTGAACTTGACTGATATGAATGCCAGGCTCGTAGTCAACAAAAAGTTTTGCCAATAGCGGAGAAGTCTTTTGCCATGGTTGCCAGAGATTATAGGAAGCAAATGACATAATCATTGCTCTCATTCTAAAGTTTATCCATCCATATTCCTTTAAATATAAAATGCATGCATCTAAAAATGGAAACCCGGTCTTGCCTTGAATCCATCTCTCAACAATCTCACTATCAAAATTTGGTCTTAATTCATCGCACATTGAGTGCATGGAATTGAACTCAAGCTCTGGCTCTGTCTCTAACTTTTGAATAAAATGACAATGCCAATAGAGCCTTTTTCTAAAAGAATTTAGATCAGACTTATGATTTGAGACTGGAAAAAAATCTGTAAGTTTCTGGTAAATTTGTCTTATCGAGATTGATCCAAATGCTATGTGCGGTGATAGTCTTGAGCATGAGTTTTCAGCATCAATTGGACTGGACATTTTCTTGCTATAACCTTCACATCTCTCAAACAAGAAACTATCAAGCAGGCGATCTGCTTCGAGAGAACCACCTTTTTGAATTTGCATATTCAAAGGGGTGTGATCCTTGATTTTTGGGTCGAATTTGTTAAGAGTGGGAATATCAACATCTAACCAATGCAAATTAGCTTTTGGATTCAGTTTTAATGGTTGATCCATAATCTTATGCCAATGTTTAGACCAATTATCTCTATCAAAATTATCAAGCTGTATACCATGATCACTATAGGTATGAAATTGATCATGTGCATTGAAGAATTGCTTGAAACTATTGAGTTGAGAGCGAAAGTAATCTATATCGGTTGAATGATTGAAATGAATATTTGCTTTTGGATAATTTCTTATAATCCATTCTTGTAATGAATATAGATTACCCTCAAATATATGTATGTTTGAGCGCAATTCTTTCAATTCATTATTTAGAGATACTAAACAGTCATACGCAAATTGAAATTGTATAGAAGACTTGCCATTTGAATTCCAGTAGTCCTTGTCAAAAAGATAAATGACGAGGTATTTTTGATTCTGAGAGCCATAATACAATGCCTCATTATCTTTAATTCTTAAGTTTCTATGTAATAGAACAATATCCATCTTTTTAAGGATTAATGATATCTCCGCTCCAATCGAAAATATTGCCTGAGTCTTCAAAGGTAAGATTTTTAATAACGTGCCCCATTTTTTCTACGCTAAATTCTGGGGTAAATAATTTGTCTTTGTTCACATTCTTTTGAAACGGCTTACTCAAGTTTGAGTCAACGGTTCCTGGCTGAAAACCTATTACAATTGCATGCTTATTTCGTCTGCCAATTTCTATACTAAAATTCTTGATAACTTGATTAAGCGCAGACTTACTTGCCCTATAGGCATACCATCCGCCAAGCTTATTGTCTGAAATACTTCCCACCCTAGCACTTAAAAATGCCATAACGCTTTTTGACTGATTATTTAGTAAAGGAAGTAAATGCTTGCCAATAATAGCTGGTCCAATAGTGTTAATCCTTAGAACTTCACTAAACGTTTTGACATCAATATCTCTTATGCTTTTTTCTGGATTGATTCCATCTGCATGAAGAATCCCTGTTGCAATTATCACCTCATCAAGTCTGAAATCTAATGAAGATGCAAAGTTTGCTATGGCAGATTCATTCGTTATATCAGCGATAAAGTGCTTAATCTTGTTACTAGAGTGCTTGATTTCCGCACGTCCTAGACTAAATATATTTTCAATATTTGAATCATTTACATATGAGGATACAAAGGCACTGCCAATTGCACCATTTGCTCCTATTACAACAACGTTTTTCATCTAAATATTTAAAAATGGTGGGTCTGGGTGGACTTGAACCACCGACCTCACCCTTATCAGGGGTGCGCTCTAACCAAACTGAGCTACAGACCCAAAAATGGATTAAGCATTCTACAACTCATCAGTCTTTATGACAATGAACTTATTTTAAATGAATGGACTTATATAGAGTGTAATAAAGATAAAATAACATCACATAGGTAAAATACTTAAGTGCAGCTACAACGATAAAAATAACAGCGTTTGTTATAAACAAGCCTCCAATAATGAATCCTAATAAAAACTGACTACCTAAAAAAATGGTAGTGAGAAAAAACAATCTTGCGCCTTCTTGATCTGAGGCATTCCATGCATTACTCAAAGATTCAATAGCACCTTTGTTTTCAAACATAATATAGGCAGGATACATTCCTAAACGACCAAATAAATAAAAACCAGGCAAAATAAGCAAAATTAAACCAACAGCCCAAGCAATTGATGCCAACATTGTGCTCCAAAGCAAAGGAAAGAACTTTTTGATTGAGGCCCAATATATATTCAAAATATTAAAATCTATGTTTTCGTCAATACCCTTAAATGTGAGCATCATGGCTCCATAAAAAGCCATTGTTAAAATCAGAGATAGCAAGGACAAAATTAACAGCGGGAATGCAACAGGTTGAATAGTTTCAATAACTAAATCATTTGACATAGTTTCATTGATACCTAAATTCACTATACCCAAGGACGCAACAACCTCAATGATGATTAGTGGTAAGCATAAGTTTAATAAAATTGGAAAGTGATTTTTAAAAAAAAGTAATGCGCTTAAGAGTTGATTAATAAAATTCATTACTTAACCCTGATTTTTTTAAACTTTCTTTTGCCAACCTGATATGTGTCGTTTGATTGCTTTTTAACTGTATATTTATGATCTGCAACTTTTTGATCATTGATTTTTACAGCTCCTTGTTTGATCATTCTTATTCCCTCGGAGGAACTTTTAACCATATCAGCGATCTTTAGCAGGTTTGCTAGTGGAATGCTTGAATCTGCAATTGCGCATTCAAATTCTTCAATATCTGTTGGCTTTTGTTTATTTGTGAATTGATTGGTGAAATTAATTTGCGCCTGCTTAGCTGATTCTTTATCGTGGAATCTTGTAATGATTTCATCCGCTAAAGCAATCTTTACTTCTTTCGGATTGAGGCCATTTTTTACTTGTTTCTTTTGTTCTTGAATCTCTTTTTGAGATTTAAAACTCAATAGTTCATACCATCTCCACATTAATTCATCAGAAACAGACATAATTTTCCCAAACATATCGTCAGGAGATTCATCTATACCAACAAAGTTATTTAATGATTTTGACATCTTCTTAACACCATCTAACCCTTCTAAAATTGGCACAGTTAATATAATTTGAGGTTGAAGCCCGTAATTTTTTTGGATTTCTCTACCAACAAGCAGATTAAACTTTTGATCTGTTCCACCTAACTCCATGTCTGCTTTTAGAAAAACTGAATCGTAAGCTTGTATAAGGGGATAAATAAGTTCGTGCAATGATATGCTCTGATTAGCTTTGTATCTTGAATTGAAGTCATCTCTCTCTAACATTCTTGCTAAATTATATTTTGCAGCTAATTCAATTAAGCCATCAGCTCCAAGTTTATTACACCATTCCGAATTAAACCTTATATCCGTTTTTTTTGAATCTAAGATCTTGTATATTTGTTCTTTATACGTCTTTGCGTTTTTTTGTACCTCTGAGTTTGTAAGTGCAGGCCTAGTTTTATTCTTACCAGATGGATCTCCGATCATGCCTGTGAAATCACCAATAACAAAAATAATGTTGTGACCTAAATCCTGAAGGTGTTTCATCTTATTTATAAGTACTGTGTGACCTAAATGTAAATCAGGAGCTGTTGGGTCAAAACCAACTTTTATGTTTAACTTTACCTTTTCAGCAAGTTTCTCCTTGAGCTCCTTTTCACCAATAAGTTCATCAGTGCCTCGTAAGATCTTCTCAAAAGCATCTTTCATAATATTTGTTTATTATATAGATTGAATGGCATTACTAAAAAAACTAAGCCTAAATATTCTATCAATTGCAATTTCATTAATATTCTTATTTGGATTATTTGTTTTTTATATTTTTAAAGCTGAACTTAAACCGGTGATACAAGAAATAAACTTATCAGAGTCAATCGCATTACCTAATATTCTGTTAACCCACAATACATTTCATGAGGTTGAGTCTGGGGAAAATATGACCGTAATTTTTGAAAAATACAAAGTCCCAAAAAATTTAACTTATGAAATTCTTAACAGCGAATTTAAAAAATCATTTTCAGATCTTAAGCCTGGTGAAAAATTTATTTTTAAATTTATTGGTGAAAAATTAGACTCTATCACTCTCACAAAAAGTCCACGTGTTACATACTTTGTTCAAAATTTACAAAATCCTCAGGTCAAAGAAGTCAAATATAAACCCAAATTTATAAAAGAATTTAGAACTGGAATAATCGAAAATAATTTTTTTATGGCAGGATTAAATGGAAACATTCCTGAAAGCATTTTGATGGATTTTGCATACATTTTTGGATGGGATATAGACTTTATTTTTGATATAAAGGGTGGTGAACGTTTTGAAGTACTGTATGAGACCGGATATGTAAATGGCGAAAAAATAGACAATGGTAGTATCTTGTATGCAAAATTTGTTGGAGGGAATAATCAATTTAAAGCTTATAGATTTTCAAACAGAGATGGAAAAATAACTTACTTTGATCAATATGGTAACAGTCTAAAAAAAGCTTTCCTTAGGGCTCCATTATCTTTTAATTACATTAGCTCCCATTTTAATCCAAACAGAAAGCATCCAATCTTGAATACGATTCGTGCGCATACTGGAGTCGATTATGCTGCAGCTCGAGGAACACCAGTGAGATCAACTGGTGATGGAGTAATCATGTCTATTGGTGTTCGAGGTGGATATGGTAATACCATTGAGATTAGACACGGTGGAGAAATAAAAACTTTATATGCGCACCTAGACAAATTTAATACAGATCTCAAAGTAGGATCTAAGATCAAACAAGGAGATCTCATTGGTTATGTTGGTGATTCGGGTTTAGCAACAGCACCGCATCTTCATTATGAGTTTATGGTTGGAAAACTTAAAACAGATCCAGTTAAAGTAAAACTGCCAAGTACTGAACCAGTATCAAATGATAAAATAAACGAGTTTAATAATTTAATTAGTGCACTTGATAAAACTGTGCGGATAATGAAATGAATTTGGAGTGATTTGTAACTAATTATGTCGTCTATATACATTGGGATCATGAGTGGCACTAGTGCAGATGCTATTGATGCATGCGCTGTAGATTTCTCAAAGAAAAGACCATTAATCTTAGCCAAACACACTACTCAAATTCAAAATGATTTACAGAGAAGAATTATCGACTTGTCTCAAGGTGAGAAGGTCTCAGCAAGACATTTTGGTGAACTAAATCAGGAACTTTCAAAAAAATTTAGTCAATGTGCTGAAAAATTAATTTCTAAAAAAGAATTGCGTTCAAAAAAAATTGAAGCAATTGGACTTGCTGGACAAACTGTATGGCACGCACCAAAGGCTAAAAATCCATTCACAATGCAACTAGGTGATCCAAACTTAATTGCATCAAATAATGGGATTAAAGTTGTCAGTAACTTTAGAAATTCACATATTGCTCTTGGTGGAGAGGGAGCTCCACTTACAACATATTTTCATGCAGAACTATTTGGAGCAAGAAAAAAAAGATTAATCCTAAATCTTGGGGGTATTGCAAACATTACTTTGCTGGACAGAGGTACGATTTTGGGCACAGATATTGGTCCTGCAAATGCTCTTATAGATATATATTGTCAAAAGAAATTAGGCATTAAATTTGATAAAAATGGAAAATTAGCTTCAAAGGGAAAAGTTGATAATGCTAGCCTTAAATCAATGTTAAAACATAGCTTCTTTAGAAAAAGATATCCCAAAACCACAGGCAAAGAGTTATTTAACTATGATTTTATTCCAAAAAAATTACTAGCCAAAAATCCAAGTGACTGTGTTGCAACATTAAATGAATTTTCAGCACTCATAATTTCAAAAGAAATTAATAAACTTGTTGATGGGCCAATAGAAATTTATGCATGTGGTGGAGGAATTTATAACACAACACTCCTAAACAATTTAGAGGGATTTTTAGATCATAAGATTCAAAGCACTAATATCCTTGGCGTCGATCCAGATTATTTAGAGGCAATGACTTTTGCATGGTTAGCAAGAAATGCCATTCGTAGGATTAAAACGAAAGTCTTTACGTCTAAAGGATTAGTTTATGGATATTTAGGTTCGGTTACTGAAATTAGATAGAAAAAGATTCTCCACAACCACAAGTAGTTTTTGCATTTGGATTGTTGATAACAAATTTTGAACCTGACAAGTCTTCTACAAAATCTAGTGTTGAGCCATACAAATATGGATATGAAAGTGAGTCTAAAACAACGCTAAAATCAGTAAAATTTATTTCATCGTCATCGAATGCTATTTCTTGGTCAAATTTAAAACCATATTGAAAACCTGAGCAACCTCCTCCAGTTACATAAACTCTGAATTTGTTTGAATCCGATGTTTCAACAAGATTTAATATCCTAGTTTTGGCAGATTCAGTAACGGTTATTGATTGTGTTGTCATCGCAATAGAATATTATATTTATAGTTATAACAAATCAAAGTCCTCTGTAAATTTTTTGACGGCATTCCAATCAGTAAATTCATATGACTTTGAAGTATCGGTTGGTCCACCTGTTATAAACATAATGAATTTAATTATGTGTTTGTCAAAGAATCTGTACTTTGGATAATCAATTTTGCCTGCAAATACTCCTATTTTATTGGGTTGCCAAGATGAAAGCCTTAAAAACTTGCTTACATAGGGATTGGAATCGGGTGTTTGTTTTTCTGGTTTTCTGGCCACAGCATTCACAGTAAAGAAACCATTCTTGAGTTTTTGTATTTCGGCTAAATTATGATTTATGAATTTAAGAATGTTTTTATTATAATTACCATATCTTATGCTGGCGCCAAGTAAAAACTTATCATAATCAGAAAAGTTTATTATGGGCATTTGATTACAGTCAATTAAGTCGACCTTATGATTAGATAATGAGAATTGCTGCATCATAAGCTTACTTATTTTTATCGTATGGCCATCTGTGGATGAATATAAAAAAAGGATTTTACTCATATTTGGAACGATACAATAATAACGAATAAATCAAAATGCTTAGCAATAAATTAAGGGGATTATATTTTATCGTGGGTGAGAGTCAGTTTTTATCTCACGATTTTGATAATATTTTGTCAAAATCTTTAGATCTAGGGTTGAATCTATTGCAATATAGGTTCGATAGTGAAAACTTTTTTATTGAGCATGAGGAAAAGATCTTAAATGCAATAGATAAAGTTAAGAGTTATGAATCTATTAATATTGTAAACAATTTTTATACTGTATTAGATCGATTCAGTTTTGACGGTATTCACCTAGGTCAAAGTGATATTCCCCTAGATTTAGTTAAATACATTTCAAATGATAAAATAATCGGTGTAAGTTGTTACAACAATTTTAATCTTGCCAAAGATGCAGTCAGATATGACATAGACTATGTATCGTTTGGTTCATATACGCATTCCCTTACGAAGCAAAATGCCAAAAAGATGAATAAAAAGGAGTTAAAGAAAGTTAGTAATTTCTCGTTATTGCCAAAAACTATTATTGGCGGCATTGATTTATCAAATATTGATGATCAAGAACTAAAAAACTTTGAAATGATTGCCGCATCTAAGGGCATAATGGAATGTAATGACCTAGATAAACTTTTTATGCTAGCAAAAAAATAATGAAAAAAAACATTTCAACAAGCCTATATAGGGACGCAAAAAAATTAATGCCTGGTGGAGTGAATTCACCCGTAAGAGCGTTCAAAAATGTAAAGTCGAATCCTATCTTCTTTAAATCTGCAAAGGGTCCATTTTTACACGATGAGGATGGAAATAAATATGTTGATTTTATTGGATCATGGGGGCCAATGATCTTGGGACACTCTAATTTAAAGATACTGAATGCAATGAAGAAACAGATGAAGAAAGGAGTTAGTTATGGTGCTCCATCAAAAGTTGAAAATGAGATGGCTAAACTCGTAAAGAAAAATGTTAAATCAATTCAAAAAGTTAGGATGGTTAATTCAGGTACCGAAGCTACGATGAGTTGCATTCGATTAGCAAGAGGTTATACAGGAAGAAATGCTATTATCAAATTTGATGGTTGTTATCATGGTCATGTAGATTCTCTGCTAATAAAAGCAGGTTCAGGTGTTTCAACTTTTGGATTACCAGACTCACCAGGTATACCTGATGAGCTAGCAAAATATACGATCTCTGTTCCATACAATGATGAAAAAGCATTCCTAAAAGCTTTTAAGACAGTAAAAAAAGATTTAGCTGCCGTCATAATCGAGCCTGTTGCAGGAAATATGGGCTTTATCAAATCTGAAAAATCTTTTCTTGAACTTTTAAGGGATAAAACAAAAAAAAATAAAACCTTGCTCATCTTTGATGAGGTGATGACTGGTTTTAGAGTAGCAATGGGTGGGGCTCAAGATGTTTATAAAATTTCACCAGATCTTACTGCACTTGGAAAAATCATTGGAGGTGGGTTACCAGTAGGAGCATTCGGTGGAGATTCAACGATCATGGATCAATTAGCACCTGACGGTCCAATCTATCAAGCTGGAACACTGTCTGGAAATCCCCTAGCGATGTCAGCCGGTGTTGCACTTATTAAGGAACTAGAGCGCATATCGCCTTACAATAGGCTCCAAAAACTTTCATCATACATGTTGACTGAGATTAGCCGGCTAATGCAACAAAAAAACATAAACTTTAGTTACGATAATTTGGGAGGCATGTTTGGATTCTTTATGTCAAAAGAATTGCCAAGAAATTATGCTGAAGTTGTTGAATCTGATACTAATTTATTTGTTAAGTTTTTTAATTCATGCCTCAAAAATGGCATATACTTTGCTCCTTCAAAATTTGAGGCAGGTTTCATTTCATCAACACATAATAAAAAAATTATTGATGACGTTCTGAGCAAAGTGGAGAAATCTCTGAGTGAAATTACATGAAATATAATCTTACAGCAATCGGTAATGCGCTAGTTGATACACAATTTAAAGTTACACATAAATTGATTGATGAGCTAGGGCTTGTGATCGATCAAATGAATTTATCAAGTGCTGATGAGCAAGCTCCAATCATAGAAAGGCTTCGTGCAGAAAATGCCGAGTCTGTATCTGACTGTGGAGGGTCAGCAACTAATACACTTGTAGCTGCTGCTAGTTTTGGTGCAAAGTGTTCGCTTGCCTGTGTGGTTGCTAATGATAAAGACGGAGAAATGTATATATCAAACCTAAATAACATTGGTATTGATTTGTCTGGAAATATAAGAACTAGTTTCGAGGAACCTACAGGAAAATGTTTGATCCTTGTAACACCAGATGCAAAACGAACAATGACAACAGCATTAAATATTAGCTCAAATCTTAAAGAAGAAGACATAGATTACAAGAATCTGCTTAACACAAACATGTTCTATATTGAGGGTTATGTAGTTACAAGCGATTACAATTTTAACTCAACACTAAAGATGCTTGAAAAATGTAATGTTGATAAAGTTCCAAAAAAAGCCTTGTCATTATCTGATCCTGGAGTAGTGCAAGGATTTAAAGATAGATTTTTTGAAATTGAATCATATGGGTTAGATTACATTTTTTGTAATGAGGATGAAGCTCTTGCTTTCTCTAATGTATCTTCTTTAAATGCAGCAATTAAGTATTTTGGTAAAAAGCCTTATATTTCAGTGATCACGAAAGGAGACAGAGGCTGCACAATTATTAATCAAGAACAAATAATTGATATCAACTCTGAAAAAATTAAACCAGTTGATACAAATGGTGCAGGAGATATGTTTGCAGGTTGTTTCTTATATGCTCTATCCCAAGGCTCTTCTCTCCAATATTGTGGGGAATTTGCAAACTATGGCGCTGCAAAATTAGTTGAAAAATTTGGGCCAAGATTAGATAAGGATGGATATGCGCAGGTCTTAAAAAAATTTAAAAAAAACTAGATTAATTTCCCTTTATCTGATATTTTTCCGCCTTCAAAATTTTTTAATATACATGCCAGCAAAACAGAATACTAAAACAAAAACTAAGAAAACAGCTAGTAAGAAGAAAACAGTTGTTAAAAAAGCTGTAAAAAAAGCCATACCAATTAAGAAAAAGAGGATCGTTAAGAAAAAGGATCCACAACTATCAAGCTATAAGCCCAAAAAAAATGAAAAATATATGAGTGCAGCTATGAAAAGACATTTCAAAGCAGTGTTGATTAATTGGAGAGAGCACTTGAAAGAAGAGATGCAGAAAACATTTGACCATTTAAAAACTAAAGGTGAAACGTTTGCTGATCCAGTTGATAGAGCTTCGCAAGAAGAAGAATTTGCATTTGAGCTTAGAACCAGGGATAGAGAAAGAAAACTTATTAACAAAATAGCAAGCTCTTTAGAACAGATTGAACAAGACGATTATGGATATTGTTACTCTTGTGGAATTGAAATTGGATTAAAAAGATTAGAGGCACGGCCTACCGCGACACATTGCATTGATTGCAAAACTCTTGATGAAATTAAAGAAAAACAACTTGGTGGGTAATTCTTTAATCAATTAGCATTTGAAACAAGTAAAATCATTTCAGAAAAAACCTCCCAAATTACTCATCAATAAAGAGTACGATGAGTTTGCACTGAGTATTATAAAAAAACTTAACGATGCGAACTTTAATGCTTATTTGGTAGGTGGTTGCATTCGAGATAATATTGTTGGCATCGCTGTCAAAGATTTTGATATAGCAACTGATGCAACGCCTGAGCAAATTAGAAAATTATTCAAGGCCTCTCGAATCATAGGAAAGCGATTTAAATTGGTACATGTTTACAAGAAAAATAAGGTGATAGAAGTATCCACCTTTAGGTCTGAGAGGGCAAACACAGAAAATAATCAACAAATTGTAAAAGACGCAAGCGGAAAAATATTACGCGACAATGTTTGGGGCTCCATAAATGATGATTGTCATAGGAGAGATTTCACAATTAATGCCATTTATTTTAATCCTATTTCACATGAACTTTTTGATAAACATAATGGAATATCTGATGTCTATGATAAAAGAATTGTTTCTATCGGTGATCCACTGTTAAGGTTTGAGGAAGATCCAGTTCGAAGTCTTAGAGCTATTAGATTTGCATCAAAGTTAGGCTTCAAAATAGAAAATAAGTTGAAGGACGCAATTTATCAAAAAGGTCATCTTCTTACACATGTTTCAAATGCAAGGAGATTTGATGAATTTAATAAAATATTTCTTACTGGGAATGGTTATAAAAACTTTAGTAAATTAAAGTCATTTGGTATTTTAGAGTATTTAGTACATCCAAATCAGTCAGAGTTTGGAACCTTGCTTGAAGAACATGCGCTCAAAAATACTGACTCTAGGGTAAAAGAAAAAAAATCTGTTACGCCTGGATTTCTATTATCAGCCCTTCTTTGGCCAAGAGTCATTGAAAGATCAAAAATTAAGAATAAGGTAGTCTTTAAAAAATTCAATTCAGCTATGGGTCTAATTCTTAATGAGCAACTCTCACTCACTGCGATACCCCGAAGTTTTCATACCTATATAAAAGATATCTGGAAACTTCAATTTAAATTGGAACGAAGAACAAAGTTTGAGCCATTCAAAGTCCTACAACATCCAAGGTTTAGAGCTGCCTATGACCTTCTGTTGTTAAGAGAATCCGCTTCAAGTGATGATAGCGATATTGGGAAATGGTGGACAAAGTTTCAAGCAAGTAGTAGAAAAACCAAAATTTTGATGCTTGATGACCTTAAAAAAAATAAATCTGAAGTGAAAAAATTTGGTTTCTCAGGAGAGTTAGGATAATCTTGATGTAAAGATTTTATTATATGGATTTAGCGATAAAAGATTCACCGCTGCCAAAATTTATTGCCATTGAGGGCCCAATTGGTGTCGGCAAGACAACCCTTGCTCACAAGCTAGCTAAATCTTTCAATTATGACGTTTTTCTTGAGCAACCAAGTGAAAATCCTTTTCTTGGGAAGTTCTATATGAATCAAAATCAATCTGCCCTACCTACTCAACTGTTTTTCCTATTCCAACGTATTCAACAAATTGAAGATCTCAAACAACAGAGTCTTTTCGAGCCTGTGCGAGTTGCAGATTTTCTAATTGAAAAGGATAGACTCTTTGCAGAAGTGACATTATCACCTGAGGAATTAGAACTCTATGATAAGGTTTATGATCATCTCACCTTTGATTCTCCTACCCCTGACTTAGTAATTTATCTTCAAGCACCTGTTGAAATATTGCTGGATAGAATTAATAAACGTGGCAATCCAGAAGAAAGATTCCTTACATCAGAATACCTTGAGAGAATTAATGAAGCTTATTCAAAATTTTTTTTAGACTACGATGATGCTCCTTTGCTAATAGTAAATGCATCAGATATAAATCTTGAGGATGAAAGTAATGATTACAATTTGCTAATGGATTCTATCGTTTCTAACCCAAAAGGAAAAAACTTTATTAATCCACAACCCTCGATTTTTTAATGTCGAAAAAAATAATCCAGCCTCCCAAGGATCTGCAAAATCCTTACATTAAAAGTTTTGAAGAATACGAAGTTATGTATCGAGAGTCTATTGAAAAACCGAAAGAATTTTTTGCGAAAATGGCTTTAGAAAATCTTGATTGGTTTGAAAAGTTTTCATCTGTGCATAATGAAAGCTTTTCGGATACAAAATGGTTTGAAGGTGGGAAAATAAATGTTGCACATAATTGTATTGACCGCCATTTAAAGACAAATTCTGAAAAGATAGCTTTAATTTGGGAAGGTGATGATCCAAATAAGAGCCAAGAAATCTCCTATAAAAAATTGCATGAAGAAGTTTGCAGGCTAGCAAATATTCTAAAGAAATTAGGTGCAAAAAAAGGATCGAGAGTTTGCATTTATATGCCTATGATTCCTGAAGCGATTTACTCAATGCTTGCATGTGCAAGAATTGGTGCTATTCACTCAGTGGTGTTTGGTGGTTTTTCTGCTGAATCTCTAAAAGATAGGATTCTGGACGCAGACTGCAGAATTGTGATTACAGCTGATGAAGGAGTCAGAGGGGGAAAATCAATCCCTTTAAAAAGTAATGTTGATAAAGCATTGGAATCTTGTCCTCAAGTCTCTGCTTGCCTTGTTGTCAGAAGAACAGGGGCAAAAATAAATTGGGTCCATGAAAGAGATCACTATTACGATGAGATATGTAAAACTGTAAGTGCTGATTGTGAGTGTGAAGAGATGGATGCAGAAGATCCTCTATTTATATTGTATACCTCTGGTTCAACTGGTAAACCAAAAGGTGTGATGCATACAACTGGTGGATATCTTCTGGGTGCTCATATGAGCTTTAAATATTTATTCGGTTATACAGAGGCTGATAATTATTGGTGTACTGCTGATGTTGGATGGATAACTGGTCATACTTATATTGTCTATGGGCCTCTTAGTAATGCTGCTACCACACTTGCATTTGAGGGTATTCCCACATATCCATCAGCATCAAGATGCTGGGAGGTGTGTGATAAGCACAGAATAAATATCTTTTATACAGCACCAACTGCGATTAGGGCCCTAATGGCACAAGGTGATGATTTTGTTAATACTACAAAGAGAGACTCTTTAAAGATACTTGGCACTGTTGGTGAGCCTATCAATCCTGAAGCATGGGATTGGTATTATAAAATCGTTGGTAAAAGCAAATGTCATGTGATTGATACTTGGTGGCAAACTGAAACCGGTTCTGTATTAATCTCTCCCATTGCGGGAATTACTCCTGTGAAACCTGGTTCAGCTACTCTTCCATTTTTTGGTGTCAAACCTGCTGTAGTCGACAACAACGACAAAATTCAAAATCGAGGAAAAGGAAATTTAGTATTACTACGTTCTTGGCCAAGTCAGATTAGAACAGTTTATGGAGATCATAAAAGAATGCTTGAGACATATTTTTCTCAATATGGTGAATGTTACTTTACCGGTGATGGTGCTGAGATTGATCAAGATGGGTATTTTTGGATTACTGGAAGAGTTGATGATGTTCTAAATGTTTCTGGACATAGATTGGGGACTGCAGAAATAGAAAGTGCACTAGTATTACATCCTAAGGTTGCAGAATCAGCAGTAGTTGGAGTAGAGCATCCAATCAAAGGTCAAGGTATTTATGCTTTTGTAACACTAATGAACGACACTGAGCTAAATGATAAGCTTCAGGATGATCTTAAAAAATTTGTTGCAAATGAAATTAGTCCGATTGCAAAACCTGATTTGATACAGTTCTCTCCAAACTTGCCAAAGACTCGCTCTGGAAAAATTATGCGAAGAATATTGAGAAAGGTTGCAGCAAATGAGATTAACGACTTAGGCGATGTCACAACACTAGCTGATTCAGGTGTATTAGAGGATTTAATTGAAAATAGATTAAATCTAGAGACTAATTAAAATTGTAAAAACACCAGCAAGAGTAAAAATAATAACTGAAATGTTAACTACGCTTTGTTGTCCAATTAAGTCAAAGCTATCTCTGCTTGAATAAAAGTCATTCTTATTGAAGTATAGATAAAACATATTTATTGAGTGCATAAGAAAAAGCAGCCAAAGAAAAAAATGTTGAGAATCTATCAAACTTAGAAGACATAAAAATAAAAAAATAGATTCATATATTAGATAAATACCATGATTTCTTTTATTGAAAATAAATCCGATTAAGTTAAAACCTGATTTGTCCAGCCATAGTATTGCAAGAGCATTCAATAGATAAAAGCAGCCAAGAGTAAAAATTATCATATAAGTTTTAGCCAGCTATCTTCAGCATTATCATTTGCAACAAGTTTTTCTTCCTTTAATTTAACTAGGTGAGCTTTCAAACTCCATAAAGCTATTGGATGTAACTTACTGTCAACATCATCATAAACTAACTTAACAAGGTCTAGTTCATTTATAAACTCCTCATTATTTAATTTCTCTAGTACTTTAGCCTCTCTCTGTAATCTGTGGTTTATTATCCAAGAAATCACATCGATAGGATTAGAGAGGTAGTCTCCATGACCTGGACCAATCTTATCAAAATCATAGGACTTCAATAACTCTAGAGATTGCAAATACTGCTTCATGCTGCCATCAGGATGGGCAATTACAACAGTAGAGCCATTCATAATGTGATCGCCTGTTAGCATGAGTGCATTAACATCAATGAAAAAGCAAAAATGATTTGATGCATGTCCTGGAGTGTAAACAGCTTCTAAGGAGTATTCATCAGTACTTATTAGATCTCCATGGTTTAAAACATGATCTGGCTTAAAACTGAGATCTTGGTGACTATCATCAACTTCCACTAATTTACCAAAAGTTGGAATGTTTAGTTTTTCAGCTAAATATTTTGCTCCAGGCGAGTGGTCCCTATGAGTATGCGTGACTAATATCCTTGAAGCATTTTTTCCAACTTTTTTTATGATTTTATCAAGATGAGATTTGATATTTGGGCCAGGATCCACAATTGAAATATCATTCTCTCCTACAAGATAAGTATTAGTACCAGCACCTGTAAAGACACTTCCATTTGGTGCTGTTATTCTTTCAACTTTTACATCATTCATAATATTAATCAGAATTTTCTGGTATAACGAAATTCCAGTGACCATCCTGTTTCTCAAATTTGGGCAATATTGATGGAATACTTGAAACTTTTTCTTTGAAAAAATCAATTGCATCTTCCACCCTCTTAAATGGGACAAGTTTTTCGAGATTCTTAATTGTTGGAATTATCATATTCATTTTGCCGCTGGAACAAGCATCCAATGCCTCTTGAGGATTTATCCAACTACTATTAGTTAATTCAATGCCATCATGATTGCTTTGTTGATCACCCTGATAATGCATTAGAAAAAACCATGTATCAAATCTTTTTACCTCAACCTCAGGTGTGATCCAATGTGATATGGGAATCATTGAATCAGTTGGTAAATTTAGCTTCTGTGCTTTACAAATATCAAGAAAATTAGTTTTTCCATTATTTAGTTCTGTTCTTTGATTAACTTTTAATTGATGGTCAATGATTTGCGAAGTATCATGTAACAAAATACCAACTTCCTCAAAACATTCTCTTAAGCCAGCAACCCAATATGCTAATCCATCTTTTTGCATGCCCAGAGCCCTAGATGCATCAACATCATCTAAATTTCTTGAAAGTGAGTAGAGTTCCTCAGAGCGATCATCTATATCAACTTTCCCACCTGGAAATACATATAAATTACCAAAAACAGATTTTGTATTTCTGCGAACCATTAAAATTTCAATATTATCCTTGCTATTCCTTGCAAGCATTATTGTTGATGCTGGCCTTACCGATTCCATAGTTATGGGCTTAATTATCCTTTAGAATACGATTAATTAGAACATTTAGAATGCAAAATGAAAAACTCAATACCAAAAAAATTTAAAAAATCCATTGAATATGAGTCAAAAATAAAAAAGATCAATTTTCTTGATGGGCATATTTCTTACAAGAGTTTTAATCTTGCAAACAATGAAGATGTTGCAATCCTTATTCATGGAACGGGTGCACATAAACATTGGTGGGATCCACTTGCACCTCAAATATCAGATATAGGTACGATCATTGTTCCAGATCTGCCTGGGATGGGTGATTCGTCACATTTCAAAAAATATGATTTTGATTTATTCATGCAATCTTTGCTTACTGTGATGGGCAAAGAAAAGATTGAAAATAAAAATATCTATCTCATCGGGCACTCTCTTGGTGGGCATTTGGCTGCCTATTTAGCTTCGGAAAGGCCAGAACTAATCAAAGGAATAATCATCATTGATAGTCCAATAAGACCACCAGATTATGATTATTCAAAACATATTAATTCAGGTCCCCTAAGGCCCATAAAATTTTATGATTCGCGTAAAGAGATTCTAAGTAGGTTCAGATTAATGCCACCACAAGAAACAAATAATCAATGGTATCTGGATTACATTGCAAAATACTCAATCATTATGAGTAAAGATGGTTGGCGCTGGAAGTTTGATGACAGAATGTTTACATCCATGACAAGGCTTGATGACTATGGCTTTAAGTTTAGTTGTCCAGCTTTATTTATTGCAGGAGGCAAAAGCCTTTTACTTAATGATGAGATCATGAATTATATGCAAGACAAGTTCAGTTCAATAATGCAATTTGCAACAATTAATAATGCAGCTCATCATGTCCTTATTGATGAACCAGATATTTTGCTAGATCTAATTAATAAAAAGTTATCTGATTGGACATAATGAAAATCAATTCCAATCTTTTAATTTTCTCAATCTCATTATTACAACTTAGTTGTTCAGATTTTAATAAAATGGCTCCCCTTTTGGAGTGTGAGAGTAATGAAGAATTGAATGTTATCTGTGAATTCACCAATCCTGAGGATATTGTTGTAACACCTGATAACAACTTTTTAATAGTATCCGAGTATGGAGGTCAAAAGCCAATTCAAAAAGAAAAATCTGGTCAACTAGCAGCCTTGGATATTAATCTTAAAAAACGTTCAGATATTGAAATAATGTATGCAGAAAATATTTGGGGCGAGCCAACCTGTAAAAGAAATGCAAATCAACTTCATGGGCCTCATGGCATTGATCTGGTTGAGAGAACTGATGGGAAATATATGCTCGGAGTAGTGAGCCATCTTCCCACCGAAAGAGTAGATATGTATGAGTTAGCAAAAAATGTTAAATGGTATTTAATTTGGCGTGGTTGTGTCGAAACAGAAGGAAAGTACTACCTTAATGACGTGAGTTTAATGCCTGATGGTTCATTCTACACAACCCATATGTTTGAAGAAGATTTCCCACTGTACAAGTGGATTTTGGCAAATTATTTGAAGTTCGATACTGGCTTTGTAGTTAAGTGGTCTCCAAAAAATGGCTTCCTAGAACTGAAACAAACCGCAGGTTCATATCCAAATGGTATTGCTGTAGATGTTCAAAGAAATACGATGGTTGTAAATTATAATCTCGGTGATGAAATAGTTTTGTATGATCTTAAATCATCTGATCGATTAGCATCAATTAATGGAAATTCACCAGATAATATAGTCCTTACAGATAACCATTTTTGGGCTGTTATTCATGATTACAAACTTACAGATTATTCAAGCTGTGGTAGCAATGTAAATTGTTCACTTCCATGGTCGGTTTTAAAGCTAAACCGAGATAACCTAAACTTAATTGAAAGAATACCTTTTGAAAGTGTAAATATGGGGATTGGTACCGTTGCATTGAAAGTAGATGACACTCTCTGGTTCGGTTCATTCAGATCGAACAGATTGGGATTCACAGAGTACTAGATTGAAAGAAGTTTTCTCTGCAAAAGAAATCAAAGATTATGAAAAATCTTTATTTAAAAAGATTGATGATGATCTAGATTTGATGAAAAAAGCTGCGCTTGCAGCGGCCAATCAAATAGAAGAGTATAGATTACCCTCAAAAAAAATCTTAATTTTATTTGGTCCTGGAAATAATGGTGGTGATGGAGTTTTTATTGGTTCATTCTTACAGAAAAAAGGCTATCAAGTTGAATTGTTAGATGTGTTACCAAAAAAAAAGAAAACAAGACTCCTTGAAAAAGCGCTGCAAGATTCAGATCTTCAAAATTCTTATTCAATCAAAGAAATAGAAATAGAATTACATAAAATAACGATTATTGATGCAGTTTTTGGAATTGGTGGTAGGCACATTTTAAATGATGAACTTAAGAAGTTGATGAGATTTGTAAATGATGCAGCGGTTAAAATAGCTATCGATATACCTACTGGAGTATGCTCAGATAGTGAAAAGAAAGATAATGATGCTTTTGCTGCTGACTATACAATTACCTTCATTGGATATAAGATTGGTCAAATTTTAGGCAAGTCAAAAGAAGCTATTGACTCTGTGGAATTAAAAGATCTAGGTTTACGTATCTCAAATACTATGGAAAGCAAAGTTAACTCATTTAATTTTTCTGATGTAAAGAAAAATCTACCTAAAAGGTTGATTGATTCGCATAAAAGTAACTTTGGGAAATTAACGGTTATTGCAGGAGATGATGGTTACGGTGGAGCTGGCATTTTATCATGCAAAGGAGCGCTGATTGCTGGAGCAGGGCTAGTAAGGCTAGTAACGAGAAAAAAATATATTTCTGCAGCTTTAGCTCATATCCCAGAACTGATGGTAAGCGGTTCGAGTAATGCTCAAGATTTCAAAGAGGAACTTGATTATGCTAATGTGATTGCCTGTGGTCCTGGCTTAAAACCTGGATATTGGTCAGAACAGCTTATGTATCAGGCCATTCAAATTTGTAATGAAAAAAATATTCCTTTAATTCTTGATGCCGGTGCTTTAAGGCTAATAATCGAAGAACCGTTCGTAAAGATGAAGTTACCTAAAAAAACTATAATAACACCTCATCCTGGCGAAGCTGCGGCGTTGTTATCCTGCTCTGTGAGCGAAGTTCAGTCTAATAGAATTGATACTGCAACCAAACTTCGAACCAAATATGGTTGCATAGCGGTTCTTAAGGGTTATCAAACTATAATTGCTGATGAGTCTATACATATTTGTGAGAATGGAACTTCAGCCCTTGCGATTCCTGGTTCAGGAGATATCCTTACTGGTTTAGTGGGTGCTATGGTTGCAAATGGTCTGGAGTTAGATTTGGCATGTAAAGTAGCAGTTTCATTGCATGGGAAATGCGGAGATGACTACTCATCAGAGATTGGTGATGTTGGTCTATCCTCTGATATGCTTATTGAACTTTTAAGAAAAAATATAAATTGTTAGCTCATGCATCTGTTAGAAAATGAGCTTGCAACCTCTAAATTAGGTCAAAACATAGCTTCATTGATAATAAACAATTGCCTCCAATCAAGCTTTGAGATACATCTTGAAGGTAATTTAGGAGCAGGCAAAACTACCATTGCAAGGAGCATAATTAAGTATTTGGGTTGGAATGCAAATGTAAAAAGTCCAACATTTTCGATCTGTGAGGAGTATAGTTTTAATAATTTATTATGCTTACATGTGGATTTATATAGAATAGATAATCAATTTGATATTGATATGCTTGGATTAGATGACCCCGTTCATGATAAGCAAAAGATTATCATTATTGAATGGCCTGAAAATATTCCTTATAAGCGTTTGCCTGAATTACATATTAATATTGATCATCATGATAGGAAGAGAATATTTAAAGTTTCAGGGTCTGCAAATAAATTCATTAATAATTTAACTAAGATATATGCATAAGTTATTTTTTATCTTTTTAATGTTTGCAAATTCTGAAATTCTTGCAAATAAAGTTATTCTTCAGGAAATTAACGAGACTAATAAGAATGAATATGAGCTGAGTTTTAAATTAGATAAAGTAGCACTTATTAAATCTGAATCATTTGATGATGAGCCTAAGATAATACTGAAGATTGAAAGTGCGAAAGAATTTAAACAAATTGCACAGAACCAATCAAAGCTAATTAAATCTTTTAGTTCATCTGTTGAAGATGATGGAATTTCCATAATTATTGAGCTTGATCAATTGGTGAAATGGACTAAGCCCACCCAAGAAAAAATGACAGATCACGTGAAGATGTCGATGAACCTAATACCAGATAAGAAGTTAGATAAAAACATAAGAGACATTGTAATTGTTATTGATGCCGGTCATGGAGGTAAAGATCCAGGTGCAGTTGGAAAAAATATTCTTGAAAAAGATATCACCTTAATGATTGCAAAAGAGCTAGCTCGCACACTACAAAATACTGAAGGTTTTAGTCCTAAATTAATAAGATCAAAAGATGAATTTATTGAATTGGACGAAAGATATATGCGCGCAAGAAGAATGGGAGCCGATATCTTTGTTTCAATCCATGCGGATGGTTTTACACTTTCAAGAGTAAAAGGAGCATCCGTATATATATGGTCCAAAACTTCCTCATCTATGACAGCAGATAATCTAAGCGATCAAAAACTTCTCAATGTAAAAAATACCAATTTTGATAAGCTTGATTTCAATGAAGACTTAAATAGGCCTTATTTTTTGGAAGAATATGATTTAACCAATAAGAAAAGTCTTCTGCTTGCAGATAAAATTCTTGAGGAATTAAAAAGAGACCCATATACCTATATTCATAAACCAAATGTTGAGTTTGCTAATTTTAGGGTGTTGAAATTAATTGATGTACCATCTGTATTAGTTGAATCTGGCTTTATTTCAAATCCAGATGATGCCAAAAGGCTAAGCGGGAAACCTGGCCGAAGAATGATTGCAAGAGGAATTTTTAAAGGTATTCTGAATTACTTAAAACAAGAAAATCCAAAGAATACCATTATGCAAGATAAACCAAAATCATTAACATATATCATTCAAAAGGGTGACCTTTTATCAGAGATTGCAATTAGGTTTGGTGTAACAGTTGATGAATTGATATCACAAAATAAAATTAATCCAAAAAGGATTTATCCCGGTCAAAAGATTAAAATAAACATATGAGTATTTGGATAAAAGATAAAACGGTTTTAATTACAGGTTCAACTAACGGCATTGGTATGGCGGCTGCACTTAAACTTGCCGAAGATTGTAGTTCCTTATTTTTTACATACAGGAATGATGAATTAGCAGATCAACTTAAAAAAGAACTTTCTATGATAAATCCTGAACTTCGTGTTCAAGGTTTTTTTTGTGATTTCTCTAATCAAGAATCCATCCGAGATTGTGTGTCTCAAATTAAAGAAAATGTAACTGAAATTGACTTATTGGTTAATAACGCTGGGATTGTTAATACAAAATATATAGAAACAAATGCAGGTATAGAGCAAACATTCGCTGTAAACCATATTGGATATTTTTTATTTACAAATCTACTGCTTGATGTATTAGAAAGAACTGGCTCTTCAAGGATTATTAATGTGTCTTCTGCTGCTCATTTCTTTGTTAAATCAATGAATTGGGATGACTTAAATTACAAAGAGGACTTTGGAATGGGGGTTAAGTCCTATGGTCAATCTAAATTGGCAAACATTCTTTTTACTCGGTACCTTGCAAAAAGGCTTGAAAGCAAAAACATACCTGTAAATTCTATGCATCCGGGTGGAGTTAACACAGCACTTGGAAGTCAAAATAAGACACTTCTCGGAAAAGTCCTAAAATTGATGCTTAAACCTTTCTTTAGATCACCACTAAAAGGAGCAGAGAGTATTATCTATTTGGCACATATGATGGATCTAGATGTTACTGGTCAATATTTTGTAGACAGTAAAATTGCAAAAACTTCAAGCTACTCCAAAGATGATGCTGAAGCTGAAAAACTTTGGAAAATCTCTGAGGAATTAGTAAATCAAGAATTTAGTTTGTAGCTAAAACTGAAGCGGATCAACATCTATTTTCCAACTTAACTGCCTCGATTCTGGAATTCGGCTAATAGCTTTCAATATAGATTCTATCTTTTGATGTAGTTTTGTTCTTGAAGCACTCATAATAACTAATTGATGATTGTATTTGCCCCTTTGCTTGTATATTGATAAAGGCATAGGTCCTGCAAATTCTTCTTCATTTAAATTTTCATAAGAAATAATTTTACTTAAAAAATTTATGTTTCTTTCCAACCTAGTTGAGGCAGACTTTATTGAAATATAAAAATAAAAAGGGTGTATATTTTGAAGTGCACGATCAGATAGAACACTTTCTGCAAATGAATTGTAGTCTCCCTTTTCTAATCTTTGCAATGTTGGATGGCTAGGGTACCTTGTTTGCAAAATTACTTTTGCTCTTCCACTTTCTCTACCCGCGCGACCACTAACTTGAATCAACTTATGAGCCATATCTTCCAGAGCAAAAGGACTGACGCTAGTTAGCCCATGGTCAATATTAAGAACTACTACAAGTTCTAAATCTTTAAAATTATGTCCCTTAGTAAGCATCTGAGTGCCGACGATTACCCCTGAAGTTGATTGCTGTATCCTGTCAACTAATGCCTCCAGGTCACCAGTATTTTTAGTAGCATCACTATCAAATCTAAATACATTCTTAATTGAAAGTTCTTTTTTCAGAAAAGCCTCTATTCGTTGTGTGCCCTGTCCTACCGAATCAAGCCTGTCAGACATGCAGTTTGGGCATCTAGGTGGTATAGCGAAGACAGACTCACACCTGTGGCACACTAATCTTTCTCTATCAATGTGCATCACCATGTTTGTTTCGCAATGATGACACGTTGCGATCCAATCACATTGCCCACAAGAAAATTCAGGAGCATACCCTCTACGATTAATAAAAATCATTGCCAGCTTCCCATCTGCAACAGTTTTTTTAATGGTTTGAATGGATAAATCCGATAAACCACAATTAAGCATCATGCCATTTGTATCATGTATTGAAATTTCAGGTGGAGTTTGAGAATGCACCCTTTCATCAATAAGAACTTGAATGTATTTACCTACTTCACATTGGTGCAGACTCCTCAGCGAAGGTGTACCGGAACCCAGTATAATGGGGATCTTTAAAAGATCAGCACGTTTTATAGCTAAATCTCTGGCTGAGAATAAAAGCCCCTCATTTTGTTTGTAGGACTGGTCATGCTCCTCATCAACAATAATTAATCCAAGATTCTTGATAGGTAGCAATACCGCTGATCTTGTTCCAACATAAATTTTAGTCTCTCCTGATCTAGCTTTCTCCCAAATTTCATATCGTCTTTTTGGAGTGACACCAGAATGATAGGTTTCAACTTGATCATTAAATATATCTTTTAAATAAGCTGATAATTGAGGGGTAAGGGCTATTTCAGGAGTTAATATTAAAACACCTTGATTATTTTGTACTGATTCAGCAATAACTCTTGCGTAAACTTCTGTTTTTCCGGAGCCTGTAATTCCATTGAGCAAGATTGGCTTACTGCTTTTCGTTTTAATAATTGCTTTGAATGCATCTTTTTGTTTGGATGTTAAGCTTTTTTTGAATTTAAAATCGTATTTTTTATTATCAATCTTAGGAATGGCTTTGACCTCAACTTTTGGGTTAAGTTTTTTTAAGTACGCTGGGGTGAATGTATCGATTACTTGCCCTATTGGATGAAAATAATATTTTGAAGTCCAAAAAAGTAACTCTAAATCTACTTTATTAAAAATGACAGTTTCATCAAGAACCTCTTTAACATTGAGTGTTTTGAAGGATGGTTTTTTACATAAGTCTAGAGCAATGCCAATCCTATCCTTATTCTTGAAATTGATTAAGACTCTAGAACCATTACTAATTTGGGAGTCGTGTTGATATATAAAAGTTTGGTCGATTGCTAATGGTAAAGAAACTTTATAGAAATATTTTTTCATTAGACTTTGTAAAGCTTGTGCATTTTGTTATAGTTCTCAACCTCATAGATGATTTTATTATGAAAAACGATATACATCCTGAATACCGTGAAGTTTTATTCCATGATGTAAGTGTGGATGAATACTTTGTTATTAATTCCACCTTGAAAACTGATCAAACAAAAAAGTGGAAAGATGGGAAAACTTATCCATATTACACGCTTGATGTTTCATCAGCTTCTCATCCTTTTTACACTGGTAAACACAAGATTGTCGACACTGGTGGTCGCGTCCAAAGATTTGAGAAGCGCTTTGGAAAAAATAAGTAGAATCAGAGTTCCTTATTAGGATTTACAAATAAATCACATTTTGCAACTCCCTCCAAGGATTTGCTCAAATCTTCCGTGAAACTTACTTCGGCAAAGCCACAGGTTGGAAAATTTGTTATTGAATCGCTTGTGAGGTATTCATAAACCTCATGCATTGATGGATTATGACCTACAAGCAACAGAGATCTATTCACCAGACACATTTGTCTGATAATAGTTAAAAGATTTTCTAAAGTAGAGTGGTACATTGAGTTTACGGTAATAATTTCATTCTTAATTTTTGCAACTGCAGATAATATTTGTAGTGTCTGCAACGTTCGCTCACTTGGGCTAGATAATATTTGATCGACTTTGAAATTAATGCTCTTAAGATATTCTCCTAATGCAGTTGCATTATTAACACCTCTTTGATTAAGGGGTCTCTCAAAATCAGTCAGGTTTTGATTGTCCCATGAGGATTTTGCGTGTCTTAATAAAAAAATCTTGTAAGTCATTATTTACCTTGCCTATAGTCTATTGGTCATTTAAAATCCCTCACCTATGAGTAAAGTATGCCAAGTCACCGGTAAAATGCCACAAACTGGTAATCACGTTTCGCACGCTAATAATAAAGTGAAGAGAAAATTTTACCCTAACCTTCATACTCATAAATTTTGGGTAGAATCTGAAAATAGATTTATTACTCTAAAAGTCTCGACAAAAGGGATGCGTATCATTGACAAAAAAGGCATCGACGCAGTTCTGAAAGATATGCGTTCAAGAGGCGAAAAAATCTAATTAATAGATTACAGAATCACTGAAATCCACTGGTCCACCAAGCTGCTCTCTATCACTAATAGGTTGATTACCGTCCAAGTCCTTGATATCTAAGTCATTTGCTAATTCTGCAGCAATTAATGTTTTACCAGTTTTCTGCATTTTATCTTTGGTCTCATAAAATCCTCTGATAACTTTGCCAGCAAATCTCTGAGATGCAGCACCTTTCAGAAATTCTGCATATGCCTCATCCATATTTGCGCTGATAAGCTCAGTCTTTTCGTCAAGAACAATACCTGACCATAACGAAATAGCACAAACATCATACTCTTTAAAATCATGCGCCATGTCGTGTGTCATTTTGTCTAAGCCAGCTTTTTGAGCTCCATAAATTGGTCCGTGCATATAGCAGACTGCACCATGTGAAGATATATTAATAACTAATGCTGAGCTAGTTTTTATTAGTATTGGTGCAAGCGCATGCGTTAGCATGTAGTTGCATTTTAGACCCACTTCAACCATAGACCAAAGTTCTGTAGATTTCTCCCAAAATGGTTTGGGCTGAACCAAATCATCATGAATTTGGCATGCTGAATGAACCAAGATGTCTAATTTTCCATGCTCTTGAGTAATAAGATCACTGATCTTTTTAATCTCATCCTCGCGATTTAGGTCTGCAACAATTGGAATGCCTTTGGCGCCAAGCTGATTAATTTCACTGACAGTGTCTTCTAAGCTAGAATTAAGCTCAAGTCCAAATTGACTGACTTTTGTGCCAGTCTTTAAAGATCGCCCCACGCAGTAAACAATATCACCAGGTTTACAAATACCTTCAGCGATTCCTCTTCCAACTCCCCTGCTTGCTCCTGTAACCAAAATAACCTTTGATTCATCCTTACTCATTTCTTCACCTTTTAGATTTAAATTTTAATTTTACCCACGGCATTTTTTATAAACAGATTTTTTATAACTGGTATCTTATTTACTAATCGTAGGCCCCTATTTCGAAAAAGTTTGGTATAAATATTTTCTGAATGAAATAAATGATTTAAAAAATTGACTCCATTAAGCATTGCTTCATTCAAAATCTTACGTCTAACTTCATATTTTTTTAATACTTTAATGTCTCCTAATGATCTCCCTTGTGATTTGGCTTTTTTGAATTCATCAACTAAAACATCAATATCAGCAATTCCAAGATTAAGTCCTTGTCCAGCAAGCGGATGAAAACTATGAGCTGAGTCAGCTATTAAGCATTTGCCTGGAATACAATATTCTTTTGCCCTAGAGGATGATAATTCAAATGCAAGTATCTCTCCTGAAATTGCAATGTCTGTATCAAGCTGCTGCCCCAATCGATCTATGTTATCCCTGACATATTCTTCTGTTGCAAAATCTTTTGGGATTGACCAGACAACAGTAAAAGTATTTTTACTATCGTTAATAGGCATAATTGCGAATATTTGATTGTTGAAAAATGTCTGATAAGCGTGATTTCTTTGAAGTTTTGATGCTGTGGCATGAAAAGTAAAAGCAATTTGGTCATAATCATGCTCGATAAAATCAAAATCTGTTCGGTGTTCAGAAAAATTTTTATCTTTATCAGCGAAAACTCTCACTTGCATATTGCTTAAGTCCTCGACTTCATCAGCAGAACACTGCATACCTTTGGTCAATTCATCTAGCTGCCTTAACAAATTATCGTAATTAATAACATATGCTAGATTATCCTCGCCAAGATCTTGTGCACTAAAGTTAATAACTCCTGTACCTTCAGATTCAAAAACATTGATATGAGAAATTGGGCTAGCATCTAAAGATATGTCTAACTTTTGAAGAAACTTAAATGAGATTGGATTCAAGGTAATAGTTCTAACTTGATTAAAATATACCGGTGAACTAGTTAAAACAGCACAATCAATAATGTTTCTTTTGCACTCAAGCGCAAACAGTCTAGCAGCGATACCATTCCCAATTACCAAACACTCCGGAGACATTTTAGGACATTAAAGATTGAATATCTTGGGGATCGGTTGGAGTCGCATCAGTTAAATTTTCATTTCCACTCTCAGTCACCAAAATATCATCTTCGATTCTTATTCCAATACCCTTCCATTTATCATCAACATCACTTTCGGAGGAAATATAAATTCCAGGCTCAATAGTTGTAATCATTCCCGATGCAAATTTCATAGCTTCTTTCGATGAACTGTATGGTCCAGAATCGTGAACATCTAAGCCAAGCCAATGTCCAATTTTATGCATGTAAAAGTCTTTAAATTTCTGTTCAGCAAGATTTTCTTCCAAGCCACCCTTTAAGATTCCCAAATCAATTAATCCCTGAGTTATAACCTCTTCAGATTTTGCTTGCGGTAACAGGACATCATTACCTTGCATTACACATTCAATAGCTTTCCTTTCAGCTTCAAGAACAATCTCATAAACTGCAAGCTGTGTATCAGAAAATTTACCATTGATTGGAAAAGTTCTAGTAATGTCCGAGGCATAATTTTGATATTCACATCCTGCATCAACCAACAATAGATCGCCATCACATAAAGTCGCTGAGTTATCTATGTAATGAAGGGTGCACGCATTTTCACCGCCAGCAACAATTGGTGTGTATGCTGGAAATCTTGCGCCATGAAGAGCAAATTCATTTAAATATAACGCCTCTATTTCATATTCATTCATCTTGGGTTGAACACTCTGCATCGCTTTATTGTGAGCCTTAGCTGAAATTTCACATGCTTTTTTTATCGTTTGTATCTCCGAATCAGATTTAATAACCCGCATCTCCATTAAAAGCTGATTAAGATCTTTAAGTTCTATGTTTGGATTGTGCCGATCTTTTGTTTGAGCAGATTTTATAAACTGTATAGTTTGTTTATCAAATTTTTGATCCTTCCCAATAAGATGATAAACCTGATACAAACCAACAAGCAATTGGGGAATCATCTCCTCTAACTTTGTATTTTCATATGCCTTATCAAAGCCAAAGTCGTTGATAGCACCATCTGGGCCACTGCGATAACCATCCCAGATTTCTCTAGTTTTATCTTTTGGTGGAACAAAGATCATACTTCGGATCTGCTGCTCAATATCTTTTATAATAAGCATTACAGAATCTGCCTCGTTAAAGCCACTTAAATACCAAAAGTTTGAATCTTGCCTGAAAGCATAGGCACTGTCTGCATTTCGATATTGAATCTGAGCTCCATACAAAATAATAGCTGAGCCTGGATTTAGCGATTCAATGAGATTAATTCTTCGCTCTTTAAACATATTCATTTTCTTTATTTTACTCTTTTCTTAATCAAACTTCCCTTAAATGAAACTTAGAATTAAACTTGTACAGATGTCTAAAAACAAAAAAGTAGAATTTAAGGATCTTGAAAACAAAGTGCATCAATTGATACAACGCTTTAAAGAGCAACAAGGAATAATTCAGGCCTACATCAAAAAAGAGAGAACTTGGAAAAAGACTAACCTGAAAAATACAAACGTCATAAATAAACTCACTAAGCAAGTCAAAACTTTAAAGAGGAAAGCTAATGGCTGACAAAGAAGTAATCTCTCTCAGAATTGCAAGCCGAGACATCACACTAGCGTGTCCAAAAAAAGATGTTCAAGGGCTAAAAGAAGCTGCGAATATTCTAAATCAAGAAATAGAGTCAATACCGGATAAAAATAATGCAGTTATTTTAGCTGCCTTAAATGTTGCATTTAAATCTGCCGTTTCTGATAGTGATCTTAGTGAAATTGAGACAAGCAATATTGCGAACCTAATCTCAAAAATTGATAGCGCAATAAAGTAGTCAAAAGCCTAAGTATAAAATTAACCCTAAAAAGCTTTTTATGTATAATGATGTGACTGGTTCATACGTCAGTGCATTCATTATCTTTGAACCGATACTTAAATGAAAGGCGATATTCCACTGTCGATGTTGTGCATTACCATAGGGAAGCCTGATTCGACATGAGCTTTGCCACCTGGACTTTCGGTTCAGGAAAAATGCACAGCGGTGAATTGGTTATTAGCCTCCGTCATGAATGTGAAATCTAATATTAGAACATCACTGCTTTCTCGGAGGCTAGATCTTTCTTCGACTGAATTAACTAAAAAATCAAAATCTATTCAAAGCACTATTATTAATTCTGTGCTGTTTCAAAAGGCGAAGACTATTGGCTGCTATTTACCTATAAAAAATGAAGTAATGACGAAAAATCTTATGGAGTTTGCCACTAATGATTCAAAGATAGTTGCGGTTCCCAAAATCAAAGAACATATGATGGTATTTCAAGATTATGCATTCGCAGACCAACTTAGGAAGAATAAATTTGGAATACTAGAAAATGAGGGTCAAGTAATTCAACCTGATGAATTTGACTTAATTATTTGTCCAACGCTTGCAGCAGATATTCATGGCAATAGGATTGGTTATGGGCAAGGTTACTATGATCGTTATCTATTAAAGGCCGTAAATGCAAAATTTGTTGCTTTGATTTTTGATTTTCAATTGATTGATGAACGAATTATTGCAGAGCCACATGACGTAAGCATGGATTATTTATGCAATGAGAACGAACTTATCCAAATAAAATAATCTTAACTATTTAATAAGATCCTTAATCTGTGCAGATTCACAAAAATTTACGATACTAGTCGCAAGATTCTTAGGATTTTCCAGTGCCGCAAAATGCCCACCTGAAAATTTATCCCATTGTTTTACATTATAAATCTTTTCTACCCAGACTCTTGGAGGCAATACGATTTCTTTGTCAAACAAGGCACATCCGGTTGGCTGTTCAACATAATCAAACGAAAAGCCAGCTTGACCATTTTCATAATATAAGCGCATTGAAGAAGCAATTGAGTTAGAGTACCAATACAAAGAGATGATTGCTAAAACCTCCTCCAAAGGAATAACTAATTTATTCTCATTGTCGTTTGTCCATGCATGAAACTTTTCAATAATCCAACCTGCCAAGCCTGCCGGTGAGTCGGTCAGGCCATATGCAACGGTCTGGGGTTTAGTGCTTTGAATTGCAAAATATCCTGATCCTTTTTCTTGATATTTTTGGAAGTTTTGCATACCTTCTTTTTCTTCCTCGCTTACGCCTTCATATGGATCATCTCCCTCAGGTGGAAAAGCTAGAATCATGTTTAAATGAAGGCCTATGCAATGCTCTTTAAAGAGATCGGCAGTCCATTTACTTACTGTTGCACCCCAATCCCCTCCTTGTGCAACATATTTTTTGTACCCTAGTTCATGCATTAATTCATGATTGATTTTTGCAATCTCTTTTGAGTTTATGCCATTTTTTTTAGGCTTCGATGAAAATCCATATCCAGGCATTGAAGGGCATATAACATCAAAACAAATGCCATTAATGCCTTTATTTAATACAGGAATAATTTTCAAAAACTCTTGGACACTCCCAGGCCATCCATGAGTCATAATTATTGGTATAGCATTTGAATCTTTTGACTTGCTATGTAAGAAATGAATATCCAAACCAGTATTTGACTTAAATATGTAACTGCCTACTTCATTAATTTTTGATTCATGCTTAGACCATGAAAAATCAGTCCTCCAATAATCTAAAGCAGACTCTAAAAACTCCTTGCTTGTTCCCATTGTCCAGTGTTTGTCATTAACCTCATCAGGCCACCTAGTTGAATCAATTTTTAGATTAAGTGCATCGATTTCGCTCTGAGAAACATTAATTTTAAAGTCTTTAATCTTCATTTTAAAAACGTTCTATATCCTATGTTTTCTGATTCTTCTATGAATACATAATCCAGCGAATCTAGATGTTTATTGAGTGAATGTTTGCTGCTCGATGAATCTTGGATACCAATAAGCACATTTGCAAAGGCAGCGCCAAGGTTACGATAATGAAATAGGGAAATATTCCACTGCGAACCAAAATCTCTTAAAAAGTCCAGTAATGCGCCTGGCTTAACAGGGAATTTACACCTGAAGATTCTCTCAGATATTTCATTGTTGGATTTAAGATGACCACCTACCATATGACGAAGATGATCATTTGAAATAAAGTTTTTTGAAAGGTCAGTCGTTTTAAAATTATTTTTTTTAAGTTGGGTCTTCAATTTCTTAAAAGCAGGTTCTGAATCAGTTTTTATTCCAACTAAAACATGCGCAGATGAAGCATCAGCCAATCTGTAGTTAAATTCTGTTATCTGCGATCTTCCAAAAACTCTACAAAGCTTAAGAAAACTGCCAGGCTTTTCAGGAATTTGGATACTTAAAAGCTTCTCTCTATTTTCACCAACTTCTGACCGCTCAACAATATAATTGAGTCTTTCAAAGTTTAAATTTGCGCCACTGCTTATAGCTAAAAGTTTTTTATTAGAAATTTTGGATGCATATTTTTTCAAGCCTGCTAGCGCAAGTGCGCCTGCCGGCTCAGATAGTATCCTTGTATCCTCAAAAATGTCTTTGACAGCTGCACAAAGCTCATCAATTGAGACAGTTATTACACCATCAACGCATTCTTTAATAACATCAAAAGTGTGTAATCCAATTTGATCAACTGCAACTCCATCAGCAAAAAGGCCTACTTCTCTAAGCTTGACTCTCTTGTTAGCTTTAATAGCTTCTGTCAAACAAGCTGAGTCATCGACCTCCACTCCATAGATCTTTACTTTCTTTTTTTGCTGTGCAATCCATGCACTTACTCCAGCCAGTAGGCCCCCTCCTCCTACTGGAACAAAAACTGCGTCCAAATTATCCTCTGCATCCAGGATTTCCTTACCAATAGTTCCTTGTCCAGCAATAGTCATGGGATCATCAAAAGCATGAATTAATTCCATTTTCTTTTGCTTAGCAATTGAAGATGCTTTTTTTGAAGATTCATTATAATTATCACCATATAGAAGTATTTTTGCACCAAATGATCGTACAGCACTTACTTTAATATCAGGGGTGGTAATTGGCATTACAATTAGACATGGGATGCCTATCTTTTTTGCAGCATTAGCAACACCCTGAGCATGATTACCTGCTGAAGCTGCTATAACACCTCTATTTTTTTGTTGCTTGGAAAGGCTATTTATCTTATTGAAAGCTCCTCTATTCTTAAATGAGAATATAGGTTGTAAATCCTCTCGTTTGAGATAGACATCATTTTTTAATTTGCTCGATAAATTTTTAGCAAATGTTATAGGGGAAACTATTGCGACATCATATACCGAAGCGTCATTAATCATTTTCAAATACTGCTTTGAGTTTTTAAAATTGTTAGATTTTTTTATCTTATGTCGCATATCAAAAGTTTTAAATTTGTTTATTATACAAGTATGGAAGACGCAAAGATGCAAGTTGCTAAATTAGCATATGATTTTATTAAAGCTGAAATAAATGAAAATACTGTTTTAGGTATTGGGACTGGATCAACAACAAACTGCTTCATTGAGGTTTTGAAACAACTTAAGCCAATATTTAAAACAGCAGTATCAAGCTCAAAAGAAACTTCATCAATTTTAAAAGAGGCAAACATCAAAGTATGTGACATCAATGAAATTAATAAAATAGATTTTTATATTGATGGAGCAGATGAGGTTGACCAAAATAACTGTTTGATTAAAGGTGGTGGGGGTGCGCTTACAAGAGAGAAAATAGTTGCTGCAAAGTCGAATAAATTTATATGTATTGTTACAAAAAATAAGATGGTCCCTGCCCTCGGTGATTTTGGCATTCCCGTCGAAGTATTAATACATGGTAAGAAATTATTTATGGATGAAATTAAAAAATTGGGTGGTAAAGCGACAGTTAGAGAATCTTTTCAAACTGACAGTGGGAACTTAATTATTGATGTAACAGGAATAAGTGTTGATCATCCACTTAAACTTGAAACCTCGTTAAATATGATTCCTGGTGTTGTAGAGAACGGAATATTTGCTAGCGTAAAACCTTATAAGGTTATTACAAATTAGGAGTTAATATCCTCTTCGATGGCATTTAAAAGTTCCGGAGAATCAGGCCTGACTCCTGATGAGTAAAATTTTACGTCTATTCCATTTTTAGAAACTAAATATTTATTAAAATTCCAAGTTGGACTCGTACCGGAAGCAACTGAAAGAGATTTATAAAAAGGATGCGCATTTTCGCCACGAACAGAACTGGTCTTTAGCATTGGAAAATTAACACCATAAGTAGTTGAGCAAAATTCGGCAACTTTTGATTCGTCTCTAAACTCTTGATAAAAGTCCCTTGAGGGTATACCAATGATAGTAAAGTTTTTGTCTTTATATTTCTCATACAATTTTTGAAGTCCAGCATATTGATTTGTAAAACCACATCTACTTGCAACATTTACAACTAACAGAGTTGAATCCTCAAATTCACAAAGATTCAATGATTCTTTAGAGTCAAGAAGGTTGATTTTATGATTTAGTATGTTTGGGCAAGCTTCCAACAAAGAGGTAAAAATAAAAAGTGCTAATAAAGCCTTGGCCTTCAACATGGTGGTAATACTATACTAAGGGCGCTACACCGTAAATACTTGTAACAAATATTGATACCAGCGCAAGTAGCTCAATGTTTTCCAATATTTTGTTTTTTGTCTTATTACTCATATTTACATTTTTTCTAAAATTAGGAGGGCTAGCTGCCCTCCATTTTCCAGAGAATGTCAGCTTTACATAGGGGGAGAGGAGTGCTGACAAGTATTATTATACAAACTTATAATATAATATCAACCATTTTTATATATTTTTTTTATTTATTATTTTATATACGTTTTGTTTATGAAGACATACAGTTTCGGTGTGTTATTGTTAAAAATAAACATTTATAATAAGTTTTCTTAATTAAAAGGTAGAGATATGAAAGGTACAGTTAATTATTCAGTGGTCGGAAATGTTGCAATTCTTGAGGTAGATAATCCACCTGTAAATCCTTTAAGTAGCGGGGTTAGAGTGGGATTGAAAGAATGCTTTGAGAAGGCAAACTCTGATGACTCAATAACCGGAATTATTCTAAAAGGAGCTGGAAATGCTTTTATTGCTGGCGCAGACATATCAGAGTTTGGTCAAAAAGTAGAAGGCCCTGATCTGCATACTACTTTGGCAGGCATAGAATTAAGCGAAAAACCTGTTGTAGCAGCCATAAATGGGCCTGCATTGGGTGGTGGTCTTGAAACAGCTTTGTGCTGTAATTATAGAATTGCAACTCAAAATTCATTTGTTGGTTTGCCAGAAGTAAATCTAGGTTTGTTACCAGGAGCTGGAGGAACACAACGACTTCCAAGAATAATAGGACCTGATAAAGCACTTACTATAATGCTTACAGCAGAGGGTGTGCAGGCACAAAAAGCCCTAGAAATGGGTATTCTTGATGAAATTTCCAATGATGATCTGATTGAAGATGCAATTAATTTTCTTGAGAAAAAGATCAAGCAAAATAGTTCACATCCAAAAATCAGAGATGCTAATGAGATGCTTATTGAAGCACGAGGTAACTCAGAGATAATCGATAAAGCCAAAAGCTATGTAGCGAAAGCTAGACGTGGACAATTTGCACCGGGTCAAATAATAAAATGTGTTGAAAGTGCAATTAATCTTGATGACTTTGATGAAGGTATGAAAAAGGAGTCAGAATACTTCCTTGAATGTCTAATGCATCCACAAAGAGAAGCAATGATAAACGTATTTTTTGGTCAAAGAACAGCTGCAAAAATAAAAGATGTACCAAGAGAGACTCCAACATCTGAAATTAAAGCTGTTGGAATAGTTGGGGCTGGAACAATGGGAGGAGGTATAGCAATGAATTTTGCAAATGCTGGTATACCTGTGACCATTTTAGATCAAGATCAAGAAAATATTGATAGGGGTATGAATGTTATAAATAAGAATTATCAATTCATGGTTGATAGAGGAAGAATGAAAGAGGAAGTTAAAAACAAAACAGTTGCCTTAATTACTCCCGCCCTTGACTATGAAAGCCTCAAAGAATGCGACATAGTTATAGAAGCTGTATATGAAAATCTTGAACTTAAACATAAGATTTTTATGGAACTTGATAAACACGTAAAGCCTGAAGCAATATTAGCTACCAATACTTCAGGGCTAGATATAGATTCTATTGCATCAGTAACAAATAGGCCTGAAAAGATAGTGGGCACTCACTTTTTTAGTCCAGCTAATATAATGAAGCTTCTTGAAGTGGTGAGAGGAGAAAATACATCAAACGAAACTCTGGCTACTGTTATGAAAATTAGTAAAGCTATTAAAAAAACAGCAGTAGTGTCACTAAATGCACCAGGATTTATTGGAAATCGAATGCTTCTTGGATATTCAAAACAAGCAAACATGTTGCTACTTGAGGGAGCATTGCCCAGCCAAATTGACAATGCAATTGAAGCATTTGGTTTAAATATGGGTCCTTTTCGAATGATGGATTTAATAGGCTTAGATTTAGGATGGCGTGCTAGGAAACTTGCAGGAGTAGATTCACCACTTACCAATAAGATTGCTGATACGCTATGCGAAAATGAACGCTTTGGTCAAAAGAATAGTAAAGGATTTTATAATTATTCAGAAGGATCTAGAGCTCCAAATCCTGCGCCAGAAAATGAGGAGATATATTTTAAGATATCTGAGGAGAATGGTTTCACTAGGAGGGAAATTAGTGATGAAGAAATTGTAGATAGATGTATCCTTGCACTAGTAAATGAGGGAGCAAAAATTTTAGAAGAAGGAGTAGCACAAAGAGCAAGTGATATGGATATTGTTTACATAAATGGATATGGATTCCCTGTATGGAGAGGTGGTCCGATGTTTTATGCAAATTCATTAGGATTGGATAAAGTCTTAGAGAAACTTAAAGGTTTTCAAGAAATTGATAGCGACTTTTGGAAACCAGCAGATTTATTAGAGAAATTGGCAAAAGACGAATTAAAATTTGGTGAAGCACCAGATATCAATGAAAGAAAAGGTAAAATGAAGTTTCCTGATATAGTAGGCTACTAAAGCTTAATATTTACTGGAGTGCCTGCTTTTATAAGTCCATAAAGCTCAATAACATCATGGTTAAACATTCTTATGCACCCATGTGATGCCTTTTTTCCTATAAGTCCCTCTTCCTGGGTTCCATGTATATAGATATATCTATTGTAGGAATCGACATTACCACCAAGGTTTTTACCGTCTTCAAGCCCTTTTAGCCACATTATTCTTGATGTTATAAAGTCATTATCTGTGTCAATACTATGATCTATGATCTTAGCTTTGCTATTTATTAGAACTCTATTGACAAAAATTTCATTTTTATCGACATTTGTTCCAAATAATTCACTTATCACATGCTTACCAAGCGGCGTTTTGAAACTATTCTCAATCTGCCCCTCCCCAAAACTTGAAGTAGATACTGGATATGACTTAATTAGCTTATCATTGTCAAACAAATACATCCTCTGTTGTGATATATCAACATCAATGTATTTTTCAGACAACAAGTACTGATTTATAAAAAAAACTAAAACAATTAAGAAAGTCTTCAAAAAATTAACCTTTGAATAATTAATGAAAGTATGAAGATAACTTTCATACATATCAAGTAAAATATTATGTTATATGAATATTTAGCATATATGCTTGTCTGATTTGATAGCTTAACTTCGTAAATTTTTGATTCAGATTTACCAGTTTCAATTTTATCAACAATTGTTCCATTATTGTCAACAAAAGCTGAGATTCCATTGGTTGTTGCTCTTATAATCCACTTATTAATCTCTTTTGCTTTTGCTCTTACAATCTGAAGATGCTGTTCAGGTCCATAGCTATTTCCAAACCAGCTGTCGTTGCTTATATTAATGACAAAAGTTGAGTTTTTTGATTCCTCGATATAGTAATTCACAAATATTGCATCAAAGCATATTAATGGCAAAAAACTTGTTTCCATAAAATTCAATCTTTCAATATTACTCATGGACGGTTTCATATTGGACATAGGTAAATCAAAAAAATCAATTAAGCCTCTTAAATATGGCTCGAAAGGTACATATTCACCAAAAGGTACTAGTTTAGCCTTTCTATGAGTTTGATTGTAGTCAGGTAAAAATGACATTGAGTTAAAAAGATTTACACCATCATATTCATATATGCCGCTTAGAACTCTTATATTTTCAGTCTTAAGCATTTCCTCTAACTTTTTAGATCTTATGCTTGGACTTAAATATGGTAATGGTGCTTCTGGCCATACAATAAGATCAGCTGTCTTTATTTTTTTAGTTAGCGTCATTAATGTAGTTTCGATTGTTTCTAGATACTCAGAGTCAAACTTTAGATTTGTATCAAGCGATGGTTGGACAATTCCAACTGATATTGTTTCGGATTGTAAATCTTTGACTTTGTTAACTTCAGGCAATGTTAGTAAGATGCAGAAAATAAAGATTAAAGGTGCTCTTAGATTAAAATTTATACTCATAGCAGCGGTAACAATATAAAAGAAAATAACGCTACATCCGGTAACACCGATAATAGAAATAAGGGGTGACAAGATTGTATCTAAAAATACAAGGCCTGATTGGAACCAGGGAAACCCACCAAGCAAAAAATATCTAGAGATCTCTGTCAAAATCAATAAAGTTGAAATGGAAATTATTATCATTTTTGTTTGTTTGACTTTAAGGTATTGATAAATAAATAAAGGTGAAAAGAAGGTAAGGCTTAGCGTGATAGTCAAGATCACTAAGAATATTAAAGATATATAGACATTGACATTTCCATGATAGTGAATACTCACTATTAGCCAGAATATTCCTAATAGCCAATAACCAAAACCCCACGCAAAGATATTAAGAAATTTGTTATTTATCTCGTTCTTGATTATCCACACTAAGTAGCAAAAATTTAAGACTAGAATAAATTTTAGATCATATGGTGAGAAGGCAAGAAAACTTGATGAGCCTATCAAAAATGATATTAGGTAATTAATCTTAAGTTTTAACTGTGATGCCAATTTTTTTGACTTTTCTTTTATCTGCTGCAGTTACAGCAAGAAGCATGTTTTCTATTTCAATTCGATCGCCAACTTTTGGAATTTGACCTAGTTTATATATAAATAAACCGCCAAGTGTCTCTGCGTTTATATCATCAAAATTCTTATCAAACTTTTTCTCAAATACGCTTAATTCAAGCCTGGCATCAGCTATAAATTCATTTTTACTAACTTGAATAATTTCGTCTGCATCAGTAGGATCATGCTCATCTTCAATTTCACCAACTAATTCTTCTAATACATCTTCGATGGTTATAAGGCCAGAAATTGTTCCATATTCGTCTATGACAACAGCCATATGTGATCGATCTTTCTTAAATTCTTCCAGCATGGTGTCTGCCTTCTTATTTTCCGGCACAACCCTGACATCACGTAATATGCTTGAAAGGTTTATTTTTTGTTTTGTTTTCATGATTGGTAGTATGTCTTTTGCAAGCAAAAGTCCAAGAACTTCATTAGACTCATTTCCTAAAACAGGATAACGTGAGTGGCCAGTATCAATGATTCTATTTAATAATTCCGATTCTTTATCGTTAATATTGATTGTCACCATTTCAATCTTCGGCACCATAATTTCTTTAAGAGTGATATTACCAAGCCTTATTGCTTTTTCAGCTATAAGCTGCGCTTCCTTGTCAATAATATTGCTTGTGAGCGCGTGCTCTAGAACTTCAGAGACCTCATTAAGTGATTGTGGTTTGAAAGAAATGAATTTTTTTATCCTTTCAAGGATATTCGACGGTGGTTTATCTTCTTCAGATGTCATATTTTGTATGGATTAGTTATATTTAACCTTTTTAAGAAGTCAATCTCAAGCGCCTCCATCTTTCTTTCATCATCAATTCTATGATGTGTTTCTCCAAGAAGATGCAAAATGCCATGAGCGAGTAGGTGAAGAAAATGATTTCTAAGTTCTTTTCCTTGCTCTTTTGATTCTTTTTCCAAACATTCAACGTTTAGGGCAATATCTCCAATTTCATCATCTAAAGAGTAGAGGCCCTCATTTGGGAAGGCCAATACATTAGTAGTTTTGTTTTTATCTCTAAATTTGTGATTCAGTTCCATCATCTCCTCATCACTAACAAGCTTGAGATTGATTTTCCCGGACTGAGAGAACTCCTTAAGTATCATTTCAGTTAGTGACCGCATTTCGTCTTCAAGCTTCTGTATTTCTGATGGAATTATCGAGGTAATGTTTAATGACACAGTTATTTTTTTTCTATGGAATAGGCATCCACTATTTTTTTTACTAATGGGTGCCTGATAACATCTATTGATCTAAATTCTGTAAATCCTATGCCATCTACTGATTTCAAAATTTTTAGAGCATGAATTAAACCAGAGGGAACATTCTTTGGTAAATCAATTTGAGTTGCATCTCCATTCACTACACCATAAGACCCAAACCCCATTCTTGTTAAAAACATCTTCATTTGATCAATTGTAGTGTTTTGCCCCTCATCCATAATGATAAAAGAATTGTTGAGAGTTCTGCCTCGTAAATATGCAAGAGGTGCAACTTCAATGATATCCCTTTCCAATAATCTATTTACCTTTTCAATGCCAACCATTTCAAAAAGGGCGTCATAAAGTGGCTTTAAATATGGATCAACTTTTTGTGATAAGTCTCCAGGCAAAAAACCAAGTTTTTCTCCTGCCTCAACTGCAGGTCTTATCAAAACAATTTTCTCGACTTTTCCAGTTTGTAAAAATTCAACTCCCTTCGCAACAGCTAAATATGTCTTCCCAGTACCAGCAGGACCAATTCCAAAGTTTAGTTCATGTGAATCAATCATCTTAACAAATGTATCTTGATTCTTTGTCCTTGGCTTTATTTGTTTTCTTGGAGTTTTAATGATTTGCATTTCTTTAGAATCACTAAAAATGTTATTGTTGGTCGCAAGATATATAGTTTCTTTTGAGATATCGCTACCATTGCAACATGAAGCATACAAAGTCTTAATAATGTGTTCTGCGTGATCTAGCTTATTTTTTTCACCCTTAATGCTAATTTTGTTACCATTTTGAAATATTTTTACTGATAAGTTTTCTTCAAGCAGCTTTATATTTCCATTTAATTCGCCTACAAATGATGCCAAAAATTTTGTGTCCTCTGGAACGAGTTTGATTTTTCTTGAGCTAGATGTTTCTTTAAGCATTCAAACTCATGAGATAGTGATTATGGATAATGTATAAAAAAATATATCTATTTTAAATTGCCTTTAAGAGAGTTAGGTAAAGCCTCTACTATTTGAATATTAATAAATTGTCCAATTAAATCAACACTCTGCGATGTAAAATTTACAACCTTGTTACAAACAGTCCTTCCATAAAGTTGTCCGGGATCTTTTTTTGAAACACCCATAACAAGAATTCTTTGGGAAGTTCCGACCATTTTCCTGCTGTAACCATTTGAAAAATAGTAAAGTTTTGACTGAAGCTCTTGCAGTCTTTCTTTTTTAATGGAGTCTGATACGTTATCTTCCATCTCAGCTGCAGGAGTATTTGGTCTTGGACTGTAAATAAAACTAAAAGATTCATCAAAACGTATTTTTTCTACGACACTCATCGTTTCAATAAAATCTTCATCGGTTTCACCAGGAAAGCCAACTATAAAATCTGAGGAAAACTTCATTTCAGGCCTGACCTCAACAATTTTATCAACAAGTTCGTAATATTGTTTAATGTCATATCTTCTTCGCATGAGTTTTAAAATTCTGTCAGATCCGCTTTGAACCGGCAAATGAACATGGCTGACTAACTCAGGCACTCGATCATATGTTTCAATTAAATCGTCTTTGAACTCAAATGGATGACTGGTTGTGAACCTAATTCTGTCCACATTTTCTATTTTTGCAGTGAGTTCAATTAATTTTGCAAGTGTAGACTTTTCACCATCAAGCATGCCATTAAAATTGTTTACGTTTTGCCCTAAGAAATGGATTTCTCTAGCACCATTATCTGCAAGCATTGATACTTCCTCCAAGATTTCTTGGACTGGTCTTGATACCTCATGCCCTCTAGTATGAGGAACCACACAAAATGAACAGTATTTATTGCAACCCTCCATGATTGACACGAATGCAGATGGCTCATCTTTGCTGTTCTGTGGGAGATATGAAAATTTCTCGAGTTTTGGGAAGGAAATATCAACCTGTCTTGTTTCATTGTTTACTCTTTCATTATAAAGTTTGGGAAGCTTGTGTAATGATTGTGGTCCAAATACTATATCAACTGTTGGTGCTCTTTTAATTATTTTCTCTCCCTCTTGAGAAGCAACACAGCCTCCAATCGCAATTTTTAAATTAGGGTTCTTGTCTTTTATTTTCTTCCATCTACCAATTTGATGGAAGACCTTTTCCTGTGCCTTCTCTCGAATAGAGCATGTATTTAAAACCATCAAATCTGCCTCATGCTCATTTGTTGTGAGCTCAAAATTGTCCTCATCTGCAAGCAAATCAGCAATTTTTGCAGAATCATATTCATTCATCTGACAACCATGAGTTTTTATATATAATTTTTTGCTGGTCATAATTTATTATCTCAAAAAGGTGACATTTATATCATTTTTAAAATTTTAATTCTAATAAATAACCCATATAAATCTTTTATTATTAAAATTAATACATATATTAGTTCAATGGGAAATAAAACAATGTACAAAATAAATTTTCTCCAGCTTGGAGAAATATATGAAGTATTCGCCAAACAGATTTATCAAAGCGATATGTATGGATTCATTGAGGTTGAAGAATATGTTTTTAATAAAGACGAACAAATAGTGGTTGATCCATCTACTGAAAAGCTTAAAAATGAATTTAAAGGCGTTAAAAGGTCTTACATCCCAATCAATGCAATTGTAAGAATAGATGAAGTCTTAGAATCCGGTGAGGCAAAGATTAAGAAAAATAAAAGTGATATTTCGCCTTTTCCAATAAATATCCAGCCTCAATCTAAAAAAGATTAATTTTTATATAACATTTCATGAAATGTAACTATATTTGTTATAACCTTTTTATGTGAGAAGAAGAGGTTTCCTAAAATTAATTGCATTGGGCTTTTCATTCTTGCCACTTAAGTCATTTTCTTCAACTCCAATCTTATATAAGACTAATAAATATTCTTTTAACCACGGTGTAGCGAGTGGTGATCCTAACAGCACGCACGTAATTTTATGGACAAGAGTTACTCCTAAAGTAAGTGGCACAGTCAATGTGATGCTCGAAATTTCGAAAAATATAGGCTTTGATGAAATAATTTATCGCAAAAAATGCTCTACAAATTATGACAATGATTATTGTGTGAAATATGATTTTCATGCAGCTAAATATATCAGTCCAAGTGAGCATTTTTATTTTAGATTTATTATTGATTCAATACATTCTGATATTGGTCGATCAAAATTACTTGATCAAAGTGCGGAGAAAGTAAATTTTTCAGTGTTTAGTTGTTCGAACTATCCTGCAGGTTTTTTCCATGCATATGAGGAATGCTCAAAAGAAGATATTGATTTTTGGATTCACTTAGGTGATTACATATATGAATACGGTCAGGGAGGTTATGGAACTGAGACTGCAGAAAGATTTAATAGAGTGCCCGAGCCTAAAAATGAATTGTTTTCTCTATCTGATTACAGAAAACGACATGCTCAATATAAAAGTGATAAACAATCAAAATTGTTACATGCCATGCATCCTTTAGTTGCAGTATGGGATGATCATGAAGTATCTAACGATGCATGGAAATATGGAGCTGAAAACCACTCATTAGATGAGGGAAATTTTGTTTTTAGAAAGGCCAATGCTATGAAGGCGTATTTTGAATGGATGCCAATTAGGCTTACTCATAAAAATCATATTTATAGATCTTTTAATGTTGGTACCTTACTAAATCTTATGATTCTAGATACCAGACACACCGATAGAGATAAGCAAATTGAGTTTAGTAAATACTTTTCAAAGGAAGGTTTTAAATTTGATAATTTTTACTCCGACTTGAATCATACAGCAAGGAAGTTAATTGGAAATAATCAACTTGAATGGCTTGAATCAAAGCTGAAAATGAATTCTGCAAAATGGAATGTGGTTGCACAGCAAGTGCTTATGACAAAGATTAAATTTCCTGACTTAACTAACGATATTGATATTTCATCTTTGCCTGTAGAAGTAAAAGATTACCTGCCTATTACAAAATTGAATTTGCCGAGTAATCTTGACGCATGGGATGGCTATCCTGCAGAAAGGGAAAGGATATTTAAACTATTTAAATCTAATAAAAAAACCTTAATAAGCCTAGCAGGAGATACTCACAATTCATGGGTATCAAAACTTCATGATCTACAGGGAGAGGGTGTAGGCTTTGAATTTGGAACACCATCAGTAACATCTCCTGGATTGTTAGACATCATCAAAATAGACAAGAATGCGCTAGAGGATTCAATCATATCAACAAACAATGAGGTAAGGTGGATGGATGCTCAATCAAGAGGATTTTTAAATATCTCAATTACCAAAGATGAGTTCGTTGCCTCTTTTAAATATGTAAATTCGGTACATCAACCTCAAAGTGGCATATCGAGCATAAGAAAATTTGTCTACAAAAATTCAAATCTATTTAAAGATTAGATCTCTGTAATATCTGAGTTCTTTTATAGATTCTCTAATATCATCCAGTGCGCGATGAGTATTGGATTTCTCAAATCCATCAATGTTTTCTATCCACCTAAAAGCAAGCTCTTTAATTGTGGATACATCAATATGACGATAGTGAAAATATGCTTCAAGCTTTGGCATGTACAGAGACAAAAATCGTCTGTCATGCGAAACGGTATTTCCACACATTGGGGATCGTCCCTCTCCAACAAATTTCGAAATAAAATCCAAAGTTTCTATTTCAGCTTGTTGTTCATTTAAATTACTAATCTTGACTGCATCCAAGAGGCCTGAATTAGAATGATGATTTTTATTCCAGTCATCCATTAGCTCTAACAAAGATGAATCTTGTCTTAATACCATATTTGGGCCTTCAGCAAGGATATTCAGATCTGAATCAGTAACAATGGTAGCAATTTCAATAATCTTCTCTTTTTCAGGATTGAGGCCTGTCATCTCAAGATCGATCCATATAAGGTTTTTATTTGAAAAAAGACTGGCCATATTATTGTTTCTTGAAACGTTTAGTGTATTTTGTGGTGTAAATGCAAAAAGTTCAAACAGGAAAGGTCTTAGAATTCTATTCTGACAGTTGTTTAGTGCAGATGAATGGAGAACTCTTCAATATGCGGCCTATGAAAAAAATGCCTTTGTGCGTTGGCGATAATGTCAGCATTAAAATGGAGTCAAATGAATACTTAATTAATGAAATTACAAAAAGAAAAAGTAAGCTAAGAAAATACAAAGGCGGTAAGGAGAAAGTAATCGCATCAAACCTTGATTATTTAGGAATCATAATTGCGTGTAAACCTGAATTAATAACTGGATTTATCGAAAAATGGATAATTATTTCAAGGTACTCAAATATTGAGCCTTTTTTGGTGCTGAATAAAATTGATATGGAGATTCCAAAAGATGTTCTTGAGACGGTGAAAATTTATAAATCCATTGGCATAAAATGCTTTGAAGTCTCTGCAAAAAATAATATTGGGCTTGATGCATTAATCAATTATATAACTCAAAGCATGTCAATTTTTGTTGGCCAATCTGGAGTTGGAAAATCTACCTTAACAGGTAAATTAATTAATCAAGATCTTAAAACAAAAATGCTTTCAAAAGGTCAAGGTCAGCATACAACTTCAACTTCAAAGTTATATCAAGTTGTAAATAATGAAAACACATATGTAATAGATTCGCCTGGAGTTAGAGACTTAGAAATTGATAACATACCAAAAAATGTAATTGAGGAATCATTTGTAGAGATCTTTTCATGTAAAAAACTTTGCAAATTCACAAATTGTAGCCATATTAAAGAAGAGGGATGTGAGGTGCTTAAGATGTTGAGTGAGAATAAAATATCTCAACAAAGGTATGATACTTTTATTGAATTTATGAGTAGAGATCATTATGTCAAAAATTAATTTTGGATTTGAAAAGATTCATCAAGATGAGAAAGAAAATAGAGTTGCTGGCGTGTTTGATTCAGTTGCAAAAAATTATGACTTGATGAATGACCTAATGTCATTTGGTATGCATAGACTTTGGAAAGAAGTATTAGTAGAGATTGCGGAACTTAATAAAGACTCATATGTTCTTGATGTAGCAAGTGGAACATGTGATATCCCAAAAATTGTCCTTAGAGAGTTTCCAAACAACAAAGTATATGCCACTGATATTAATCATAATATGTTGGAAGTAGGGTATAAGAGATCCATTGATGAAAATTTTTTTAAAAACCTCTATTTTGGAGCTGCATCTGGAGAAAAACTACCTTTTAAAGACAATACATTTGATGCCATATTCGTAGGATTTGGCATAAGAAATTTTACTAATATTAAGGTTGGTCTAGAGGAAATGAGACGATGCCTAAAAGATAACGGCAATCTCATCATTCTTGAATTTTCAAGTCCTCAAAGTGGTATTTTTCAAAATATTTATGATTGGTACTCCTTCAAAATATTGCCAAAAATAGGGAAGCTTGTTGCTAACGACGAAAACAGTTACAAATATCTTGTGGAATCAATAAGGATGCACCCAAATCAAGAAAAACTTAAATCAATGATAATCGATTCTGGTTATAACAAATGCAAATTTTTTAATTTATTGAATGGAGTTGTTGCAATACATAAAGCGGTTAAGTGATGGAAATTAATCTAGACAAGACTATTGCGGTTGCTTCGAAGTTGATGCCAAACATTGTCCAAATGATCGATAAGAATCCCCCTCTGATTTTTGGTATAAATATTTTTGGTTATAAGCTATTTTTTGTGCATCTATCAAGTAATAAGAAGGTGTTAACAACAGTACCTCAAAAATCAGTTGAATTTACAATAAATTGTGAGCTAAAAGAGTTGGGATATTTTTTTAATGGAAAGGTATCACCACATTTTATTGAGGGAAACGCAGAAGTTGCGATTGCATTTTTTAGTTCATTTAGAAGTGTAAATATTAGGAATGAAGATATTTTAAATGTGCAGTTTGGTGAAATTTTGCTATTTTTAGCAATCCTCAAGAAAAGAGTTTTCACTATAGATTCTAAAATAAAAGATGATGAGGTTATTGAGAGGCTGAGAAAAATTACTCTGAGAGTAGACAAACTTGAAAGGATGCATGCTAATAGTTGATTTTTTTAAACTAGTTTTTTTGGCATTTTATTATGGCGTTATAAACATTCCTGTTGACCTACAGCAAAGCAAACTATTAAAAATAATAAATTACTTAAATATATTTTATTGGTTTAGATTTAAACAGGATCCAGGAATAAGAATTAATGCATATCTTGAGAGTATGGGGCCTATGTTTATCAAGTTTGGTCAGCTCCTATCAACAAGAACTGATGTTGTGCCTCTACACATAGCAAAACATCTTCAACAATTAACAGAGCAATGTAGTCCATTTTCCGGTTACAAAGCTAAAAAAATTATTGAAAAATCAATGAATGGAAGTTTTGATAAATATTTTAAAGAATTCAACATTACTCCAATCGCATCTGCATCACTTGCCCAAGTACATGAAGCGGTTTTAAAAGATAGTGAAGAAAAGGTTGTGATAAAAGTGTTGCGACCAAATATTGAAAAAGATGTTAGAAGAAATCTGAATCTTTTATCATTTTTAGCAAATTTAGTAAAAATAATCATTAAAGATAGTCATAGGTTAAAGATTTCAGAAGTTGTTCAAGACTACAAAAATACCCTAAATAAAGAAACTGACTTGAGATTAGAAGCATCAAATACTATTCGTACAAGGAAAAACTTTGAAAATTCTGAGCTCTTATACATACCAAAAGTTTTTACAGACTTTACTTCAAAAAATGTTCTTGTAATGGAGAAAATTTACGGTATCCCATGTACTGATATTAAAGAAATTGAGAAATCTGGTGTAAATCTCAAAAGACTTGCTGAGAATGGTGTTGAAATATTTCTAAATCAGGTTTTTAGAGATAACTTCTTCCATGCAGATATGCATCCAGGAAATATTTTTGTTGATGCCAAATATCCCGAGAAAAATAGGTATACAGCTGTAGATTGCGCGATTGTCGGAAGCCTAAGTGATAAAGATTTATATAACCTTGGAAGAATGTTGAGTACAACGATAAAACAGGATTATTCCAAATTGGCCAAATTGTTTATAAACGCAGGATGGGTAAATCAAGATACAAATGAGAATGAACTAGAGCTTACACTTAGGGCTTGTTGTGAACCAATATTTGAAAAACCTCTTTCTCAAATTGAATTTGGCAAATTGCTTTTGTTTTTGTTCGATAGCACGCGAATTTATGGGCTATCAGTACAACCATCGCTAATATTACTTCAAAAAACTTTGATACACATTGAGGGGATGGGAAGACAAATTTATCCTGAACTTGATTTTTGGTCTATTGCTGAGCCTTACATTGATAATTGGATAATGGAAAAATATCATCCCTCCAAGATTGTGAAGATAATTAAAGAAGACAAACTAGATATTCTTGAAAAAGCATCAGAAATTCCAAACGAAATCTTTGAAATTCTTGATGGTTTGAAAGATCTCTCAAATAACAGGATTAATCACTCTAAAATGCAGAATTTTGAAGCGAAGCTCAGAAAACAACAAACATTCTCAAGAATATCGTTTTCTATTATTTTCATTATATTTATCATTTTCATCGTAAATTTTTAGAAACTTGTTAATAGTCGTATAATATTCTTGAATTATGGGTTTCGGTGGAATAAGTATATGGCAACTACTAATAATCTTATTAGTGGTTCTTCTATTGTTTGGTAGCAAAAAACTTCGGTCGATTGGTTCTGATTTGGGACAGGGTCTAAAGGGCTTTAAAAAGGCCATAAAAGATGATGAATCAAAAGATGAGTCTAACGAAAAACATTAATATCCTTTGTTTCAAATAGGTTTTCTTGAATTAATTTTAATCCTGATAATCGGGCTTATCGTTATTGGTCCAGAAAAGTTACCTGATACATACAAATTTATCCTTAAAAATCTTAAATTACTAAGAAATGCATTTGATGATGCTAAAAGTGAGATAGAAAGAAATATTGGTGCTGATGAAATAAAGCAAGATATCCATAATGAGATTAGATTAAAAGAACTTGAAGATAATGAAAAAGACAGCAGCTGAAAAGAAACATCTATCTTTTTATGATCATTTGACAGAATTAAGGCAAAGATTAATAAGATGTCTTATTTTTGTTGCACTGATTTTCCTGTGCATGTTGCCATTTTCTGATCAGATTTATACATTGTTTTCTTCGCCAATGTCTCAAGCACTTAACGAGAGCTCAATGATAGCAATTGGTGTTACATCTCCATTCTTAGCACCTATAAAGTTGTGTCTATATCTGGCATTAATATTTAGTCTCCCATTTTGTTTTTATCAAGCATGGGTGTATGCATCGCCAGGTCTATATCAAAGTGAAAAAAATCTAGCAAAGCCAATTTTTATAATGGTTAACGTTCTTTTTTTCTCAGGAATAATCTTTTCTTATCTTGTAGTGGCACCAGTGATTACAAAATTTTTTGTATCGAGTGCGCCGTCTAATATAAAAATAATGACTGATATTAATCAATATTTAAGTTTCATGATGAAATTAATTTTTGGATTTGGTTTTGCTTTCCAAGTACCAATAATAACTAATCTTCTAATTCGAACAGGCATAAAATCAAAATCTCAAATAACAAGCATGCGTCCATATCTTATTATCTTATTTTTAATTCTTGCAATGTTGTTAACTCCACCTGATATTTTTTCTCAGCTATTTCTTGCAGTACCAATGTGGTTACTTTTTGAGCTTGGGTTAGCGCTATCTAGGGATAAAGACTAACGATCGTTTATATTGAGTCTTTTAATCCAATCATCATCATCAGGTAACTTTTTGGAAATTAACAATTCTAAAAGTTTTTTGGGAGAATTCTCATAAATAAGGGCATCAAAATTAGCTTGTGAGACAAAACCAGCCTTAACAGATTCTTTAAACCAAGAAAGAAAACCTTCATAATAATTATTTGTATTCAACAAGCCTACTGGTTTATTAATTAGTCCGAGCTGATTGGTTACTACGACCTCAAGAAGTTCATCCATGGAACCGATTCCTCCGGGGAGTACAATGAATCCATCACTCAATTCAATAAAGGCTTTCTTTCGCTCAAATAAATCATCCACAATTACTGTCTTACTAATACTTGGATTAGATTGTTCAAATTCATTAAGTGACTTAAGAGTGATTCCCGTAACATTTATTCCTAATTCCACTGCTCTATCTGAAATCACCTTCATAAGACCGACATTACCACCACCATAGACAATGTCGATGCTGTATTCAGCTAATAGATTAACTAATTCTATTGCCTCATCTTCAAAAATTGGGTCATGACCTTTGTGCGCACCACAAAAAATAGATAGAGAATTAATCTTCAAGATTTAAGGCCAAGTAAATTTTTAGAAATGATGTTGAGCTGGACCTCACTGCTGCCGCCTGCAATTGTGTATGCTTTGGAATAAAAAAAAGATTTAACTATATTATTCAGTTGATTCTCTTCTTGATCAACGTTGATCAAGCCACCCATACCTAATGCATTTATATTAAGTTCCCAACGTTTTTGAAGTTCTTCAGTGCTCAAGTACTTTAAAGTTAAGGATGCTTCAGAAAAACTACTTAATGATTCTTGCTTAACTCTCTGCATTGTCAAATCTATTAGGTTATTCCTAAGTTCATGCTTATTAATTTCTTTGTGCATAAGTGATTTACCCTCAAAATCACTGCCGCTTGATAAGATCTCATTTGGAGCTATGTCGAAGGCACCTTCTGATTCCATGTCAGACATCATTAATCTTTCATGCAATAAAAGTTTTTTGGCAACTTTCCATCCTTGATTTTCACCACCAATACAGTGGTTAACGCTTGCTATTGCATCATCAAAGAATACCTGACAAAAAGGGGATACCCCGCTAAGCAGTCTTATTTTTTTTGTGGTTACACCCTTCTGCCTCATATCGAGAAGCAAAAAAGAAATGCCATCATGTTTTTTGGTTTTGTCAGTCTTTGTTAAACAATACATCCAATCTGACTTATCTGCTTCAGATGTCCAAATTTTTGATCCATTGATTAAATAATTATTACCATCTTTTAGTGCTTGTGTGGAAATACCGGCCAGATCAGATCCTGCTCCTGGCTCAGAAAAACCCTGACACCACCTGATCTCACCTTTGGAAATCTTTGGCAAAAATTCTTGTCTTTGCTCTTCAGTACCATACTCAAGTATTACCGGTCCGAGCATTGTTATGCCAAAATTTATTTGGGGATTCCTACATCCGGCTAATTTAAGTTCCTCTTTAAGTATGTTTGCATCTTCATCTGATAGGCCAGCTCCACCATATTGCTTTGGCCATGTTGGTGTGCAATAACCTTCAGATACCATTGCCTCAAACCATTGCTTCGCATCACCGTTTGGGAAACTAATTTTTGATGAAGCCCAAACCTGATCTTCAGATTTAACTGGAGTTTTCATCTCTTCAGGACAATTTTCTTTAATCCAATTTTTTATGTATTTTCTAAAATCTTTTTTCATTTAAATTTAAAAGTTAAGGTTAGCGGGCCATCATTAATTATTTCTACGGTCATATTTGCGCCAAACTCTCCGAACTTATAAAAATTATATCGTGAACACAAAATTTCCTTAAGGGACTTAAAAAGTTTTTTTGCATCTTGATAATTGGCTGCCTTATGAAAGCTTGGTTTTAAACCTTTGTTAGTTGAAGCCAATAATGAAAATTGACTTATTAGAAGGACTTCGCCAGAAATATCATTTATACATTTGGAAAATCTCCCCTGTTCATCATTGAAGAAGCAGTACTTTTCCATTTTCTGCCCAAATTTTAGAAAAGTGCTTTCAGTATCTGAATCCTCTAAACAAACAAAAATGACTAATCCAGATTCAATTTTTTCTTTGTGTTTAGAAAGCTTAACTGAGCCAGATTTTACCCTTTGTACAAGAGCAAGCATCAAAAATTATTTCGTTTCAAGCTCTTTATTCCACTGTCCAAGCGCAGCAAGCTTATTCATCTCTGCTCTGTGAGAAAATGCTTGTTGTGCAGCTTCTTTGTTTGATTTTAATCCCTGCCAAGCCTTAAGTGCAGACTGCTGAAGTGCGCGCCCATATGAAAAGCTCAATTTCCATTGGAATCCACCTATCTGATTCATCGCGTTTAGATGCTCTGTAGCCTCAAGCTCGGTCTGACCTCCTGATAGAAAGGTTATCCCTGGTAACGAATCAGGAACATTATTTTTTAGACAATCTATCGTCATTCTTGCAACTTCTTCAACTGTGGATGTATGTTCTGAATCCATACCAGGAGTTACCATACTAGGCTTTAAGATGCATCCCTCAATTAATACATTTTTCTTTTCTAGCTCTTCAAATAAAACTGATAAGCATGCTGAAGAAACTTCATAAGCTCTATGAATATCATGCACTCCATTGATAAGAACTTCAGGCTCAACAATTGGTACCATATTATTATTTTGTGCAATCTTTGCATATTTCGCGAGAATATCCATATTTTGATTAATGCATTCATCCGATGGGATGGAATCACCAATATTTATGACTGATCTCCATTTAGTAAATTTAGCACCTATTTCGTCATATTCTTTGCATCTATCATCTAAATCCTCTAATCCCTTTGTAATTGTTTCATTTTGATCATTTATAACTTCGAGTCCTTTATCTACTTTTATACCGGGCAATGCTCCATTTGCTGAAATAATATCAATTAGCTTAGTTCCATCTGAGGAAGTTTGCCTTATGGTTTCATCGTATAATATTACTCCTCCAATATTGCCATCCATGCCATCAGCTGAAAAAAGTAATTCTCTATAATCTCTTCTATTATCTTCCGTAGATTCAACTCCGATTGAATCAAATCTTTTGGTGCATGTTGGAGTGCTTTCATCAGCAGCAAGAATTCCTTTTCCATCGGAAACAATATATTTTGCTATCTTTTCTAGTGAATCAGTCATTTTTCTCTTCCTCTTTTTTAAAACCCAAAGCCTCTAAAGATGGTAACTCTTTTCCCTCAACAAATTCAAGGAAAGCTCCACCCGCAGTAGAACAATATGAAATATCTTTTGTGCTGATAAATTTGTTTATTGCAGATATTGTCTCGCCTCCACCAGCAACAACAAAACAATCGTCTAACTTTGCAATACTTTTACACAAGAATTTTGTTCCAAGTTCAAAGTTTTCATTTTCAAATACACCCAATGGACCATTCCATAAAATTGTTTTAGCTTGAGATAATGCTTTTGACATTTCATTAGATATTCTGATATCAAGTATCATTTCATCTGGTTCAACATCTTCAACGCTCTTCAGTGAACCCTGATTTGATAACGACTTTGATGCAATAACCATATCAGGTAATAAGATATTATTATTTTCTAGAATTTTTTTTGAAGTATCCTTCATTTCTTCTTCAAAGATCGATTTGCCAATCTCGAATCCCTTTGATAAAAGTAAATTATTTGTGATGCCGCCTCCTGTTATTATGAAGTCTGAAATATCACAAAGTTTCTGGATCACTCCAAGTTTAGTTGAAATCTTTGAACCTCCGATAATAGAAATAAGTGGTGATCTAAAATTAAATAAAGCTTTAGTCAAATTTTTGACTTCTTTTTCAACGAGCAAACCTGCATATGAATTGCTGCATTTTTGAATAACTCCATATGTAGATGCATGCTTTCTATGTGCTGTACCAAACGCATCAAAAACATAAGCATCTATTGTGTTCGCAACTGCATCTGAGAGTTCAAGAGAATTATCTTTCTCACCAATAAAAAATCTTATGTTTTCTAGCAAAAATATCTTTTCATTTGATTGAAATGCTTCGCCTAGAGTAGTTATTAATTTTATTTTAGTGCCAAGAATGTTTGATAAGCTATTGCAAACTGGTGTGAGAGAATATTTTTGCTCAAAAGTATCTTCTTTTGGTCGCCCCAAATGAGAAATTATTAAAATTTTACAATTTCTCTCAAGCAGATATTCAATGGAGGGAATTGAGGCAATAATTCTTGTATTATCTAAAATCGTCCCGTTTTTAATAGGTACATTGAGATCTAATCTCAACCCAACTCTCTGATCATTAATATCTACCCCATCAAGACAACGCATAGTATCTAGATTAATTTTCGTGCCATTTCGATAATATTGCTGACTGAAAATCCAAAATGTTCCATTAAAGTGTTACCAGGCGCACTCTCCCCAAAAGAGGATACACCTATTACTGCATCATTTGGTTTTGCCAATGATGCCCAAGAATCTGGATGAAGTGCCTCGACAAAAATACTAGGGATATTTTGATCAATTATTGAATTAATATACTCTTCACCCTGTTGTTTAAAAACATCCAGACATGGCATAGAAATAATATTTGCAAATAAACCTAGTTCTCTTAATTCTTGCTCTGCGTCTATAATTAAATTTAACTCACTGCCCGATGCAATTAAGTTCAGTTTTGCATTGTCGTTTGATTGGATCAAATAACCACCTTTGCAAATAGCTTCTATTTGATCCTTGGTTCTTTTAATTGGAGGTAATCCTTGTCTTGAAAGCACCAAAGATGTAGGTGTTCTTTTTGATTTTATTGCACTATCCCAGGCAATAGCAGTTTCAGTAATGTCTGCCGGTCTCCAATTATTTAAGTTTGGTGTTGCTCTCAGAGTAACAAGATGCTCAACAGGTTGATGAGTCGGGCCATCCTCTCCTAAGCCAATAGAATCATGTGTATAAACAAAGATATTTGGAATCTTCATTAAAGCTGCAAGTCTTACTGCGTTTCTAGCATAATCCATGAATACCAAAAAGGTCCCACTATATGGTTTTATACCTCCATGCAATAGCATTCCGTTGGTGATTCCAGTCATCCCAAACTCCCTTACTCCATAGTAAATATGAGTTCCTTCAGGTTTGCTAGGTAGAAACTCCTTATTCGATCGCGACATTGTGTTATTTGAACCTGTCAAATCAGCTGAGCCACCTATCATTTCTGGTAATTCTTCACAGAGGAATTCTAAGCATTTTTGTGAAGCTTTCCTTGTAGCAATCTTTTCATCATCTACAGAAATATTATCTAAAAATTCAGTAAACTTTCTTTCGTAGTCCTTTGGTAGCTGGCCGGCTACCTGTCGCTTAAAATCTTTGTATAAATCAGGGTATTTTGCTGAGTATTCGTCAACTATTATTTGCCAATTATCTTCAAGAATTTGACCTTGAACCTTAAAATCAAAGTCTTTATAAACGCTTGATGGAACCTCAAATTTATCAAATTCCCACTTAAGATTTTTGCGAGTGGATAAAATTTCTTCATCACCCAGGGGAGATCCATGCACATTTGAAGTGCCTTCTTTGGTAGGAGATCCGAAACCAATTTTTGTTTTACAGCATATTATTGTGGGTCTAGAGGTTTCAGACTTGGCCAACTCTATTGCTTTATTAATTTGCTGGAAATCATGTCCATCTATCTCTACGACATGCCAGTCATAAGCCTCAAATCGTTTGGCTGTATCATCAGTAAACCAATTATCAATCTTTCCATCAATTGAAATTCCATTTTGATCATAAAAGCAAATTAATTTATTTAATTTATGTGTTCCTGCAAAAGAACAAGCTTCGTGGGAAATCCCTTCCATTAAGCACCCATCACCCAAAAATGCATAGGTATAGTGGTCAACAATATTAAGATCTTTTTTATTAAATCGTGCGCTTAGATGTTTTTCTGCAAGGGCCATTCCTACCGCATTTGACAAGCCCTGTCCTAAAGGTCCTGTCGTTGTTTCAATGCCTAAATCAATATCATACTCAGGATGCCCTGGTGTTTTTGAATGCAGTTGTCTGAAGTTTTTAATCTCATCTAGAGTGAGCTTATAACCCGTAAGATGGAGAACGCTATACAGCAACATTGATCCGTGACCATTTGACAAAACAAATCTATCGCGATTAAACCATAAAGGATTATTTGGATTATGAGATACATGGTTACTCCATAACACCGTCGCAATATCTGACATGCCCATCGGCATGCCGGGATGTCCAGAATTTGCATTCTGAACTGCATCTATTGATAGAAACCTTATTGCATTACTTATTTGATCTAATTTTTCCATAATGGGGTAGTGTTGTAATAATAATACGCATTTTCTGATAATTAAATCTCAAATTGAATTATAGTTGATTGACCAGTAGAATACGTGTGTTGATTTGTCTCTGCTTGCATACATAACTGCTAAAATGAGGCGCCTTGACTAGGGTGCAGATAAGTAAATTCATACTAAATATTGCACAACTTATAAAAAGGAATTTATGACCAAGACATTTACATCAGAATCTGTATCAGAAGGACATCCAGACAAGGTCTGTGATCAAATATCAGATGCTATATTGGATGCCTATCTAGCTGGTGATCCTGAAAGTAGGGTTGCATGCGAAACTCTTGTTAAAAATAATGAGGTTATTGTTGCTGGTGAAATTACTTCGTCGTCGAGTCCTGATCTTGATAATATAATTCGTAAGACAATTGTAAGTATTGGATACGATAACGATGAGCTTGGTTTTAATGGCAATAATTGCAAAATTGTAAATCTTATTTCAAAACAGTCACCTGACATAGCACAAGGTGTAAATGAGGGAGAGGGTGAAAACCTAGAACAAGGTGCAGGCGATCAAGGTTTAATGTTTGGTTATGCATGCAGTGAAACTGAATCTCTTATGCCTGCCCCAATAGATTTGTCACATCGTTTAGTCAAACAACAATCTGAAGTTCGTAAAAATGGAGATTTAGATTGGTTAAGACCGGATGCAAAAAGTCAAGTGAGTGCTGAGTATGATGATGCTGGTAATATTATTGGCCTTTCTGCTATTGTCTTATCAACACAACATGATCCCGATATTAGTCAAGATGAACTAAAGATAAAAGTGCTTGAAAAAATTATTAAGCCTATCGTGAGAGATGATTGGCTCCCAGATATCAATAAAATATTTATAAATCCAACCGGAAGATTTGTGTTGGGTGGTCCCGTTGGAGATTGTGGGCTTACTGGAAGAAAAATAATTGTAGATACCTACGGAGGTATGGCTAGGCATGGTGGTGGTGCTTTTTCAGGAAAAGATCCATCAAAAGTTGACAGATCTGCAGCATATGCGGCTCGGTATGTAGCAAAAAATATTGTTGCTGCAAAAATTGCAGAAAAGTGTGAAATTCAAATTTCATATGCAATTGGTGTAGCAGAACCAACATCAATTTTTGTAGATACTTTTGGTACGTCAACGGTTGAACAGCCAGAACTTGAAAATATAATTAGAGAAAATTTCGATTTAAGGCCTAAAGGTATTATAAAAATGCTTGATTTAAAGAAACCAATCTATCAAGATACTGCTGCATATGGACATTTTGGAAGGGATGATAAGACCTTTTCATGGGAATTGATTGATAAAGCTAAAAATCTTATTGCTTAAAAAGGAGCTCAAATGAGTAATGACTATAAAGTTGCGGATATTAACCAAGCTGATTTTGGAAGGCGAGAAATATCACTTGCTGAAATTGAAATGCCTGCACTAATGGCATTGCGAAGTAAATATAAAGATTCACAACCACTAAGTGGTGCAAAAATAATGGGTTGTATCCACATGACTGTTCAGACTGCAGTCCTTATGGAGACGCTTGTAGAGCTTGGAGCTGAATTGAGGTGGTCTTCTTGTAATATCTTTTCTACTCAAGATCATGCTGCAGCAGCTATGGCTGCTAAGGGAATCCCAGTGTTTGCTTGGAAGGGAGAAACTGAAGAGGAATTTGAATGGTGTATTGAACAAACTATTCTATCAGATGGGACTCCATGGGATGCCAATATGATTTTGGATGATGGGGGTGATCTCACCGCAATGGTGCACGAAAAATATCCTGAAATGCTGGAAAAGATTCATGGTATTTCTGAAGAAACCACAACTGGAGTTCACAGACTTAAAGAAATGCTTAGGAATGGAGAGCTTATGGTTCCAGCGATAAATGTTAATGATTCAGTAACAAAATCTAAAAATGATAATAAATATGGTTGCAGACATAGTCTCAATGATGCAATTAAACGTGGGACAGATATGTTGCTTTCGGGTAAAAAAGCACTAGTAATTGGTTATGGAGACGTTGGGAAAGGCTCTGCACTAAGTCTGGCTCAAGAGGGTATGATCGTAAGAGTGATTGAGTCTGACCCAATTTGTGCAATGCAAGCATGCATGGACGGGTTTGAAGTAGTGTCAGCATATAAAGATGGGGTTGTTACCAGATCTGAATCAGACATTAATGTAGACCTCTTACAAGACACTGACTTGGTAGTTACTGCCACAGGCAATGTAAATGTATGTGATGCACCAATTCTTAAAAGCGTTAAAAACAATGCTGTTATATGCAACATTGGTCACTTTGATAATGAAATTGACACAAATTATATGAAAAATGAATGGTTTTGGGAGGAAATAAAACCTCAAGTCCATAGAATTTTTAGGAATGTAACTCCTGATGGAGTGCCAGAAGATAACGATAGAAACTATATCTTGTTACTAGCTGAAGGTCGGCTTGTTAACTTAGGTAATGCTACTGGTCATCCCAGCAGAATTATGGATGGATCTTTTGCTAATCAGGTCTTAGCTCAAATCTACTTATATGATCAAGCTTTTGCGAAGGTGAATGATGACGAACGAAAGAAAGAAATGTTGTCTGTCACAGTCTTGCCAAAAAAACTTGACGAGGAAGTTGCTGAATTAATGGTCGAGGGTTTTGGAGGCACAATAACAAAACTTACCAAAGAACAAGCTGATTATATTCATGTGCCACAAGATGGGCCCTTCAAAGAAGAAGAATACAAATACTAAGAATTAGTTTTTTAATTACTTCTTAATTAGAATATTCCACCTATGAACAAATTCTTTGTAGTAATCTTTATTTTATGCCTATCCATTGGCTGTGGATACAAAGGTCCAATTCCTCAAAACAATTATAATTTCGAAAAGTCGGATGAATCATTTTAATTATAAAAACAATCAGCTATTTTGTGAGAAAGTATTTTTAGGTGACATAGCCGAAAAATATGGCACTCCAATATACATTTATTCAAAAGCTACTCTTCTTCATCACTTGGATGTATTTAAAAAGGCGGTTGCTATTGTAAATGGGACTGTTTTTTATTCTGTGAAAGCTCTCTCTAATATAAATATTCTTAGACTGTTGAGTGAAAATGGAGCTGGTTTTGACATTGTGTCAGGCGGCGAACTACACAGATGCATTCAGGCAGGCGTTGATCCCAAAAGAATAATCTTTTCAGGCGTTGGTAAAAGTAAGGCAGAAATTAGTGCAGCTCTGAAATTAGGCATTCATGCTTTCAACATTGAATCATCTGAAGAGCTTGAAAGAATTTCAATGGTCAGTGAACTTTTAAAGCAAAGAGCAAATATTGGTCTGCGGGTCAATCCAAATGTCGATCAAGGCGGTCATGAATATATTAAGACTGGCAGAAAAGATGATAAATTTGGGATAAGTTTTGCTGAAGCTAAAGAATTGGCAAAATCCTATAAAGATAATCCTCATATCAATCTAATTGGTATTGCTTGTCATATAGGCTCTCAAATCCTTGAATTAGATGGTTTTGAAACTGCGGCAAAACAAATGTTAGCTCTATCTATTGAGCTATCTGCAGTTGGATGTGATCTCAGATTCATTGATATGGGGGGTGGACTTGGGGTTCAGTATAACGTCGAAGAAACAAAGACACCTGATGAATTGCTTAACGTATATGCAAAAATTTTTAAAGATAGAGATGAAGAAATATACATAGAGCCGGGTAGAGCTATCGCTGCAAATGCTGGCATGCTAGTTACTGAAGTGGAGTATTGTAAAAATAATTTTTTGATTGTTGATGCAGCCATGAATGATTTAATAAGACCGGCTTTATATCAGGCAAAACATAAAGTTCATGAAGTTGTTAATAACAAAGTTAGTAAAAAAACCTTTGATATCGTTGGGCCAATTTGTGAAACTGGAGATTACTTAGCTAAAGGAGTTGAATTGTCATGCAAAACTGGAGATCTAGTTGCAATAGGAACTGCAGGAGCCTATGGTTTTTCTATGAGCTCAAATTACAATACTAGGCCAAGATCAGCAGAGATTCTTGTTGATGGTGATAAGTTTACCCTGATTAGAAGAAGAGAAACTTTGAGTGAATTGATTGCAAATGAGGTTGAGTCTTGACGCTGTCTTTCACAAAGATGCATGGGAATGGAAATGATTTCATGATTTTTCAGGATCGCGTTCCTTTAATCCTGTCAAAAAAACAAATCAATCAAATGAGTAATAGAAAAACTGGTATTGGATTTGATCAATTAATCATTGTCTCAACCTCAGGATCTTCTAAGAGTGATTTTAATATTCATTTTAGGAATTCAGATGGTAGTTTCGCAAATATGTGCATGAATGGTCTAAGATGCGTTGCTAAATTCATTTGGGACAAAAAGCTAGCTCCCAAAGACAATATCTTAAAACTAGAAACTAAAAAAATGATCTTGAAAGCAAAATCATTGAGCAACAATAATGTCCAACTAATTTTTAGAGCCCCAAAATTCATTCACGTTAATGAAGACACGAAAAAGTTTCTAAAAAAATTAAAGATTATAGATCCCTATTTTGTGAATGTTGGGAATAAACACATAATTACAAAAGTGAATAGTCTTGAGGATGTCGATTTAAGAGAACTATACAAAGAAATATCGAACTATAAAGCTCTTAGAGGCTTTAACTTGTCCATCATTAAAGGTAATGCTAGAAATATTCATGTACGAACTTGGGAACATGGTGCAGGAGAAACCTTATCTTGTGGATCTGCATCTGCTTGCATAGGATTTATTTATGCAAAATCCTCAAAAAAAGTAAATATTTTGAGCAAGGGTGGAAAAATTGTTACTGAACTAAAAGATGAAATGTATCTTTCGGGTCCGGCTAAAACATCATACGAAGGAAAATGGCAAACAAGCTAAATGATGAAGACATAGAGATTTATCTTCTCAAAAATACTGACTTTTTTATAAGACATCCATCCTTGTTAGCGGAGTTAGATATTGCTAATCCTGATCAATCAATAAGCTCTTTACTGGACAAACAAGTCAAAAAATTGAGAGATGAACAAGATGAGTTAAATAAACTACTTACTAGGTTTTTATCACGCGCTAAAGAAAATGAGGGCCTATATATTAAAACGAAGAATTTAATCTTAGCTATGATTAAAGCAAAAGATAAAAAAGATATGCTCGATAAGGTTGCTAGCCATTTTAAAGATAGCTTTCAAGTTGAATTCTTCAAGATTGACGAGATCAGCAATAATAGTATTGAGAAATTGTCAGATGAGATTGGTCACGACCTAAAGAGCGAAAAAATATTCTCTGGAACATTTAATATCAATAAGATGGAGGCATTATTTGGTAAGTTAAAACCTGCCTCCGCCGTTGTATCTGCAATAAATCTTGATAAAAATACTTACTTGTTAATTAAATTTGGGTCAAATGATTCAAGTAAATATATTGGTGACGAAGGCACTTCATTTTTATCTTTTATAAAAGAAGCCCTATCGTCATTACTAAAGCGCTATGACAGCTGAGGAAAAAAATTCATTTTTTAAATACGAAATTGCTAATTACCTTGAATACTTAGATAAGATCAGGGGACTGTCCAAGAATACAACTTTATCTTATAAGCGTGATCTTGAGAAATTCGGATCCTTTCTTCTTAAGGAGAAAATATCTACCTATGAAGAAATAAATTCAGATACCTGCTCGAGGTGGATTGGTGATTTATATCTAAATGAGATTGATGCTAAGAGCATTCAAAGACACATCTCTTCCCTTAAAGGTTTTTTTTCATTCCTTATAAAAAACAATATAGTTATTAATTCTCCAATGTCTAATATCGTAAGTCCAAAAGCTACAAAAAAACTACCAAATGTTTTGTCACCTGAAGAAATAGAAATCCTTGTTAGCTTTAGTCCGAAAAGCACACAAGACTTTAGAGATATAGCTATTATAGAATTAATTTACTCTTCAGGTCTGAGGGTATCCGAGGCTACCAATGTGAAACTTGAGGACTTCGAAGACAACAGAAATTTTTTAAGGGTCTTGGGAAAAGGCTCTAAAACAAGACTTGTTCCAGTAGGCCAGTATGCAAATGATGCAATAAGCGCTTGGCTGGAAAAAAGAAATTCAATACATTCCGAAAGCAAATACCTTTTTTTAAATCTAAGAGGAAAAAAAATTTCTACTAGATCAGTGCAGGAAAGAATCAGAAAAATTTCAGTAATTCAGGGATTGCCGCCTGTGAATCCGCACATGTTGAGGCATAGCTTTGCAACCCATCTACTTGAGTCCAGTGGAGACCTGAGAAGCATACAAGAGCTTTTAGGGCATAGTTCGTTATCAACAACCCAAATATACACTAAACTGGATTATCAACATCTAATGAGTGTCTATGAAAAAGCGCACCCAAGAGCATTATCAGATGACCAATAAAAGTATAAAAGTAATTACATTTGATCTAGATGATACTTTTTGGGATATAACACCTGTCATAATTAAAGCAGAGGTTGAAACCAGGAAATGGATAGAGCAGCAGTTAGATTCAGACATTGAATGGGGCAACCTAGAGGAGTTTATTAATTTGAGGAAAAGATTAATAGCTGAAAATCATTCGCTCGAATATGATTTAAGTGCACTGCGTAAAGCATCACTAAAATATCATGTCCACAAATTCTTTAAAAACAAAATCGACCTTGATGATTTTGTTAACGAAGCCTTTGGAATTTTTTTCAATTACAGACAACAAGTTAAATTGTTTGCTGGCGTTAAGAGATTTCTTAGAAAAATGTCTGCTGAGATTGATTTGGGTGTTCTCACAAATGGAAATGCGGATATCAAACTCATCGGGATAGATAAATTTTTTAAGTGCTCAATATCTTCAAAAGATGTATGTTCAAATAAACCAGATCCAAAGCATTTTGAGGAGGCAGCAAGATTCTTTAATGTGAACATCAACCAAATCCTTCACATTGGTGACGATCCAATTAATGACGTAAGAGGAGCAATCGATGCTGGTGCGCATGCAATATGGTTTAATAAAAAAGGTCTTGCTTGGAGTGAAAAAATGTCAGAGCCAGTTGTTATTGATGATTGGAAAAAAGGATATGTTCAAATAAAAGAAAATTATGAGTTCTAAAGAAACCGTAAAAGCAATAATAGAAGTTTTGAAAGACAAAACTCAAGATATAAATCATGTAAACGATGAAGTTATTTCTTCACTAAATGAACAAATTACAAAAATTATTGAATCAATGGGTTATGTTAAACAAGAAAGATATGAGGGCTTGCTTCAAGTAATAAAACATTTGGAAAATAGAATTAACGATCTGGAAAAAGAGCATAAAAGCGATTAAATTTTTTCAAGCATATATTGAACCGCCAGCTTTATTTCTTCAAATGAACAAGTCTGACACAAACCTTTTGCGGGCATTCCACCAATTCCATCCCATGCATTTTGCGTAAGTTGCTGAGTACCCTTCAAAGATCTATTACTCCACTGGTTTTTATTTCCTAACATAGGTGCGCCTGCTACACCTGCTGAATGGCAAGCTGCACATCCTTTTTCATAGATTACCCTAGCATCATCAATTGACGCATTAGCTGATGCATTAATTGCAATAAAATGACTAAAACCAAAAGTAATCAATATGAGGATTGAATTAGTTTTCAATTTAAACAATTATAATTGCGAAAGATATTTATCTAATCTGTCAGAATTCATCATAAAAGATGACTTTTTTGAAGCAGCCTGCTGTTTTATCTCATCAAGATTGGATGCTTCGCCAACTTGAATTACGCCAACCATTGCCATTACAAGATGTGGATCACACTGGTATACATACACACCTTCTGTATTGAGTACAACGCTAATATCCTGGCTTAATTGACCAGCCCATGTTTCAGCACCTTCAGGAATCATGCCTTCAATTGAGGCAGAGTTATGAGCTGCATCAACTGATTTGAAATGAATTGTATCTCCAACAGACACCTTCAGGACAGCAGGCTCAAAAATCATTTGTCCACCCTCGCCGTCATTAAGCATCTTTACAGTATGTTCTGGTCCTTGTGAAAGCTCGACTTTTTGAATAGTAGAAGTTTGTGCTTGCGCCGCTAATGGTTGAGACGAACTTGTAACAGGAGTAAATTTTCCGCAATCCTCGCCCTCAAGACAGACATCTACCTTAATATTTATTCTTGAACTCACAAGATCATCGTATTTTTTTCCATTAAAAAAAATAATCAATGCTGCAAAGATAATTATGAGCTTTAGAATATTTATCATCTTATGAATTGGGTTTTTGAATTTTTATAAGATAGTCAATTATATCAAGCATATCATTGTGGTTGCGTTGAGCTTGAACCTTGAAAGTGCCATCAACAAACATCATTGGAACTCCATTAACTTTTAATTTCTTTGATAATTCAATAGATCTTTTTACTTTTTGCTTAACCGAGAAAGAATTCATTTGCTTTAACACATCATCTTCTTCTACCCCTAAGCTAGCTAAAAAATCAATTATTGCATTATCACTTGTTAGATAGTTTCCCTCTTTGTGGATTGCATTGAAAACAGCGCTGTGTCCATTATTGCCAAGATCAAGCGCCTCGATTGTATAAAATAGTTTTGCATGGAGTTGGTGAATTGGTCCCCATGCAACAGGCAATTTAGAGAATTTAGTATTGTTATCAAGGTCAGACCTCCACCTGTTTAGCGTTGGTTCAAATGAGAAACAAGCGCCGCATCCATACCAAAAAGCTTCTATAACCTCTACTTTTCCATCTTTCTTAATTGGAATAACTGAGGAAATTCTTTGATAGTCCCTACCTTGTTGAAATTGGGCATCAATCTGTAATGTGAAGAGGGCAATAAATATAAAAAGGATAGACTTAGCTCTCATGTTAGTTCTCATATAATCCATGCATATAATTTGCTAACGCCTTAATTTGACGATCAGTTAGGTTAGCAGATGCAGATTGCATTACAAGAGAGTAAGCACCAGCGTCTCTTTTTTGTGATCTGTATTCTTTAAGAGTGCTCTCTAAATAACCTTTCTGTTGTCCAGATACCTTTGGAAATCCTGCTTGTATATTACCAGCCCCATTTGGTGAATGACATGCTGTGCATGCTGGAATACCTTTACCTAAATCTCCAGCTCTGTACAATTTTTCGCCAAGTGCTAGCAATTCTTCGTCATTCGTTGCCTGTCCGACATTTGAACTTTGTGATTCATAAAAAGCGGCAATACCTAAGAGTTGTTCATCTGTAAGCGTATTCAAATATTCAATAACTGATGACATGAGGACATTTTGCCTAGATCCATTTTGAAAATATTTAAGCTGATCATATGTATATTTTTGGTTTTGACCAGCAAGGTTTGGCCAACTTCCATTAAGGCTATTGCCGTCAGAACCATGACATGCAGCACATGTTGATACAAGGCTTGAGCCAACTTCAGGATCTCCAAGAGAAATTTTTTCAGGCATGATCTTATCAGCTGCAAAAGTATTAATGCTGTAGAGCAAGGTAAAAGCCATTAAAAAAAATTTAAGCATTTTTGAATTTGATCAAAGAGACACTATTATATGCGTTGAACAGTTTTGGTTAAAGCTTAATTATGCAAAATTATTTTAAAGACACCACTTTCGAATTTGGTCTTACGAAATATGAGAGTTTGCCAGTTGATATTGGAACAGAGGTAGTGCTATGTGGTAGGTCAAATGCAGGTAAATCCACTTCTTTGAATAAGTTAACGGAGAACTCAAAATTAGCCAGAACTAGTAAAACACCGGGAAGAACCACTGAAATCAATTTTTTTAGGGTAGATGCTCAGCTAAGATTGTTGGATTTACCAGGTTATGGTTATGCAAAGTCCCAAAAAAAGAATGCAAGTATGTGGGATAAATTTATGTCTGATTACTTTTCTAAAAGAAAATCGCTAAAGGCTGCTGTATTGTTTATGGATATTAGACATCCACTCAAAGAGCTTGATCTGGAAATTATTGAGTTGTGTCGCAAAAATTCTGTAGATCTAATTCCTGTCCTTACAAAAAGTGATAAGTTATCTAACCAAAAGGTAGCTCTCGCAAAAAAAAGTGTTTCATCTTACCTTGCAATTAAAGAAATCATCAATGTCTCTATAAATGATAATAATGGGTTTCAACGTCTAAGAGAGACTATTTGGAGCTACTTAGATTAGTGAGCTTCGTTCCAGTTATTGCCATGATTGATGTCAACAACAAGAGGCACATCCAGAGTAACAGCTTTTTCCATGATTTCTTTTATACTCTTGCAACATGAATCTTTAAAATTTTCATCGGCTTCAAAAACGAGCTCATCATGAACTTGCATAATCATCTTAATAGAAGAATTTTCTTGTATCCATTGATTTACATCCAACATAGCCTTTTTGATAATATCTGCAGCCGATCCTTGAAGAGGCCCATTAATTGCAGCTCTTTCAGCTGCTTTTTTACGTAATCCATTCCCAGAATTTATTTCTGGAACATGCACCCGTCTTCCAAAAATGGTCTCTACGTAATGTTTTTTTCTAGCTTGCTCTCTAATTTCATTCATATACTTCAAAACCCCGTCATATTTTGAAAAATATGAATCCAAATACATTTGTGCATCATTTCTAGAAATACCTAATTGTCTAGTAAGTCCAAAAGCAGTCATACCATACATTAGACCAAAATTAATGGCTTTAGCTTTTCTTCTTTGGTCGCCTGTTACATCATTAATATCTACCTCAAATATTTCTGCGGCTGTGGCTGAATGAACATCCTTTCCGTCAATAAAGGCTGCATTTAAGTTAATATCCTTTGAAAGGTGCGCCATGATTCTGAGTTCGATTTGGGAATAATCAGCTGAAATGATACAACTATCCTTTTCAGCAATAAAAGCTTGTCTAATTTTTCTACCTTCTTCAGTTTTAATAGGAATATTTTGTAAATTTGGCTCCGTAGACGAAAGCCTTCCAGTTGAAGTAACGGCCTGTTGATATGATGTATGAACTCTTTCCGTGTTGGTATGAATCATATTAACAAGACTATCTGTGTAGGTGGACTTAAGTTTTGCTAATCCTCGATACTCTAATATCACTCTTGGTAACTCATAATCCTCAGCTAATTTCTGCAATGTCTCCTCATTAGTTGAGGGTTGTCCTTTTGGAGTCTTTTTTATAACTGGCAAGTTAAGTTTATTAAATAATATTTCAAGAAGTTGCTTAGGAGAGTCAAGATTAAACTCTTCACCAGATAATGAAAATGCTTTATTTACAAGTTTTTCTAGCCTCTTTGACAGCTCTTTTGAGTAAGCAACAAGCATCTTCTGATCAATCTTGACGCCATTGTTTTCCATGCCCAGCAAAACCTTTAGGACTGGATATTCGAGATCATTTAATAAAGACTCTAGTTTCTTTTCTGATCTAATTTTTGGAGAAAAAAATTCATATAATCTCAAGGTTACATCTGCATCTTCTGCTGCATAGTTTGTTGCCAAATCAATATTTACTTTTGAGAAAGAAATTTTGTTTTTACCCGTCCCAGTAATCTCATCATATTTAATCGTTTCGTAATCTAGATAGTTTTTTGCAAGATTATCAAGACCATGTCTTGAACCAACACTATTAAAAACATAAGACATAATCATTGTATCTGCAAGAAAATTATCAATTGTAAAGCCATGATTTTTTAATACTGGCAAATCATATTTGAGGTTTTGTCCAACAAGTTTGTGTTGATTTTGTTCTATGGCTTTTCTAAATCCTTGCAGTTCTTTATTAAGGTCTAATTGGTCGGGAGATTCATCATAATCATGTGCTATGGGAATGTAATATCCTTCTTCGGTTTTTACACTGACAGAAATGCCAATAAGTTTCGCAATCTTTGTATCCAAGGAATCAGTTTCCGTATCGATAGCAAATGCTGAAGACGAATTTATCTTTTTAATTAGATTGTCTAGAGATTTTTTGTTAATAATTGTTTCGTAATTTGCATCTTTAAAATTTCTTGTTTTTGTATTTTGATTATTTATCCAAGCATTAAACTCAAGCTCTTCGTAGATTTTTTCAAGCGCTTTGTTGTCAGGCTCAAAAGAAACTAGCTCCGAAATGCTCTTTTTTAATGGGACATCTTTTTTCAAAGTAACTAATTCGATGTTTCTTTCAAGATCACTGATAGAGTCTCTGAATGATTCTCCAACAGCTCCTTTTAGCTCACTTGATTTATTTATGAGGTTTTCAAGATTAAGGTATTCGGTAAGCCATTTTGATGCTGTCTTAGGTCCTACCTTTGGAACCCCTGGAATATTGTCCGAAGAGTCACCAACCAAAGCTAAATATTCAATTATTTGTTCTGGTCCAACTCCAAATTTTTCTCTAACCTTCTTAGAGTCAAAGGTCTCATCTGTCATGGTGTTCATCATCAATACCTTTTCGTCCTCAACTAGTTGCATTAAGTCTTTATCTAATGACGAAATTATGACTGTATGTTTGCTTTTTAGCTCTGAGGCCAATGTTGCTATCACGTCATCTGCCTCAACACCCGAAATTTCTACTACGGGGGCACCCATGTAATTGCATATCTTTTTTAAGGGATCTAATTGTTTAATTAGTTCATCCGGCATTGGCGGCCTATTTGCTTTATAGGATTCTAAGATTTCATGCCTGAAGTTTTTTCCCTTTGCATCGAAGATAGTTATAATTGGTGCATCAGGAAAATTATTTTTAATATTGCGCAGCATATTTGCCACGCCCTTGATAGCGCCAGTAGGTAATCCTTTTGAGGTTGTGAGTGGCGGCATTGCATGGAATGCTCTGTACAGATAAGAGGATCCGTCTATCAAAAAAATTTGTGGGTTTTGTGACATATAGAAATTATAAGATCAATGATTAAAACTTTACTAAATAATCATCCATTAATAATCTTTTTTTTTAGTTTTGCAATTGTCGGTGTTGCAATTATCTTTGAGCATTTTGGACAATACTATGCCTGCCCCTTATGTATTCTGCAAAGATGGGCGTATATTTTCTGCGGTTTAACAGCCTTGTTTTTGATGTCTATTAAAAAGCAGAAAAGGCATTTTTTTAAGACTGTGGCTGAATTTAAGCTTTGCCTGTTTGCTATGGTTGGTGCTAGCTTTGCTTTGCGACAAATACACTTGCAGTCATTAAACTCAAGCGAATTGATGTCAATAAGTGGTTGCGGAATGCCTCTTAGCACTTTACTAGAATATGAGGGTATTTTTAATGGTCTAAGACTAGCATTTTTAGGAGGTCCATCTTGTGCAGTAGAGGATTGGAGATTAATCTTTAATTTCGCAGAATGGTCTTTAATTGGCTTCATTGTAATATTATTATTGTTCTCAAGTTATAAAATAATGAGGTTGTATGAATAAAATTGCTCTTGTCACAGGTGGTGCGCGTGGATTGGGGGAGCAAATCGTCAGATCTTTCCTTGATAAAGGTTTCAAGGTTGTTATCAACTTTTACAAAAGCGAAAAAAAGGCTAAAAAGTTATCTGATGAGTTTGGTAAGAATGTTTTGATAGTTCAGGCTGATATTTCTAAAAATAAAGATATTAAAAATATGATGATTAAGATCAATGACTATTTTAATGATTATCCAAGCATACTAATAAATAATGCGCTGGCAGAGTATGTCTTTAATGGCGACCTGCGAACGCATGCTGAAGATATATCATGGAAAGAAATTAGTAATCAATTAGATGTAACTCTCAAGGGATCAATAGAAGTACTTCAAGCTTTGATACCGAGCATGAAAAAACGAAAATTTGGCAGGGTTATTAATGTTGGGACAAATCTAACATTAAATCCTGTGGTGCCCTACCATGATTATATTATTGCCAAATCTGCGCTACTTGGCATGACAAGATCTTTTGCTAAAGATTTAGGCCCATCAAACATTACAGTGAATATGGTTTCTGGTGGGTTACTGAAAGTTACAGATGCAAGTGCTGGAACACCCGAAGAAGTTTTTGACTCAATCGCAACAATGACTCCATTACAAAAAGTAACCACTGTAAAAGATTTTGCAGATGCTGTAACATTTTTTGCATTAGATGATGCAAGAGCAATTACTGGTCAAAATCTTGTAGTTGATGGTGGATTAACATTTAACTGATTCAAACATATAATATTGATGATGGATAATGAGGTAGCAAAACTCTCAAAAGTTTTCGAATTAACTCCTGAGGAACTCATACAAAAGGCTATTGATAGTGGCGAGGGAGTCATTGCAAAAAATGGAGCCTTATCAGTTGAAACTGGTGACAGGACTGGTAGAAGCCCTAATGATCGTTTTATTGTTAAAGAACCTGGTACAGAAAATCTTATTGATTGGGGTGAGATTAATAAACCTTTCAATTCTGATCAATTTGAAGTCTTATGGAAAAAGGTTGACTCTTATCTTGCAGAGAAAGACAGGTATCTTTCTCGTGTTCATGTTGGCTCACATGACGAACATTACATACCTATTGAGATAACTACGGAAACAGCTTGGCATAATGTTTTCTCTCAACTTATTTTTGTGAGACCAGATGAGTTTAATCCTAAAGAAAAACAACTTTGGAAAATAAAAAGTGCTCCTAATTTTGAATGTAACCCTGCTGTTGATGGAACTAATTCTGAAGCATGTGTAATTATAAATTTTGCTTCTAGGAAAGTTATCATTGCAGGTATGAAATATGCTGGTGAAATGAAAAAGGCAATGTTTTCGGTTCAAAATTTTCTTCTCCCAGAAAAAGATGTTTTACCAATGCATTGTTCAGCAAACATTGATGAAAAAGGAGAAGTGAGTCTTTTTTTTGGTCTTTCTGGTACCGGAAAAACCACACTTTCAGCAGATCCAAATTGTTTTCTAATTGGAGATGATGAACATGGGTGGTCAAAGGATTCCGTTTTCAATTTTGAAGGAGGTTGTTATGCAAAATGTATTGATCTATCTGAAAAAAATGAACCTGTAATATGGAAAGCAATCAAATCAGGTAGCATTATTGAGAATGTGGTTTTAGATGACAATGGTGTTCCTGACTATGCTGATGTAAGCCTCACTCAAAATTCAAGGTGTTGTTACCCCAGATCGCATGTCGAAAAATCTATTGATTCTAATAATGGTCCAGAGCCTAGCGTTGTTATATTTCTGACTTGTGACCTGACTGGTGTACTGCCACCTGTATCAATTCTAAATAAAGAGGCTGCTGCATACCATTTTCTAAGTGGTTATACTGCAAAAGTTGGTTCAACTGAGGTTGGTTCAACATCCGCAATTGAATCTACCTTCTCTACTTGTTTTGGAGCTCCTTTCTTTCCAAGACCAGCTGGTGTCTATGCTGATTTATTAATAAAACGTATTGAATCTTTTGGGTCAAAAGTCTATCTGGTAAATACAGGTTGGACTGGTGGTCCACATGGGACAGGAGAACGATTTAGTATTCCAACCACACGAAGAATCATTAATGCCATTCAGAATGGTGAACTGATAAATTGTGAATGTAATAAAATTGAAGGATTAAACTTAACCGTTCCAACTAAAATTGATGGCATAGATAGTAAAATTTTAAACCCAATTGAGACTTGGAAAGATCAAAGCGCTTATGAAGCTGCAAAAATAGATCTGATCGCTCAATTTGAGAAAAACTTCCAAAGATTTAGTGTTCGACAAGAAATAGTTCAGGCTGGCCCCAGTCTCTAAATCTAAATGATTGAAGAGGGGTTTATTAATAAGTTAAACCTTTTAAATGAAAATAATTTCTTTGATAATCTTGAAATAAAAAGAGGAATCGAGAGAGAGGCTTTAAGGGTAGATACTGTTGGCAAAATATCACAAAAAAGCCATCCTAAGAAACTCGGTTCCGCTCTATGTAATCCTCATATTACGACTGATTTTGCTGAAGCTCTCATAGAACTTGTAACACCGAAATTTAATGACGTAGATAATTTGTATTCTTTTCTTGAGCAAATTCATGCTTTTGCAAGAAAAAATTTAGAAAATGAAATTTTTTGGAATGCATCAATGCCATGTAAATTCAATAACGAGAGTGAAATAAAACTTGCTGAGTATGGTGGAAGCAATTTGGGTCAATTAAAAAACATTTACAGGCGAGGGCTTAAAGAGAGATATGGTCCCATAATGCAATGTATCTCAGGCATTCATTACAATTTTTCCTTAACAAATAATTCATGGAATTTATTTTTGAACACAAACAATCCATCACAAAACGATATTGATGATTGCTACATGAACTTAGTAAGGAATGTGAAAAGAAATTATTGGTTTATAGCATTTAATTTTGGTGGAAGTCCATGCTTTCATGAAAGTTTCATTGATAAACGTGAGCTTGGCAAAGAGATAGTTGATAGTAGATTTCATGGTTTAAAAAATGCCTGCTCCTTAAGGATGAGTGATGTAGGTTATCAAAGCAATCTCCAGAAAAACATCGATGTCAACTATAACAGTCTCAATAAATATGTTGAGTCAATTATAGGAGCAATAAATATGCCCAATGATATCTTTGAAAAAATTAGTGAATTTGACAATGATGGGTATCCTCAACAAATATCCTCGGGAACTCTTCAGATTGAAAATGAGCTATATGATGTAATTCGACCTAAACGAAGAGGTGAATCAGGTGAAAGACCAGCAAATCTCCTAAAAAAGCATGGTATTGAATATGTTGAATTCAGAGGATTAGATATTAATCCCTTTGAAGTTACAGGAATTAGTAAAGCACAAATTCACCTTATGGATATATTCTTATTGTATTGCTTGATGACCCCTAGTCCAAAAATATTGCCAGAGGAAGCGCAAATAAATGGCAAAAATTCAATTGTTGTAATCGAGGAAGGTCGTAATAAAAATGCAGAAATTTTCTTTGAAGGAAACATTCATAAAATAACAGATGCTGTTGATATTATTTTTTCTAGACTAACATTAATAGCAAGAGAGTTGGGAGGTGAATCAGCTAAAAGTTTAGACACTTACATTCAAAATAAAAGAAATGGTCAAACCCTCCCTGAGATTATCATGAAAGAGCTGCAAGATTCAGAAAAGGACTTTCATGAATATAATTTAGATAATTCATTGGATATAGCAAAAAAAGAAATTAAATTAGATGGTTTTCTTCAAAAGGAATTTGAAAATCAAGCTTATCAATCAATTAAAGAGCAAGAAACCTTAGAGACAGAAAACAAAATTGATATAATTTCTTTCATCAATGACTTTAATAGCAAATTGAAATGAAAGCCATTCAGTGTAAAGAATTAAGTGAGCCTGATAATTGGAACACCACCATTGAGTTCAATGATATTGAAGACCCAAAGTTCAATAATGATCAGGTTTTAATAGAAATTAAAGTTGCTAGCGTTAATTTCCCAGATGTCTTGATGGTACAAGGAAAGTACCAATTTCAGCCACCAATGCCATTTATTCCAGGTGCTGAAGCCTCAGGAGTGATAGTAGGGGTTGGAAGCAATATAAAAGACTTCAACATAGGGGACAAAGTTTTTGTAATGTCTGGTAATGGTTGTTTTGCTGAGAAATTGGCTGTTGATCCTGCAAGGGTTCAAAAAATACCTAATGAGATGGATTTTAATGTTGCTGCAGCCTTAGCAATGACATACGGAACCTCCTTATATGCCCTTAAACAAAGAGCTTCTCTTAAAGAAGGTGAGACATTATTAGTGCTGGGTGCTGCAGGTGGTGTAGGATTATCGGCAGTAGAAATTGGCAAGGCGATGGGAGCCAAAGTAATTGCTGCAGCATCTAGTGAAGAAAAAGTTAAAGTATGTCTTGAACATGGTGCTGATGAAACCATCGTTTATTCAGATAGTCTGTCTGATAGAGCAACTCAAAAACAGTTTTCAAATAAAATCAAAGAACTTACTGATGGGCAAGGAGCCAATGTTATCTATGATCCTGTTGGCGGTAATTACAGTGAACCGGCAATTCGAGCAACCGCATGGGAAGGTAGATATTTGGTTATTGGATTTGCTACTGGAGAAATACCACAACCACCTCTAAACTTGGCACTTTTGAAGGGTTGCCAAATTGTTGGGGTATTTTGGGGTGCTTGGGCCACTATCTTTCCAGATCAAAATGAGAAAAATTTCTCAGAATTATTTGAAATGTACTCAAAAAAACAAATCAATCCAAGAATCGAACATGCTTATGATCTCAGTAAAGCGGTGGATGCCATAAAGTTGCTTGCTAATCGTAAGGCAACAGGAAAGGTGATAATTGAAATTTAACAATTATCTATTATTAACAATACCAATTTGCCTCTTAATTGGTTGTAGCAATAATAATGTAGAAAATGAGATGAAAATAATACACAAAGATAATATAGCTTATCAATCAGAAGATCACAGAAAAATAGTACTTGATGGAACTAGCAATACAAGAGAGTTGGGTGGTTACAAAACCGAAGACGGTAGGTCTTTAAAATGGGGAGTTCTATATAGATCTGATAAACTTTCCGAATTAACAGATGCAGATCAGGAATACTTATTACAGCTTGGAATCAAAAGAGTTATAGATTTTAGATCTTCAGAAGAAAAACAAAACGAACCTGATCAATTACCGAATACTCTAAAATATATTGAGATGCCAATAGAAGCTGATGGTGCTATCAGACCAAAAGTTGAGGCAATATTAAAGGGCGATTTAAACGAAGATGTTGGGGCTATTCTTGTTGAAACAAATAAGGAATTTATCTCAGATTTTAGTGGGGTTTATAAGGGGTTCATAGAATCATTAATTGAAAATCAGGAACCAACATTATTTCATTGCACTGCTGGTAAAGATAGAGCTGGGTTTGCTGCAGCACTAGTCTTATTGGCTGTTGGGGTTCCTGAGAAAATAGTGATTGAGGATTATATGAAAACTAATAAATATACTGAGGAAACCATTCAAGATTATATTAATAAGATAAATCTATACTCCCTTGGAAGCGTAGATGCTGAAATTCTAAGACCATTGCTTGGGGTTGAGGAAAGGTTCATTCGAGCTGCACTTGATGAAATAAAACAAAAGTATGGCAGCGTAGAAAATTTTATTAGAGACGAACTGAAAATTCGAGATGAATCAATAATTGAATTAAAAAATTTCCTTCTAACCGAATCTTAAAATACAACTGATTGGTAAGTCAGTAGCACATTTTCTAAGTTAAAAGGTGGTCGAAAGAAGCCATGATAGTTGCCACTCTGATTAATTAAAATCAAATTATTTTGATGATTGTCTAGATGATATGTGTCTTCATTATGGTGATCTGGCGGAGCAGTAATAAGCACATCAAGCTGTGTTGCTAAACTTAATAATTGTGGTCTTGAAGTCTGCACGCCATAGAATTCACTAAAAAATCCTTTTGCGTATCTATTAATAAGTTCCTTATCATCATGTTCGGGATCAATAGAGATCAAAATAAGTTTAAGATTAGAAATATCAACACCCTTTTCTAACAAAGTGTTAAATAAGTCCCTTGCTATCGACATTGTCACTGGGCACTCATCCGGACATCTTGTAAATCCAAAATAAATGAGTGTCCATTTATTTAATAAGAACTCATTATTTAATAATATGCCGTCTGAGGTTTTGAGCTCAAAATTACTAATTTTTCTTTCCTGAGGAAGCTCATAAAATCCATTAACTAGTAATTCTTCCCTGGAAAGCTCTCTTGGAGTTGTTAGTTTTTTTGTAAAAAAGAACAGAACTGTTCCCATAAACACCAGTATTAGCAAAATTGTTAAGTTAATGTTTCTGCTCACAACAGGAAGTGGTCCACTAAAAGGGCTAAAAATATTAATAATATGTAATAGATCGAAAAATTAAAAGTTGGGAGGGCTAATGCATTAGATGCATCATTAAAAAACTTAATTGATAGATATAAAAAAATTGATCCTAATACTGTAGCTGAAATCAAATAAAATGTGCCGGACATCATTACAAGGTAAGGAAACAAACTCACTAAAAAAAGGATGATAGTGTATAAGATGATTTGAAGCTTAGTAAACTTGATGCCGTGAGTAACAGGAAGCATTGGTATACTTTCTTGAGCATACTCATCTTTGCGATGCACAGCAAGCGCCCAAAAATGTGGGGGTGTCCAAGCAAATATAATTAGCACTAGCAACAATGAGTTTGGGTGGATGCTGCCTGATATAGATGTCCATCCAAGCAATGGGGGAGCTGCTCCAGCCAGTCCTCCTATAACTATATTTTGAGGTGTGGCACGCTTTAAATATATCGTGTACACAAAGGCGTAACCAATTAATGAGGCGATAGTTAGATATGCTGTAAGAACGTTTACATAATTTAGTAATAAATAGAAGCCTGATACGCCTATAAAAAGTGAAAAAAGTATGGCATTAAATATAGGAATCTCACCAGTTGGTAATGGTCGTCCTTTAGTTCGGCTCATATTTGCATCAATTTTTCTATCAATTACTTGATTGATTGCAGCAGCTGAGCATGCGCATAAACCAATGCCAATCAGTGAGGTTAAGATCAGCTCAAAGTTTATATAAGATACCTCGCTAGCTAGAAGTGATCCTACTAGAGCAGTTACAAGCATAGTCAAAACTACGTTTGGCTTACATAACTCATAATAAGCTTTTAGGTTGATCATTTTTTCCAAGCCAACATGCTCACTGTTAATGTGACCAATAATAACATCGCAGCTACCAGATTATGAGCAATGGCAACATAAAGAGGGAGGGTATATACAACATTCATAATTCCTAGAGAGATCTGTGTAAGTAACACAACGCCTACAGTTGATGCCAAAGGTGCAATTTTTGAAAACCACAGTCTTGTAATTAAAATGAAGAAAACAATTATTACCAGGATAGCCCATATTCTGTGTGTAAAATGAATTGCTACTCTCGCATTATTATCAAGCAATCCATAAAGATAATTTGGTCCGACTTCCTGAAATAAGTTAAATCCTGATCTGAAATCCATTTCAGGCCAGTAAGATGCTTTGCATTGAGGAAAATCTATACAAGCCAATGAAGCATAATTTGTGCTTGTCCAAACTCCTAAAAAGATCTGCACCGCCAATACAGTAAGCGCTGCAATAGATATAAATTTTGCGTTCTTGAAATGAAAGTTATCTAAAAAATCTGTATTTCTGATGAATAAATAAAAAAATAGCGAAAGTGTTATAAAGCCACCAAATAAATGACCTGTTACTATAATGGGTAATAGTTTAAGACTTACAGTCAGATAACCAAAGATACCCTGGCAACAAATAAAAAATAAAAGGAAGCACGAGATAAACTTATTTTTCTTATCGTTTTCTTTCAATGCGACAAACACCAGAAAGATCGCTAACAGTCCTAATGCTGCAGCGAAATATCTATGCACTACTTCAGGTATAACTTTATCTATTTCATAGGGGAATAATGGGTATCGGCTTTCAGCAATAGCAATTTCAGCTTCATTGGTTGGAAAAAAAACAAATCCATAGCACCCTGGCCAGTCTGGACATCCAAGGCCAGCATCAACTAATCGCGTCCATGCACCCAATGCGATAACCACGAAAGCAAATATAACACCCGCGAGAGAAATATTTCTTACATTCATATGAGCACCTTCAAATCTTTTAATATTAATTTTGGATCTAACTCATCATCAAAGTACATAACTGCTCTACCATAAGGATCAATTAGAAAGATTTTTGAAGAGTTAAAAAACTGATCTGAATTTTGGTCAAGGAGGCTCTTAAAATCATTCATTAAGTCAAAATAAATTTCTAAATTTGGATATTCAGAGTGAATATTTTTATCCAAATCAATATCATCAGATATGAGCACCCTTTTCAATCTAAAGATATCCCTATTCAAAGCAACATTTAATTGACGCATTAAACGTAACGTTGTTTCATATTCATTATTATTTAAATAATAATGAGCTAAGACCCACTTCCCGTCATCAAAAGAAATTGCTTGCCGTTTTATATTAACAAGGCTTTCAGATGGCACTTGGAAATAAGTTTTAAAAAAGGTGCCATTATTTTTAGTATCTGCTGGTCTATAACCTAAGTTAAAAGATAAAGTTGAGAAAACAATTATTAATATCGGTGTGAATAAAATAAAAGCTAGAAATAATTTACTCTTCATCTTGGGTACTCACAAAGTAAATGAACATGCTGATTAAGACTATCGCCATCGTAAACCATGTTAGCGCATATCCAAAATGTCTTTTTGATGATATTACAAATGGGTTTAGATAAGAGAAACTCAATATGTTCGGATGATTGGCATCCAAATGAATAAAGTTTTTAAATACTTCCTCATTATATTGTTCATTAAACAATTCATGGCTTCTTTTTTGAGACACCTTCGGCCATGATTTAGTGATTAAATCAGTGCCAAAAGTTATATTGGACTCTGGATTGTATAATCGCCCAGATATCCTGGTATTTTTGATATTTTCGCTGGGCACTAAGTCAGAAAATTGATAGTCTTTTTCTATCCATCCTCGATCAACAATTAGAAATGTGCCTGATTCATCTATAAAAGGTGTAAATACTTTGTAACCAAGCCTAGAATTATTCAATTGGTTGTCGAAAAGAATCTGTCTTGAAAAATCGAAACTCCCACTGGCATAAACATAAGACCAAACAGGGAGGTCTAAAGAAAATTCTTTCACAGTTACCATGGTGTTAAAGTTATTTTCAAGAACTGATTTAGCCATGCCTTTATTGATCTGCCATACACCTAGCGAACAAAACACAATCGTAAAAAATACTGAAAAGGATGACAAAAGCAAGTGCTTTTTTGCTCTAAAAAAAAATATTTTTATATTCATTTAAGCTACAATTTATTAATGTGGTTAAAACCTGTTATATTCCTGCTAATCATTCTTATTCTTTTAAGCTTATCTAGTGGTTTATTTTTCTTATTCAAGGACAGAGGTGATGGAAGAGGCACTATGATCAGTCTAGGCATTAGAGTCACATTAGCAGCATTATTACTCTCATTAGTTGCATATGGGTTATACACGGGTCAACTTGGGAATACAGTGCCTTGGGAAAGTAACTAGAGTATATATACGAATAGAAACAACATCACCCAGACAACGTCCACAAAGTGCCAATACCATGACGCAGCTTCAAACCCAAAATGTTCATGATGACCAGGTTTAAAGTGATTGTAAAAGACTGATCTTGTTAGCATCACTGCTAACATAAAGCCACCAAGCATCACATGAAAACCGTGGAATCCTGTAAGCATGAAAAAGGTTGACCCATAAATCCCAGAATTTAGTGTTAAGCCATAATGAGCGTAAGCCTCATAATATTCTAAGGCTTGAAGACCCACGAAAAATATTGCTAGAGCAACTGTTATGCCCAACCAAATGTTGAATTTTTTCTTTTTATTGGCTTTTAGGTTTATATGTGCCATGTGAACGGTAACGCTTGAGCTTAGAAGAACGATTGTATTCCATAGCGGGAGCCAAAGTAACATCTTATCCCAACCAGGAAAACTCATACTCTTGTTTGGAATGTTGTACATAGAGCCCTGATCCGGTGTAGTTAATAGAGGCCATGTTGGACTGAAGTCTTGCCAGAGCATATTTGCTAATCCCTTCTCGCCTTCTCCACCAAGCCATGGCACAGAAAATGTTCTTACATAAAATAATGCACCAAAGAAAGCAGCAAAGAACATTACTTCAGAAAATATAAACCAGGCCATTCCATAAACAAAGGATTGATTAAGTTGAGTGCTATCCAAGCCCGCAAGATGCTCTTGAACAACCTGTTTGAACCAAAAAAATAAGGTTCCACCCATCAAAGCAAGACCAAAATATAAAACGTATTTTGAGATTGAGTCCTCAGTTCCAACAGCATTTATGGTACCGGCAGCTCCCATGATGAGCACAAACATTGAAAAAGCAGCATAAATAGGAAGTTTGCTCTGATCAGGAACATAGTATTTTTCGTAGCCACTCATGTTTAACTCTTAGTGTTCATGCTATGTGTGTTTTGCACAATTTCATCTTCATAAGTGTCTGTGACGTCAAAAATTGTATAGGACAAAACAACATTATTTATAGACTCGGGTAACTCATTATCGAATAGCAACTTTACAGGCAGATATGCTTCTTCACCAGGTAGTAGACGCTGTTGCTCAAAGCAAAAACACTCAAGCTTTTTCAAATGTGCTGCTGCATTAGACGGTGCAACACTGGGAATTGCCTGCCCAACCATTACTTTATCAGTATTATTTTTTACAAAGTATGTGGCCTTATAGTATTTTCCAGTCGTAATATTGATTACCTCAGCAGAAGGACTAAATGACCATGGCATTTGCTCATTATTATGTGAAACAAATTGAACCTTAAGGGCTCTGCCTTGGATGGGTTCCTCTTGAACGAATTTAGTCGGGCTAAGTTCTATCTTGCCATTGAGTCCGGTTATTTCACAAAAAACATTATAAAGAGGTACCAATGCAAAGGAAAAGAAGAACATACCAATAACAGCCAACGCTAGATATTTTAGTGTGTTCTTTGCACCTTGGTTCATTACTTAACTAATGGTGGTGTTGAAAAAGTATGGTATGGAGGTGGAGAATCTACTGTCCACTCTAATCCCTGCGCACCTTCCCAAACTTCAGGTGTTGCTTTCTTGCCTCCCATAACAGTCTTGACAACAATGAATAAAAACAAGATCTGAGATGCACCGAATAAGAATGCACCGGCAGTTGAAATCATATTCCAGTCTGCAAATTGCAGTGCATAGTCAGGTATTCTTCTGGGCATGCCAGCAAGACCAATAAAATGTTGTGGAAAAAATGTAACATTGACACCGATAAATGATAACCAGAAATGTAATCGGCCTAATCGCTCATCATACATATTTCCGCACCATTTTGGCAGCCAATAATAAACGGCAGCCATGATTGAAAAAACTGAGCCAGGTACGAGCACGTAATGAAAATGTGCTACAACAAAGTAAGTATCGTGATATTGAAAATCGGCAGGGGTTATGGCTAACATCAAACCCGAAAAGCCACCAATTGTGAATAGAACGACGAAGCATATTGCAAACAACATAGGCGTTTCATAAGTAATGGAACCTCTGAACATAGTTGCAACCCAATTAAACACTTTTACTCCTGTCGGAACAGCTATCAGCATTGTTGCCCACATAAAAAATAATTCTGCTGCTAAAGGCATCCCAACAGTAAACATATGATGAGCCCATACAACAAAAGATAGTATTGCAATTGAAACCATCGCCCACACCATTGATGTATATCCAAATAACTTTTTCCTTGAAAAAGTTGAGATTATATGGGATGCAATTCCAAAAGCAGGTAAGATCATGATGTAAACCTCTGGATGTCCGAAGAACCAGAAAATATGCTGAAATAAAACTGGGTCTCCTCCGCCGGCAGCATTGAAGAAGCTAGTACCAAAATGTATGTCCATCAACATCATGGTGACGGCTCCAGCTAAAACAGGCATTACAGCAATAAGTAAATAGGCTGTTATTAACCAAGACCATACAAACAGTGGCATTTTCATTAAAGTCATGCCAGGAGCCCTCATATTCATTATGGTAACGATTACATTAATGGCACCCATAATTGAGGATGCACCAAGAATATGTACAGAGAAAATAAAGAAGGTAACACTTGGTGGTGCGTAAGTTGTGGATAGTGGAGCGTAAAATGTCCAACCAAAGTTTGGGGCTCCACCCTCCATAAATAATGAAGATAACATAACCCCAAAAGCGAATGGCAAGATCCAAAAACTAAGATTATTCATTCTTGGTAACGCCATATCAGGTGCACCGACCATCATTGGCACAAGCCAGTTAGCTAGACCAACAAATGCAGGCATAACAGCACCAAATACCATTATCAGACCATGCAGGGTGAGCATTTGATTGTAAAATTCTGGTTCCACTATTTGCATGCCAGGTTGAAACAATTCGGCTCTAATCACCATTGCCATTGCACCGCCTATTAAGAACATTGCAAAGCTAAACCATAAGTAAAGGGTGCCTATGTCTTTATGGTTTGTTGTGAACAGCCATCTTGAGATACCTTTAGCGGGTCCATGATGGTGATCATGTGATTCTACAACTGCGCTCATAATAATTTCCTATATATTATTTTTATTTTCCTTATATTCTACGATTTCTTTAGGTACAACAATTTTTCCGTCTCCATCAGAGTCATTGCCCCATGCTTGTCGAGTGTACGTAATCACTGCAGCAATATCTATTTCTGAAAGTTGATTAGCAAAAGACTGCATCGCAGCACCCTGCACACCTTCCATTAATATTTCTACATTGCGAGATTTATTGTTTAATACAATTTCACTGCCAGCGAGTTTTGGAAAGATTCCCTGAATGCCCATGCCGTTTGTTTGGTGGCATGCAACACAATTTTTTGCATATACTTCTTCACCCTTAAGCATTAATTCACTCAGTGACCATTCCTTTTCAGTAAGCAGTGCAAGTTGATATGCAGCTTCTTTTTTCTCAGCTACCCAAAGTTCATATTCTTCAGGAGTAACAACTTTTACAACTACTGGCATAAAACCATGATTCTTTCCGCATAATTCTGTACACTGCCCTCGATAAATGCCAGGCTCTTCAACAACTGTCCAAGCTGTATTGATAAATCCAGGTATTGCATCTTGTTTAATAGCAAAATCAGGCATCCACCAAGAGTGGATAACATCGTTGGCAGTTATCAAAAATCTAATTCTTTTTCCGGTTGGGATAACTACAGGCTCATCTACTTCTAATAAATAATTTTCACCTTTAGGGACCTGGTTGTATATTTCATCTTGATCGGTAGTGAGGTTCGAGAAAAAATTCACATTATCCTCAAGGTATTTATATTCCCATTTCCATTGATATCCAACAACTTGAATATTTATGTCGCCTTCTTCATCAGCGTACATCTCTTTTAATGTGTTAGTGGCTGGTACTGCCATACCAATAAGTATTAAGAATGGTATTACTGTCCAAAGAATCTCTAGACCTTTGTGATCATCAAACTTTGCTGGTTCTGGGTTCTTTTTTCGAGTGAACATAAACATGGAGTAAAACATCACTCCAAATACGACAACTCCAATAGCTACACAGATATAAAAAATAAGCATATGTAAATTAAATACGTCTCTACTTATATCCGTGACTCCCTCAGTCATATTGATGTCAGTCCACTGAGAATGAACATCTACACCCATAAAAGATAGGATAATCACAAATAAGAATGGCGTAAGTCTATTCATAAGCATGTAATGCGTAGCTCTAATCATTGTTGTTGGAAGATAAAAAATCTATATATGCAATTATAACTAAAAATTATAGTAAATTCTAACAAAAAATGCCTCTAAGAAGAAGTTTTATTCAAATAAAATGGGCTAATCTTTGTGCTTAATTTCAGATCTAGATTCCTCAAAATCACAGCTTACGCAAAAGATTTTCTTATCATCTTTAGTAAGAGCGATCTTGTCTATTTTTTTGCACTTTGGACAAATCGCACCGGACACAAATCTCAATCTTTTGTCTTTATTCATTTAATAATTCCTCAACTTCTTCTGTACTGGGTGAAAAATTGAACCAAAGCTTGAAGCTTAAAGCAGCTTGCTGCACCAACATACCTTTTCCATCAAACCCATTGTTTGAAAATTTGGACGCCCACTCTAAAAATGAAGTTTGGCCTTTGCTATAACTCAGATCATAGAATATCGTTTCTTCATGCACCGGGATATCATCTTCCCAAGAAAATTTTCCATCAATGCCTTTTGAAGTAGCATTGATAACAATATCCATTGCTCTTACTTGATCTTTATGCATTTCATATTCTGAAAAATCTATTGGAGTAATGTATTCATCTGTTCCAAGAACTTTAATTAATTCATTAACTTTTGATTGAGTTCTGTTTGATATGAAAATTGAGTCTGGTTTTTTGCCCAAACAAATAGAAGAAATAATACTCTTAGCAGCTCCGCCTGCTCCAAGTATAAGGATATTTTTTTTGTTGATATCAATTTCTTTTACATATAGATCTTTTAAAAAACCAGGTCCATCAGTTGATTCTGCGAATATACCGCCTTCCTTAGTGATTAGTGTATTGGCTGACATAAATCTTTTGACTGCGGTTGCAGCTGTATCAACATATTTGATGCAATTAAGTTTATGTGGAACTGTAATATTTAATCCCTTACCACCATTTGCAAAAAACTCTTTTATAAAAAGTCCCAACTCCGCATCCTCAATATCATATTTATCATAAATAATCTCTAATCCAGCTTGTCTAGCAAATGCTCGATGAATCTTTGGAGACAATGAGTGTTTAACAGGATGCCCCACAACACCAAGCTTATATATCAATTTCTTTACTCCAATTCTTTGATGTTTGTTGAATAAGCTTTTGTTCCATATTAATAATAGTTTTTGGTTTTTTGTTAGGCCAAGTAACTAAAGGCGGCAATGAGCCTAGGATTGATTCAGTTCTACCATTTGATTGAATGCCAAACTTTGTTCCCCTATCGTGTAAAAGGTTAAATTCAACATATCTTCCACGCCTGTAAAGTTGAAAATCTCTTTGTAAGTTTGAAAATGGACGATTCATCCTCTTATTAAAAATAGTATTGTAGGTATCTTGATAAATCAAAAACATATTCTTAAGAAATAACAAAGACGAATCCATGTCATTGAACTTGAAATTGTCAAAGAAAATCCCTCCAACCCCCCTTCTTTCATTTCTATGTGACAAATAAAAGTATTCATCACAATTTTTTGAAAACTTCTTATATAACTTTTGATTATAATTATCCAAAAATTCCTTTGAATTTTTATGCCACAAGATAGTGTCACTTCGATTGAAAAGATACGGAGTTAAATCATAGCCGCCGCCAATCCACCAATCATGTATCTTCCTTTCTCTTAACAGAACAAAGATTCTACCGTTCATGTGGCTTGTTGGAATATTGGGATTGTTTGGATGAGCGATTACAGATAAACCTGAAGCAATAAATTCATCTCCCTCAACTAATTTGATGTTATTTAGTGATGCGCTAGGTAATTTATTTCCTGAAACAACAGAAAAGTTTGCAACACTTTTTTCATGATGTGATCCTGAAAGAGAAATAGATTTGCCATAAAAAAATTTTCTTTTCTTCCAATTCTCTTTGTGTGCAATCGCGTTAGTGTCAAGAGTCATAAAGGATTGAATAATATTTTGCTGGCCATCAATAAAAAACCTACTAATTTTGTCAATTATTTTTGTTTTATATGTAGCCATTATTTTCTGATAATTTGCATTGATTCAATATCAATTATTGTTGATGCTTTTTTCGTTTTTCCAAGTGGTTTATTAAATAATGCAACATTTGGATCATTAAAGGTATTCCTTATATCATCAAGATCAAAGATATTTTGTTCACCCGAAATATTTGCAGAGGTCGAAATCATTGGTTGTCCTAAAAAAGTAAGTAGATTTTTTAGATGATAGTGATCACTTACTCTCACTGCAACATTGTTATTATCATCACTTACAAGAGACAATGAATTGTTCTTTGTTTTCATAATTACAGTAACCGGTCCTGGCCAGATATTGTGCAATGTTGGAAAATATTTTGGTTTAAGTTGAAATAATCTTCTTACATCCTCAAGATTTGGAACTAGAATAATATACCCTTTTTTATTATTTCTTCTCTTTAGATTTGACAATAGATTTATGGCTGTGCTGTCAACTATGCAACCAATCCCCCATAATCCCTCGGTTGGATGCAAAAGAATCTTTCCAGCCTTTAACCAATTAGAGGCTAGCTCTGGACAATTAAACTCTTTCAAGCTTAGTTTTCTTCGTTAATTTTTATTACTTCTGCAGTTTGCTCAGTTCTATACTCATCAAATTGTTTTGATAAAGTTTCATCATTTTGTGAGAGTATCTGTACAGCAAAAAGAGCTGCATTAATTGCACCTGATTTTCCAATAGCAAAAGTAGCTACAGGTATACCTTTCGGCATTTGAACTGTCGATAAAAGAGAATCAATGCCATTTAAATCACCTCCACCTAGCGGAATGCCCAAGACCGGTTTATGAGTATGAGCTGCAATTACTCCAGCCAAATGTGCAGCCATACCTGCTGAGGCTATAAATAATTTCGCACCTTGTTTCTCAAGCTTTTCTAACGTTTTAACAACTGCATGAGGGGATCTGTGAGCAGACAGAATATTAATTTCATTTGAGATACCAAAGTAATCAAGAATTTTTGCTGCTTCGTTAACAATTGGGAGGTCAGATTTAGAACCCATGAAAATTCCAACTTTAATTTGTCTATCATTCATTTATAGTACCTTTTAAACAATATTGATATTATAGGTTTAAATTATATATAAAGAACATATTTAATAAACATGACAGTCTTAAATATTCTTACTTTTCCAGATCCCAGACTAAGGAAAGTAGCTGCACCAGTTATAAAATTCGACAAAAGTTTAAAAAAACTTACTGAGGATATGCTTGAGACAATGTATCAAGGTAATGGCATAGGTTTAGCTGCGACGCAAGTAAATGTTCATAAAAGGGTGATAGTTATAGATGTGTCAGATGATAGAACAGATCCAAAGATATTTATTAATCCTGAATTCGAGATAAAAGACAACAAAAGTCTATTTTCATTCTCAGAGGGTTGCTTATCAATACCGGGATATAATGAAGAAATCACAAGACCTGATAAGATTCTCTTAAAATGGCAAGATGTTAATGGCAAGTTTCATGAAGAGGAGCCAGAAGGTATTCTAACAGTTTGCATTCAACATGAAATTGATCACCTCGAAGGAAAACTGATGGTCGATTACATATCTTCCCTTAAACGTGAAAGAATTAGGTCAAAACTTAGAAAATAAACGAACTTACAATAAAATAAAGAAATTTACTAGAAGATAGACACTTTTAAAAGAAAATAATGGAAGTAAGTAGCAAAATCAAAGTTGTTTTTGCAGGTTCACCTCATGTATCTGCAAAAATTTTAGAAAATCTTATACTAAACAAAGATTTTGATTTGAAATTAGTAATATCTCAACCACCTAAAAGAAAAAAAAGAGGCGCCCTTATCGAGGATACTGAGGTGACCAAAGTAGCAAAAAAGAATAATGTATCGGTCATCAATCCAGAAAGAGTTGATCATGAAGTAAAAAAGATACTTGATGAAATTGAATTTGATATTTTATTAGTAACGGCATATGGCATGATGTTGCCCAAATGGATGCTAGATATGCCAAACTCAGCTGCTGTGAACATCCATTTTTCATTGCTTCCTAAGCTGAGAGGTGCATCACCAATACATTCAGCAATTTTAGAAAATCAAGAAATTACCGGCTTAAGTTATATGCAAATTACTGAAGGATTAGATCAGGGTCCAATTTATAAGTCATTTACTCACCGCATTGGAAATCAGGATAGGCAAGAGCTTGAGTGTAACCTCCTAAATCTTGCTCTTGAAAATACACCCAAGGTATTGAAACAAATCTTTTACAAAGAAATTGAAGGCATTCGTCAAAATCAAGAGGATGCAACATATTGCCATAAAATAAAAAAAGAATCTGGATTGGTTGATGTAACAAAAGATCCTTTTGATGAAATCTTCAATAAATTTAAAGCCTTCATAGGTTGGCCAGGTATCTTTTTTATATTTAAAGAAAAAAGAATCAAGATTATAAAAATGCATCTTGATAAATCTGAGAATAAAGAGTTACTAAAAGAAAAGTTAAATGATGTATTCCACGTTACGACAAATGGATTGATTTGTTTTCAAAGAGATAAAGCGATAGTAATCACTCACTTACAATTTGAAAATAAGAATATTATTGGTCCTAAAGATATTTATAATTCTTATAGAAATTTCTTCCAATAGCTTTTAAATATCTAAAAAGAGGTATAAGTTAGCACAATGAAAATTATCGTTTTGGGAGCTGGAAAGGTTGGCAGCAATATAGCAAAGAACTTGTCGGTTCAGTCTTATGATATATGTGTTGTTGACAAAGCAGTTTCTAAGCTAAAAAAATTGCAAAGCGAATATGATTTAGCCATAGTATCTGGTCATGCATCACATCCTGATGTTCTAAAAAAAGCTGGTATTGACTCAGACACAATCTTGATATCTGTAACAAATGATGATGAGGTAAACATTGTTGCATGCCAAATAGCAAAACAAATATTTGATGTTAAAAAAACAATATGTCGATTATCAGATTCTTCATATATTAAAAATCTAAGTGCGTTTGGGAAGGAAATGATTGATATACCAATTAGTCCTGAACTTGAAGTAACTGACCACATAATTGAGCTTATTGATCATCCTGGAGCAGAGCTAATCGAAACATTTGCAGATGGAAAAGTGAAACTGGTTTCTGTGAAAGCAAAAAGAGGTGGGAAGCTTGTGAATAGAGAACTTAAAAGCATTAAAAACGATATCCCAGATATAGATACTTTTGTTCCAACCATCTATAGGAAAAATAAAGCTATTGTTCCTGACGGCAACACTGTTATTAAAGAAAATGATCAAGTTTATTTCTTATCGGCTGAAAAGAATATTGATTCCATATTAAAAGAAATGAGAGATCAAACTGTTGATTCATCAAGAATCATGATAGTTGGTGGTGGCATGATTGGTTCTTCCTTAGCTTCATCTCTTGAAAATAAATATAAAGTGAAAGTGCTTGAAACATCACTTGAGAGATGTGAGATGCTCTCAAAAGATCTTAATAAAGCCATTGTTCTTAATGGGGATGGATCAGACGAAGAATTACTGCGTAGTGAAAATATAGAGAATATAGACGTCTTTTGTGCACTTACTGATGATGATGAAACCAACATAATGTCTGCATTTCTTGCTAAAAAATTAGGTGCAAAGAAAACACTCATAATCCTTAATAACTATGCTTATATAAATATATTGCCAAAGAGTTTTGTAGATTTGGCTCTCTCGCCTCAAAGAATGACTGTATCTTTGGTTATGCAACACTTATCGTCAGCAGACTTACCTCAAGAAGTTTTACTAAATATGACATCTGGGGCAGAAGCACTCGAAGGTGTTATTCATAATAACCATAAGACAAAAGATTTGTTTGGAAAAACTTACAGAGATTTGCCACTTCCTGAAAATGCTGTATTAGGTGCAATTGTTAGAAATGGGTCTATTTTTACTCCTAGCAAGAATATCAATGTTGAGATGAATGATCACATAATAGTTTTCATAAATGGTAAAACGGACAAAGATCAAATTGAAGCGCTCTTCAGCAATCAAATAAATTGAACATTAAGCCAATAATTAATCTTTTTGGAGTGCTATTAATAGCATTTAGTTTAGTAATGCTTGTACCGTTCATGATCGGCGTTATTTATAGTGAAGATAACCATCAAATATATATATTTGTTTTTATAATTGTATTTGCTTTTGGTTTATTCCTTTGGTTGCTCTCTAGAGGCACGCTTAAAGAAATTAGGATCACAGAGGGGTTCGTTATAACTATATTATTTTGGTTTGTTCTTGGCATGATTGGATCTATTCCATTTGTTTTGAGCGGTATAACTATCGTGGATTCAGTATTTGAATCAATATCAGGGGTCACAACAACTGGTGCAACAGTATTAACAGCTATTGAAGATCTGCCAAAATCACTACTTATTTATAGACAATTGCTTCAATGGATTGGAGGGATGGGATTGATCATACTTGTTGTTGCTATTATGCCAAGCTTTGGTATTGGAGGCAGCCAGTTATTTAAAATGGATGCGCCTGGGTTTGATTCTTCTGAAAAGCTGACGCCCACCATTAGAGAATCTGCAGCTGCACTATGGAAAATATATATCGGATTAACCGTGCTATGTTTTATTTCATATGTGCTTGCGGGTATGGATACTTTTGATGCTGTATCTCATGCATTGTCGACGGTCTCTATTGGAGGTTTTTCTACTTATGATCAAAGTATTGGATTTTTTAATAACATCTACATTGAAATAGTTTGTATTATGTTTATGCTGCTATCTGCTACATCTTTTTCGTTGCATTATTATTCGATATTTCATGGCAAGCGTTTAAAACATTTTTATGATCCTGAGTTAAGGTTTTTCTTTCTAATAATCTTAGGAATTATTATCATAATTTCAATCTATTATTTGATCATTAATAGTCTCGATTTATCTAGCCTTAGGTATATTATTTTCCAAACCATATCAATCGTAACCACATCTGGTTTTGTGACAGGAGAGTATTCATTGATGCCTGGATTTGTTCCGTTTTTACTTTTAGTAGGGGCATTTATTGGAGCTTGTTCTGGCTCTGTTGGTGGTGGTCTAAAGGCATGGAGAGTATTGATAATTATTAATCAAGCCAAAAAAGAGATCACAAAGATAATTCATCCGTCAGCAGTTGTAACAACCAAAATAGGCAAAAAAGTAATCGATGCGTCAATTTCTGAAAAAGTTTGGGGCTTTTTTACAGTATATGTAATTACATTTATTATGCTGTTGATGTTAGTCCTTTCTTCTGGATTAGATTTTGAGAGTGCTTTTTCAGCAGTAGGCGCAACTCTTAATAATCTTGGGCCTGGTCTTGGTGCAGTCTCAGAAAATTACGGATCATTGAGTACAATGACTAAAATCACATTATGTTTTGCAATGATTTTAGGTAGATTAGAAATCTTTACTTTATTGGTGGTTTTAACTCCGGCATTTTGGAGAAGGTAATTATTTGTAAATATTACTGTTTTCTTTTACTTTTCTATATTTTTTGTATTCCCAAGCATATTCCTCAGGCTTATTTAATATTTCATGCTCAAATATCTGATGCATAATATTTGCGCCATCAACACCTAAAATATCAGAAGTGGTAGATTTAAATATAATCTCATATCCGACCTCTCCTTTTGATAAAAAAATAAGTGTTGGGTTAATATTTATTCTTTTTGATAATGTTGAAACAATATTAGTTGAATAGCATTTTTGACCAAAAAAGGTTGAAAATTGGCCTAGTCCGTCTTTTGGTACCTGATCCGCAGCTATATTAACAGTGCCATTTTCTTTTAAATGAATTAACATTTGCTTAACACCGCTCAAGTTTGCTTCAACAGGAGAAGAATGGTTAAAAGATCTAAATTTAACTACATAATCGTTAATGAACCTATTCTTAAATTTTGTATACATTGTAAAACAGGGTTTTTTAACAATTATCCAAGATAATAAAAAATCGATACTCCTATTATGAAAAGAAAAAAGTAATTGTGGTTGTTGTCGGTTGAAATCAAATAGATATCTATTTTTTATTTTCTTAATATGTTGTTCAGATGTTTCAGGTCCTCTGGACCATACATATAACGTTTCATAAAAAGAGGCTAGGCTATTGCATATACTTTCATTGGCTAAATTTGAATGAAAGGAATGATTTCTTTCTGAAAAAGCAATTTTTATATTGCTAATTGTTACCTTATATAAATCTGTTTTTTTTATAATTGGCATAAATATTTTAGATAAAAAAACCACTACTCTTATACCTGTTTTCAAACCCAATAATGTAAAAAATAATAATATTGTTCTCATAAAAAAATCAGTTAGTTCATAAAGGTATATAATTTAAATCAGGATTAATCAATGGTAGCACAATCAATGGACAGCCTCGTATCTCTATCTAAAAGAAGGGGTTTCATATTTCAATCAAACAATATATATGGTGGTCTTCAGGGTGTATATGATTTTGGTCCATTAGGTGTTGAACTCAAGAAAAATATACGTGAATCTTGGTGGAGTGACATTGTATATAAGAATGAGAATATATTTGGATTAGATGCATCTATACTTACCCATCCACTAGTATTAAATTACTCGGGACATGAAGAAACATTTACAGATCCATTAGTAGACTGTAAAGATTGTAAGGCGCGTCACAGAGCTGATTTTATAAAAGATAGTAAGTGCCCACTATGTGGTTCAACAGCATTAACACAGCCTAGAGATTTTAATCTAATGTTCAAGACTAATATTGGTCCTGTGGCAGACAGTAATAATTTTGCTTACTTAAGGCCTGAGACAGCACAACAAATCTTTACTAATTTCAAAAACATTATGGATTCTTCTTCACCAACTCTTCCATTTGGTATAGCACAAATTGGTAAAGCATTTCGGAATGAAATTACTCCAAGAAATTTCATATTTAGAGTAAGAGAATTTGAACAAATGGAACTTGAATATTTTGTAAAACCAAATGATGCTGATAAAGCATTAGAGGAATGGTTAGAACAGAGATTAAATTGGTGGGACATGCAAGGAGTTTGTAAAGATAAGTTAGAAATATATGATGTGCCGTCAGACGAGCTGTCCCATTATTCAGCTAAAACATATGACTTAATGTATGAATTTCCACATGGCAAAGAAGAACTTGAAGGAATTGCTAATAGAACTGATTTTGATCTTGGATCACATTCACAAAATCAAGAAGCGCTCAAAATAAATGCGAAAATTAAACATAATCCAGATTCTAAATCAAAGCTTGCTATTCAAGATGAAAATGGCGAATGGTTTGTTCCTTATGTAATTGAACCGTCAGCTGGAATTGAAAGAGCATTTTTAGCTATTCTTAACGAAGCGTATAATGAAGAAAGTTTAGAGAATGGTAAAAACAGAGTAGTTCTTAAACTAAAACCACATCTAGCCCCAGTGAAAGCTGCAGTTATTCCATTGAAAAAAAATGACATGGGATTAGTGAAGATGGCAACAGAACTTAAAAACACTCTTCAAAAAAATATTGATCAAAGAATTGTTCTTGAGAATACAGGCAATATTGGGAAAAGTTATAGAAAACATGATGAAATAGGAACGCCATACTGTATTACTATAGATTTTGATTCTCTTACAGAGGGAACTGTTACTATAAGGAATAGAGATACAATGAAACAAGACACCGTAAAAGTAGAATCAATAAGTAAACATATGTCATTATAAAACAACAAATGTTATATATACGATCTTTTTTGTTTTATATTGTATTTTTTAGTTCATTAATATTTTTCTCTCTATACATTCTAATCATATCAGTCTGGTCCAACTTAGCCACACTACAGAGGCAAAGCTCAAAATGGATACACTTTATAAATAAATCGCTAGAAAAGATTTGCAACATTACATTAGATATCTCAGGCATGGAGAACCTTCCTAATAAACCTTGTATAATTGTTGCCAATCATCAAGGCGTCTGGGAATCTTTATTTATACAAACTTTAGTTATTCCATCAGCAAGTATAATTAAAAAAGAGCTTCTTTATATTCCTTTTTTTGGTTGGGGATTAGCTCAAATGAAGCCAATTACAATTAATAGAGCGCATAAATTTTCGAGCCTCAAAAAGGTCATTAATAAAGGTTCAGAGAAGCTTAATCATGGAGTTTCAATAATAATTTTTCCAGAGGGGACAAGGTCCGATCCTATTAATGGCATAAATAAATTTAATAACAGCTATATAAAGCTTGCTCATGAAAATAATTGTCAGATAATACCCATATGCCATAACTCTGGTAAATTTTGGGTAAATAAAAAGTTTATCAAGCGGCCTGGCTTGATAAAGATGGTGATAGGTGAACCAATATTACCAGATCCTGAACAAGAAACAGCAAGTAAAATCCACACATGGATGAAAGAAACGTATCAGTCTATGTAATTAAATATCTAGATTTACAACAGAAAGGGCATTTGCATCGATAAATTCTCTTCTTGGTTCGACTTGATCACCCATCAAAATTTCAAAAGCATCATCAGCCTTTTGTGCATCTTTAAGAGTAACTTGCATCATCCTTCTATTGTTGGGATCCATAGTAGTATTCCAAAGCTGATCCGGATTCATTTCTCCGAGACCCTTATACCTTTGAACTTCAATGCCCCGAGAGCCATTTTTACTTAGTTCTTTTAGTTGAGTGTCTTTTTCCGATTCAGTTGAAGAATACAATTCTGTTTTACCTTTTGTTAATTTATATAAGGGTGGTAATGCTATATAAATATGCCCTCTTTCTACCAATTCAAACATTTGGCGGTAAAAGAAGGTCAATAGCAGAGTTCTTATATGTGATCCATCAACATCAGCATCGGTCATTATTATTATTCTATGGTATCTCAGACTATCAATATCAAAGTCCTCATTTCCAATACCACATCCTAGAGCCGTAACTATGGTACCAATTTCCTGGGATGATAATACCTTATCTATTCGTGCTTTTTCTACATTCAAAATCTTGCCTTTTAAGGGAAGAATTGCTTGATTTTGTCTATTTCTTCCTTGTTTAGCAGACCCTCCAGCTGAGTCACCCTCTACAAGATATATTTCAGATTGTGATGGGTCTTTTTCCTGACAATCTGCAAGCTTTCCAGGTAAGCCAGCTACCTCCAATACACCTTTCCTCCTTGTCATTTCCCTTGCTTTGCGTGCTGCCTCTCTAGCTAATGCAGCCTCTGATACCTTATTCAGAATATTCATAGCTTCTTTAGGATTTTCTAATAAATATTCGTTTAAATGTTTACTTAAAACAGAACTAACAATACCCTCTACCTCAGATGACACTAATTTTTCTTTTGTTTGAGAAGAAAACTTAGGGTCAGGTAGTTTTACAGAAATAACAGCTATTACCCCCTCCCTAACATCTTCACCTAACAACTCAACCGGCGCTTTTTTCGATAGTTCTTCTTTTTTGATAAAACTTTTTAAAACCCTTGTCAGGCTAGACCTAAATCCTGATAGATGGGTGCCCCCATCCTTTTGTGGAATATTATTTGTATAACATAGTACATTTTCCTTATAAGAATCATTCCATTGAAGCGCAATCTCTACACCAATATCATTCTGTGTATCTTCACAATGAAATAACTCACACAAGCCCGTTTTTCTTCCTCTAAGAAAATTTACATAGCCTGGAATCCCACCAGACTTTTTAAAAGTTTTTGTTTTGCCCGTTCTTAAATCATGTACCTCAATGTTTACTCCAGCATTTAAGAAAGATAACTCTTGGACTCTTTTGTGTATTATGTCGATGTCGAAGTTAGTTGATGTAAAAATATCTTTTGAAGGTAAAAATGTTATCTCTGTACCGGTTTCTTTTGTAGATTTTGTTTTTTTTAGTTCAGTTGTCTTTTTTCCATTACTATACTTTTGCTCATACACACCTCCATCACGACACACTTTAAGACTTAATTGACTTGATAAAGCATTAACTACTGAAACGCCCACTCCATGAAGCCCACCAGACACCTTATATGAGTTATCGTCAAATTTACCACCTGAGTGAAGGGTGGTCATAATAAGTTCAGCTGCAGGCAATTTCTCTTTTTTATGTTTATCAACTGGAATGCCTCTCCCATCATCTTGCACTGTTACAGACCCGTTCTTATTAAATTTAAGTAATATTTTTGAGCAATGTCCTGCCATTGATTCATCGATAGAGTTGTCTAGAACCTCAAAAACCATGTGATGGAGGCCTGTTCCATCATCAGTGTCGCCTATATACATACCAGGGCGTTTCTTAACAGCTTCTAAGCCTTTAAGCACCTGAATGTTAGAGGAATCGTATTTGGCTTCTTTGGTGGTTTTTTTTGGCATTAATTGAATTGTTCCATGTGGAACTTTTTAATAAAATTATTATTATCTATTGTACTATTAAAAACGTTAGAGATGTTTGAAAAAAATAATTGTCCATTAAATAATTGGATAATTTTTAGCAGATTATTTAGCCTTTTATCATCGATTTCAGACGAAAGGTCATCAATTAGAGTAATGCATTGTTTACCATTCTCAATCAAAGCTTGAGATAGAGCCAATCCAAATATTATATTAAATATTTTTTCTTCGCCACGGGAAAAGATTTCAGATATTGGTTTATTATCCAAAGATAAAATAATATCAGCTTTGTGGGGTCCTTTGGTGGAAGTACGACGCGAACAGTCATCTTTAAAATATTGCTCTATCTCAAATACATCATTAGAGCTTTCAAATCCATTAAATAATTGAATTGATAATTTAGCAAGAGAGCTAAAAAATGATGATTCATTTGTTGTGTTGATAAGAGACTTAAATGATGAACTGATGTTATCTATAAATAATAGTCTAGTTTCATTTATCAGTGTCCCATATTTCACAATCATTGGGTTAAGTGATTTAGCTTGTTGAAGAGAGCCCTCCCTTAAGCACGCATTTCGCTGTCTTAAGGCTTTGTGATATGAAAACCAATTAGATTGATAATCTTTTGATAACAAAAATAATGTTTTATCTAGAACCCTCCTTCTAAAATCTGGAGAATTTGAAGCTAAAAAGAACATTTTTGAATCTATTGAGATAATTGGTAAACAATCCAATAACTTCTTTGCGGAAGCTTTTGCATTATTTATGTTAATGCTTATTCTGTTTTGAGAGGATTTAGTAAGTGTAATTAGTTTGTTTGCTTCAAAAAGAGATGCTTGAATAGTAAAGTGATCTTTTCCAACCTTAATTAGAGAGTCGCCCTTGCTAGTTTTGAATGATTTGGCGTTACCACATAAAAATATTGACTCCAATATCGACGTTTTACCAGAACCATTTACACCATAAAAAAAATTAATGCCTTTCGAAAAATCTAATTCAACACTATCAAAACATCTAAAGGCAGATAATTTTATATTTTTTATCAAATCTAAAGAAGAAGTGGCATTACTACATATTTAGGAAATTCATTTCCTGGCGGAAGTATAAGACAACTTTTATCTGATCCAAAGAACAATACATTGCATGTTTCATTTGCCTGGTTGTTAAGAATCTCTTGAATATAATTAACATTGAAAGCTATTTCTATTTCATCACCAGAATACTTAGATACAACTGTTTCCTCTGCAAGCTCATTGTCAGCATTATTTGACTTAACAGTCATATTGTTTTCAACTAAATGTATCTTGACGCCCTTATTCTTGTCATTGGATAAAATGCTTACTCTGCTAAGTGAATTTGCAAAATCTTTTACATTTACATCCAATAAGGAACTATCCCCAGTTGGAATAACTTGATTATAGTCTGGAAAAGCACCATCAATTAGCTTACTTTTAAAAGTTAAATTATCACTTGTAACAGTAAGGCTGGAATCATTAATGGAAAGGTTTAGATCATCCTCATTTTCACCAATAAAACGATTTATTTCATTAACGGATTTTCTTGGAATAATTCCAGAAAAGTTAACCTCAGAATTAACCTGCACGCAATTTAGAGCCAGCCTATGTGCGTCAGTAGCTACAGCGGTCAATACACCCTCCTCAAGCTTTAGAAACAATCCATTAAGATAATGTCGCCAGTCTTGGTTGCCCATAGCGAATGCTGTGGACGTTATTAGATCTTTGAGATCTGGGCTCTTGATGATAATTGTATTTACTGCATCTCCAGTCTCAAAAATTGGAAATTCATTACTTGGTAATGTTGCTAATGAATATTTTCCATTTTTAGTAGATATATTTAATTTATCACCAGATAAGGTAAGCTCAATATTACTTCCATCAGGAATTAGTCTACATAAATCATTAAGTTTTTTAGCTGACGCTGTAGTTACGCCCTCCGTTTCACAATCATCTGTCTTACCAACAATAGTTAATTCTGATTCTAGGTCAGTAGCTACCAATTTAAAGGAGCTATCCTTAAATTCTATAAGAATATTTGATAATATTGGTAATGTTTGTTTTTTTTCAACAATACCCCCAACAAGAGAGAGGGCTTTGGTAATTGACTCTTTACTTATAGTGGCCTTCATTAATTAGTTAGAGTTCGTGTTAAGTTTCTATAATCTTCCTCGAGTGAGGGTAGCTCTTTTCTTAGCTCTGAAATTTTAGTGCAAGCATGAATGACGGTGGTGTGGTCTCTACCGTTGAACGATTCGCCAATTTCAGGGAGGCTATGACTGGTTAATTCTTTAGTCAATGCCATAGCAAGTTGTCTTGGCCTTGTAATGGACCTACTTCTTCTTTTCGATAGCAAATCAGAAAGTTTAATATTATAGTATTCGGCAACGGTTTTTTGTATGTTATCGATGCTCACCATCTTTGCGGAAATAACAAACAAATCTTTTAAGGATTCTTTTACAAAACCTATATCAATCTTAGTGTTGGAAAATTTTGAATTGGCGGCAACCCGCTTAAGGGCTCCCTCAAGCTCCCTGATGTTTGATCTTATTCTTTGAGCTATGTAAATTGCACAGTCGTTTGGTAACTCTACACCCATTAAATGAGACTTTTGAAGTAATACAGCGGCTCGTGTTTCTAACTCCGGTGGTTCAACAATCACTGGCAAGCCCCATCCTAGCCTAGATTTTAATCTTTCCTCAAGGCCGTCTATTTCCTTTGGGTACTTGTCACAAGTCAAAATCATTTGGTGGTTTCTGTCTAATAGTGTGTTAAAGGTGTGGAAAAACTCCTCTTGTGATTGCTCTTTCCCGGCGAAAAACTGAATATCATCAATTAATAGAGCGTCTGCATTTCGATAAAATGATTTAAATTCGCTCATTGCTCCAAGCTGAAGAGCTTTAACCATATCAGCAACAAACTTTTCTGAATGAACATATACGATCCGCTTTTCAGGTGATGAGTTTAAAATTTCATTCCCAACAGCGTGCATTAAATGTGTTTTCCCTAAGCCAACGCCGCCATATATAAATAATGGGTTATAGTCCCCCTGAGGATTTAAGGCCACCTGTTTTGCTGCAGCCAAGGCCATGTGATTTGATTTGCCCTCAACAAAATTATCAAAAGTAAAGGATTCCACTAAACCAGGATTGTATCTCTCGGATTTATCAAGTTTTTCGACAAATGTTGATTTATCCATCATATTAAAGTGAATAGTTAAATTGGAATTTTTTGAAATATGTTTCTCTATATCTAGTAGATAATTTTCTTTGACGTGATTCAGAATAAAATCATTGGGCGCTGAAAGTTTTATGAACTTGCCTTCTTTTTTTGCAGTCAGGGGCTTGATCCAGGTATCAAATTCATCTTTGGGTAGTGATTTTTTAAGTGCAGATGAAAGTGATGTCCAAAGCTCCAAATTGTTCTCCAGGGTTGACTGTTTAGTCTAGTAAAAAACTAACAAGATATCTACACAATAAGTCGTGGAACTTTCTGTGGATATCTTGTTAATAAGAAATTATATGCTCTTTAATGAAAATCTAAATTACTTAATATATAATTTCGAAAAATTTTTACTATGAAAAGAACTTTTCAGCCAAGCAATTTAAAACGAAAGAGACGACATGGTTTTCGATCTAGAATGTCAACAAAAGCTGGTAGAGCAATACTTTCAAACCGCAGAAAAAAAGGTCGAAAAGTCCTATCTGCATAAGGCCTTAGGTTGGCTAATTCAATCAAACTCTTTAACAAAAAAATGAAAGGTGATAACCCTCAGAGATTTATAATTGTAAAGCGTAAAGATTTTCCATTGGCAGTGATGAGAAATAAAATTAAAAGAAGAATTAAATCTATAATTGGTCAACAGCCTTTATCAGCAGGTGAAGATTTGTATATTAAAGTATTAAGGGGGGCGGACAAAGCAACATACAGCGAGCTGAATAAAGACATTTTGAATGCTCTAGAAGCACAAAAATGAAAAAGGTAATCATTCTTCTAATACATACCTATCAAAAATATCTTAGTCCGATGTTAGGACATAACTGTAGGTTCCACCCAACTTGTTCTGAGTACGCCAAAGAAGCGATTGAAGCTCATGGGGTTTTTAAAGGGGGTTATTTGGCTAGCCTTAGAATTGTTAAGTGTGGTCCATGGTCGAAGGGCGGGATTGATGAGGTGAAGCGGTGAATTTTCGGATCTTGTGGTTGGTCTTGGTTGGTGTATTTGCATACCTGTTATTTTATGAGTGGTCTGAGGAATCTAAAATAAAGTCTGAGTTGGTGGCTAGTTCTAGAGTCACTCCAGAGGGGGGTGGTGTTTTTAGCGCTTCAACCACAACCATTAGCAACCAGAATATACAACTATCAATCGATATTGAAAGTGGTTCCATTGTTGGTGTAGAACTCAGAAAGTATCCAGTCTTCCAGGGTGAAGGTTCTCCAAATATAAGGTTGTTGGGCTCAGAGAACTCATTTAAATTTTATGCTAGAAGTGGTTATGGAAATAAAAGTATTGCTTATAAAGTTGCAGAACAATCAGTCGACTCATTGTTGTTGATTAGTGATGATGGGTCCCACTCAAAAGAATTTACTTTTGAAAAAGATTATGTTTTAAACGTAGTGGATCAAAACCTATCTGCTAGTTTGGCACCAGATCCATATGTTGCTCTTTACAGAACTGATGGTACTCCACTTGATTCAAGGGGTGGTTTTTTTGAAGGTAGTTCGTATGTGGGTGTGGCGTTTAACACGCCCGACGATCCTTACAAAAACTATAGGCTTAGGTCGATTGATCGTATGGTCAATTTTGATCAGTATGGTGGTTGGGTCAGCTTCATTCAAAAATATTTTCTCACCTCTGTGATTGTTGATCCTAACCAAAAGGCTTCGCTTTTTGTTCAGCCCCCCTCTGGTGATGCAGGCGTTTATTCTATGGGGGTTGTGTATAGGGATTTGGATATACAAGATCAACAAAACGGCGTATTGCATAAGTTATATTTTGGTCCGAAAATAAGGTCTGATTTAATGTCAGTGGCCCCTGATCTAGAGCTTTCAATCGACATGGGGTGGTTTTGGTTTCTTGCGCAGCCCCTTGTTATGTTGTTGGTTGCAATTAATTCTTTTGTTGGAAATTGGGGTTTTTCTATAATTATTTTGACTGTTCTGCTTAAGTTGTTGTTGTGGCCGATCTCCGCAGCGGGTTACAGGTCTATGGCTAAAATGAGAGTGGTTCAACCAAAGCTTCAGGAAATACAATCACAATATAAAGATGATAGACAAAAGCTTGGAGTTGAAATGATGGCTCTTTATCGGAAAGAGAAGATCAATCCTGCGGGTGGTTGTTTTCCAATGCTTGTGCAAATTCCAGTCTTTATAGCTCTCTTTTTTGCTTTGAGAGAGGTTGTAGAACTTAGGCATGCTCCATTTTTATTGTGGGTGCAAGACCTATCTGCGCCAGACCCATTATTCATTATGCCTTTTTTGATGGCTGGATTAATGTACCTTACCCAACAACTTAATCCAACTCCACCCAACATGGATCCTGTTCAAATGCAGGTTATGAAGATAATGCCTGTGGCTATATCTGTTATTTTTATTTGGTTGCCGTCAAGCCTTGTTTTGTACTCTGTTGCAAATGCGGCATTCTCATTGGTTCAACAAAAAATGATGTACAACAAGTATGGTGCTTCCGACTTTAAAGCGCCTGGTGGCGGTTGACAGTCTAGAAAATGATTTATGCTCTAGCAACCCCAATGGGCAAGTCAGCACTTGCTGTCTTTCGGATTTCAGGCGATGGTTGTCATGCTTTAATAAACACAGTGCTAGACAAAAATATTCGTGCCTTCAATAAAATTTGCTTAAGAAGGGTAACTTACCAGAGCAACTTAATTGATGTGAGTACTGTTGTTTTGTACAAAAGTCCAAAGAGCTATACAGGTGAGGATATGGTTGAGATTTTTTGTCATGGTGGTTTTGCAACAGTTAAGCGCTTCATAGATCTTTTTACGGCTCTAAATATAAGAGAAGCAGAGCCAGGGGAGTTTACAAAAATAGCGGTTATCAATAACAAGCAAACTCTCAATGAAGCCGAGTCATTATTCGATTTAATTAACTCCACGACTGAGGCTGAAATGAATATGGCTCTTGGTGTAATTACTGGCAAGTTGTCAAGTGTGTTATTAGCCCTAGGTGAAAAATTAGATTCTTTAAGGGTTTTTGTAGAATCAATAATTGATTTTGATGATGAGGATGGTGTTGATGTAAATATGGAAGAGGTTATAGAAAGATTAGAGGTTTTACGATTAGAGTTCGGTGATTTAAAAAAACAAGCGTTCCAGTCGAGTAATATAGGAAAAACGAATGGGGTGTTGATGGTGGGTCCTCCAAATGTTGGGAAATCTTCTTTGTTTAATTGCTTGCTTGGTCAAAACAAAGCAATAGTATCCCCAAACCCAGGAACAACAAGGGATATGCTGGATGCTCAAATGTTAATTCATAAAACGACTTTCAATTTAGTGGATGCAGCAGGTATAAGAGACACCTCAGTTTTAGAGGAATCTTTGGGGGTGGATAAGATGCTTGATAGTATCAACAGTTTTCCTTTGATATTGGTGGTATGTGATCAGGAATATAAAACACAATTGGTGGGTTTGAAGTCAGTGATTCGTGATAATAATTCATTGGTTGTGAAAAATAAGTCTGATTTATGTTCAAAACAAGAGGATGGAATGTGTCTGGTCTCGGCTAAAACAGGGGAGGGGATTCCCAAATTAAAAAAAATGATTCATGAATTTTTTGCAAGCTCAGAACCTGCTATTGACCAACAGTTTGTTTTAAATGATAGGCAATTAGAATTGATCGATAAAGCAATGAATAATTTAGAGGTGTGCCAAAGTTTACACTCACTTGAATCTATTGAAATAATGGCTGAACACTTAAAGACAGCAAGAGGTTGCTTGAATGACTTCTTAGGGGAGCAATCAAGTGATGATTTGCTTGGAGAAATATTTAGTAAGTTCTGTATAGGTAAGTAAGAAAGATGTGTGAAAGATGTGTGTCTTTTTTTGGTGCACAAGATGCCAAACGTTTTCCCACATCAAATATATCTTGTTATACAACAGTTATCACCCCGTAAATGATCACATTGATAAAGAGTATTTAAGACTTACTAACATAAAATAATGCTTATAATAAAAATAACAAAAATTATATTTATATTAATTAATATTTCTTATGTATAACGTTTTAGTTGTTGGTGGTGGTCACGCCGGTGTGGAAGCTGCACATGCTTGCTGGAGGATGGGGTTATCTTGTGCCCTTGTTACTTTGTCCAAACATACTATTGGTCAGATGTCTTGTAATCCAGCAATCGGCGGTCTTGGCAAATCTCATCTTGTGAAGGAGATCGATGCAATGGGCGGAATAATGCCATTGGCCACAGATATGTCTGGAATTCAATTTAGAACATTAAACACCCGAAAAGGACCTGCAGTGCGCGCCTTGAGAGCTCAATGTGATCGGGAGATGTACAAAACATCCATTCAAAGCATTCTGAAGCAAACCACAATCGAAATCTTGGAGGGGGAGGTGATTGATTTGGTGGTTGAAAAAGGAACTGTAATTGGGGTGTTGGTTGAAAACTTGGGAACAGTCAATGCTGAAAAAATTATTCTTACAACTGGAACTTTTTTAAATGGGGTAATGTACAGCGGCCAAACAAAAAAGTATGGGGGTCGACTTGGAGAAAAACCCTCAATACCTCTATCTAAAAGAATGTATGGCATGGGTCTACCAATGGGCAGACTCAAAACAGGCACACCGCCAAGAATAAAACTATCTAGTTTAAACCTTGAAGTTATGGATGAGCAGCCAGGCGATTTACCAACTCCATTTATGTCAAGCCTTCAAAAACAACACGCACACCCCAAACAATTAAGTTGCTATATCACAAGAACCTCAGCTACAACAAAAAAAATAATTGAAGAAGATCTGCATCTTTCAGCTATGTATTCTGGCCAAATACACGGCATAGGGCCAAGATATTGCCCATCCATAGAGGACAAGGTGGTTAAGTTTAAAAACAAGGATACCCATCAAGTGTTTATTGAGCCAGAGGGAGTTAATACCGACCTTGTATACCCAAACGGAATATCTAGCAGCCTCCCCATTGAAACACAAGACCAATTTGTAAGGACAATTACAGGCCTAGAAGACAGCGTTATTACCGAGTATGGGTATGCTGTTGAGTACGATTTCGTTGATCCAAGATCTCTTCATCAAACCCTTGAACTCAAATCTCTCAAAAACTTGTATCTAGCTGGGCAAATTAACGGCACAACCGGATACGAAGAAGCTGCCGCACAAGGGTTAATTGCTGGCATTAACGCATCCTTATCTATTAAAAAATCAACCCCGCTTATTTTAGACAGAAGCAAAGCATATATAGGAGTTCTTATATCAGACCTAGTTAGTCATGGCGTAACAGAACCTTATCGCATGTTTACTAGCAGAGCTGAGTATAGACTAATGTTATCTCAGGATACGGCCAAACAAAGGCTAACCCATATTGCACATGGTTTAGGGTTAGTTGACGAAGAAGACTTTATGCGTTTTGAATCGCAGGAGAAAACATACCAAAACTATGCAAAAAAAACTAAATGCAAAACGATAAGTTTTGGTGATGAATCCATGAAAGGGGAGACACTACTTAAAAGAACAGACATCAACACAAAAAAAATTACACAAATCATCAACCCAGACGCTGACAAAGCAGAGCTTTTAGAGCGCCTTATAACCGAATGTAGATACCAAGGATATATAGATAAGCAACAAAGAGAGATCAAACACAACATACATAACACCAAGACCAAAATTCCCAAAAACATATGTTATAGGGACGTTATTGGTCTCTCCAACGAGAACATAGAAAGACTTGAAAAAAACCAACCAGCCAACCTAGGGGCTGCCGCAATGCTTGAAGGCATCACACCGGCAAGCATAAATCTGTTAAGAATATTTATATCAAAACAAAAAAATGCTCAAAAAAGCCGAACAAGTTAATGCTTATATTGAGCTCTTACTAAGATACAACGCAACACACAACCTTTTAAAAAGAAACACAAAACAAGAAATTATAGATAACGACGTTAAAGATATACTTCCCTTTTACAGTGAATTTAAAAGCGCCGAAACAGTTTTAGATTACGGCTCTGGAGCTGGCATACCAGGCATCCTGTTAGCAATAGAGCACCCAAACATTAATTTTGTAATTGCAGAATCAATCCAAAAAAAAGCCTTTTTCATAAAGAAAGTAGCACAACACATTGGGTTGCTTAATACTACAGTTTTGCACATCAGGATATCCAAAGATACTGTGTTGGAGCCGTTTGACATAATCACCAATCGTGCAGTTAGCACGACCAACACCACCATTAAAAACTCCAAACACCTTCTCAAAAAAACTGGTTTTTTCTTATTGTTTAAGGGAAAAGACAAAACAATAAACCAAGAACTAGCAAATACGAATAGACGATATTTGATCATCAAGAATAATTTAATTATTAATAAAGAAAGAAATCTATTAAAGATATACAATGATTAATAGACGTGAAGATCATATCTATTTCAAACCAAAAGGGCGGGGTTGGAAAGACCACCACAGCGGTTAATCTTTCCCAAGCCATTGCTGCTACAAATCGCAAAACATTGCTTATTGATCTAGACCCACAAGGTAACGCGTCTTCGGCCTCTGGAGTAAAAAAGAAAAGAACGCTTTTTGACACCACGCTAGGAAAAAATATATCAGAATTGATTCAAACATCATCCAACCAATATGACATTTTAGCAGGCGGCGAAGACTTGGTTGCATTGGAGGCGGCTCTTCGCAAAAACCCATCCAAGGGCTATATAGCTACATCCCTTAAAGAGTTAAATTACGATTTTGTATTTATTGATACCCCACCCTCCCTAAACTCACTTACTTTAGATGCTTTAATTTCATCCGATGGCACTCTTATACCCCTACAATGCGAATATTATTCGCTTGAGGGGATAACATCTCTTGTTAACACGATTAACGAATTAACAAATTCAGGACTTACAAACAACAAAATATTTGGCATCATAAGAACCATGGTTGACAAAAGAAACAACTTAACAAAAAACGTATCAGACGACCTAGAACAACACTTTCCAGATTTGCTTTTCAATACACTTATTCCTAGAAACGTAAAGCTTGCAGAGGCTCCAAGCTTTGGACTTGCAGGCACCAACTATATGCCAGAATCTTGTGGGTCAAAAGCATATCTTGCTCTTGCTGGAGAACTACTCAGGAGGCTTGAAAATGTCAGATGAGGGTAAAATGAGCAAAGGTCTTGAGGCCTTATTAGGCGACGTTGAAAAACCAAACAAAAACCTGGTCAAGAACATTAAAACCGAACAAATTATCCCCAACAGGTTTCAACCAAGAAAAAGTTTCAATGAAGAATCTTTAAATGAGTTAGCTGACTCCATCAAGCGTCACGGAATACTCTCCCCAATCATTGTTAGGGAAATCTCTTTTGACAGTTATGAAATTGTCGCTGGAGAAAGGAGGTTTAGGGCCGCAAACAAAAACAACCTTACTGAAGTGCCGTGCATTATAGAAAGTTTTGAGAATCAAGACTCACTGGAGGTGGCATTAATTGAAAACCTCCAGCGCGAGGATCTAAACCCGGTTGAAGAGGCCCAGGGCTATGATCGTTTAAAAAGAGAGTTTGGTCTAACCCAAGAGGACATATCATCCTTTACAGGAAAAGCCAGAAGCACTATAGCGAACGCACTCAGGATACTAAACCTTCCTCAGGAAGTTCTTGATCTTATTAGTGCTGGAAAAATTGACAGAGGGCACGCCAAGGTTTTGTTGTCTTTAAAAAACACAAAAGACATTATTAAACAAGCCAAAACAATATCAACTCAAGGCATTTCAGTAAGCGCACTAAACTCATCTATGCGCAAAAAAACTAAAAAACCTAACACCGATCCAGATATTCAGTCTTTGATAGAGGAACTTAGTAATAGTTTTGGACATAGAGTTTGTATTAGTCAAAAGTCAAAAAATAAAGGGCAAATAGAAATCATCTACACTAATACAGATGAACGGGAAATCATCATTGATAAATTAAAGACATTTAAAGGTGATTAGTCTTGTTTGATGGGGTATAAATTCCTATAATTCAGCCTGAAAATTATAAAAAAGCCATTAGCATTTTA
>ENA-OSEY01000024-OSEY01000024.1-marine-metagenome-genome-assembly--contig:-NODE-24-length-119663-cov-4.917808_pt1 | contig 119663 bp, 137 predicted proteins | sample MGYA00248465_ERZ534230 | MGnify/ENA primary metagenome ERZ534230 (study PRJEB26409, sample SAMN06344110) | marine metagenome | isolation source: Sea water from surface | place: Atlantic Ocean:Southern... | reverse complement strand
CACGTATTTTTGAATTCTGGTCACATAAGTTTCTGGGCATAAACTGTCGGGTAGATTACGGTAGTGAATACCAGTATCAAGAACCTGTTAAAACAGACAAAACCTTGCTTATATCTATTTCTCAATCGGGTGAAACAGCTGATACGTTGTCATCTTTAAAATTTGCAAAAAAAACAGGCAACCCGCTCTCTTTAGCAATCTGTAATGTAGCAAATAGTTCTATTTGCCGTGAGTCTAATTTTGCGCTTTTGACTAACGCTGGTCCTGAAATAGGCGTCGCTTCAACTAAAGCCTTTGTTACACAATTGTCAGCATTAAATTTACTTCTTTTGACACTTATGAAAGTGCATAATCGTTTACCCCAGGCTAGAAAAAGAATTACTAAAGCCTTGTTAGAGTTGCCGGAGCATTTGGAAAAAACACTCAAACAAGCAGACGTATATAAAAAAGTAGCAAAACAACTTTTCAAAAAAAATAGTACTCTTTTTCTTGGCAGGGGGCTTTATTTTCCAATAGCTAGAGAAGGTGCTTTAAAACTCAAGGAAATTTCTTATATTCATGCTGAAGCCTATCCTGCTGGTGAGTTAAAACACGGCCCTCTAGCTTTAATAGACAAAGATATGCCTGTTATTGCCTTAGTACCAGACAATGAACACTTAGATAAAATTACTTCTAACATTGCCGAAGTTGCAGCAAGAAAAGGCAAGGTTTTTACCATTGGACCCTTAGGGAAAACTAAAATTACTAAAGAAGGCGGGCACATAAAGATTCCAAAAACATTAGATCTGCTAAACCCAATAATTTCTGTAGTTCCAATGCAGTTAATTGCTTACTACACAGCATTACTTAAAGGCACAGATGTAGACAAGCCCCGTAATCTTGCTAAGAGCGTTACCGTTGAGTAGATTTGAATCGTGATTTGTATTAAGACAGAAATCCCTAAAGAAATCTGTGAAATAGATGATGAACTAAAAGCAATCTATCACTCACAGGACACTGTTTGTATATGGGTCTTTAAATCTAGAGAAGATAGAAACAATTTTATGAACGAAACAGTTGGCATGAATAAAGAAGATAGAGAAAAATATTTTTCAGACAATTATGGATAAAAAATCAAATCACTGTTCAAATCTAATCAGTCACGGTGGAGTAGTTTTAAAGAGTGACCGAGGAATAAGTCTATGTTAGTGTTTAAGGAGCAAAAATGAAAAATATTAGTGTATATGTAGTAGTAAATTTAACCATTAATGACGCGGATGAATATAGAATTTATGAAAAAGGTTTTTTCCCACTTTTAAAAAAACATAATGGAACATTTATTACATTTGACGATTCCCCAGAAGTGCTTGAAGGACCAAGACCATTGCCTGGAAGGGCAATTATATTTTCTTTTCCAAGTGAAGAAGATGCAAATAATTGGTGGAAAGATGTGGATTATCAAGAATTAAGCAAACACCGAAGGGCCGCAACAGATGCAACGATTCAACTTATTAAAGGACTTCCTCCAAGAGAGTAATATTAAATAGATACCTTTCCCACTGATATTGATATAGTTCAATCAATCTTTAAATATGTAAGTGATGAAATTAAACATCATTAGTGAATTAAATAATATTGATACAAGAAATGATTGAATTGTTGTTCTGGAGTTTAATAGCGGTGACATGGATAGCCGTCGGTATGCATGTTGCAAAAGAGTTTGTCAGGTTTAGCAATAGAGGAGATAATTAAAACTAACATGAAAAAACCCAACCTATTTAGAAGGACAGTGATGACAATTGTAAGTGCATGGAGAAGGGTAATGGATGTTAAATATAATCCATTAAAGTATGTGCCAGATCCAAGTTTACAAGCTTATTTCATGTTGGTGTTGTTTGTTATGTGGAGCGTATTCTTTGGTTTTCTAGCAGCAAATTACCTAGGGTGGTTTGGGTACAATACACTTGCTAGTCTAATCATACATATTGGCATATTAGTGCCACTTGCATTTACCAATGCAGTCTTTGTAGATGCAGAAAGAGATGGTGCCCAATGGCTTAAAGAATGGAAAGAAGAACAATCAAGATATAAGCTGGTGACCAACAGACTGAAAGCCAAAAACTTTGTTATTTGGAATCCAAACAAAAAATCAAAATAGAAACATTGCTATAGATACTATGCAAATGTAAAAATTAGTCTTAGGACTTATTAATGGAAATAAATTGGGTAGTAGTTGGTTGGATTATTGACATGATCTTAAATGGAGTTGTATGGCTTATTATTGCAGTTCTTGGCCTGTCATTGATTGATGTAACTGATAAATGGATAAGAAAATCTCTTAGGTTGATGGAAAAAGTTGATCTATGGATAAGAGATTTTATAGAGTTCTCAATTGAATGGATTCTAAAGAAGAATCTTAAAATACTCTCTAGCATTTTATTGTTAATTATCTTCGGCACCCTTTCTCAACTGGGAATCATACCTAAAATAATAAGTTAATATAATAAGTGAGATGAAAATCAAAAATCTAATTTTTATATTGATGGCAACATTGCCTCTCAATAGCAACGCTGATGATCAGCGTGCTGCAATAGATGCTCTTCTAGATGGCCTTCATCAGGATGCGCATGAAGGGAATTTCGAGACGTACTTTAACCGATATACTCCTGACGCAATCTTTTTAGGTACAGACAAAATTGAGCGATGGACCATTGAAGAATTTAAGGCTTATGCTGAGCCGGCATTTGCGGACGGCAATGGTTGGACTTATTCAGTTGTTGAAAGGAACTGGGAAGGAAAAGGAGATATTCGTTGGTTTGATGAAATACTTTTTAATGAACGACTTGGGCATTGTCGGGGAACTGGTGTGGTAAAGAAAATTAATAACGAGTGGAAAATACTGCACTACGCTTTGACCATGCTAGTACCAAATGAAATAGCTGAAGAGGTTGGCACCCAAACTAAAGAAGCTGACAAAGAGTAAGAGATCTAATACAGTTATAAATAATAAATTTAGAAAAATATTAAAATGAAATTACACCAAGACAGTGGCGAAGTCACAGTAGTAATAGATGTCTCTTACTCAGCTCCAATTGATGAGGTAAAAGATTTCATCTTAAACGAACAATGCCCATTTATTGAGAGCCAAACAGATCAAGGCCTCATAAAATTTGAATGGTTTTTCGATGAGGCAACAAATACAGCGACTCTGCTAGAGGTGTTTTCTAACGCAGAAGCTTGGGAAGATCTTGCTAATAAAGTAATTGGCACTCCAGTTAACATTAAATTTGGCCAATTATTTAAGATCGAAAAAATGACAATACTCGGTGAAGCTACGGATAATCTTAAAGAGAAACTCCAAGCCATGAATCCTGTGTTGAAGTCTTACGCAGGCGGTATCAATTAAATCAACATTTTTCTATGGCGCCAATTTTTACAAGAATGAGAAAAATTTTAGGGTGGTCCTTATTGATAATTTCAATTATTTTAACTGTGGTAAGTATTGTGGTTGCATCCATGGGCGAGTTTCTTTATGGGGGCGGCATCTATGTTGCTAGCCAAGTGACCTGGTACCCTGGGCTCGCACTCTTAGGCCCAGAGATTATCCAAAAGAGCAAAGATTTTTGGTTTAGTTGCAAACAAAAAATAATTGCAATCTTTAAATGAAGAATTTTGATATCTAATTTTAATTTATAATGAACAAAAAGGAGAAAGCTCAATCATGAATATCACTAAACAATTAAATTTTTTTAAAATTCTGCTAACTGCTTGTTTGCTTCTACCGTCTACATTAAATTCGCATGCTTTAAAAGAAGCTATCCAAAGCACAGAGCGCTCTCCCGAATATGTTTTAAGAGATCAATATAGAAATCCTTATGAGACCTTAACTTTTTTTGGGATTAAGTCAGACATGTCAGTGATTGAGCTTTCACCTGGTGGTGGTTGGTATACAGAGATTCTTGCTAACTATATTCATAAACCAGGCAGGTTGATTGCAGCTCACTACAATCCAAAATCTGAAAGGGCATACTTCAGACGCAGCAGAGCTGCATACGATAAAAAATTAGCAAGCTCAGAAATGTATAAGCATGTTGAGGTGGTTGATCTTTATGAAGAGTTGGCTCAACCCAACTCAATTGATGCAGCCATTACTTTTAGAAATCTACACAACTGGCTTGGTCCAAATATGGATTCAATTTTTGCCAATACATTCAAAGCTCTAAAACCAGGCGGGATATTTGGTGTAGTTGAGCATCGAGCAAATAAGGGCACAACCATGGAAGTTATGAAAAGTAGTGGGTACGTATCAGAGGAGCATGCTATCGAGATTGCAAGTAAACATGGATTTGAACTTATTGCACGCTCTGAAATAAATGCCAATCCTAAAGATACTAAAGACTATAAAGATGGAGTTTGGACGCTTCCACCAAGCCTGAGACTTAAAGATGTTGATCGAGAAAAGTATCTTGCTATTGGCGAAAGTGATCGGATGACATTGTTGTTTAAAAAACCAATAGAGTAAAATGAGATTTTTAATAGTTGGAAGTTTTTATGAATAAACTCTACTACGGCCTTGCGACGATTCTATTGATTGCTGCTGTATATTTAATGATTATTGATAATTATCTTTCATCTTTGGCGTTTTTTTCACTTGGGGTTTTGTATGTAATTATGGGTTGGCAAGAAAAAGCAAATCAACCAAAGATTGCATTGTTTTATTTCATTATAGGATTATTTATTATCACCGTTACATATCTGGGTGATTTTATATCTGGGAATATCTACCTATCTACGATTGAGATGTATGAGTCAAATTGAAGGCACTAATTTTCAGAAGGCCGTTTGGGAACAGTTAAGAAAAATTCCCTCAGGACAAACAAGAACTTACAAAGAAATTGCCATCTTGATTGGAAGGCCTAACTCTGCAAGAGCAGTAGCAAATGCATGTGGAAAAAATCCATTGCCTGTAACAATCCCTTGTCACAGAGCAATAAGGTCAGACGGCAATATAGGGGGATATAGTGCACCAGGTGGAGTTAAGCAAAAAATTAAGTTGCTCAAAATGGAAAAGTTAAACACTATTTAGTTAGGTATAGTAGTAATTAGCAACATAGGAAAGTAAGATATAGCGATGTTGAAAACCCAAATGAATTCAGACAAGGTAGCTGTAACTCTTTCAGCCGCATGCGTAATCCATTGCTTCTTCGCGCCTTCATTTATTATTTTGACATCAGGCATTCTTTCAATCTCAATTGATAATGAATTTGTGCACTACCTCATTCTTTTAGCAGCTGTTCCAGTAAGTATCTTTGCTTTATATCTGGGCTATAAAAATCATAAAAACCTATCATTCCTGCCTTTCGGTATTATTGGCTTGTTCACACTTATTAGCGCCGTGCTTTTAGGAGAGGCAGCCCTAGGAGAGATGGGCGAGCGAGCACTTACACTACTAGGTTCTTTATTAGTTGCGTACTCCCACTTTCGAAATCATCAAGAGTGCAAGGCAATTGAATGTGATTCATGTCATAGCAGGTAGAATCAAATTTTCAAATTTAATTTTTAAATATGCTACATCCCCATACCAATAAAATCTTTCAAGAATTACAGCAAGCATTAAAAACAAAACAAAGAGCCTCATTTATTGTCAGTGGTGGTTCTAGTCCTGTTGGTATTTTCAATGAACTAAGTTCTTGCGATCTTGATTGGGCAAGGATTGATATTGCATTAGTAGATGAGAGAAGAGTGGATACGAATCACCATGATTCAAATGAAAAAATGGTTAAAAATGAACTTCTGATCAATAAGGCGGCTGAAGCGAATTATATTTCCATATCCCGAGACCCTGAGAGAGTCGCAAAGATTGGAAAACCATTTGATATTGTCTTATTAGGTATGGGTGAAGATGGTCATTTTGCCTCACTTTTTTCTGAACATATTATGCAAAACCCTGATGATATTAATAATAAATCTAAACCAAACATTATCTATACAAAGCCAATGGGCCAGCCCTGTCATGAAAGAATTAGCATGAATCTATCAATGATTCTGAGGTCGTTAAAAATATATTTGCTTGTATCCAACCAAGAGAAATTTATGGTTTTGGAAAAATCTATTACTGATAGCTCATTTCCAGTATTCTATTTATTGAATCAAAATAAAGTAGGTATAGAAATTTTGGGCCAAGACCAATGATAAGAAAAATCCTTTTATTAAATCTACTGTTTCCAGCACTTTTTGTCTTCACAGAAAGTGAAGTAGAAAATATTTTTAGTAACGACAACAAAAATCAACTGTTTATGAACGTAGAGGTTGCCTTAGCTGAAGCTCAAAGTGAGCTTGGAATTATTCCTGACTGGGCCGCGAATGAGTTTAAGCAAAAAGCTGATATTAAGTACTTAGAGCATAAAGAAGTTGTCAAAGAAAACAGCAAAGTAAGGCATGGCCTTGTAGCCAGATTAAATGTCTGGAAAAGGTCTTTGAACGATGAAGCATCTGAGTTTCTACACTATGGCGCAACGACTGTTGATATTATGGATACAGTCCTTGTACTACAAATTGATAACTCATTAGATTATTTAATAAAAGATCTTTTGGAAGTAGAGACTCATTTGCTAAAACTTACAAAAGAGCATCTAAACACCTACATGGCAGGAAGAACGCTTGGACAGCATGCACTACCAATTACTTTTGGAAAAAAAACAGGCACTTGGCTTGCAGAAAATAGAAGAAATATTGAAAGATTAGAGCACGTAAGATCTAAGGTCCAAAGATCAGGAATTTTAAAAGGGGCAGTTGGTTCGTACCTTGGTCTTGGAAAGCAAGCAATTGAAACCGAGGCTATTATGATGAAAAAGCTTGGCCTTGCTGAACCCTCAAAAGATGATTGGCATGGAATTCGTGACGTTTTTGCTGAGTATGCTGTGACGCTTGCAATTATATCTAAATCATTCGGACGCATTGGCAATGAACTTACATTGCTTCAAATGACAGAGTTGGGTGAAACAGAGGAGGATTTAGGCTCTGATGCGGTCGGAAGCAGCACAATGCCACAGAAAAAAAATCCTAGAGGCCCTGGGGCTTTAATTGAATATTCTCGAATTATTCCGAGACTCTCAGAAATAGTTTTAGATGATATGGTAAATAGCTTTGAAAGAGATGGTCAAAAAAGTGACGATGAATTGAGAGCCATCTCAATAGCCGCTGAGGAAATGATTGAAAGAGCAAAACCACTTTTAGCTCAACTAAAAGTTAATAAAGAAAAAATGAGAGAAAACTTAGACCTTACTAATGGACTTATACTTTCACAAAGACTGACATTTTATCTGGCAGAAAAAATTGGCAAAGATACGGCCAATGACCTCATGCATGATGTTGCAAAATATGCTTTAGAAAATAACCTCACCCTTTATGAGGTATCTCTGGAAAACGAAATAATCTCAAAACATATTTCCAAAAGCGAGCTTAAACTGATTTTGGATCCAGAAACATACATTGGTCTGGCAGTAGAACAAGCGCAAATAATCATTAAAGAGATTGAATTAAAACGCGCAAAACTTAGATAGTATTAATGAATGAAGCTTTAAAAAATATCCTCGAAAGAAACTCTCACAGACAGCTAGATTTGCCAGCACCCTCTACAGAGGAAATGCAGAAAGTTTATCAAGCAGCCTTAAGGGCGCCTGATCATGCATGGTTGCGACCTTCAAGCTTCATCGAGATTCAAGGCAAAGGCCTAGATAAATTATCCAAAGCCTTTGTAGATTTTGCAGAGGAAAACATAAGTAACCTGCTGCCAGAAAAGCTTGAAAAATATAAAAACGCACCGTTCAGAGCACCTATGGTTATAGTTCTTGTGAATACTCCTAAAGAGCACCCTAAGGTTCCGGAAGTTGAACAAATTATGTCTACTGCTGCTGCAGCTGAAAACATTTTATTGGCATTACATGCTTTAGGTTATGGAGGAATTTGGAGAACAGGTAGCTTTGCATTTAACAAAAAAATTGGTAAGTTCTTGGATCTTGGAGAAGGTCAAAATGTAGTTGGTTATCTTTATGTTGGTACTCCCAAGGGAGCTCCAAAGCGTTTACCCGAATTCAATATTGACGATTTTGTCGTCAGGTGGGACAGCTAGATGAACATAAAAATTTTCCTTATACCGCTGCTTGCGACAGGCTTATTCTTTTTTGTATACATTTTGCTTGCGGCTACAACAAACTTTTTATCTGTTGAGGCTGGTTATGCTATTGGAGAGGTATCAAGATGGTGTGAAAGAATAAGTGGTGGCTATTTTAGAGAGCCTGCCAACGCCTTGAGTAATTTGGGATTCATCACTACTGGATTGATCATGTTTTGGATTCTGGCTAACGAAAAAAAGCGAAAAGATAGTAGGTTTCATGGGCCTACTCCTACTGCATTACTGTACGCCTCGGCAGCATTATTTCTTGGACCAGGTTCTTTGCTTATGCATGGAACACATACTGTATGGGGACAGTGGGCAGATTGGTTGAGCATGATTATGTATATATCTATTCCTTGGTTAGTAAATGTCTTTGTTATTAAAAACTATAAAGAAAGTTCTTTTGTAAAAGTTTATTTATATATCGTTGGGGTTTATGGCCTATTGAGTTGGCTTTTCGGGACAGGTCTTGGCATTAATTTTAACTTCTGGGCACTTTCAATTGCGCTTTGGGTAATAACTGAAGTACTGCAAAACTATAACTCAAAAATAGTAAGGTATCTTTCTGGGTTTGTTGGTATTGCTGTGATGTCAGTTTTTGGAATATTTCCAGATCAAGTAATTCTGAATTTTAGTGAGTACTGGTGGGTAGTTCTTTTTTGGCTCCCTGCATTAATACTTGATGAAAAAAGCCCAGTTAAAAAACAATATTTTCCATGGTATTGGGCAGGAGTGGCTTTTTATATAGCAGCATTTGCGATTTGGCTTCAGGGCTACCCTGGTACAGCACTCTGTAATCCAGATTCAATATTTCAGCCACATGGTATTTGGCATATCCTTTCAGCATGCGCAACCTTATCGTTCTTTTTCTTCTTTAGAAGTACGCAAAAAATAAATTAATTCATGCAGTCAATTGAGAATCATTCTCATTTAGGATATTATGCTTGCCTATGAAAAATTTAGATAAAAGATTTTTGTTGTCCTTAATGAGTCTTCTTCTAGCAAATTTTATTCTTTCAAGCGAGGTGAACATTTATACATCAAGACATTATGATGCTGATGATGAGCTTTATGAGAAGTTTACCAAAAATACTGGCATTAAAGTAAACATAATTTCTGGTTCTGGCAGTGCTCTGATGGAACGACTAAAAGCTGAAGGTAAAAACTCACCCGGTGATGTTTTTTTTACTGTGGATGCAGGAAATTTATCAAGATTTCAAAAGGAAGGCTTTCTCCAAGCTATAAGTTCACAAAAAATTAAATCAATCGTACCAAAAGAGCTTAGAGGGCCAAATGATGAATGGGTAGCAATAGCTAAGAGGGCAAGAGTTGTCTTTTATAATCCTGACAAGGTAAGCCCAGAAGAAATCAAAAACATAACTTACGAAGATTTGGCATCAGACAAGTGGAGAAAACGTATAGCCATTAGAAGTTCCTCCAACATGTACAACCAGTCCCTTGTTGCTTCGCTGATATCAAACAACGGAATTGAAGAGACAGAGGCTTGGGCAAAAAGATTTGTGAGAAATTTCGCTCGATCTCCTCAAGGAAATGATAGAGCACAGATTTTAGCTGTTGCGAATGGCTTGGCTGACATTGCTATTGCTAATTCGTACTACATCGGAGTTATGCTTTCGGGTCGTGGTGGACAAGAACAATATGAGGCTGCTCAAAGGGTTAGAGTTGCATTTCCAAATCAGCTAAATAGAGGTACCCATGTCAACATAAGTGGTGGTGGCATTTTAAAATACGCTCCAAATAAGTCTAATGCAGAAAGGTTTTTGGAGTTTCTTCTGTCAGAGGAAGCTCAAAAACACATAGTAAATAATACATTTGAATATTCTGTTCTGAACAATGTGGAGCCCAATAGTGCCATAGCTCAGTTTGGTAGTTTTATTTCGGATCAAACTTCAGTAGCTGATTTTGGAAAATTCAATCCTGATGCAGTTAGATTAATGGATAGAGTCGGCTGGAGATAAATTTTTCCTAAGTTCTGCTATTATCTAGGTAACAATAACTAGCTTTCAACGTGTTTAATTTAAATTCTTGGTCAATAGTCTTAATAGCTACTTTTATTATTTTCTTAGTACCGATTGGCTTTATTTTTTCAAGTTTATTTTCTGGTTTTTCAGAAAATTTTTATCATATTTATGAATATGTATTAATTGAATATAGCATCAATAGCTTTATTCTTCTGTTGGGCACAATTTCAATTGCAGTGTTTTTTGGGGTGGGAACTGCTTACCTAGTTTCAAACTATAAATTCTTTGGTAAAGATTTTTTTGAGTGGGGGTTATTGTTACCGCTTGCCGTTCCGCCTTATATTCTAGCCTACGTATTCACAGGAATATTTGATTCATATGGCAGTGCAAATAATATTATAAGAGATGTTTTTGGCTTACCAAATGAATATATTTTTTTCCCAAACCTAAGAAATTTAACCGGAGCTATTATAGTTTTTGGCTTTACTCTTTATCCATATGTTTACCTTGTTTCAAGAGTTGCTTTTAAAAATATTTCAGGATCTTTAAATGATGCAGCAAGGGTTTTAGGTCAGACAAGACTCAATGCTTTCTTCAAAGTTCAGCTTCCCTTAATTAGGCCTGCTATCTTTGCAGGTATTGCTTTAGTTGCAATGGAAACTCTCTCTGATTTTGGTGCTGTTGAGCACTTTGCCATACCCACTTTCACAACAGGCATCTTTAGAACTTGGTATGGCCTATATGATCTAGATACTGCTATGCAGCTTGCCTCTATTCTTTTGTTATTGATTTTTATATTCATATATTTTGAAAGGGCCTCAAGGTCAAAGATAAGATATAGCAATAAATCAGATGCAATGAGCCCAAAAAAAGAGCATATATTAGACTTCAGTAAGGGCATAGTATGTTCAATCTTTTGTCTGGTCCCAGTTATGATCGGCTTCTTTCTTCCAGTAGCTGAGTTATTCAACTGGCTTTTTCAACAAAACTTTGAGATTGATTCGAAGTATTTAGTCTCTGTAAGCAATACACTAATGGTGAGTTTTGCTGCAGCATTTATAGGATGCTTTCTTGCCTTAATTACAAACTTTAGTGCACGAATTAACAAAAGCAAAACTCAGTCAAACATCAATGTTTTTCTATCTTTAGGGTATGGTATACCAGGCTTAATTCTTGCAGTTGGAATTACAAAATTTTTTACGACTGTTGATGATGTTTTACTAGTTGATTTTGAATTATTTATTACTGGATCCATGTTTGGCTTGATAATGGCGTACATTATAAAATCTTATGCTCTTCCAAATAACTTAATTTCGAGTGGGTATAATAAATTTTCCGTTGCTATGGATGAGTCGGCAGAAATTCTGGGTGCGCCTAAAAGAAAAATTCTACAAAAGATACATGCTCCACTTTTGCGACCAAGTATCTTTGCAGCCTCACTGTTAGTTGTTTCAGAAATTGTGAAAGAATTACCAGCTACTTTAGTATTAAGACCATTCAATTTTGACACACTCGCAGTTTCGGCATATATTTTTGCCTCAGAGGAAAGGATGTTTGAGGCAGCTCCGTCCGCTCTTAGTATTGTGTTGATTGGACTTATACCAATATTTTTTCTAAATAAATTGATACGTGAATCTAAGGAATTATAGAATGAATAATTTTTTTCAAATTGAAAAGCTCTCGCAAGAATTATCTGGAAAAACAATTTTTAAAAATATTTCCTTGAAAGCTAGTAAGGGAGAATTTATTGCAATTATTGGTCCATCAGGGTCTGGAAAAACATCCCTCTTAAGAACAATAGTTGGCTTAGATCGTCAAAAATCTGGAACAATTTCCCTTGATAATATTATTTTGTCGAATTCTTCTATTCATGTTCCAGTAGAAAAAAGAAATATTGGCTTAGTTATTCAGGAAAAGGTTTTATTTCCACATCTTAATGTTCTTGAAAATGCCAAATTTGGCCTTCCCAAAAATAAAGATAGTGAGAGCAGGGCAATTGAGATGCTCAAAATTTTTAAGATGCAAGATTTGTTGAAAAAATTTCCTCATGAAATATCAGGAGGCGAAGCACAAAGGGCAGCCCTTGCAAGATCACTAGTTACAAAGCCAAAATTGCTGCTACTTGATGAGCCGCTAAACGGTCTCGATGAAGAGCTGAAAGAAAAGCTATACCCGCCACTACAGGATTATCTAATGAAAAATAGAACTACTACAATTATGGTTTCTCACAATTTAACTGAGATAAAAAAACTAGCATCTAAAGTATATTCTTTTGAAAATAAGGGCCTAATAAAAATCTAAAACACTCAAGAGTTTTTTGAAAGTTTAATTGCCAATAAGTAAATTGAAGGTGAAAGAATAATCCAAGGAATCTGTGTTTGGAGCATTACAGTTCTGTCATGGTACTGGAAGAGTATAGGATTGAAATTTTGGCCAAGTGGTGACAAAGGAGCCCATGATAAGCTTTTGTCGTTTGCAATCTGATCGTGATACAAAAACATTTCAACGTAAAGGTTTTGGCCAATGCACCATGCAAAGAGAACAAAAAATTGAATCCACCTCCAAGATTGAAATGGGTCTATGTCTTTTTTTGAAAGAAATTTAACTAGCAGCAAACCACCAAGACTAACAGTCCCTGCATCAGCCATAGAATTGAGAATCCAATTTATATTTTGTGGCAACCATTCATTAAGAACTATAGATCTTCTAACATTTACAGAGTCGCCATTTAATAATCCGTAATTAAACCAAATTTCCCAACCAAAAGCACAAATTAAAAAAGTGATGAGATAAAATCTCGGAACCCAATTAGGAATTTTTGCTCTTAAAGCAAATAGCAATATCAAGGGAAGGAAAGCGCTTGCGTAAACAATAAAAATTATTCTTAGCTCTTCCAATCCCATCGGATAATGTTACTACACAAAGTGGCAATATTTTGTCAAAATTGCTACATGACAGAACTCACCGTAACTGATGTATATGCAATTGGTCTTCCTATAATCATCGCCATGATGATGTTGGAAGCTTTAATTTCGCAGCATCAAAATAAAAAATACTACAAAAATAAAGACACACTCTGCACCAGTGGACTGGTGGCAGGTAATATTTTGGTGAGCCTTGCAATAAAAGGGGCGACTCTTGCACTACATTTTTATCTATACCAATTTAGAGTTTTCGATATTACAAACATGATTCCAGTTTGGTTATTATGGATTTTGACATTTGTTTTCATTGACTTAGTTTTTTACATCTATCATCGCTGTTCTCATAACATAAGATTTTTATGGGCTATTCATATGAGCCATCATTCAAGTACGGAGATGAATTTTGCAGTCTCATTAAGGCAAGCATGGCTTGGCCCTGTCTCAAAAATACCGTTCTTTGCTATTCTTCCTTTGATTGGCTTTGACCCAACTATAATCGCAGTGGCTGGAGTAATCAGTACGCTTTGGGGCGTCGTTGGTCACACACAAATGGTTGGAAAACTTGGACCTTTGGAATGGATTTTAAATACCCCCTCTCACCATCGAGTACATCATGGGTCAAACCCTGAATACATAGACAAGAACTATGGTAATTTACTAATAATTTGGGATAGGCTGTTTGGAACCTTTGAGCCAGAAAAAGCCAAGGTAACGTACGGACTAGTAAACAACGTAAATACTTTTAATCCTATTAAAATAACCTTGATGGACTGGCAAGCAATGTTAAGAGAAATAAAAGAAAAGGAAAAAGTTTCAGAGAAGATTAAAATATTTTTTGGCGCTCCACAAACAAAGGTAAAAATTTGAAAAAAGTAATCAACCTAAAAGAAAAGTTCGGTAAATTTGACGACCTTTGGTCACCAAAAATTATTTCTCAAATGAATGACTATGAATTCAAGCTTGTTAAAGTGAAAGATGATTTCGTGTGGCATAAACATGAGGAAACCGATGAAGTGTTTATAGTTATTGAGGGAACGTTATTCATAGAGTTTGAAGAAGAAACTGCAGAGTTGAATGCTGGAGAAATGTTAGTGGTACCAAAAGGGATAAAACATCGTCCGTATGCCAAAGAACTTACAAAAATTATGCTTGTAGAAAAAAGTGGCGTTATTAATACTGGGGACAACCCATCTGATCTCACAGCAAGCAATAAAGATTGGGTATAATCTAAACATGAGAAGTCTTGGAATTGGTTTTGCTTATTTAATGGTTTATTCCTCACCCATCCAAGTCGCTGTTATTTTGTGGGGTCTTTGGATTATTTCTACCTCTGATTACACATTTCTTGGACTTTCTAGCAAAGAATTTCTATATGAAAACCTTTTGATATTACATGATTTTGCATACTCACTATTTTGGGGATCCGAAATCTGGAAAGCATACTTAGATTTTTGGTACCAATTTCCATTAATCATTATGGTTTCACTTAAGCTCGCTATAAGTACATGGTTTGGCCTGTGGCTTTTGAAGAAGCTAAAGTAATGAAATTAAAGGCCTTCATTTTATTTTTGCTGGTAACTTTCCACTTCGAGTCAGCTACCCTAAAAGAGCTTAAAGAAAAGGAAAACGTATTTGAGGCAGGTTTATTATTATCTGGTCTGGATAATGGAATACATTTTTTAGAACCAGAAAATGATATGCAAAGGCACTTACTGCTTGGCATACATGGTGGTGGGTCCCTTGGTTATGAATGGGTCTACCCTTTATCTACTTTAGACAGCCCTTCGAATCTAGTGACTTACTTTAAATGGAGCCCACTTGTTCTAAATTGCTTAGCCGAGGATACGGAATTTTTAATAGACTTTTTAGAAACCCAAGGCCAAAGTTATGAAACTATCACAATATTGGGACATAGTCTTGGAGGAGTTTTGTTGGGTAAAGTTTTAGAGAGTGTAAATACCAATATCCCCATTATGGCTCATATTATTGCATCGCCCCTTGCTGGAATAGCCCCCGCAAATCAGATTTGTGAGTATCAGCCACCTAAAGCAATTAAAGAAAACATAGAATTATACGAATGGAGAACGATCAAAAGATTAGATGGAGTATTTTTGGCACTACCTTTTGATCCACAGGTTGTCGATATTCAAGGCAGTATTGCAACAAGACTTCCAGAGACATATAAAGAAAATAAATTGGGGCACAATTGGTCAATTAGTTGGGTGGCCGATGAAATTTCCAAAAGATAATTTTATTTTTTACGTTTGGTGTTAGAATCTAAAATTACTTTTATTCATACTAATGTTGCCAGATATCTTAAAGAACAATTTGTCTATTCCTGTTATAGGTTCACCTTTATTTATTATTTCTCGACCAGGATTGGTTATAGCTCAATGCAAAGCAGGAGTGGTTGGATCTTTTCCTGCTTTGAATGCACGACCTCAGGAGCTACTTTCCGATTGGATTAAAGAAATAAAAGATGAGTTGGGCGAATTTAAAGATAAAAATCCTGAGAAAAAAGTGGCACCCTTTGCTGTAAACCAGATTTGTCACTTATCAAACGATAGATTGTTCGCTGATGTAGAAACCTGTGTCAAACACGAAGTACCAATCATAATTACATCTTTAAGACCACCAGCAGATCTGGTAAAAGCGATTCATTCTTATGGCGGCCTTGTATACCATGACGTAATTAATACTAGACATGCACAAAAAGCTGTTTCAGAAGGTGTAGATGGTCTAATTTTAGTATGTGCAGGAGCGGGGGGTCATGCTGGAGCACTTTCTCCCTTTGCTTTACTAAGAGAAACACGGGAGTGGTATGATGGCACCATTCTTCTTGCCGGGGCAATATCAGATGGCTTCTCAGTCGCCAGTGCATTGGCTATGGGTGCTGATCTTGCGTATATCGGTACCCGATTTATTGCAACCAAGGAATCAGAAGCCGACGATGATTATAAAAATATGTTAATAGAGAGTGCAGCCAAGGATGTAGTTTATACAAATTATTTTAGTGGGGTCAAAGGCAATTATTTATCTCCCTCGGTTGCAAGAGCTGGTATGGATCCAGAAAATTTACCAGAAGCAGATAAAACAAAGATGAATTTCAACTCTGGCGGAAACGCATCAAAGAAAGTATGGAAGGATATATATGGTTCTGGTCAAGGCATAAGTTCAATCAAGAACTCTCCGTCAGTTGCAGAGCTAGTGCAACAAATGAAAAGTGAATTTGATGAAGCAAAAGAAAGTTTTTCAGAAAAATTGAAGAACTATTAAAGCTGAAGCTGAAAACTAAGCCCAAGTTCAGAATCTTGATATTCAGAAGTTTTAAAATTTAAGACAATTCCAAAAAAATTATTCACATTGTAAACAATATCCATACCGAGCTTAATATCCATATCATCGGAGAATTGAACTACCAGATCTTCATTCAGACAAATATCACTTGTTGGATTCTCAAGACAATCGTAATCTACAAATGCGTCACCATTTAGCACTTCTTTTGAAAAATCTAAGTATAATTTTCCTTCCCAATGGTTTGCATCACCATACCTAAGGCCTGCTAGTACGTTACCGAAAGACTTGTCGTTATCAAATTTGGTGTCAAAAGAAAAACTCCTCATTCCTCCTTCAATATAGATATCAACAAAATTATCAAAGTTTAAAGAAACAGAACCTACCGATACTGAATTTAATAAATCTCCTATTCCAACATGTACACCAAGTCTTAGATCAGTTACAGATTTTTCAAAACTAGCCTCTTCATTGTCTAGATTTCTTATGTTGGTATCATATGCAGTCCTTGATACTGTTGCGTAAAGTGGTCCTGGAAATGGAACACTCGCATACAGACCTAGATTATCCCCCTCAGAATTTGAGAATGCTATACCAAGGTTTGCATATGAATAGTCATTTGGTTCTTTTCCTAGCCTTCCTTCTTTTGAATGTACAGCTAGACTAAGGGCTAGTAACATCAATAGACCAAGATTCTTAAAGCTCATAAATTGATTGTAATGATTAGAATTTTATTATCAAAGCTTTAGAAGGATTAAAACTATGCATGGATTACAGTATAATTATTTCCATGGATGTCGCTGGTTTTGTAATTGCAATTATTGCATTGATATTTTCTATGCTAGCCTTGGGGCTTGCACTGAGAGCTATTTATATAATTGGTGTCAATGCAGGGCTTGCAAATAAAAAACCTACTATAAAAACAAAGACACCACCCAAACAAACCCAAGCTGAGCCAAAGAAACCTATAAGAGTTGATGGAGACAAGGTTATTTATAACGAGGACCCTCTGGTTTATGTTATTGAAAACTTTATTTCTGAAGAGGAATGTGATCATTTTGTAAATCAGTCTAAAGATAAGCTTGAGAGAGCAAAAACTATTGGTGGCAAGGATGGGATCTATCATGAAAAACGAACCGGTATGAATTGCTGGATACCACATGCACACTCAGAGACATCAAAAGCTATCGGCGATAGAGTCGCTGAGCTTATTGGCTTTCCTCTTCGAAATGCAGAATCATATCAAGTTGTTTACTACACAGGTGGAACTGAATATAACGATCATCATGATGCTTTTGATCACGAAACTGAAGAAGGGAGAAAGCACCTCACAAGAGGAGGTCAAAGAATATATACGGCCCTAGGTTATTTGAACGATGTTGAGGAGGGAGGAGCAACAGAATTTAGAGATCTAAATATATCTATCCCACCTAAAAAGGGGAGCTTGTTGGTTTGGAAGAATATCCTACCAGGCACAACAAAAGTTCATCCTGCCTCATTGCATGCAGGGCGACCAGTTACCAAAGGCGAAAAATACGCTTTTAATTTATGGTTTAGAGAAAATAAATTCGTCTAAATAATGGATGTATCTTTTATTTTAGACGATCTAAATGAAGCTCAGCGTTCTGCGGTAACATCTGAATCAAAAAATTTGTTGGTTCTTGCAGGCGCAGGTTCTGGTAAAACAAAAGTCTTAGTTCACAGAATTGCGTGGCTTATTAAAGCACTCAATAATTCAACTCATAGTGTACTTGCAGTTACATTTACCAATAAAGCGGCAAATGAAATGACTGGAAGAATAGAAAATATTCTAGATCAACCAATACCAGAGTTGTGGTGTGGAACCTTTCATTCAATTTCAAATAAAATTTTGCGAAGACACCATAAAGAAGCAGGGCTTGATAGAGAATTTTCTATATTAGATAGTGACGACCAACTAAGAGTCATTAAAAGGGTTTTAAAGTTTCTCGATATAGATGATGATCAGTGGCCTGCTGAAAAAGTGAGATGGCAAATCAATTCTTGGAAAGATGAAGGTCTCAGACCAAAGGATATTGACGATAATGGAGATTTCAATGTTGAGGTTCTTAGAAAAATATACACCGAATATGAAGATTATTTACAGAAGGAGAATCTAGTTGATTTTGCTGAGCTTATTTTAAAATCCTACGAATTAATAAAAGATAATGAAGATTTAAGGAATCTTTACAGAAAAAAATTTACACACATACTTGTTGATGAGTTTCAAGATACAAACTCAATTCAGTTTAAATGGATTAATAACTTAACGGGTGAAAATACTTCTGTAGTAGCGGTAGGTGATGATGATCAGTCAATCTATGGTTGGAGGGGCGCTAAAGTAGAAAACATTAATGAATTCTCTAAAGGGAAGAACACAGAAATAGTAAGACTAGAGCAAAACTACAGATCAACAGAAAATATTTTAAATGCCGCAAATGCAGTAATTGGGAAAAACTCGCAGAGACTTGGCAAGAAGCTTTGGACGGATGGGGCGAAAGGAGATCCAATTGATGTATATGAGGCATATAGCGAACAAGAAGAAGCAAATTTTGTTGCTGAAAATGTTCACCAAATTACTCAAGGTGGAGATCAATATAAGGATATAGCAGTTTTATATAGATCTAATGCGCAGTCACGAGTTATTGAAGAATTTCTATTGAGACAAACTATTCCTTATGTCATCTATGGTGGAGTAAGGTTCTATGAAAGGCTTGAGATAAAAAATGTAATCAGCTATTTGAGGCTTTGTATCAATCAGGCGGATAATACAGCTTTTGAGAGAGCAATTGGTGCGCCAACAAGGGGTGTTGGTGAAAAAACGTTAGCCTTGATAAGAGAATGGGCGGCAACTGAAAATGTCTCTCTGTTTAAAGCAGCTAAAAAATTAACAACTCAAGAAATCATCAAAGGTAAAGCCGCAAATTCAATTCGTTTTTTTCTAGAATTTATTGAGAATGCAGCTAAACAAATTCATGAACTTCCAGCTGATGAATTTGTTGAAATGATAATTAATCAAAGCGGACTTATTGAACACCACCTTAAAGAGCGGGGTGAAAAAGGAAAAATTAGAATAGAAAATATTAACGAACTCATATCAGCTGTAAAATCTTTTGATTCAGCAAATAAAAATGAAGACTTATCAGATTTTGGTTCTGTGCTTGGGGCTTTTTTGAGCTCTGTGTCATTAGATATGGGAGAAACTCAAGCTAATGTGAATGACGACGCAGTTCAATTAATGACACTACACTCTGCAAAAGGCTTAGAGTTCAAATATGTTTTTATGGTAGGCATGGAGGAATCACTTTTTCCTCATTCGAGATCTTCAGAAAACATTTCTGAATTAGAGGAAGAAAGAAGGCTGTGTTATGTTGGAATTACTAGAGCAAGGTCAAAATTATATTTAACTTATACGGAATTTAGGAGGCTATATGGACAGGATTCTTATAATCCTCCTTCAAGGTTTATCAATGAAATCCCAAATGAGCATATTGAATTTGTTAGGCCAAAACAGTCTTATACTACAAGTTATTACGCAACTGTAAGCTCTAATGCTACAGAAGTTTCTGAGAGCGAATTTAGCCTTGGTGATGCTGTAAAACATAAAACATTTGGAGAGGGCATCATTTTAAATATGGAGGGAAGTGGAGAAGCTAGCAGGTTGCAAATAAATTTTGGTGAAGCCGGTACAAAATGGTTAGTAGTGGGGTACGCTCAGCTGGAAAAGATTTAATGAAATTAAAATTTACAGATAAAGGGATTATTGATTATAGAGATTGTTTGAATGAGATGTTGTCTCTGATAAAGACAAGTCCTGAGGGACATGAAATTTGGTATCTAGAGCATCCCTCTGTATTTACTGTAGGTATAAGCGAAAAGGAAATAAAAGAGGACCCTAATTCTTATCCACCTATCTACAAAACAGATAGGGGCGGCAAAATTACTTATCATGGCATTGGGCAAATTGTCTTTTACTTTATGTTGAATTTAAAGCAGACTCCTTTTAAGCCCTCTGAATTAACAAAAAAGATATTAGCTTCAACCTCAGTTGCTATTGAAGATCTTGGTGTAAAAAACAACATTAGTGAGTCTGACCCAGGACTTTATGTTAATGGTGAAAAGTTAGCCTCGATTGGAATGAGAATTAAGAGCAATTATTCTTATCATGGGCTAAGTCTAAATCACGATGTAAATCTAAAAGAATTTAATAGTATTAATCCTTGTGGGCTTGACGTAAAGGCTTGTAATTTGAGTAAATATATAGATATAGAACAGAGTAGGTTAGTAAGCGTACTTAAAGAAACGTACCAAAACATGCTTAAAAATAAATGAAAGACATCATTCAAACAGTAAAAATAGTAAATCATGCCGGAGTGAGCTCTATCAAAGATGGTATGAAGTCTAATGCTTATTCAGAGATAATTCGCGAGAAGAAACCAAAGTGGATAAGAATATCTGCAAATCAAAATAATAAAAGTTTTGAATTAATTAAAGAGAGGACAAAAAATTTAAAGCTAAGTACTGTTTGTGAGGAAGCCAAGTGCCCAAATCTTTCTGAATGTTGGAGCAGGGGAACCGCAACATTTATGGTTATGGGAGATACATGCACAAGAGCTTGCCAATTTTGCTCTGTCAATACTGGAAATCCAAAAGGCTGGCTTGATAAAGATGAACCGGAAAAAATTGCAAAAACAGTCCAAGAAATGGGCATCAGGTACGTTGTTCTAACATGTGTTACCAGAGATGACTTATCGGATGGGGGAGCACAGCATTTTGCAGAAACAGTTAAAGCTATCAAATCAGTTGACAAAGACATAGAAGTTGAAGTGCTAACTTCTGATTTTAATGGAGATCAAAGTGCTATAAGAACAATTGTAAATTCACCAATTAAAGTATTTGCTCAAAATATCGAAACAGTTGAAAGGCTTACTCATCCCATAAGAGATCCCAGAGCAGGTTATTTGAAAACCATGGAAGTTCTGAAGCATGCCAAAGAAATCAACAAGCACATTATTACAAAATCAAGCATCATTGTTGGCTTAGGGGAGAATGATAGAGAAATATATAAAACTTTTGAAGACCTTAGAAACCACAACGTAGATATTGTTACATTGGGCCAGTACCTAAGGCCAACATTAAATCACCATCCAATAGATAGGTGGGTAACACCAGAGGAATTTGAAATGTACAGAGAGAAGGGTTTAGAATATGGCTTTCTTGAAGTGGTATCTGGACCTATGGTAAGGTCTAGTTATAGAGCAGAGAGAGCATTAGAATTAAATAACGCCGGACTATAATATGATTTTGATTTCACCAGCAAAAAGACTTTCAGAGCAAACAGTTAACAGAAACCTTGCTCTTACAGAGCCTGCGTTTAAGGGTGATGCAGATAAGCTTGCAAAAAGCCTGTCAAAACTCTCGCCAAAAGACATTCAAAGCTTAATGAACGTTAGTGAAGAAATTGCAAGGCTTAATCATGAAAGATACAACAACTGGAATGCATCAACTCAAAAGGAGAGAAGGGCAATTTTCCAATTCGAGGGGGATGTATTTAAAAACCTTGATGTTCAAAGCTTAGATGATAACGATCTTGAATACATGAACGAGAATTTGAGAATTCTGTCAGGAATTTATGGCTTTCTGAAACCATCTGACAGCATGAATCCCTACAGACTAGAAATGGGAACCAAATCATTGCCAGAAAATATATCTAGCCTTTATGATTTTTGGGGAGACAAAGTTGCAAACAGAATAAAAAAAGATGCTGGCGATGATCTTATATTTAACCTAGCATCTGACGAGTATTTTAGTGTTGTTAAAAATTATCTTGATAGCACAAAGGTAGTGGATTTCAAATTCTACACGGAAAAGAATGGCTCAAGAAAAATCATAGGAGTCATTGCTAAAAGAGTGAGGGGAGAAATGGCAAGATTTTTAATTTCGCAAAGAATTAAAACCTTAGACCCTATCAAAAAATTTAATGCTATGGGCTTTAATTTTCTGGAACTTACTGGCAATGAATTTGTGTTTGTCCAAAAATCTTAATTTTCAGACTCTTTCTCTATAAGTTGATCGACAAGTTCTAACATCTCATCTACCATTTCAAAGGTTTCGTGAAAAGAGTAAACAACTTGCCTATCTCTACTTAAAAGCACAAGTCCTTCACGAAGCTTTTTTAAATTTTTTAAGTTGCTCATATTATGCAGTTATTCTAGTGAACTTTAGACTCAAATCAACATCAAATTAATTTGAAAAAATATACAGAGTAGTGGTAACATAAGCATCCATTGTTGCAAAATAAATAATGGTTATATTATAATATAGATAGTTGTTATGAGTTACGCATTAGCTTTAGCAAATCCTGGGTCAGATATAGATAAGTATCTCTCACAGGTTTATTCAATACCTGTTCTCACCAGAGAAGAGGAGCTCGAACTCACCCAAGAGTTTTATCAAACCGAAGATGTTAAAGTTGCCCACAAACTCGTTATATCTCATTTAAGATTTGTGGTACACATAGCCAAGTCCTATGCAGGTTACGGGCTACCACTAGCTGATGTAATACAAGAGGGAAATGTTGGTCTTTTGAAAGCGGTTAAGAAATTTGATCCAGAAAAAGGAGTAAGACTAGTATCATTTGCAGTGCACTGGATAAGAGCAGAAATCCATGAATTTATTCTTAAAAATTGGCGTATAGTGAAAATCGCTACAACAAAAGCTCAAAGAAAATTATTTTTCAATCTTAGAAGTAAAAAGCAAAATACTGGATGGTTAACAGACGAGGAAGCTAAGAAAATCGCAAAGGATTTAGATGTTAGTGTTAAGGAGGTAATGCATATGGAGAATAGGCTTAACTCAAATGATACTGCTTTTGACCTTTCCTCTGATGACGAAGATGACGAAAAAGCGTTTTCTCCAAGTCAATATATTGAAGATCATTCATTTAGTCCAGAAATCATAGCTGAGCAAGATAACTATGAAAAAGTAAATCATGGCGCCTTATTTAAGGGAATATCAAACCTTGACAAGCGTTCTCAGGACATCATTAGAACAAGATGGCTAGATGACGAAAAGCTCACACTTAATGAACTTGCTGAAAAATATAAGATATCCGCCGAAAGGATTAGGCAAATTGAAGCAACGGCATTTAAAAAATTAAAAACTTCACTAGTAAATGTCTAAAGTTAGGTTATTACTTAACGGAAAAATCCTAGAAACAAATAAAAAATCACTTTCTGAGCTTGCTGCTGAGCATGCTCCTACTGATAGACCCTATGCCATTGAGGTTAATGGAATTATAATTCCTAGATCAGAGCACATTAAAACTAATATTGCTAAAGATGACAGAATTGAAATCATATCAGCAGTTGGAGGAGGATGATCTCCATATAGGAACATCCGTATATAAATCTAGGCTAATTGTTGGCACTGGAAAATATCCCTCCGAAAACATTGCAAAAGAATCAATAATTAACTCAGGCTCTGAATTAGTAACTCTTGCCCTTAAAAGATACGACAAAAACGACTCTAATAACATTTTAAGACCTATTGGAACAAAAAAATTACTGCCAAATACAGCTGGTGTGCTAACAGCTGATGAGGCAATAAGGTCATCAAAAATTTCACAAGAACTATTTCAAACCAATCTCATAAAACTTGAGATAATTAGTTCATCGCAAAATCTTGATCCAAATATGGAAGAAACTTTAATTGCTGCAAAAAAACTGGTTCAAGATGGTTTCGAAGTATATGTATATTGCGATAGAGATGTTAATCATTGTCTTGCATTAGAGGATTTTGGCTGTGTAGCCATTATGCCACTTGGTGCCTCTATTGGTTCAGGAAGAGGTTTTGACAGCATAAATGAACTCGAAGCTCTTAGAAAAAAAATTAAACAAATACTTATTGTTGATGCTGGATTAGGGGCACCCTCTGAAGCGGGGCTTTGTATGGAAATGGGATTTGATGCAGTGTTAGTAAATACAGCTATTGCAAAAGCAGACAATCCACCTCTTATGGCAGAGGCATTTAAGCATGCTGTTGAATCTGGGCGTGCAGCTTATTTTGCTGGCAGAATTCAACGCTCAGAAGCAGGAAACCCAAGTTCACCAACAAAATTTTTATCGTGATAAGAACTTTTAGTTCGCGTGCAGGAAGACTATCTGCAACAAATAAACATTATCTAAATTTGAATTCAAGTTGCGTGTTGAGCCAAGACTATAAACTAAAGGAAAATTCAAAGGAAATTTTGCTAGATATAGGTTTTGGTGATGGCATATCTCTTTCTGAAGATATTGAAAAATACAAAGATATTTTGTTCATTGGTATTGAGCCATATAAAAAAGGTTTTGCACGAATGGTAGAATTTTATGAAAAAAATCATCCGAATAATTTGCTTCTATATAATGGTTGTGCCAAAGATTTTATTAAATCCTTAGAATGCAAAGTTAAGTACATCAGGATTCATTTTCCTGACCCCTGGCCTAAGAAAAAACATGCTAAACGCAGACTTGTTAACTTAAATTTTTTTAATCTAATTACAAACGTCTTAAAGCCTGAAGGGCTGATGCAAATAGTAACGGATTCATACATTTACCAAGAACACATTCAAGAGGTCATTGTTCAGCAAAAATTCTTTGAAATTATTTCTAATTACCCAATAAGGTATGCAGTTTCAACCTTCCATAAAAAGGGGTTAGAAAAAAAACATAATATAAAAGAATACAATTTGAAATTATCTAAAAATTAAAATAAGCAAGCGATATTCTTGGAAGAATTTCAAGAAGCAGTACATTTAGTGCTCTTTCTGAAAGCTGTAATACAAAAAAAGCTATTAACGGGCTAAGATCAAAACCAGCTGATGGAGGTATTATGTTTCTAAATACAGAAACTGTTGATTCATAAAGCTGCTGTATAAGGACTGTAAATGAATTATTTATATACATCCCAAACATATAAACCCAGCTCAAGATAACGCCAGCGATTATTACGAATTTTAATATGCCTATGAGGCTCATTGAAATTTTAAATATGGCAAGGTTTAGTAGCCCCAGAAAACCCAAATCTGGCAGCATCAAAAATGCATAAATGTAATATATAACTACTGCAGCAATTAAGAGCCCGACATTTATTTTTTTATAGTAGATATTGAATATTAAAAGAATTGGGTAAAGAATTATCTTTATAACTCTCGCAACTTTATTGTAAGAATCGGATTTTGTGAGATCTACTAAAAACAGAACCAGAATTAGATATATGACTATATTTACTACTTGTGAAATCACTTTCTCTCTCCAAAAACTATTGACCCCAGCCTGATCATATTGGAGCCGCAATCTAATGCTATATTATAGTCTTGTGACATTCCAAGCGATAAGAATTTGAACGCTTGATTCTCTTTGGATAGCTCATTGAACAATTTGGATATTTGAGAAAATTGCTTCCTGATTTTGGACTGATCAGCTGTATTTTGAGAGATACCCATTAGACCCACAATATTCAGTTGCTTAACTAAGGGTTTATCGTATGAAATCCGGGAGATTTCCTCTGGCAAAAAACCAGACTTTGAAGTTTCATCGCCAAGCTTAAGTTGCAATAGGATTTTCGGCATATTTTTAACATTAATATTAGTTAGCTTTTGTAAAACTTTTTCCCTAGATACTGAGTGAATATAATCGGAGTTGATACATATTTCTTTAACCTTATTAGTCTGAATATTTCCCATAAAGTGCCAAACTATATCTTTTGGAAGGTGTTGTTTTTTTGCAATTAATTCCTGCAGATAATTTTCTCCAAAATCTCTCTGTCCTAGTTGATAAATTTCATGAATTTTTTCAATTGGCTGCCCTTTAGAAACAGCAACTAACTTTATATTTTTATCTAGGGAGGAAGAAATCTTCTTATAGTTCTCAAGATTCATTTTTATCGCTCTCGCATTCCGTTATCTCAATAGAATCCATGTTTTGCTTCCGAAAAACCTCTCTTGCATTATTTGTTTGCGATCTATTTTCAAAGGGCCCAACAATTACAATAAAGTTATAACCATTTGAGCTATTCACATTTTCAATCGAACCTTGATAACCAACTTTTAATAGTTGATCAACTTGACTTTGTGCAGCCTTCTCTGTTCTAAAACTTCCGGATTGAGCATAATAGTTACATTTTTGAGATATTGCTTCTAGACCTAACTCCTGTATCTCATAATTTTCACTTTCTAGGATTTTTTGAAACTCATAGTCTATTTCATTGAGCTCAAAATCACTTAAGTTGAGTTGTCTAACGCTATCACGCAGGAAGAATTCAGACAAAAATACTATTACAAATGCAACTAACAGAGCAATTCCTACTGTAGGTACAGCTTTAATTGGAAACTTTTTATTTTTAAAGGAAATATTCGCCATTACATTTTTGAAAGAGGCTTGACACTGAGTAGCTCCAATCCGTTTTGCAATACTATCTGCGTTGCCTTGGTAATAATAAGCCTTGAATTTGCAACTGTATCGTTTTCAACTAGAACAGGATTAGTCTCATAAAATGAGTGGAAATCAGCTGCCAACTCTTTTAAAAAGTGAACCAATGAATGTGGCGACCTCTCGTTAGCAAAATCCTCAAGATGCTTTGGATAGTTAATAATTTTATTTAGTAGATCAAAGTTTTTTGTAATTTCTTTTTCGTCATACATACACTTAAAATCTGGAGCTTTATTCTGAAGTATGGAGCAACACCTAACATGAGCATATTGTGTATAGAAGTAAGGATTAGTTTTGCTCTCTTCTTTCGCCTTCAAGACATCAAAATCAATAGTGTGATCAGATTTTTTTTCAAGGAAGAAAAATTTTATGACATCAGATCCAATTTCTTCTCTTAGCTCCTCAAGGGAAAAAAAGTCACCCTTTCTTGTCGACATTTGCTTCTTTTTTCCATTCTCAAAAAGATTTACCAACTGGTATAAGACAATCTCTAAAGATTGGTAATCATTTTTCAATGTATCGAAAGCTGAGGTTATTCTTTTCACATAACCATGATGGTCAGCACCAAAGATATTTATATAGTGTTCGTACTTCCTATCTATTTTATCTTTATGATAACCAACATCGGTTAGGTAGTAGGTTGGCTCCCCATTTTCTCTTAAAAGCACTCTATCTTTATCATCTCCAAAGTCAGTGGATTTAAACCATAATGCACCATCTTTTTTGAATGTAAGTTTTTTCTTGGTAATGCCTTTTACTGCTTGAAATAATACTGAACTCTCATCATTAAAGTCGCCTACACTACTTTCGTAGAACCACTTATCATGAATTATTCCCATATTTTTTAAGTCTGCCTTGATTATGTCTATCATTTCATTAATCGCAAATGTTCTTAATTCATTCCAAATTTTTGGTGATTCTGATTGATAAAAGGCAATAAGCTCATCGAGTTTTTGATCCGCATCATCAGATAGACTCATTTCAGGTTGTGCAACTTCTTTTAAATTTGTTTTCTTTGTAAATTTTTTAGCTAAATCATTTATGTAGCCCCCTTGATATAAGCCATCTCTATTAAAGCTGTGGTTGATTGTTTCTAATATTATGCTCAAAGCTAATATATTTATCTGTCTTCCTGCATCGTTTACATAGTATTCCTTATCTACCTGATAGCCCTGACTTTGAAGTAAGTTTGAGATAGCAATACCAAGAACAGCACCTCTACCATGCCCAACATGTAAGGGTCCTGTTGGGTTTGAAGAAACAAACTCAACTAATGCTTTTTTCCTGTTATTCTTTTTGAAAGCCCACTGTTCCTTGAGCTCAATTGCATTTTTTAATTCATTAACCTTCGCAGATCTTGTTAGGAAAATATTTATAAAACCTGGGCCATCAACACTAATCTCTTCTATTAATTCAGAAAGCAAACCATCCGAAATTTTTTTTGCGATATCTCTTGGCGATGAATCTAATTTTTTTGCTAGTTTTAATGATGCTGAGGATGAGTAGTCCCCATGATCTTCTGATGTGCTTGCAACAAAGCCTAGATCAAGCTTTTGAAAGTCTTCCTTCTCTAATGAATATGCATTTTTGATAGAATCAAAAAGACTATTATTTAACAAATCAATTAGTTTCACTTGTTAGCTCTACCTACGTAAGAACCATCTCTAGTATCAATTTTTATAATATCACCTTCGTTAATAAATAAAGGAACATTTATTTCTTTCCCAGTAGTCAGTGTTGCAGGTTTTAGTGTATTCGATACGGTATCACCTTTAAGGCCCGGTTCGGTGCTACTTATTTCGATTTCAACAAATGTTGGAGGTTCCATTTTTAGAACCTCTCCATTCCAAAACAACATCTTGCAAACTTCTTCCCCTTGCAACCAGCATTCAGTTCCTTGAAGCACATCTTTTCCTACATTAATCTGCTCAAATGAACTTTGGTCCATAAAGATAAAAGTATCTCCTTCGTTATACAAATATTGATATTCTTTTTCAGAGATGTCTGCAGCTTCAACGCTCTCACCAGTTTTAAATGTCCTTTCCCATACCTTCTCAGTTCTAAGGTTATACAGCTTTGTTCTCATAACTGCTTGCCCTTTGCCGGGCTTATGGAACTCATAAGAGATAATTGAACAAGGTTCACCTTCAATTAGAATTTTTAAGCCCTGTTTAAATTGATTTGTAATATACTTCATGAATAAATATCAATAAATTTTAGTATCATTATATAGGAGGAATTCGTTATGGTAGTCAAACTAACTCAACAATTAATTCACTATTTCATCTCAGTTTTAATAATCATAGTTTCGTTTTTTTTAGCGAATTTATTAGTGAACAACAATACAACTGTTAGCCCAATCGATGCGGTAATAATTATCTTTGTTATTCACTGGATTATGTTTATTCCATCCTATATTTTCCAAACAGAAAAATTTTATGATCTAACAGGCTCAATAACGTATTTATCATCAATGACATATTTATTGATGAGCAATAGTGAGCTACTTGAATCAAGTTCACCCTCAGCATATGTTGCATATTTATGTGTGATGATATGGACGTTAAGGCTTGGCATTTTCCTATTTCTTAGGGTTTTAAGGGATGGTGAAGATAAGAGGTTCAGAAAAATTTTGCCAAGTTTTTCACAGCTCTTTATGACTTGGAATCTTTCGGCAACTTGGGTAGTCATACAAACTTTGCCCCTAATGGTTGTTCTTACTGGAGGGGTTTTTGAATCTGGCATATGGACATGGGTTCATACTCTTGGGCTTACACTCTGGTTATTTGGATTTATTTTTCAAGTAGTTGCAGATAATCAAAAAACAAAATTTAAAATGAATCCTGCTAATGAAGGCAAATTTATTACAGAGGGACTTTGGAGCAAATCAAGACATCCAAACTATTTTGGAGAAATTGTTCTTTGGGCAGGGCTTACAATAATTTGCATACCATACATGTCAGGCTTTCAATATGTAGCCTTAATTTCACCAGTTTTTGCATTTCTGCTGATCTATTTTGTGAGTGGAGTGAGAATGCTTGAAGACAAAGCAAATAAAAAATGGGGCAAGGATTCTGAATATCAAAAATACAAGAAAAACACCCCAATTTTTGTCCCAAAGCTGTAAAAAAAGTGAAATTTAGCTAATTTTTAGTAAAAAACCTTTTGAAACGTTTTTTTAGTCTTTGTTGTATAATGAATATGGGTTATATTTTACGATCAAGTTTTTAAAGGGGTATAGTAAAAATGAAGAATTACGTAGCTTTATTAGCGTTAATATCTGCTCTGTTTTTCGCAGAGGATTCTGAGTTAGATCAGATCCTGAATGAGAACACGGACAACATCAATCTCTCTGAAGAATCTCAACAAGAGGTTGACTCACTAGCAACAGAAAAAGATTCACTCTTAGCAGAGTGGAAAGTTGTTGTTAAACAAGTAGAAGGCTTAAAAATCTATAATGCACAGAAGAGAAGACAAATAAAAGCTCAAGAAGAAAGACTTGTTACTTTAGAAGAACAGACAAGACAAGTTATTGTTATTCAAAGACAAATTCCGCCACTCATGCAGAGAATGGCCGACAGTCTAGAGCAATTTGTAAACCTGGATGTGCCCTTTTCATTAAATGAAAGAGTTAAAAGAATCAATCAGGTAAGAGCAACACTATCAGACCCAAGAGTCACAGCCTCTGAGCAAGTAAGACAAGTATTAGAGGCTTATAACATTGAGAGAGAGTATGGTCGGACTATTGAAACTTATGAAGACTCAATTGTTCTTGATGGGGAAGAAAAGGTTGTAAATATTCTTAGAATTGGAAGACTTGCACTTTTATATCAACTTAAAGATCAAAGTGAAGCAGGCATTTGGAACGCTAACAGCAATTCATGGGAAGAGGTAAGTGGATACAGAATTCCAGTCAGAGATGGTATTAGAATGGCAAGTAAAACTGCTCCATTAGATTTATTACCAGTCCCAGTAAAATTAAAAGGAGGTGATTAATGAATAACATTAAATATTTATTAACTCTACTTCTTTTAGTCAGTTTTAGTTCATTTGCACAAGAATCAGATGAACCGGTACCGACTAATCTCGATAAGTTGCTTGAGCTTGTAAAAGAGGGCAAAGATCAAGAGCAATCTGAAAATGACCAAAGAGAAGAAGAATTTAAAAACTCAAGGAATAGACAGCAAGAAATTTTAAGTGCTGAGCAAAGAGAGCTTGCCAGACAGGAACGAATTGCTGATGAGCTTGAAGAAATCTTTAGAGCAAATCAAGAACTTTTAAGAGTGGCTGAAGAAGCTTATTTAAAGCAACTTGGTTCCCTTAATGAGCTGTTTGGGCATATGCAAAGTATAAGCACTGACTCTAGAGTTACATTTGAAACTTCATTGACTGCTGCCGAGTTTGGAAAAGATCGTGAATCATTCTTGGGAGAACTTACTTCAAAAATGGGAGATGCAACTTCCCTGCCAACAATTACCGAAATTGAGAGAGTTTGGTATGAAATCATGCGTGAGATGAAAGCAACAGGTGAAGTTGTGAAGTTCAATACGAGTGTGATAAACGTCGACGGCACCTCTGTTGATTGTGAGGTTGTGAGAGTTGGGGTTTACAATGCTGTTTGCGGCAATAAGTACCTTGAATATGTTCCAACTAAAGGACAATATCAATTTCTTGCGAGACAGCCAGCAAGCAGATATACAAGCTCAGCTGGAAGAGTGTCTAATGCTGATGCTTCAAGTGGATATGTAAGTTTTTCTATAGATCCAAGTGGACCTTCAGGCGGCGCCTTACTTGCAAACCTAATTCAAAATCCATCTTTACTTGAAAGGATTGATCAAGGTGGAATAATTGGTTACATAATTTTAGCCATTGGTGGTATTACTTTAGTTTTCGCCGTTTATAAGTACGTTATTCTTTACTTAATGAATAGAGAAGTTAACGATCAGTTAGGCACAGACCAAGCTGGCGATAATCCTCTTGGACGAGTTCTAAGTGTAGGTCAAACTCACATGAAGGACGAAATAGACAGACTTGAACTTAAATTAGCTGAAGCCATTATGGCAGAGAGGCCAAGTATCGAAAGAGGTATAAGCTTCGTAAAAATTGTTTCTGTGGTTGCTCCATTAGCAGGATTGCTTGGTACAGTTACGGGAATGATAATCACCTTCCAACAAATTACGTTGTTTGGTACAGGTGATCCAAAAATCATGGCTGGCGGTATTTCTCAAGCCCTTGTAACAACAGTGTTAGGTCTGGTAGTTGCAATACCAACAACTTTAGCTCATTCCTTCTTGCAATCATCTGCAAGATCAGTCGTGGATGTTCTTGAAGAGCAGGCTACAGGTATTGTTGCTGAAAAAGCAAAATAATTATGTATTTTCTAACGGAAGTATATATTGCTCTTAGGGACTTCATGGAGTCCGGTGGGCCTGTACTTTGGTACATCGCTATTTTGGTGACATTTATGTGGGCTCTTATTTTAGAGAGAATATATTACTTCTTGTTTGTGCATGAAGAATTGGCCGACTCTATCAGAGGCAGATATTTAAAAATGTCATTTAAAACCCCTTGGCATAAGTATCAAGCAAAAAGCAGGCTAATTTCAGAGGGCAAGATCTCAATTAACAAGAACGTTCAATTAATTCAAGTATGCATTGCTCTTTGTCCATTATTTGGATTAATGGGAACAGTTACAGGAATGATTGAGGTTTTTCAGGTTATGGCTTTTACAGGAGGAGGAGATGCACGTTCAATGGCTGGAGGTGTTTCAAAGGCAACACTCCCCACAATGGCAGGAATGGTTTCTTCTCTATCTGGAGTCTTAGTTATGATTTGGATTAAAAACAAAGTTGAAGAAAACGAATTATTAATGGGTGAGTATGTAACTCACAGTTATACAAAAGGAGATAAATAATGAGAAGAACTGCAATATCAGCAGCATCGAGAGAAGAAGAAAGCGAAATTAATTTAACACCTATGCTAGACGTGGTGTTTATCATGCTCATTTTCTTTATTGTTACTGCTAACTTTATTAAAGAGCCTGGTTTAGAGGTGAACAGACCTGATTCAGATACTTCAGAAATACAGGAAAATGCAGCAATTCTTATTGCTATTGGAAATAATGATGAGATTTACATGGATGGCAGAAGGATTGATGTTAGACAGGTAAAAGCAAATGTCTTAAAACTTTTAGCAGATAATCCACAAGGATCTGTCGTTATTCAAGCTGATGAAGCAGCTAGTGCGGATGCAATAATTCAGGTAATGGATGGTGCCAGAGATGCTGGGGTATTTGATATTTCATTAGCAGCAGAACCAGATTAATTTTAAATGATTACAGTAGGAAATTTTGTAATAACAAGAAAGCATCTTTTTATTTCAGGTGCGCCTCTTGCTGGATTTCTTTTATTTTTATTTATGGTTGCCTTGATAAGTACTGGTGATGCTGGAGATGTAAATAAAGGCAGAAAAATTGGTAACGTAATAATGCCTGAAAGAGAAATCGAAACTTTACTTACTGATGAGATTGAACCACCACAAGAACCAGAAACAGCTCCACCCGAAATTGCACCACCACAACTTGATGTGACTCCAATTGCAGTTTCAGCAACATTAAATAAGCCACAAATTAACTTTAATTCAGGCAGTGGATCAATGTTTAGAGACGGAGAATACATTCCTCTGTTTAAGGTTCAACCAGTATACCCACGTAGAGCTCAAGAAAGAGGAACAGAAGGTTTTGTAATAGTTGCTTTTACCATTACTGAATCAGGAACAATTACTGATCCATATGTTATTGAAGGAAAGTGTAGATCTGTAACAAACAGAGGTGGAGATTATAATGATTGTACAATGTTCAACAGTGCTACATTGAGAGCCGCACTTAAGTTAAAATATAAACCAACGGTTAGAGACGGAAGACCAGTTGCAGTAAACGATGTTCCGCACAAGTTTACATTTGAATTGGAGGAATAATGGCAAGATTTTTCTTATTAGTAATATTTTTGTTTTCATTTGAATTTAATGCAGACGAAACAGATGGTTTGCCAGAACTAGCTACTGAATCCGAAAAAAGAAAATTACAAAACAGAAGATCAAAGGTTCTTACTCCATCTGTAGCAAAAAGAGTCCAAAGAATTGTAGAAAATCTAGATCAAGCTGGACAATATGAAGAGGCAAAGACAATTTTGCTTAAAGAAGCTGCAAAAGATAAAACCTTAAAAGCAGAAAAAGAAGCAGCAGCCAAAGAAAAAGATAAGGATATCGCTAGAGTAGTAAAAAAAGCAGAGGAAGAATTATCTGAGCTTAGAGAAAGATTTGATACTTTAAAAAGCTATGACAGATCAATGTTTTATTACTATCGTGCTTATGTAAACCTTGCATACAAAGATAATCTGCTGGGCGCGAGAAGTGATTACTTAAACCTTGTTAAGGAGCCAGATGCCCAACCAAGGATCAAGCTTGCAGCGTACTATACAGTTGCTCAGCTATATTTATCAGAAGAAAACTACAATATGGGAATAGATTATCTTAGAAGATGGTTCAAGATGACAGATGAACCTACTTCACAAGCCTATGTACTTCTGGCGCAAGCTTATTATTTGCAAGAGCAATATCAAAAATCTTACAACGTCATGATGGCAGCGAAAGACCTTTCCGACCGTACAGGTTCAAGATTTAGAGAGAACTGGTATTCAATATTACTTGCGACCATGGGAGAGTTAGGGCAAAGAAAAGAACAAATACCATATTACGAAGAGGTGCTGGAATATTATCCGAAGAAAAGATATTTTGTAAATCTAGCAGGATTATATAATGAACTTGATAGAGCCAGAGATTATACCTCTCTGTTAAAAACAGCTTATCAGAAGGAGTTGCTCGACAAAGCAGCTGAATTCCAATCACTTTCACAAATGCTATTAGCAGCTGGCAATCCCTACTGGGCTGCGGAAGTAATATTAACAGGTCTATCTTCAGTAGCTGGCATTCAAGTTGTTGATCAAGAATGTGCACTTGGAAAAGTTTTAGATGAAGATGGAGATCTTGTAGTAGGTAGAGATGGAATACCTATAGAAGAAATGGTTTGTGATGATATTATGGGTCCAGCTTTTGTACGGCCTGGAAGTGAAACAGCTTTAGATCCTGAAGCTAAACCATTCTTAGAGGAAGATGAAAGGAATCTAACTATACTTGCTGAATCATTAAGAGCAGCACAAGAAAGAAAAGAGGCTATAAGAATATTTGAGAAACTTGCAAAACTTACTGAAGATGGAGAGGCGTTTATTGCAATAGGCAATTTATACTACCTCGAAAATGATATTGATAGTGCAATTATTGCAATCAATAAAGGCTTGGAGAGAGGTAAACTTAAAAACCCTGGTTTTGCTCAGTTGACACTTGGTCAGGCATTATTCGAATTACAACGTTTTGATGAGGCTAAGGAAGTTTTTACTGAAGCTTCAGAAAGTGAAAAAGATACTATTAAAAAGCAGGCAAAAGCTTGGTTAAAATATAATGAAAATGAGCAGGAGAGAGTTAAAAACCTTGAGCTTAGAAGAGAATTTATAAATTCATAATTTCAGGTATTCTTTAATAGTAAAATCAAACTGGTTATCTGCCGAACGAGAAAAATCCTTTGAGTCTATTTCTTTCCACTCATTTATATTAAAACTAGGAAAATAGACATCACCCTCAAGATCATCTGCATCAACCCATGTGATGACTAGCTTGTTTAATATTTTGAGACCTTCTTTAAATATCCCTGCTCCTCCTATCAACACAATTTCATTCTGTCCATGACTTTCACAATAAATTCTTGCTTCATTTATTGCTTTCTTGAGACTTGTAACAGTGATGAGATTATCTATTTCATTGATAGTTCTAGAAACCACAATATTAAGCCTATCGGGAAGAGGTCTTCCAATTGATTCATAAGTCTTTCTACCCATAATTATCGGCTTACCAAGCGTATAAGCCTTAAAGTGTTCAAGATCATCTTTTAATTTCCATGGGAGATCGTTGTCCTTTCCAATGAGCAAGCTGGAATTCATTGCAACTACTGCAGAGATAATCATACGGCAACTGGAGCAGGAATATGTGGATGATGTTGATAATCAATTAATTCAAAATCTTCGAATGTATAGGCATCGATGTCATTTTTTTTATTGAGTTTAATTTGAGGTGGTTGAAGAGGGTTTCTAGATAATTGTTCTTCAGCTTGCTCAACATGATTGAGATAAAGATGTACATCACCAAATGTGTGAACAAAATCTCCTACTTCTAAATCACATACTTGTGCAATCATATGTGTAAGCAGAGCGTAGGAGGCAATATTAAATGGAACCCCCAAAAAAATATCGGCACTTCTTTGGTAGAGCTGACAAGATAATTTGCCATCATGCACATAGAACTGAAAAAGAATATGACATGGAGCTAATGCCATGCTTGGAATATCTGCAACATTCCAGGCACTTACAATATGACGCCTGCTTGCTGGATTGTTTTTTATTTGATTAATTACATTAAAAATTTGGTCAAAACTTTGGCCACCGCTCTCCCATTTTCGCCATTGTTTACCATACACTGGCCCAAGATCCCCATTATCATCTGCCCATTCATCCCAAATTCTTACACTATTATCTTTCAAATATTTTATATTTGTTTCACCCTTTAGAAACCAAAGTAATTCATGAGCCACTGAGTGAAAATGTATTTTTTTTGTAGTTAAAAGTGGAAATGAATCTCTGAGGTTAAACCTCATCTGATGTCCAAATATTGAAAGAGTCCCGGTACCAGTCCGGTCGTCTTTATGACCACCAGTTTCTTTAACTTTTTTAAGTAGGTCTAGATATTCTTGCATTATTTTTAATTAGAATTAATACTCCTAATATTATCATAGGAATACACAACAACTGCCCTTGAGTTAAAAAACTAAATAGTAAAAAGTCATTTCCATAAACATAATCTGGCACTCTAAAAAACTCAGCTAGCGATCTTGTAAAACCATATCCAATTAAAAAGTATGCTGAGTGCCTTCCATATGATTTTTGATCTTTTGATATTAAATTTAAAAATATAAACAATGCTATTCCTTCAAGTGCAGCTTCATAAAGTTGGGAAGGGTGTCTCACAATCCCCTCTGGATCAGAAGGAAAGATCATCCCCCAACTTACGTTTGTAGCTCTACCATAGAGTTCTGCATTTATAAAATTTGCAATTCTCCCAAAAAATAAGGCAATCGGAATTGAAGGTGCTACCCAATCTGTAATTTGAAAAAATTTAAAACCATACTTTTTGCTGAAGAGGTACATCATAAACATCACTCCAATCAAACCACCATGAAAGGACATGCCCCCTTGCCAAATTTTGAATACATAAAAAGGATCATCTAGTTGTAAATGAAGATCATAGAAAATAACATTTCCAATCCTCCCACCGACAACTGCGCCCAAGAATAAGCCATAGGTAAAAATTAAATCACTGGTCAGATCATTGCTTAAGTTGATATTAAATTTGTGACGTGTTGATAACACATGCAAATATATAAGATAAGCACCAAGAACATATGCGATACCATACCAGTAGATATTTAATGAATCTCCCCAAAATCCAGAAATTGGGATACTAATAGCAATAGGATCAATAAAATCTGGATAATTCATTATTTTAAAAACCAATAGATAGCGACAGGGATAAGGTGTACTGCAAAAATGAATTGTAAAAATTTATCATTAAGTCTGTGAGCGAGCTGTGTGCCAAGCTTTGCAAAAAAATAACTAAAAATAGTTATTCCTAAGACCCCAGGCAGGTAGATGTAGCCAATAGAATATTCTGGTAAATTATTTGTACCATATCCGAGTATGAGATAGGAGCTTGCTGATATAACTGCTATTGGAAATGCGCATGCTGCACCAGTGCCAACAGCTTTCTTCATTTCCATTCCTGAAATTTTTAGTAATGGGACACTAAATATTCCACCACCAATTCCAAATATTGATGAAAGATATCCAATTACTCCCCCGGATATATTGAAATAAAGAAATCCAGGCTCTTTTTTTGCTTGAGGCACCTCTAAATTTATAAATAGTCGCAGTGACATTATGGTTACAAAAACAGCTAACATTTTTTTAAAGAATTCACTTTCAACACCAATTACAAAAGAGGCTCCAAATCCTGCTCCAAATAGTATTCCAAAACTTAATTGTAGGAACCTCTCAACAGAAAGAGATTTTTTTTGATAATGAGAGTAAGCAGCTGATGCTGAAGTTACAATAATACAGGTGAGTGCAGTTCCTATGGAAAGTGGGATAGCTATATCTTCACTTATCCCCCTCTCTGTTAAAATAAAATGCATCACGGGCACTATTATTAAGCCGCCACCTACACCAAATAATCCAGCCATAGTTCCAGTTATAATTCCAACAGCAGCAAAAATTAGTAGATCAATCATCTTTCTTGTTTATTTCCTTATCCCCTAGAGCAATTAATTTTTTGACTCTCGAGGTAATGGAACCAGTTCCATCTACAAGTTTATTTTTAGCATCATTAAATTTTTTTTGAGTTTGATTAATTGAGTTTTCCAAGCTTTCCATAACAGTCATAAATCCATTAAGTTTTTCAACTAATTTTTGGGCTTCTTCATAAACCATAAAAACACTCTCTTTTTGGCCATCAATACGCCATAAATTTTCCACCATTTTTATAGAGATATGTAATTGAGATGGGCTAATGAGTGCAATCTGTTTTTTTGTGGCAAATGTTAAGAGATCATTGTCATACTTAAGGCCAACATTTAGAGCATCGTCAATTCCAAGAAAAAGGAAAGTAATATCTGGTGTGGTGAGCTTATCAATTTCATGATATTTGGTTTCACTAAGTTCTTTTATTCTTTCTTTAAGGTTTTTAGAATGTTTTTTTCCAAACTCTTCTCTCTCACTAATATCTGCTGAACAGTAGTTGTCATATTCCCTAAAAGAGAACTTAGAATCAATGATAATGTGTCTCTTTTGAGGCAAGTAAATAACGGCATCAGGTCTTTTATTCTTGACACCATCCTCATCAGTTACTGTAAAGTTTTCTTGAAGTCTATAGTGAACATTTTCTTCAAGTCCTGAATTCTCTAACAACATTCGGAGTTTCATTTCACCATAATCTCCTTGTGTTTTGCTATCTCCTTTTAGAGCTTTTGTTAAATTGGTAGTGTCACTTGTAATTTGATTTGTTTTTTCAATAAGACCATCAATTGTGGTCTTTGTTTCAACATGAAGCTTAAGCTGTTGTTCAGAGTTCTTCTTAATCTCATCTTCAAATTCTTTGATTCTATTTTTAAATGGCTCAATGATGCTTTCTAAGCTTTCTTTTGATAAAGTTTTGTAATCATTTTCTTGTTCTTTAAATGATTTTGATATTCTGGCTGTAAAATAATAAAGACTTCCAATAATTATCAATCCAATTACAGATATGATGAGGAAAACTGATAAAATTATATACGTTGTATTCACATGAGTATTTTAGAACAAATTAAGTCTGAACTCCCATGGCTTGATGATAAAGTCATATTTGATTTAACAAGAGGCAAACCTTCACCAGACCAACTCAGCGTAACTGAAGAAAATTTTCGCAGCATAAATGTTCCATATGAAATGGATGGGATTGATTTAAGAAATTATGGAACACCTGAAGGTATACCCTCAGCAAGGGAGTTGGGATCAAAGATTTTATCTACACCCTTTTCAAATACTCTTGCCTTAGATAATTCTTCTTTAACACTAATGCAGCAGGTTCTTGCCTGCAGCTATCATATAGGGTTTAACAAAAGCAAATTATCAAATAAAAGCAAGTTCTTATGTCCAGTTCCAGGGTATGATAGACATTTTAAGCTTATAGAAAACTTTGGTGTTGAAATGATACCAATGCCATTTCAAAAAGATGGCCCAGATCTAAACTCGTTAGAATCACTATTAAAACAACATAAAGATGTGAATGGTATTGTTTGTGTACCGAGACACTCAAATCCAACTGGCCACACTTACTCTGATGACAATGTGCGGAATATGTTTAAACTTTTGCAGTCATGCAATGAAAACTTCATGATCCTTTGGGATAATGCTTATGCATGCCATGATCTAAAAGATACTACAACTCAATCTCCAGCAAGCATCATGGCAGAGGAGTATGATCTTCAACATAACCTTTTCATCCTTGGGTCAACCTCAAAAATAACATTGGCAGGTTCTGGATTAGCATTTTTTTCTAGCAGCAAGGAAAACAATGAAAAATTTATAGATTACAGAAACTCCTTAACCCCGGGGCCCAATAAAATGAATCAGGGACTTCATATTATTTTTTTTCAGAAGAAAAGTCTTGAAAGCCAAATGAATGGTTTAAAAAAAATAATACTTCCAAAATTTGAGATGGTTGATGAATGTCTATTAAGATTAAAAGAAAAAAATCTTTGCAGCTTCACTTCTCCCACAGGCGGATATTTTGTTTCATTTGAGTCGACAAATTCAAAAGCTCAGGAAATAGTAGAGAATTGCTTAAATCTGGGCCTTAGACTTCTACCCGTAGGGTCTTGCTTTCCATATGGCGATGACCCTCACAATTCCAATATCAGGATTGCACCAACTTACCCTAATTTAGACAATCTTGATAAATGCCTCAAGATTTTTGAAAAAGTTGTAGAAAAATTGAACTAATGCCTAATTGTTTAGTCAAATACTGTAGATATAACTTGAATGTGAAGTTTAGTCATAGTCTGCCCAAATTATATTTGCGGCAACTGACCTGAAAGGACGCCACTTCCTTGCTATCGAAGTCATATCCTCAACTGTTGGGCGTTTTTTCAGGTCTTTTAATCTTCTTACTCCCTCTTGTAAACCGATATCGTTTTCTGGCCATATATCTGGTCGGCCTAAAGAAGCCATCAGGTAACAATCAGCAGTCCACTTTCCTATGCCCTTGAATTGGCATAGGTATTCCCTTGCATCTTCATCTGTCATATTTTCTACTTCGGAGTAATTAAGTTTTCCATTCTTCTCTTCCATTGCTATACCTTTTAGATAAGATATTTTCGGTCTACTCAAACCTACATCTCTTAGCTTATCTGTTGATAATTCCATTATTCTGTCTGCTGAAAGATTTACCATCAAAGCTTTTACTTTATTTTTTATTGCCTCTGCCGCTTGCACAGATACTTGTTGTTCGATTACTAGTGATATGATTCCTGCAAAGCCTTTTGGTCGTTGGAAAAAGCTTATTTCATGCTTTGGGATTATTTTTTTAAAACTGGGCTCAACTTCAAGTAGGTATTTGACGCCTTCTTCGTAGGTAAGCTTGTTCACCTTTTTTGCATTCCATTTTCGATCATGAAAGCAAAAAAATCATCAAATCTGTCTTGGCCAAAAAAGTATTTATCTCCATGAACTAGTAACGGTACTCCATGATGTCCTGCTGCAAGTTGTTGTTTCTGATTTAACTCAATATCAGAAACTATTTTCTTTTCTTGATCAGTAGCTTCTTTTTCTAAATCCTCTAAATTTAAACCAACCATATTACAGACCTTGCTTAGACTATTTTTTTCATACCATCCCTCTTTGCTTCCAAAAATATTATTTGATAGAGCATATGCAAAATTTATCCCTTGACCATGATAATGAGCTGCTTGCCCTAGGTGGCATACATAAAAAATGTAAGGTTGTTCTGAAGATATTTTCCCAGTAAATAGATTTTGACTTATGGGGTCAGGCCGGGGCCTATAAAATGACATACCCAATTTATTTGCAACTCTGCGGTAGTCCAATAGACGCCAAAAAAAATAGGTAAACATATTCTTTGTTCTGAAGAAGCTTGGTTCTCTTATCGCTAATGGATAAACCAATTTAAAATTAACCTCAACATTGTATTCTTCTATAAGCTTTTTTATGCGTGGAAGAATGAAATAAGAATATGGGCTTCTGTAGGAGAAATAAAAATCAACTTTCATCTAAATATATTATCAGGCAGCATCTGACATTAGAAGAAAATATTCAGTTACTAATTTCATAGCTCAACTTGAAGAACTGCCGACAAGAAACTAGTTGGTAACCCAAACAGCCTCTTCCTCCTCAACAGGACCTTCTTCAGTGATTTCTTTTAAATTTCGATCTACCTCAATATTGGCTAGTAGCAGAGGCTTATACAAGGATTGTCTCGCACCTTCGGCATGGCTATTTATTAAAGCTAAAAGCTCTGCTGTTTTATCAGGATAACTTTCAGAAAGCTCTTTTTGTTCAGTTGGATCATTTGCTAAGTCATAGAGCCATTTTTTTGGAGGATAGTCTGTAACTTGCAACTTCCAATCATCTTTTATTACAACTTTGTTGTGTCCTGTTTTCCAAAATAATGGTCTTGAATTGAGATCATACTCGTCTGTGAAAAGATCAATACCATCGACGTCATGCTCCAAGCTTCTATTTATTAAGCCATGTATAGTTGGCATTATGTCAATATGTGCTGCTCTTTGAGATATTTGTTTAGGCTCAATTCCATCTTTCCAAAAAATTAATGGAACCTTAATTCCCCCTTCAAATAAAGTAAGCTTCCAGCCACGGTATGGCGAGTTGATATACCTTAACCCAATATATCCAGCACCTCCATTGTCACTTGTAAAAATAATCCAGGTGTTATTGCTTAAACCATTCTCTTTCAATGATTGCACTATTCTGCCAACACTTCGGTCTAAAGATTTGATCATTGCTGCATAAACTCTCTCAACATGATCATCAATATGTGTTAATTCGTCATAATCTGATTTAAGTGCTTGCAAGGGTGTATGGACCCCCCAATGTGCTAAGTATAGAAAGAAAGGCCTATTTTTATTGGATTCAATTACCTTTATTGCTTCATCGGTGTAGTAATCAGTAAGATATCCTTTTGGTTCGAACCAATTATCTCTTTCAGAACTCTCATTAAAGGATGTAGCATAATCAAGTATGGCCCATAAGAATTTATCAATTGGGTCCCATGGTAAGTAAGCATTTACTACATTTGGATCATCCTCAGGTAAAAAGAGTCCACTAGCCATCATTAGACTTTCATCAAACCCTTGTGACAATGGAGCAAATTTTGGACCACGTCCTAAATGCCATTTGCCTATATGAGCTGTGTAGTAGTTTGCACTTTTTAGTGTCTCAGCAAAAGTTAGCTCTTCAGGTGGTAAACCTTGGTTATCAAAAAGTGGGTTATTTTCAACATTTTCAGAAAGATAACGCGTTTCTTCTGGGTTAAACAGGTTTATAGATCTTGCCATACCATCCGGCGTCGGTGTAAATTCGTATCCTGTTGATGTTGCATATTTCCCTGTAACAATCATTCCCCTAGATGGAGCACAGGTTGCGCTACCAGAATATGCATTTTTAAACTTAATACCCATATTGCCGATAAAATCTATATTTGGGGTATCTATGGTGCCAGACGGGTCAAGGTCATCGTAGTCAGTCATATCATTTATCCCAAGATCATCTGCCACAATAACTATTATGTTAGGCCTATTATCAGTTCTTTGATCTGGTCCTTGCTGCCATATAATTTCTTGATGAGGCCCAACATTGTCTTTAGGAGATGCAAATTGAACCAAGATTAGGAAAAGGATTTCCTTCCAAAAAATAAAACCCAATCCGGCTAGGGTAGCTATTATAATGATTGCTTTTTTCATCTTCTTCTTATGTAAATGATTACTATCAGTCCAATAACCAGGATGATAAATATCAGACTTGGAATAAATTCAGCAAATCTTCGTTTTGCCGTATTAACAGTCATTTCAGTGGCCCAGTAGTAGTCTGGTCCAAGATCTATAACACCATTGTCAGCAACGTATTCATCATAGTGTTTTAGTAGTTGCTGGAAAATATCTGGCTTTTGTTTTGCAAGGTCATTAGTTTCTCCTGGATCATCTGCTAAGTTATAAAGATGCCAAATATTGTCTCCAGTAGGCGGTCCATTTTTAAGAATTTTATAATCTCCTTTAAACAAAGCTGAGTTTCCTGCAACCTCTAGTCCAATATATTCATTTTCTTCATAAACCTTTTCTAATGATCCTCTCAAAACTTGTTCTAGTGATTTTCCTATCATTCTTTCAGGTACTTCTCCTGTAATAATTTTAGATATTGTGGCAGCAATATCAGTAAGATAAGTGAATTCACTATAAACCCCCTTAGTGATTCCATTTCCAGACATGATCAATGGAACTTTTAGACCACCCTCATTCATATGGAATTTAAACATATGATGAGGTGATGCCATTGCTTGAGCAAATTCGGTTCCTATGAATACATAGCTGTTTTGTTCGCCAAGTGTATCTATATTTCTGGTATAGGAAGTAGTCCCAATCCATGATCTCCACGCTTGATGCTCTTCTGGATTGTTGCCCTCAGGACCGTTATCAGCAGTGATAATGAATATAGTATTTTCATAAAGATCATTTTCTTTAAGATAACTTACCAACCTACCAATGTGGAAATCCATTGCGTTTAACATGCCTGCAAAGACAGCAGCACTTTTAATTAAAAATTTTTTTCTCTGCCCATCTATCTCTTCCCATTTCTTAAGAGAGCTTAACGAATCGACAATAGGTGCGTCTAAAGGGAATAAGCCCTTATCTCTTGCTGCATTTAGCCTGTTATTTCTAAGGACATCCCAGCCCTCTTCATAGAGTGTCAGGTATTTTTGAGTATATTCTTTTGGAACTTGAAGAGGAATATGTTGCGCTTGAAAAGAAACATAAGAAAAAAAAGGCTTATTCTTATCTCCGCCATCTATGTATTCAATCATTTCATCAATTAAAAATTCCGAGGAGTAAAAATTTTCAGGCAGTTGTGTTGGTTCACCATCCTTGAACCAAGGCGCCTCTTTATAATAGGGCAGATATGAATGATTTGAAAAATTATCCCCACCGGTAGCATCTAAAATGAAGGTCCTATCAAACCCTCTATTAAACGGTAACGCAGAAGTTTTTTCACCTCCAAATCCCAGGTGCCATTTTCCTGTCATATAGGTTTGATAGCCCTCAGTTTTTAGTATTTCTGCAATGGTTAAAGCTTCAGGAACCAGATAACCTTCATACCCTGGTATGTTTGTTAATTTTCTTGGAAGAACTTCGGGAAGCATGGGTATGCCTGTATTATGATTATCCATTCCCGTAAGAAGCATGGCTCGTGATGGTGCACATTCAGGAGAAGTGTGATAATTAGAGAATATCAGCCCATTATTTGCTAGCTGATCAATGTAAGGTGTATCAATTTCACCCCCATAGGCACCCAAGTCGGTAAAGCCAAGATCATCAATGAGTATCAATACAATATTGGGCCTCTCGTTGCCATAAAACGTAAAACTTAGTAATGTAAATAAGGCAAAAATTCTCATCAAGGCATATTATGACAAAAATAAGGGAAATTTTTACAAATCTGATCACAATCTATTTATTTTTCTGGTGCATTATTACAGCCTCTGCCCCTTATATAGGATATGAATTATTTATGCCCTTTACTTTTTTAGAGCTTGAAAATACAAGCTTTAATTATGTAAGGCTTCTTGTTCTCAAGTCTGCAACTCTCACAACAATGGCATTATTTATAATTAATTTTTGGCGTCATAGAAGACCATTATCTGCAATCGCTCCAGTCGTTGTAATATGTTATTCACTGGTCTTTTTTGAGCTCTTATCAGTAGTGACACTGCAACAATTTACTGAATATGAGGCAAATATTTATCTTATTATTTTTTTCATAACGGCAGGCGGACTCTTACATTTTAAAAACATAAAAAATTCGGAATCAATTTTTTCTCGATAGAATTTATTAAGATCCTACTTAGCAATAAAAATGATTAAGCTGTACACTTCTCCAACACCCAATGGATATAAAATATCTTGCTTGTTGGAAATGCTCAAAATGCCATACGAGTTTGAGTTAGTAGACCTTTCGCAAAATGAGCAATTTTTAGAAAAATTTAAGAAAATTAGTCCTAATTCCAAAATACCAGCCATAGAGGATAGTGACAATAACATTGCTCTCTCAGAGTCAGGTGCCATCATGATTTATCTTGCAGAAAAGGGTGGAAAGTTCTTACCAAATGAAGGCATAGAACGCTACAAAGTTCTTCAATGGCTAATGTTTCAAATGGCACATATCGGACCAATGATGGGACAAGCAAATGTCTTTTACCGTTATTTCCCTAAAAAGATTCCTGAAGCAATAAGCAGATATCAAAATGAGTGCAGACGTTTGTTTGAAGTTTTAGATAAAGAGTTATCAAAAAAACAATGGCTTGCAAAAGAGTTTTCAATAGCTGACCTATCAATTTGGTGCTGGGTCAGGACTTATAAATGGTCTGGGGTCAGCATAGAGGATTTAAATAATCTTGAAAGGTGGATAAAAGAAATAAAAGAAATTCCAGGCGTTAGAGAGGGTTTAGATGTCCCTATACCAATTGAAGAACTTAAAAAACTAGTACATGATCAAGAAAGAATAAAATCTTCTCAAAAGATCATTACTAAATAGATTACCTTTTACAGAAAGCCTCAAAAGTTTTTGCGTAATTTGCAGCGACTTGCGACAAAGCAACGCCTCCTTCTCCAAGCTTATCTGCTTGAAGCTCTTTACCAGCTTCTCTGAGCTCTGATGACTCCTCAAGCACCTCATACGAATAGTAAAGAAACAAGCCAGCAGCGTCACTGACATTTTTACAATCTTCAGCCTTCCAATAACCCAGACTTTCCTTAAGTTTTTTCATATCCTTATTTGCTCCTTTCTTTTTATGATCATCTGAAAGAGTTTCTAAAGAAAAAACCATCAAAATAAGGGATAAATATATTCTTATCATTTAATTGCTCCAAAATAAGTTTTACATTTTATAATACAAAAAATGAGAAAAATAATCAGACTTACACACCGCTATTTGAGCTTTTTTATAGCTATCCAGCTTTTACTTTGGACAGTCTCAGGAATTTACTTTGCATTCAATAAGATTGAAGAGGTAAGAGGGGAGCAGTATCGGCTGCCCCTAAATTTTAATGCTGATTTGAACAATTTAAATCTAGTCATTCAAGACGCTTCAAACATCAAGGTGCTTAATAGATTGGGGGAAACAATTATTTCTGCAAACAATGGCAAAAATTTATATTTTGATTTAAACGGCAACAGAATTACTAAATTAAAACTTGCAGATTCGCTAAAAATTGTTGAACAAAATACTACATTACAGCCAATAGAATCTATGCAAATAGATAATAACCAAATTGGCTCTGAATATAGGGGTAGGCAACTACCACTTCACAAAGTAATTGCAGAAAATTCTAATAAAGAAAAAATTAACGTTTATGTAAATCCCTATTCTGGCGAAATAGTTGCGATACGATCCAACCAGTGGCGATCTTGGGATCTAATGTGGGGGTTTCACATTATGGATTGGAACGAAAGAGATAATATTGATAACTTATTTTTGAAAGTTTTTTCTATTCTCGCACTGGTAAGCTCAATTACGGGCGTGATACTTTTCTTTAGATCTAAAAGATCATAAAACACCAATTAAAGAAGGATGTATAATCTTCCCGTCTTTAACATTTAATCCATTTTGCAAATGACGATCATCTTCAAGAGCTGACTTTACGCCCTTCTTGCATAAGTCTTTTATATAGGGCAGTGTCGCTTCATTTAGCGCAAGTGTTGCGGTTAATGGTACTGCGCCTGGCATATTAGTGACACAGTAATGCACAACATCTTCATACACAAAAGTAGGGTTATCATGTGTGGTGGGTCTGCTTGTTTCTATGCATCCACCTTGATCAATTGAGATATCAACGAGAACACTTCCAGGCTTCATTAAAGTAATCATTTCTTTTGTGATAACAGTTGGCGCCTCTCTTCCAACAATGTATACAGAGCCTATTACTAAGTCTGAATCAGAAATAGCTTCTTTAATTGATTCTTCAGAGGATATAAGGTATTCGATTCTATCATTACCTATTTCATCTTTAAGAAGATTTAGTTTTTCAACAGATAAATCTAGAACTTTTACGTGAGAGCCAACCGACAAGGCTTTTTTTGCTGCTTCTTTTCCTGCTACACCTGCACCAATGATCGTAACAATTCTTGGGTCAATTTCACCGACTTTACCCAACAAGGTTCCAATTCCCTTATAGGGCTTCAATAGAAAATAAGATCCTACAACAATACTAATTTTTCCTGCAATTTGGCTCATAGGCGAAAGAAGGGGCAAAGATCCATCTTCAGATGTTACAGTTTCATAAGCTATTCCAGTGACCCCAGTTTTAATAAATTGTTTTGAATTTTGTTTATTTCCAGCAAGATGTAAGTACGTAAAAAGTGTTTTTGTGTTATCTAAAAAAGCATATTCCTCTGGCAATGGTTCCTTTACTTTGATTATTAACTCGGATTTAGCATAAACAGATTTGGGATCATCTAAGATTGTTGCGCCACTTTCCTCATACATCTCGTTTGTAAAACCTATCTCTTTACCTGCATCTTTTTCAACAAACACAGTCTCGCTCTGCTTGGTGAGAGCTTTCACTGAATCAGGAGTAAGTCCTACTCTACATTCGTTATTTTTTATTTCTCTTGGGACACCTACTTCCATAACTAAATATGCGTAAAATTATCGATGTACATTAATATATTTATAATTAGTTTATTATCAACGAATGTTAATTTATTTAAAAATTTTTATTTATGTCTAAAGTTTGTTTAGTTCTTGGTGCAGGCAGAGGGATTGGAGCAACAGTCGCAAAAAAATTTGCCCTCGAAGGCTTTCATTCATATTTATGCCGAAGATCAGATCAGAGTGCTTTAGAAGAATCAATTGCGGAAATTAAAAACCAAGGTGGTTTAGCAAGTGGCGAGTTAATTGATGCTACAAAAGAACATGTGATTGAGGAACTTATTGAAAAAATCGAAAAGGATATTGGTGCCATAGAGGTTTTAATATACAACTTGGGTGCACAAAGTGGTTTTAAGAATCTTGCAGAAACATCACTCAAAGAATTTGAATGGGGCTGGAAAATGGCAAGCCAAGGTTTATTTAGAGCGACTAAAATACTTTGTCCTCTTATGGTAAATAGGGGTTCTGGAACAATTATCGCTACATCAGCAACTGCTGCAATGAGAGGAAATAAAAATCAACATTCTCATGCTGCTGCGATGGGTGCAAGAAGACTATTCTGTCAGACACTTAATGATGAATTTGCTAGCCAAGGTATTCATGTTGCACATGTCATTGTTGACGGTATGGTTGATGCACCTGATACCCTTGGAAAAATACTTGGACCTGAATTATTCGAAGAACTGAGAACAAAAAAAGGAAAGTCAAATGATGGCTTAATACTTCCTGAGAAGATTGCCGAAGCTTATGTATTTTTACACAATCAGCATCGATCTACTTGGACCCATGAAATGGATTTGAGATCTTTTTCTGATTCTTCTTGGTGGAATAGTGTTTAGGACCTAGGGTCTCTAAAAAGTACCTAAACTAAGTTTATGTTGCCAACGCCTTCTCTGCCATTGTGCATTTCAGTTTCAAATTCAACCTGGTCATTTTCATTTAAGGTTTCGATTCCACATTTTTGAAGAACACTGATATGAACAAATACATCTTTATCGCCGCCCTCAGGTGCTATGAATCCATAACCCTTCTGGGTGTTAAAAAATTTTACGACTCCTTTTTGCATTTTTTCTCCTTGTATCTGGCGACTTAAAATAACGCCAATTCAAACAATACATTAGTTATAGCGGATGTCCATACTTTAGGGAATATAAGTTAAATAAAGTTAAATCCCATTTTCAATAATCGATTTTTTGCTCATTTGCAAATTTTTTTTCATAATAAAACTATGAAAAGTGATTCCATATTTCTATTAGTTGTGGCTATTGGTGTTTTTTTCGTATCACTCGGATATGGACTCTTTCCCTACACATCTATGCAAAGCCTCTATGAAATTGAGGTGAGCAATATTAATGCTGCAAACATCTATAGAGGAATTATGGGTCTGTATATTGCTTTGTCTATTTTTTGGATTGTTGGCGCATTTAAAGATTCATTACGCTTAGCTGCTCTCTGGAGCTTAACAGTATTCATGGCAGGTGTTGGTCTCGGCAGAGTACTTAGCATTATCATAGATGGCATGCCGGATATGATTTTTATAAATTATCTTATAGTTGAAATTGTCGGAGCATTTCTGGGATTCAAATTTATAAAGTCAGCTGTAAAATAGGTTAAATTTAAGTTTAAATCTTAATTAACTGCTTACCAAAGTTCTTGCCACTCAAGACATCTCTTAAACCTTGCGGGGCATTCTCAAATCCAGAAGTAATGGTTTCCCTGAATTTAATATCATCATTTTTTACATGCTCATGAAGAATAGATGTTGCTTTTTCAAACTGATTCAACCACTCAGTCACAACAAAAAATCTATGTTTTGGTTTTGGTTTCAGAGCACCAAGAACATGGAAAGGCGTTTCTTCACCAGCGATATTTGTTGAATTATATTTTGAGATAAAACCACAGATTGGAACCCGAGCATTCTTATTTAAAAATTTGGATATCATTTTTGTGATTTCACCACCAACATTTTCAAAATAGATATCAATTCCATTTGGACAATATTCTTCCAGCCTATTTACAACATTTTCGTTTTTATAATCGATGCATTGATCAAACTTCAATACCTCGGAAACGTATTTTGATTTTTCTGGTCCACCAGCAATTCCGATTACTTTGCAGCCTATATATTTTCCAAGTTGTCCAACTACCCCTCCAACTGCTCCTGATGCTGCAGATACTACCAGTGTCTCTCCAGGTTGAGGTTTGCCAACATAATTCAATCCAAAATATGCTGTCCTGCCTGGCATTCCTAGTGTTCCTAGGAATACACTGCTATTTAAGTTGCTCTCAGGCACTTTAAGAATAGATGGATCTGAATCTTTAGTTCTTATATAAGTTTGCCAACCCTGGTGTACTGTTACTAAATCTCCGACTGCATATTTTTTAGATTTTGATTCAATTACTCTACCAACACTTTCACCAACCATTACTTCTCCAATTTTTAGTGGAGGTGTATATGAGATGGTATCGTTCATCTTGCCTCTCATATAGGGATCAATTGAAAGATATTCAGCCTTAATCAGGATCTCTTTTTCTTTTAGTTCAGTAATTTCCTCTGAGTCCATAACCCAACATTCATCGTCAGGCATCCCTGTTGGCCTTTTATTTAACAAAAACCGCGAGTTTGTATATTTCATGGCAGATAGCTAACTTTTTGCCTTGTGTTTCATATAAACATTCATAAAAAAAACTACGATTTTTGAAGCATATGTTGCAAGGTGTATCTTAATTTTTTTCATAGCAACTTAAATTAAAGTGGTGCCCAGAGGTAGAATCGAACTACCGACACAAGGATTTTCAGTCCTTTGCTCTACCAACTGAGCTATCTGGGCACAAGATGCAATATATTAACTTTTAACATGCTTTAGTGCAAAGGCCTGCTCTATGGAAAACAGCTTAATTCTTTTCCATTTTGGCATTGCTACTCCGTTGCCTGAACCATGCCCAGCCCTTGGGGTGTCATAAAGCAAAATAGGATTCTCACAACCCTGATACTCTTGCAGCCTGGCAGTAAATTTATAAGAGTGAGACGGCACAACTCTATCATCTCGTCTTCCAGTAGTAGTTAAGGTCGGAGAGTAACACTCGTCTACTTTAATTTGGTGATAGGGTGATATTTTTAAGTTCCTTACAAAGTCATCCTCGTTTATTAAAGGACTTCCATAATCACCTCGCCAGCCCCAACCCTCAGTGAACTCTGTAAATCTAAGCATATCTAAAACACCAACAGCCGGGAGAGTGGCGCCAAAGTAATCTGGATTTTGGATAAGCGTTGCGCCAACAAGCAAACCTCCATTTGATCTCCCACTAATGACAGTAGATTTTCTGTTCCCAACATTTTGTGCTTCAAGATATTTTGATGCATACAAAAAATCATCAAAAACATTTTGTTTATTATCTAGCCTACCTGCATCATGCCATGATTTACCAAATTCGCCACCACCTCTAATATTTGCCACTGCAAATACTCCACCTAACTCCAGCCATGCAACATACTTTGGTGTAAATGATGGACGAATGGAAATGTTATAACCTCCATATCCATAAAGGAAAACGGGTGTAGCACCATTTACTTGAGTCGATACCTTGTATGAATAAGTTAATGGAATTTGAGTGCCATCCTTACTAGTGTAGTAGGTAGACATTTCAATAAATTCATCTGGATTATACCCAGGAATTTCTTCTTGCCAAACAAGCTTTACTTCTGAGGTAACTAAATCGTATTCATAGTAACTTTGTGGTTTTGTGTAACTTGTTGCACGAAATAAAATCTTATTTTCTTCAGATTCTTGAAAACCACTTATGGTGCCATGAATGTTTTCTGGAATTGAAAAATCATTTTTACTTCCATCTAGATCAAAAGCTTTGATTTTTGAGTTCATATCAAAATCAATGTAGTCTGCAATAATTAGATTACTTACAAATGAAACGTTTTTTAGTGCCAACTTATCTTCAGAAATAATTTCTGATAATTCAAAATCCTTTCGGGACACTTTTACTAACCTATAATTTGGAGCTTCATAATTGGTAATGAAGAATAATCCTTCTTCATCAGAATGCACGTAGTTAAAACTTGCTTCATTCATTGGAGTTATTACTTCAAGTGTTTCAGTCGTAGATCCATAGAGGTAAAAATTCTCCTCCTCCGATCCCGTAATAACTTTAATTAAAATATCTTCTTCTTCGCCAATGAAGCTAACCGTATAATTCTCCTCTTTATTAATTTCCCCAAAAAATAAATTTTCATCTAATGTTGATAAATCAAAGTAAAATAATGCTGCGTTATAACTTTGCTGGCTCAATCTTTTAGAGGGAGCTGGTTTTGGATATTTGTTATAAAATATTTTCGTTGAATCAGCGCTCCACTTAATTTCAGAAAACTTTACTTCATTTATTTCAGCGATTTTCTCACTTGTCTGTAAGGCAATAATTTTGATCGTTCTCCAATCGACTCCTCCATCAGAAACGGAGTAGGCTAGAAATTCTTTGTTCGGACTAATAACCGCTTTATCAAGATTTATTGTTTGATCCTCTGACCATTTATTTGGATCCAACAAAACTTCGGACTCATCTCCTTTTAGAATGAATAGATTATGTTGTTCTCTTCCCGAATTATAAAAATAGGTTTCACTTTTTTTATTAAAGTAAGACATAGAGAAATACTCTGAACTAAATGCTTGTGTTAATTTGTTTTGAATATTAACAAAATCAGAACTTTCTAAGTATTTTTCTGTGAGCTCATTCTGCTTGTTAGACCAGGCAACTACTTCATCTGATTGAAATTCTTCCATATAGAAATACGGATCAAGGATAGTGGTGCCAAAGACATTATAATTAACCCTATCTTTAAAAGTATCTGGATAATCTAAATTTTGCGTACAAGAAACAAGAACGAATAAAATAAAAAATAGTTTTTTCATAATGCTATTTTAATTCATCTTGCCGAAAAGGTTTAAATAAAGTATTTTCTCACCAAATATAACAATATATGCAGGATAAAATTTTACAAAAGATATCTGATATTCATAAATCGAATATTAAATTTGTTATCGTTTCAAGTGGAGGCGGTAGCAATGCTATTGCATCTCTTTTAAAAGTGCCTGGAGCCAGTAACTCAATTTTAGAATCATATATACCTTACTCTAGAGAATCCTTGGATTTTTATCTTCTTAAACAACCGGATTTTTATTGTTCCAAAGATACTTCATTAAGAATGGCTGCTAAAGCATATAGTGCAGCGAAAAAAATTGACCAGAACTCTTCAAAGAAAAATCTTTTTGGTGTAGCCATAACAGCAGCTCTTTCTACAACTTATCAAAAGAAGGGAGATCATAAGTTTCATATTGCTCTCCAAACTGAAGATTACTCCAAAAGCATATCTTGCGTAATGAAAAAAGGCGTTCGCACACGGGAACAGGAAGAAGAACTTGTAACAGCTTTTGTTGTAAATATGCTTCTTGAGGCTGCTGGTTTAGATTTTTCTTATCCAGAAATGCCTGAAACTTATGATGAAGATAAGGTATGTGCAAAAGAAGGTTGGAGAGAGCTTATGCGAGAAGAAATACAATTTATTTCGTCACATAATGAAGAACCTAAACTAATTTTCCCAGGTGCTTTTAACCCAATTCACAAAGCTCATTTGGAAATGGCAGCATTGGCCAAAAAGCAAATCGAGAAAGAAGTTTTTTTTGAGGTATGTATTCAAAATGCTGACAAACCTCCATTGAGCTATCATCAGATTGATTCAACACTTAAACAATTCACACAAAGCGATAAATGGGTTTTAACAAAAACAGGAAAGTTCTCTGATAAAGCCATGATCTTTAAAGATGCAACTTTTATTATTGGCGCTGATACTCTTCTAAGAATGTTAAATGAAAAGTTTTACCCAAGCTACAAGTCAATGATAGAGGAATTTGAAATTTTTAATCAACAGAACACTAAGTTCTTGGTTTTTGGAAGAGTCTATGGCGAAAAATTTATAACCTTAAATGATATATCCTTGCCAGAAAACATTAAACAAAGATTTGAGGGTTTTGGAGAAGATATTTTCAGAAGTGATATTTCTTCTTCTCAAATTAGGATAAGTGAAGATTCTTAATCTACAACCGGAGTAAATCCAGAGGGCTTTTTGTATTCGCCATTTTCTAGAAATAGCTTCATTTGCCCACTTAGCCATTTTCTATTTTCTTTTACTGACAAATCTAAACCGCCCTCATTAATTAACATAGTTTGTAGTGATAACCATTCATCCCAAGCTTCTTTTGAATATTTATCAAATATTTCTTGACCTATCGCGCCTGGAAAGGGAGGTGAATTTAATTTTGTTAACTCTTTTTTATATTTTTGACAAAATACTTTGGTCATAATTTTAATAATTTATCAGAAATAGGCTTGGGCGTTGCAATAAATTGTAATTTTTCCTTCTCAAACCATTGTCCATTTTCAAATTGATCAACTTTCTCTTCGCTTTTGAATTCTATAAATAGATCTCGGTGAGAGAGTTTATGTTTTATGTCGTAATTATTATTCTTACAAACCTCATATGGTGGCATCCATAGATTTTTCCAAAATCCAAGGGCATTGTCTCTGATAAGAAAGATCTTATTCTCTTTATAATGTATCTTAAAGTTTAAATGTAATGATTTCTTTTTAGCTCTTTTTGCCGGAAGATTAAAATAATCATTTCTTATATTAGATTTACATGACTTCTTAAGAGGGCAGACCCTGCAATCTGGATTTTGCTTTATGCAAATCGTTGCTCCAATATCCATTATTCCTTGTTGGAAAGAAAATGGATCAACTTTATCAAGCATTTGTTCAGATAAAATCCAAAATTTTTTTTCATTGAAGATTTTCTGAAAATAAAATCTTGATAGAACTCTTTTTACATTTCCATCTAAGATAGGGTATGGTTTTTTAAAAGCTATAGAAAGTATAGCCCCAGCCGTTGACCTGCCGACTCCTGGTAAGCTCATAATAGAATCAAATTTTTCAGGAAACTTTCCACTCAGTTTGTTGTGAATAATTTCCTTAGCTTGATAGATATAAGTTGCTCTTCGGTAATAGCCTAGTCCTTTCCATAGTCGAAGTATGTCATCCTCTGATGCAAACTTAATTGACTCCAGGTCTGGATATTTTTCTGTAAACTTTAAAAAGTAGTCTATGCCTGTGGCGACTTGAGTTTGCTGTAAAATCATTTCAGAAATCCAAACTCTATAAGGTGTAACTTTTTTACGCCAAGGCAGATTCTTTCGACCAAAAGTTTTATACCACCTAGATATATTTTTACCTAACAATCCTCTGTACCTCTCCATTTATGAACTCATAAAAAATTGGTTCACCGGTAGCAATCTCTAGTTTTACAATTTTTTCCTCAGATATTTCTTCAAGGTGCTTAACAAGAGATCGTAAAGAATTTCCATGTGCTGTTATGAGTATGCTCTCACCATTGCTTAATCTTGGATGGATATATTTATTAAAGTAGGGCAATACCCTTTCAAAGGTATTTTTTAAACTTTCTCCACCAGGAGGTGGCATATCATAAGATCGTCTCCATATTTGGACTTGAGATTCCCCAAAATTTTTTCTCGCTTCATCCTTGTTCATCCCTGTAAGCTCACCATAGTCCCTTTCATTAAGTGCAGAGTCAGAAACTACCTCAATGTTCCTTTGGTCCATACAACTAAGAATGATATCTCCAGTTTTTTTTGCCCTTTCTAATGAAGATGTAAACATTACATCAAAATTGACATTAGCCTCTTTTAGCAACAATCCAGCTTTTTTTGCTTCTTCTACTCCTTTATCAGTAAGACCAACATCCCTCCAACCAGTAAATAAATTTTTTTCATTCCAAATGCTTTGGCCATGTCTTACAAGAACGAGTTTGTTTGATTTCATAATCTAATAATTAAAAACTAATATTGTATAATCAATAAAAAATTTTTATATGGACCTTTTTGATTTTCTTATAACTCGCTGGTATTTCTCATTGCCGCTATTGACTACTCTTATCTTTTGGTGGTTCTACGAAAGCAATAAAGGTGGAAAAAAAATTGGCCCTAGTGAAGCTGTAACATTAGTTAATTCTGGAGAGGCAATTTTTCTAGATATCAGAGATAAAAACTCATTTGAATCCGGCCATATTCATGGTTCAATTAACATTCCAAAGGACTCTTTCAAACAACAAGAACATCTTCTTACAACAGGGAAAATAATTATTGTCGTCTCAGAAAATGGAATTGATGCTGGAGGTGCTGGAGTTGAATTGAAGAATATAGGCGTGGAGAAGGTGATGCTTCTCAAATATGGTCTTATTTCATGGGCAGAAGAAAGCCTTCCACTAGTGAAGTAGAAGGCTTATAAAGCTACTTTGTAAGCGTGCCTACAATATGTGCAATAATTTTATATGGATCAGCATTAGATGCTGGCCTTCTATCCTCTAGATAACCATTCCAGTCATGCTCCACTGTGTAGACAGGTATTCTAATGCTGGCACCTCTATCACTAACACCATATGAAAACTCAGTAATTTTTTGTGTTTCATGCAAACCAGTAAGTCTCATATCATTGTCAGACCCATATGAAGCAATTCCCTCTTCATGTACAGCTCCTAGCTTGTCGCACAATGAGGAAAATAGCTCCTTAGATCCACTTGATCTCATTTCTTCATTTGAGAAATTAGTATGCATGCCTGAACCATTCCAATCTCCAGTTTTTGGTTTTGGATGTAAATTCACACCAACACCGTATTCTTCAGCTATTTTAAAGAGAAGATATCTGCTTACCCAGAGATCATCTGCAGCTTTTATTCCTTTTCCAAAACACTGATATTCCCATTGTCCTAATGCAACTTCAGCATTAGTTCCTGTAAGTGTTATTCCAAGATCAAGGCATGCAGCTAAATGCGCATCTGAAATTTCTCTGCCAACAACATTTGTTGCCCCAACACCACAGTAAAATTCTCCCTGCTCCCTAGGCTCGCCATCTTCCCAACCTAGGGGTTCACCAGTTTGCGGATCTGTAAAAAAGAATTCTTGTTCAAAACCAAACCACCATTCATCAGTTACTACTTCTGCAGCTGCTGCTCTAAAGTTTGACGGGTGTGTTTCGTGATCCGCAGTTTGAACTTGAGTCATAACCAAATCGTGGCCATTACTATTTTTATAAGTTTGAACCGGGAGCAATAAACAATCTGAACTTCCACCCTCTGCTTGGAGAGTAGATGATCCGTCAAAAGACCAATCAGGTGCAATATCTTCTTCAGTAGCCTTAACCTTACTTCTCATGTTAGGTTCTGGCGTATATCCGTCTAACCAGATGTATTCATACGTTTTCATAGAGCTCATAAATCCTCCTTCTTTAGATTTAACAAAATGTTTGCATTTTTATTGCATCAAAATAGAAGTTAAACTCGACTGGGTTTAACGGGCGCGTTCCTTCAGCTTCCACTTACTTCCGTCTCTTTTCAGAGATGAACGATTCAGCGCGTTCCTTCAACTTTTGTCTACTTCCGTCTCCTTATAGAGATGAACGATCTTAACTTATATCCTTAAAAAGGCTCCTTTTAAACCATGGAGTATGGCGCAAATGCAATGCATTATTAATTTAGTATTTTTATTTAAGAAAAGCAAAGAGAAATAGCGAATTTTATGAGAAATGTAGCAACATTTCTGGGATTTTTAGCTCTAAGTTCTCAAAACTGTGCGAGCCTCCTTCATCAATAATTATATTTGAGCCTTCAAAGTACTGTTTTGCAAATTTATAATTTAGAGTTTGATCCCCAGTTTGAAGCAACACCAAGTAATTCTTGCCTGTTATGTTTTCAATAAAAATATCCTTAAGGCTCTGAACCCATAAGTCATCAATAAAATATTTCTCTCCAGTATTTAAGTTTTCATTAGACCCCATATCATTTTTAAAAATCTTGTAAGCCCAAACAGCAGGATTTATCATTGCAGCCTTCAAATTGTATTTTTCTGAAAGAAAAGTTGCGTAATAACCTCCTAGCGAGCTTCCTATTAGGTGTACTTTTCTTTGCTCTTTGTGATCCTCAATATAGTTTGAAAGCTGCTGAATTGCTTCTTTCGGGTGAGATTTTAGCGTTATCGAATCAACTTCAAAATTTTTACTTGAGTTTATTTCATTTTTTAAAAGAACTGCTTTCCTAGCATCTTTATAGGAATTCCATCCATGTATATACAATATAAGGTCTTTATTTTTCATAAAATCCACTTGTAAGAATAATATCAAGAACTTCAGTTAGAAATCTATTTTGTTGTGATTTTTCATCGAGTGATTTTGGAAACTTTTCGAATTGAAAAGGGAACCTGCTTGGCGAATGCCCATTAAAACTATTTACCTCACACAACTCAACATCATGATAGATATTGAGTTCAAACTGAAAAGAATTAAGCAGCTTAGAATCAAGATTAGAGAAAGTAAAATCACAAACTGAGGAGTGTTTTGATAGTTCTGTAAGTAAAAATCTAGCATTGTACATGTTTTTATTTAGAGAATTCCTGAGGATAATCTGATTTTTCTGATAGCTTGATAATATCTTTTTAAGACGAAAGTAGTTTGCAGAACAGGCTGTTAAATGAGAATTAATTTTTTTGTATTCATTCATTTTTAAAAGGAAGAGACTTTTTTGCTCCAAGATAATATTTATTAATATGTTGCGCTTCTTCTACACAGAAATTTGTTATCGCTTTTTTAAATTCTTCGTTTTTAATCCAATGGAATGATCTATTCAAGACAGGTTCAAAGCCTCTTTTCAATTTATGTTGGCCCTGAATTCCTGGATCAAAAAACTTTGCTTTTTTTTGAATTGCTAAATCAATCCCCTGATAGTAACAAGTCTCAAAATGTAAAAAATCAATATCAACTTTAGCTCCCCAGTATCTACCATACAGGGTGTCTTCAGATAAAAAGAAAAGTGCTGCTGCAATTTTTTCACCGCCCAATTCAGCAAAAAGGATGCTTGTACCACTCTCTTTTATTTTTTTAAAAAAGTTTAGATTTAAGTATGGTTGTTGGCCGCGCCTGACATAAGTTAACGCATAAAAAAGATAAAATTCTTCCCATATTTCTTGGCTTGGTTTTTCTATTAAATTAAAGGTAATTCCTTCAGAGATAATACTACTCCTCTCTTTTTGAATATTTTTTCTATAGCGAGATTTTAATTTCCCAAGATAGTCATCAAACGTATCGTATTGATCATTCTTCCATTTAAAATTACAGTCAAATCTTTCAATAAAACCATTTTCTGTGAATATTTCTCTTTGGTCGTTTGATACATAAAGCGCATGAATAGATGAAAAGTCTTCTTTATCTATGAATTTCTTAAATTCTGCCAGTGCAACTGAGCCACTACCATTGTTATCACAGAAAATCCTATTCCCCACGACAGGTGTGAAGGGCACACTAAGTACAATCTTTGGGTAATACCTCATGCCATATCTGAAATAGGCATTTGCCCAAGAATAATCAAAAACAAATTCTCCTTGGCTGTTATGTTTTTCATAGAATGGTATTACTGAATCATTTTGATGAACAAAATACTTGGGATCCCATCCGGTATCTTTGCCAACACAACCTGATTTCTGTAAATTAGATAAAAATTGATAGTTAAAAAAGGTATCACTTGAAGAATGATTAGCAATTTTTCCTTTGCAGGAAGACAATGTTTTTTTAACTGAATAATTCATTTTGATTTTCTATGAAAAATATCATGGCAATCACCAATCCAACATGACTATTTGATTTAAAAGCTTCAATATATCTTTCACTTTTAATCATCTGAAATTGTAAATACATTTGGTAGATCAGAAATAACAAACCAATTGCTAATAATTCAAGGCTATGGGTGAACGCGTAGATGGCAATCATTATCATAAATATGAAATAAAATATAAGAACGACTGCTGCTGTATTTTCCTTAAAAATCACTGGCAGTGAGTTTAGTTTGATTCGTAGATCATCTTCATAGTCACTTAAAGCATAAATTCCATCGTAAGCAATTATCCAAAAGATGCATGCTACGTAGAGAAAGATTGCATCTTGATGAATCGTTCCATGCACAATTGAATAACTAATTGGCAGAGATAGACCAAATGTTATGCCGAGAATAATTTGTGGTATAGATATTAATCTTTTTGCTAGAGGATAGATAATGATTAGGGGAACTGCTGCAAATAATACAAGTTTAATTGTAAATTCATTCGTCATAGACAGAAGAAACAAGCAAATAAGAGAAAGCAAAATAATGAAGATCTTTGCTTCAAATTTTGTAATTAGTCCAGCTGCTATTGGCCTATCCTTTGTTCTTAAAACTTTTCCGTCAATGTCTTTATCTAAGAAATCATTGATAGCACAACCCAAAGACCTAGTTAAAAAAGAACCTAAGAGGACAATAACAAAATGCGAAATCTCAAAACCTGGATGAATAAAAAGGCCCCAAAATCCCGGCCAAAGAAGCAACCAAAATCCGATTGGGTTATAGAATCGTATTAATTGAAGGTATGAATTGAGTTTATTCATTGAATAAAAAAACTTCGATTACAGAGAATTTCTCGTTCGAAAGCGAGTATATACACTTTCGACCAGTATAGATTAAATTATCAAAAACATACTCAGCAGTGTATGTTTCAAGCTTATCTATTTCTTCCAATGAAAATAAATAATTTCCTAAAGCTTCATCTCCAAGAGCGCTGAATTTGTTAAATTTTTTGATGACACTGTTGCTAAAGAAAGACTCTGCATAAACAACTTCCCTTGTAGATGATAGAAATATTTTTCTTAGGTTTCCTTCTAATTCGATATCTGAAATTTGTTCATCATAATGATTGCAAATTTTTTCCGATATTAATTTAAGAGATATTTCCCCATACTTTTTTGATAGCCTTTTAATTAATGATTGATCTTCATTGATCCAAGATATAAGTCGAGGGTTGACCAAATTATTATCTTTTAAGAAAAGCTGCCAGTTTGTTTGTCTAATTGGTGTCATAATATAGTGATGAATGATTATAATACTTCCCTCTTAAAAGAGTTGATTTTATGAATTATAAAAAATGGGAATGCATCGTTTGTGGATGGATCTATGATGAAGAAAAAGGGAATCCTGACGAAGGCATTGAGCCAGGTACCCGATGGGAAGATGTTCCTGAAGACTGGGTTTGTCCTGAATGTGGTGTTGGAAAAGAAGATTTTGATATGATTGAAATATGAGTATCCTTTCGGCACCAAAAAATTTAACAAGAAACGTACTTATCGGAATGGCACTTGGCGTATTAATTGCCGCACTTTTTCATTACCACTTAAGCTCATCAGCCCTATTTATCTATGTTGAGAAATATCTTTTTAATTTAGGTGGGCAAGTGTTCAAGAATTTATTAATGTTAGTAGTTGTACCATTAGTTTTCTTTTCTTTGGTGTCGGGGATTTCATCTCTTTCCAACATGGTAAAGTTAGGATCAATTGCAACTAAAACAATCGGTCTTTATCTCTTCACAACTGGACTTGCTGTTACGACGGCATTAATTTTTGGGTGGGTATTTAATCTTTCAGGATACGAGGGCGAAGTTGCTAGTTTTACCCCAGTAGCTGGAGAAGCCAGCCTTTATGATACTGTGTTGAGAATTTTCCCAAACAATATTTTTGGTGCTTTTGTTGAAAACAACATGCTTGGAATCGTATTCGTAAGTATTTTATTTGGAATAGCGTTGAATTTAACAGATGAATTAACTGGAGGCTTGTCGAAGTCATTTGAACGTCTCAATACGGTTTTTTTAAAAATAGTCTTACTCATAATGAGCTTTGCTCCTGTGGGAGTTTTTTGCTTGATGGGAAGTTATGTAATGGCAAAGGGTTTAAATATCTTTGGTGACCTGGCACAGTATGTTGTTTTATTAATTTTTGTACTGCTATTTCATTTGACAGTAACTTATTCTTTGATGCTGAAGTTTTTTGCAAATTTGAATCCATTTATTTTCTTCCGAAAAATGAGGAATGTCGCTTTATTTGCGTTTTCAACATCCTCTTCTGCAGCAACAATTCCCGTAACTCTGAAAACGGTTACTGATGATTTAGGAGTTAAAAAAGATGTTTCATCTTTTGTTATTCCGGTTGGGGCTACTATTAACATGGATGGAACAGCAATTATGCAGGGCCTTGCTACTATGTTTATTGCCTCTACAGTGGGAGTAGATTTAACTCTTACACAGTATGCTCAGATTGTTCTATTAGCAATTATTACTTCAATTGGAACTGCAGCAGTACCCTCTGCAGGTACAGTTACACTGGCTTTGATATTAGGATCTGTTGGCCTTCCTCTAGATGCAATTGGATTAATCCTTGCAGTTGATAGGATTTTGGACATGATTAGGACATCGGTAAATGTTTGCGGTGATGCGACTGTTTCTTGTATAGTAGCTAAATCTGAAAATGAATTAGAAGAGAAGATATTTAATAAGTTGGGATAATTATTATGGAGAACTTTATTATTGGTCCAATGACCCCGTGGGGTCCATTTGCAACAGGTTTTATAGGCCTGTTTTTTGCTTTTATTCTGTATGGTTTGATCATGAAATACCCTGCAGGAAAAGATTCTGTTGTTAAAATTGGTGATCAAATTCACCTTGGCGCAAAGGTATTTATGCTTACGGAGTACAAAATTTTGGCTCCAGTAGTGCTAGCGCTTGTTTTGGCATGTGGGTTTTCACCTTTAGGCTGGTATACAGCTGTAGCCATTTTGGTTGGAGCACTATCATCAGCAATAGCGGGATTCATCGGCATGTATTCAGCAACAAAAGCAAATGTAAGAACGGCATCAGCAGCTGAAAGTCATGGCCAACAAGAAGCTTTATCTATATCTTTTTTTGGTGGCTCAATCATGGGGCTATGCGTGGCCTCAATGGGCTTAGTCGGTTTAGGAGGATTATACCTATTTTTCACTGGAGCCATGGATGATCCAGATAAAATAGCTAAATCGCTTGAAGGATTTGGGGTAGGTGCTTCTGCAGTTGCATTATTCTCAAGAGTCGGTGGAGGCATTTATACAAAAAGTGCTGATGTGGGAGCAGATTTAGTTGGAAAAATTGAAGCAGGAATCCCTGAAGATGATCCAAGAAACCCTGGCGTAATTGCAGACAACGTTGGAGATAATGTTGGCGACATTGCGGGTATGGGTTCAGATATATTCGAATCATATTGTGGAGCAATGATTGCATCAATGGCTATTGCTGCAACCTTTGGAAATACTGATCTTATGTTCCTGCCTCTTTGGTTGGCAGCGGCAGGTTTGTTTTGTTCTCTTCTAGGAATATTTATTGTTAGAACGCAAGTTTCACAATCACCTGCAGTGGCTTTGAGGTTTGGTACATTTTTTGCACCTATAATCTTCTTAATTGTTGCTGGGTTGAGTATTTATTATTCTCCAAATATAGAGCTATCAGTTTTTTATTCAGTTCTCACTGGAGCAGTAGGTGGAATTTTAATTGGACTCATAACTGAATACTATACTGGAGGCTCTACTGAGGATTCGCCTGTTGGAAAGATTGCAAAATCAGGTGAGACTGGTCCAGCTACAGTTATGATTACAGGTTTAAGTGTGGGTATGCAATCTGTGGTATTGCCTTTATTTGTAATTGCAGCAATCATTGGTATTTCAACACATTTTTCAGGCTTATATGGAGTTGGCATCGCAGCGGTAGGCATGCTGGCTACTGTTGGAATTACAATGGCCATTGACGCTTACGGCCCCGTTGCAGATAATGCAGGAGGAATAGCTGAAATGAGCGGTATGAAGCCTGAGGTTAGAGAGATCACTGATTCTCTTGATGAATTAGGAAATACTACAGCAGCTATAGGAAAAGGTTTTGCAATTGGAGCAGCAGCATTAGCAGCTCTTGCAATTATTGCAGCTTATATGCTTGCTACTGGGCTAGAAACACTTTCATTAAACGATCCAAGAGTTCTCATGGGTATTTTCATAGGTGGCACAATCCCATTCCTCGTTTCGTCCATAACAATGACTGCCGTTGGAGATGCTGCTTTTGAAATGATTGAAGAAATTAGAAGGCAATTCAGAGAGATACCAGGATTGCTCGAAGGTAAAGCTGAACCTGATAATGCTAAATGTGTGGATATTGCTACTAAAGCTGCCTTAAATAAAATGTTATTGCCGGGAGCAATTGCAATTCTTTCACCAGTAGCTGTAGGTTTTATACTTGGACCTATTCATCTCGGAGGCATGCTTGCAGGCGCACTTCTTGGATGTGTATTAATGGCTTTAATGATGGCTAATGCTGGTGGCGCATGGGATAACGCAAAAAAATTTGTAGAGAAAGGTAACTTTGGAGGGAAGGGAACAGAGACTCACTCAGCAACTGTTGTTGGTGATACTGTTGGAGATCCATTTAAAGATACTTCAGGACCATCGATGAATATTTTAATTAACGTGATGGCAATCGTAAGTTTAGTTATTGCTCCGCTTCTTTAAAAATATTTTCTGGACCTTTTGGGACAATTCTACAAGGATTAAGCTGTTCATGGCTAAAATAGTAATGTTGCTTGATATGACCTAGATCCAATGTGTCTTTAACTGCAGGAATTAGCAACATGTCTTGCACGTATCTGCTTAAGTTTTTGTAGTCAATTATTCTTCTTAGATTGCATTTAAAATGTGTTACATAAACCGCATCAAATCTCAAAAGTGTAGGAATTAACCTAAAATCAGTCTCAGTAACATTCTCACCTATTAAATATTTTGATGAGCTCAATCGATCTTCTAGTTTATTTAGTGTTTCAAATAGTTTTGTCACAGCCTCCTCATATGCCTCTTGTGTTTTTGCAAAGCCACTCTTATAGACACCATTATTTACCGTCTCATAAATAAGATCATTTAAAGAATCAATTTCTGATCTATGTTGCTCCGGATAATAGTCATCGTAATTATTTGTTAGCTCATTAAATTCACTATTAAACATCCGAATAATTTGTGATGATTCATTATTTACTATTGTTTCAGTTTCTTTATCCCAAAGTATTGGCACAGTAACACTTGTTGTTATATTTTGATCCGCCCTTTGGTAAAGCTCTCTTAGATATTGTGATCCATATAAATGATCCTTTGTTGCCCCAGAAAAAGATTCATCAAATATCCAGCCTTCATCTAGCATATTTGGATGAACTACGCTGACGCTAATATGTTCTTCCAGTTTCTTTAATTTTCTGTAAATAAGAGTACGAGTTGCCCAAGGGCAGGCATAGCTTACGTAAAGATGGTATCTTCCTGACACGGGTTTAAAAATCTTATTATCTTTTGATATGTATTCTAAGAAAGTTCTGGGTAAACGATCATATGCACCCGAACTATCTGAAGTGATGATAGACCTAACTACCCAACTTCCATCAATTAATTTACCCATTTCGGTAGATGTATGTCATACATCTGAAAGTTCAAGATGTGCTGGAAACCATCTTTCGACAATTTTCTGTTGTGTTTCAATTGGCATTTTTACAATTTCTAAAGCCAGCTTATTGGCTTCACTCTGTAATTTCTCATCTGCTAGAAGATCATAAAAATTAAAGCTTGGCTGTCCTGTCTGAGATAAGCCTAGTATGTCACCAGGACCCCTAAGCGTTAAATCTTCTTCAGCAATTACAAAACCGTCAGTAGTGCTAGAAATTATATTTAACCTTTGTTCAGCTAATTCAGTAAGAGCATTACTATGCATTAAGATGCAAAAACTATCCCTTTCGCCTCTTCCTACTCTCCCTCTTAACTGGTGTAGTTGAGAAAGTCCAAATCTTTCCGAATTTTCAATCACCATAATATTTGCATTTGGAACATCAATACCAACCTCAATAACTGTTGTTGCTAGAAGAATTTTTGTCTTTTTATCTTTGAATGCTCTAAGAATTCTTTCTTTATCTGCATCCTTCATTTTCCCATGTATGATTTGATAGTCATCGGGCTTAAACTCTTTTGAAAGAATTTTCTCTAAATCCTCTATTCCAATAAGTTCTGTCTCGCTTTCGTCTATTAATGGGCAAACCCAATAAACCTGAGCGCCTTCAGAAATCGCGCTTTTTATTCTACTTATGAGGGCACCCCTTCTTTTATTGGGAAGTGTTGAAGTAACTATAGGTTTCCTATTTGGAGGAAGTGACTTAATTGTTGAAACATCTAATCCAGATAATACCCCCATAGCCATTGTTCTAGGAATTGGAGTTGCCGATAAAAGAAGTTGATGTGGAAAATTTTCAGACTTTTCCTTGAGTTTTAGTCTTTGGCTTACACCAAATCGGTGTTGTTCGTCGTAAATCACAAGACTTAAGTTCTTATAAACTACATCTTTTTGAAAAACAGCATGTGTACCAATTATAATTTTTGTTTTTCCTGATTGAATCTTCTGATAAATTTGTCTCTTTTCTTTTACTGCAATTTTTGATGTAAGAAGTTCAATTTCATCGTCACAACCAAACCACTGTACAAAATTTTGATAATGCTGATTTGCAAGAATTGTTGTGGGAGCAAGAATTGCGACTTGTTTATTATCCGCAACAATAGATGATGCAATTAAAGCAGCAACAATTGTTTTTCCAGAACCAACATCACCCTGCAACAACCTTAGCATTGGTGTTTCACATGAAATATCATTAAATATTTCCTTATATGCATTTTCCTGATCTTGGGTAAGATTAAAAGAAAGTTCCCTTAAAATTTGATCAGCAAGTTTTTTGTCAGAAAAACAATGTGTCTTTTTAATTTTGTTTTGCTCTCGTACTGATAGGTAGCTAATTTTATTTGCAATTATCTCCTCAAGGGCTACTCTTCTTCGAAACTCCGAGGCACCCCCAATTAAATACTCATTTATATTTGAATGAGGATTTGGTTGATGAAGGTTTATAATTGCTTCATTTAATGGCTTTAATGAATTCTTAGGTAAATAATCTTGAATTTCAATCCCTTTATTTTTTACTAGTTCAATTGCAGCTTGGATTAAATTACGCATTTTTTGTTGACTTATGCCTTTCGTAAGACGGTACTTGGGCAAGATTTGTGGTTTGAACTCATCATTTAAGATAAGCTCATAATCAGGATGAATTGTTTCAAGGCCGTACCTTCCCAAGCGGGAGGTTCCAGCCACCTGTATTTTTGAACCCTCTTTAAAAACATTCCTTAAACCTGGAAAATAGTAAAAAAACCTTAAGTAGATATGACCAGTATTGTCTTTAATTTTAACAAGGAGCATTTTTCTAGGAACAAATGTCTGTGAAACCTTTTCAATTACTCCTTGGACAACAAACTCTTGATCAGGCTCTAGAGCAGCAATTTTGTTAAGTTTAGTTCTATCTTGATAGTTAATTGGAAAATGAAATAAAAGGTCCTCAATAGTCTGGATCCCTAGCTTACTAAGGTTAAGTGATACTTTTTCGCCTACACCCTTAACAGTTGTAACAAGCAAAGATGATGCTTCAATTTTTTGATTCGATGACATATATATTTATTATTATTGTTAAAAGAAGAAAATGAAAATATTAGTTATTGGATATGGTGAAATTGCAGAGGAATTTGCAAAAGTAAATAGAGGCGTAGAGATTCTTGGTATAAGAAGGAACAAGGGTACAAAATTATCGAATGTAAAAATAATTCATCAAGACTATTCTGTGAAAATACCGGAAGTTGCTAAAAATTTAAGCCCTGATTGGGTCTTATTTTTCCCAAAAACCAGAGATAACGATATTGAAAGCTACAAGGAGGGGTTTTTAAGTCAGCTAGATAGAATATTCAATATGTTTCAGACATCAAAAAAAATATTTTTTTCATCAACGAGAGTATTATCTGGGTATATTAATGTCGAGATTGATGAAACATTTAATACAAAACCAACAGATCCTCAGGGCAAGGTTATTGCAGAATATGAAAGAATCATTCAACAACAACAATCTGCTTATATTCTAAGACTTTCAGGGCTTATAACATCAACATCAAATTTTGTTGAATTAGTAGTTAAAAAAAATTTATTTAGTGAAAATAAGCATATTAATGCAATTCATATTTCCGATGTCGTGAAAATAATCACTTCTATGATTGAGGGTAATAAGAAAGAAAAGCTCATTAACTGTGTAATGCCAGTTTCAGCAAAATACTCTGAACTTTTCCCCAAGTTCAAAGGAGAAACTGTAAACGCAAAGATAAAATCTATACACTACAATAACCCAGAAAATTTTAATTTTAACAGTATTAAGGAAATCATATGAACAGCATGACTGGCTTTAGTGAAAATAGTCTGCAAGAAAACGGAATAGAATTTAAATGCATTGCTAAGTCATTAAACAGCAGGTTTTTAGAAATCCTAATTAAACTTCCAAATAACCTCAAGTCAAACGAAGGATGGATTAGAGAGTTGTTACAAAAAAAACTCTCAAGAGGAAAAGTGGAACTTGAAATTTTTTACTCTCGTGCAATCGATCATCATCTCTCAGTCTCACCAAAACTAATTAAAGAAATCAAGAATAATGAAAAAAAGATTAGATCTAAGGGCCTTGACCTTCAAAAAATTTCTTATTCTGAAATCTTAAAAATAAGTGAAATCTCACAAAAACAATTGAATATTAAAAGCTCCAGCTTAAAAAGTCTCGTTAGGAAAAGTATAGATAAACTTATAGATACGCGATCAGCAGAGGGAGATTCAATCAGGAAAGATTTAATTCGCCTGACAAAATTAATGAAAAAAAATATATCACAAGTAAAAAAACTTGAAAAAAAGAATATTCAAAAAGCATATGAAAGAATAAATAAATACCAAAAAGATCTTGAGGTAAGCAGCAGTGAAATAAATTTGTCTGAAGTAATTTCTTCCCTTGGCAAAGCAGATATAAATGAGGAAATAGTTAGGTTTAACTCTCACCTTGCCCTAGTTACTAAACTTTTATCAAGCAAAAAAATAATTGGAAAAAAAATAGATTTTTATTCTCAAGAAATGGTAAGAGAGGCAAATACAATGAGCTCAAAAGCTGGAATAATTGAAATCAAAAATCGAGTGGTTGACTTAAAGAGCTGCATTGAAAAGGTAAAGGAGCATGCCCAGAACATTGAATAATTGCTCAGAAAACTTAATTATTATTACTGCTCCATCAGGAGCAGGAAAGACAACTCTCATAAAAAATATTCTTAAGTATGCTCAAGAAAATGAAGAAAAAATATTTCTATCAATCTCGCACACCACACGTAAGCCACGAAAAGGTGAGATAAACGGAAAAGATTATCTTTTCGTTGATGAAGAAACATTTAATAAAAATATTCAGGGCAATAAATATATTGAATATGCTATTGTCCACGAAAATTTATATGGAACTCCACAGGAATTTATTGATAGCAAAATACAAAGTGGTTATAAAGTTCTTTTGGAGATAGATTGGCAAGGAGCTCTAAACGTGATGCAAAAATATCCATTGGCAAAAAGCATATTCATTTCTCCTCCTTCAATTGAAGAATTAAAAGATAGATTGGTAAAAAGAGGCTTAGATTCCGAGGAAGTTATAAACAAAAGGGTTGCTGGGGCAGCTCTTGAGATGGAAAAGTCTTCAAAATTTCAGTATGAAATAACCAATATTTCACTAGACATAGCAACTAAAAACCTTTTAAATATCATCTTCAGAGAAAACAATGGCTAGAATTACCGTAGAAGGATGCTTAAAGCAAGTTGAAAGTAGATTCGACTTAGTGCTTAAGGCAGCCGATAGAGCAAGGGACTTAATATCTACAAGTGCCGAGCCTTTAGTGGAACCTGAAAATGATAAACCTACAATCATCGCTTTGCGAGAAATTGAAGAAGGTGTTCTCACAGAAGAAAATTTAGCTTCTAGTGACACTGAAGAAGTTTTTCTCGATAATGAAGATGAGGAGTAGTTTTATTTTTGTTTGACACATTAAACTTTTTCAAAAAACCACAAACTTCGAAACTGGGAGATAAGCTCGACCAGTTATCTAAACTTTATCTAAATTCACCTTCTAGTGAAAAAATAAAAAAGGCAATCGAATTTGCTGATTCAGCACATCAAGGCCAGTATAGAAAAAGTGGGGAGCCTTTTTTAATGCATCCTATAAATGTTGGCCTTATTCTTGCATCCTTGAAAATGGATGCTGATACGATTATTGCTGGTTTGTTGCATGATGTCGTCGAAGATTGTGAAATTCCTATTTCAAAAGTAAAAAAGGAATTTGGAAAAAATGTAAGCGTGCTAGTAAATGGTGTTACTAAACTGCTTCAACTAGATGAAAAAATTAAAGGTGACAGTCAAGCTGAAAATTTTCAAAAGATGGCCCTGGCCACCGCTGAAGATGTCCGAGTTGTCATCATAAAGCTAGCAGATAGGCTTCACAATTTAAAAACAATTGAACATTTGCCAAGAGAGAAACAAATAAAAAAAAGTAGAGAGACACTGGATCTTTATGCTCCTTTGGCACATCAAATAGGAATGCACAAAATGGCAGTGGAGCTTGAGGATATATCATTCAAAACAATTCACCCAATTAGGCATCAAATGATAGAGGACGCGCTAAAGAAAAACGATTTAAGCCGTGATCATCTTATTTCAAGAGTAAAAAAAGCAGTAAGAAAGAAATTTAGTGATGCAAGAATAGAAGTAAAGATTACTGGTCGCGAAAAAAGAATCTTTAGTATTTACCAAAAGATGAAAAAGAAAAAATCTTTTTCAGACATATATGACGTTTTTGCGTTTAGGATAATCGTCGAAAATGCTGAAAATTGTTATAAGTCCTTAGGTATAATTCATAATCTATTTACACCAATTACTGGCAGGTTTAAGGACTATATAGCCGTTCCAAAAAACAATGGATATCAAGCCATCCATACAAGCGTTATGACATTTGATGGAGTGCCGATGGAAGTTCAGATTCAGACTGATGCCATGGAAACTTTTGCTAGTTATGGTATTGCATCACATGGACTTTATAAAACAAACGTAAGTGATGATTTGATTCAGGCAAAATCAAGGCAGCTAGTTCAGAGGCTAATTGAAACAAAGGATAGAAGTTCATCGTCTCTGGAGTTTCTAGAAAATATTAAGTCAGATTTAAGCGGAAAGGATGTATATGTATTCTCACCTAATGGAAAAATATTTACTTTAAAAAGCGGATCAACACCTATAGATTATGCTTATACCGTGCACTCTTCCTTGGGTAATTACTGCTTGGCATGTGAAATAGATAAGAAGTTAGCACCTCTATCAACAATCTTAAAAAGTGGCCAAACCATAGAAATCATAAAGAGCAAAAAGAAAAATGTTAATCCTGACTGGCTAAATTTTGTCGTTTCGTCAAAAGCAATTTCCGAAATTAAAAAACAATTAAAGCAGATAAAAATAAGTGATGCTCGAGCACTTGGTAAAGATCTTCTCGAGGAATCATTACAAGATTCAGGCATTGAATTAAAGGAATATCCCAATGAGCAATTAAAAGAAATATTTCAAATACTTGGAGCAAGGTCCTTGAACCAGCTCCTTGTAGACATAGGATCGGGAAAACGAACAAGTAATTTTGTTTCACAAAGCTTCTCAGAGGCATTAAGAGGTAAAAAGAAAAAAATGACGCAACTAGCACCAGAAATTAAAATTGGGTCTCCAAAAAAATATGGAGCTTTAAAGTTCCCAGAATGCTGCTATCCTGTTTCAGGAGATCCTTCTCTTGCAATTCATACTGAAACTGGAATTACAATTCACAGGAATGAATGCAATAACCTGCATGGGCTATTAAACAAATCTGGAAGATACTCAAATGTGGTCTGGGAAAAATCAAAGTCATCTGAGTTTTTATCAGCATTGAATATCACAATGAAAAATGAACCAGGCGTTTTAGCGGATATTACAAAACTAATCTCTGAAAATAATACAAATATAGAATCTGTATCATCAAGGCATTTAGACGAAAACTTTGTGGAGATCAATTTAAGAGCATTAGTATATGATCTTAATCACCTAAGTTTGATAATTGAAAGCTTAGATAATCATAAGATGGTAACTTCAGTAAGTAGGCATGGACAATGAATAAAATAACAAGCGTAGCGAAGCTATCAAAAGAATTTATTTTAGAACTATTCAATCTTACGAAAATTGTAAAGAAAGACTGGCCTGAATTAGGGGGCTCAAGAAAAACAGTTTGCCTTATTTTTTGGGAGCCAAGCACTAGAACAAAGCTTTCTTTTGAACATGCTGCAAAAAAGCTTGGCTTTGATGTTATTGATTTCTCTCCCTCACACTCCTCAATAGAAAAGGGCGAATCACTTGAAGATACAATTAAAACAATACTTTCACTAAAAGTTGACGGATTAATAATAAGACATCCTGAAACAGGAATATCTGAAAAAATAATAAATATGCTTCCAGAAAGTGTTTTCTTCATTAATGCTGGAGATGGAAACTATGCACATCCCACACAGGGTTTATTAGATGCATTTACAATGCATGAGTTAGTGGATTTATCGAAACTAAATATAACAATTCACGGAGATGCAAAGCATTCAAGAGTTATTCCATCGCTTATAGAGGCACTTAAGAAATTTGAATGTAAAAATATTCGTTTTTTAGCACCTAAAAACCTATGCCTACCAAATGAGAATTGCATAACCGAAATTGTTGATGGCATGCTATCAGATTGTGATATTTTGTATGTCTTGCGAATTCAAAAAGAAAGATTCAGCAAAGACGAAGATATAGAAAATGATTTTTTTGCAGAGAACTATCAGGTAAATAAAAAATTTATAGAACTAACAAAATTTCAGGGTAACGTTATGCATCCTGGTCCAGTGAACATAGGTATTGAAGTTACTAGAGAAATTGTGGAAGGAAGAAATTCCCTTATTTTGAAACAAGTTGAGAATGGCCTTTATCTTAGGGTGGCCTTGTTAAAATTAATTTCTATGAGCTAATCTTTCGGTGGTATCTACGATTGCGATTGTGCTTTGATCTAATTCAGTATTTACAAATTGTCCGAAGACAAGGTTGTCTAAATTAGTGGCTCTTAATGTTTCGGGAATTAAATGAAGGTTAAAACTATTTCTCGAAACTTTTCCAACAGTTAGGCTGCATCCATTTATTGAAATATATCCTTTTTCGAGCACATATTTTGACCATTTTTGATCCACTTCAATAAGTACATTTTTTGAATCACCATTCAATTCAACCTCTTTTACTAATCCTTTTGTATGAACATGTCCTGAACAAAGGTGACCCCCAACACTTTCACCATACTTCAGAGAGTTTTCAAGATTAACTTTTGCCCCAATCTTATACTCTTTAATTATTGATCTTGAAATAGTCTCTTCAATAACATCAAAAAATAGCATCTCTTTTTCAAACTTTACGACGGTGAGGCAGACCCCGTCTACAGAGACGCTATCACCAACTTTGAGATTTTTTAAAAACCCCTTTGTACATTTAATTTGTATCTTTTGAATATTATTTGCCGCAGATATTTTTTCTACTATTCCTATTTCTTGAATAATTCCACTAAACATCAGCACCTCTGTAATTTTTTCGATATTCATTCATGAGCTCTAAATCTTTGTTAGAAATAACATTTTTTGAACCTATCATGTCATCTAAGGACACAATTTCAAAAATAGGTATTCCGCTCTCTCGCAATTCTTCAGCTGCCATCTGGTCTGACTCTTGACCTCTTTCTTGTCGATTTAGAGCTACAAGAACTCCGACAATCTCTGTATCAAAAGGCTTTAATATTTCAATGCTTTCCCTTATCGCCAGACCAGAGGATAAGACGTCATCAACAATTAAAATTTTTCCTTTGGGACTTGCTCCGATCAAGGACCCACCTTCACCGTGATCTTTTATTTCCTTCCTATTGAAACATACTGGAATCTTTCTTTTGCTACTCATTTCATTTGCAAGCAAGGTGCCAAGAAATATACCCTTATAGGCAGGCCCAAAAATCATATCAAATTTAAGGTTTGCATCATTGACTTTTTCCACCATGATTTGTGAGAGAGATTTTAATGAACCGTGTTCTAAAAATGCCGATGCATTAAAAAAATATGGACTATTCCTACCAGATTTAAGTACATATTTACCAAATTTTAGCGCTTTGGCTTCAATGGCTAACTTTAAAAATTTTTCCTGGAACCCTTTCACGCTTCTTTCAATATCTTCTTTTGCAATTTTATAATCTCGCCTATCCCAATTTCAGCCATTTTAATTAGCTCATTAAAATCACTTTTAGAAATAGGTTTGTCCTCAGCAGTTCCCTGAACTTCAATTAAATCGAAATTTTCATTCATTACAATATTTACATCTGCTTGAGCATTGCTATCTTCATGATAATTTAAATCCATTAATAACATATCCTTAAAAGTGCCAACACTTATTGCACCAACCAGACTTTTTATAGCGTGTTCTTTACCAATTTTTTTAAGTGCCAAACACAATGCAATGGTTCCACCAGTAATTGAAGCAGTTCTCGTTCCGCCATCAGCTTGAATCACATCACAATCAATAGTAATTGTGTATCCAGTGAGCTCGTCTAAGTCTACAACCTGTCTAAGAGATCTCCCAATTAGTCTTTGTATTTCTTGTGTTCTTCCAGACTGCTTTCCTCGTTGAGCCTCTCTTGGCATTCTTTCATTTGTTGATCTAGGAAGCATCCCATACTCCGCAGTTATCCATCCAGTCTTATTTGTTTGCATCCATCTTGGGGTAGCATTTTCAACAGAGGCATTACAAAGGACATGTGTATTACCAAATTTAATTAAAACTGAGCCTTCTGCGTGAGCACTATAGTTGGGAGTTATATTAATCTCTCGTAACTGGTTATTTTTTCTTTTATCTATTCTTTGCAAACTCATATTTGTTAGTATTATACATTCAAAGGGAGTTATAAATGTTAGGAAGATTTTTTTCAGTTTTAACAATTTTTTTGCTAATTAGCTGCTCTGAAATTTCAATGGGTAGCGGTAACAATGGCAGCAATAGTTCTGCATCGAAGTTTGAAGACAGTATTCATGGTACATATGCCTCTACATATGTTCCTTTGCAGTCAGAAAATATTATCATTAAAAATTCCACTTTATTTGATGGTAATGGTAATAAATTTGAAAATTATGATATTCATTTCTCAGATGGTGACATTAAAGCAATAGGCTCAGATCTTAAGGATGAAAACGCAATAGTAATTGATGGGACGGGTAAATTTGTTACTCCTGGAATCATCGATAACCATTCACACATGGGCGTATATCCTGCTCCAGGTGTAAGCACAAGTAGCGATGGGAATGAGGCTACGAATCCTGTAACAGCTGAAGTTTGGGCTGAGCACAGTGTTTGGACACAAGATCCGCAATATAAGCTTGCTCTAGCAGGAGGCATTACAACATTTCATGTTCTCCCAGGTTCAGCAAACTTATTCGGAGGAAGAGGTGTTACCTTGAAAAATGTATCAGCAAACACTGTTCCAGATATGAAATTTCCAGGAGCTCCACACTCGTTGAAAATGGCTTGTGGAGAAAATCCCAAGAGAGTCTATAGGTCAAGAGGCCCTTCTACAAGAATGGGAAATGTGGCTGGATATAGGACAGCTTGGATTGGTGCTGAAAAGTTTAGAAATAGTCTTGAAAAAAATCCTGATCTCAGAGATTTAAGAAATGAAACACTTGTTGGAGTTTTAGACGGAAAAATTCTAGTTCACAACCATTGTTATCGGGCTGATGAAATGGCAACAATGATCAATATTTCCGATGAATTTGGTTATAAAGTTTCGACTTTTCATCATGGAGTTGAGGCTTATAAAATTGCTGATCTTTTAGCTGATGAGGGTATTTGTGCTGCTCTTTGGGCTGACTGGTGGGGTTTTAAGCATGAAGCATATGACATGTCTATAGCTAACATCGCCATAGTAGATCAAGCAAGAGGCGGGAAAGGGTGCGCTATTGTACATTCTGACGACGCTAGTGGAATACAAAGACTCAATCAAGAGGCTGCTAAGGCACTTGCAGCAGGGAGAAAAGCGGGTTTTGACATTTCTGAGGGACGCGCGATGACATGGATCACAAAAAATCCTGCAAAATCACTTGGAATCCTTGAACAAACTGGGACACTTGAAGAAGGCAAAGATGCTGATATTGTTATTTGGAGTGGTAATCCGTTTAGCATCTATTCAAAAGCAGAACAAGTATATATAGATGGAGCTTTGGCATTTGATAAAGCTAGTAACTTTATGCCCCATACTGATTTTGATTTGGGTGTTAAAGAATGGGAGGATAAATAATGAAGATTGTTAATATATTCCTTCTCATCCCTTTCATAATTTTCTCCCATGCGGACGACATGTATTTAATAAAAGGAGGTATGACATTTCTTCCAAATGGTGAGTTTGTAAAGAAAGATTTATTAATCGATGAAGGTCAAATAGTTTTGGTTGAAGATGAAATTGGTGATGTTGGTGCGGAAAACATTATCAATGCAGAGGGTAAATATGTAACCCCTGGGCTAGTTGTATTCTCAACACTTGGTTTGCTTGAGATTGGTTCTCTTCCGCAAACTAACGATGCATCCTCCAATATTTATAATGCTGGTTTCGATCCAAGTAAGAGCTTTAATCCGTTCTCACAGGCTATAAGGTTAAACCGATCAAAAGGAGTTTCATCAACAATTTTAGTACCTCAAGCCTCAGGCTATTTTTCAGGACTTTTTTCTTACACAAAAATTAATTCAGGATTAAAACAAGAAAAAAAGGGACCACTTGCATTATTAACAAGCTTTGGAGAATCCTATAGTGACTCTAGATCTGCTGAACTAAATTTTGTGCTAGATCTTTTTAATTTAATTAGAAATAGGCCTTCAGAAAAGTGGCTATACGAAACTGATAATATTCAGTTTTTCTTTGGTTCTCAAAATGATTATAAATTCACATCTCGTGACTTGCAGGCCATTGAATTAGTTTTAAATAAAAGTATCCCTTTAGTGGTGAGAGTAAAAAAAGCAACAGATATTATAACTATTCTTGAAATGGCAGATACAGAAAAGATTGACCTAGTGTTATGGGGAGCAAATGAAGCTCACATGGTAGCAGATAGAATTGCTGAATCTGGTGTAAGGGTGGTACTTGATCCGCTTGATAATATTCCTGACTCTTTTGACTCATTAAATTCAACTTACGAAAATGCAATAAGATTAGATGCAGCAGGTGTGGAAATGGCATTTTACTATGCTCAAGGTGCTGGGTCACATAACGCATACTTAGCTACACAATCAGCAGGGAATGCAGTTGCTATGGGTCTTGATTACAGAAAAGCATTAAAAGCAATTACATTAAATCCAGCTAAATTTTTTGGATTAGAAAATATAGGATTGATTGCTCCAGGATTTGATGCTGACATCGTGGTTTGGGATAACGATCCACTTGAACTCATGTCTAATGTTGAAGCAGTCCTTATAGGTGGAGAAATGCAGGATTTATCAAATAGGCAAGATGAACTTACAGATAGATATATAAAGGAAAAAGATAAGCCTAATTCCTATAGATCAAGAGAGTAAACTTTTTACTAAAGAGCTTGCTTCAGACATTTCTGCGTTTGGGTGCTTTGATTTGAGCTCTTTCATAATGTTACCCATGTCTCTCATATCAGTGAAACTATTTTTGGAAATTATCTCCTTCAAAATCTCTTGAAGTGCGTCACCAGATAATGATTCTGGTAAAAACTTTTGGATCAACTCAAGTTCATCGGATTCTATTTTCTCTAGGTCTGGCCTACCACCATCTCGATATTGTTGTATAGAATCCTTCCTCTGTTTTGCCATTTTTTTAATAATATTTATGACATCTTCATCACTAGGATCCTTTCGGTTATCAACCTCGAACCTTTTAACTTCTGAAGTTACTAGACGGAGAGTGTCTCTTGTGAACACGTCTTTATCAAGCATTGCCTTTTTAAGTTGTTCTTTGATTTGGTCTAGAAGGGACTGCAAAGTTATTTTATTTTTGCAAAAGAGTCTTTCATAACTCTTTTGTAGTTTCTTTTCACTGCAGCAGCAGCTTTTCTTTTTCTTTCCTCTGTTGGCTTTTCATAGAACTCTCTTTTACGAATTTCCGTAATAATGCCAGCCCTTTCACAGGCTCTTCTGAATTTTCTAAGACCAACGTCAAAAGATTCGGTTTCTTTAATTTTTATACTTGGCATAATGTAAGGTGTATTTTAAGGATTATTAGAAAAGAATCAACACATGCTAGTTTTAGGTATTGAAAGTTCTTGCGATGAAACAGGAATTGCACTTTTTTCAGATAAGGTAGGACTTATTGATCATAAAGTTAATTCTCAAATTGACTTATTTAAAGAATATGGTGGAGTGATTCCTGAAATTGCTGCTCGTGATCATAGTAATAAAATAGTCAAAATTCTAAATAAAGTTCTAAAAGAAAATGATGTCACAATTGATCAGATAGATTTAATTGCTTACACCGCCGGTCCAGGCTTGATTGGTTCCTTGATGGTGGGTGAAACTGTAGCCAAGACTATATCAAAAGTAAAAAACATTGAAATTATACCGATTCATCATTTAGAGGGGCATATACTGGCACCCGGAATCGAAAATAGATCCTTAAAACCACCATATCTATGTCTCCTGGTATCTGGAGGACATACTCAAATCATTGATTGTGATGATTATGGCCAATATTCTATACTAGGAGAAACCATTGATGATGCATGTGGAGAGGCTTTTGATAAGGTTGGGAAGCTTTTAAATCTCGAATATCCTGGAGGCCCAAAAGTAGCTCAACTTGCAAAAAGTGGGAATAGTGAAAGATTTAATTTCCCACGAGCTCTCACACAAAAAAGAAACCTCGACTTTAGTTTTAGCGGACTAAAAACAGCAGTACTTTATGAATTAGAAAATTTAAATGTAACAGACTACGCAGACGTCGCCGCCTCATTTCAAGCAGCAGTAATAGATGTACTTGTTAAAAAATTATCTTGGGCTTTGGAAACGAAAGATTATACAAAATTGATCTGTTCAGGTGGAGTTGCAGCTAACGAAATGCTGCGAATTAAACTAGACCAACTTGCAAAAAATACAAAAGTTCAAGTTTATTATCCAAGCTTAGAGCTTTGTACTGATAATGCTGCCATGATAGCTTATGCTGGATACATAAGAAAATCTAAAAAATTAAAAAAATATGATGTTGAGTTTTCAAGACCAAGATGGCCACTAGGAGAGCTTTATGCTTAATGGAGATAAAATTTATGTTGAGGATTTAAGAGTCAAAGCAACCATTGGAATTTTTGACTGGGAAAAAAAGATTAAGCAAGATGTAAGTATTTCATACGAAATACCTCATGATAATGTGAAGGCTGCAAAAGCAGATGCCATTGAGGCAACAACAGATTATAAAAGCATAACTAAGGGCATTATTTCCTTTGTAGAGAACAATAAATTTGAACTTGTTGAAACATTTGCTGAAAAAATAGCTGAATTGGTTATTAAAGATTTTAATATAGATGAAATTAGATTGAGGGTATCAAAGCCGGGTGCACTTCGATTCTCAAAAGATGTTGGTGTCATAATTGAAAGAGATAAAAGCTCATATGAATGAGTTTTATGTCTTGGTGGGATCAAACATCAACCCAAGTGTGAATATTGAATTGGGATTAAGCGAAATAAAATCTCATCCTTATCTTAAAATTGTTAAGCAAAGCAGTTTCTATGAATCTGAACCATATGGCATGGAAGGCGATAACTTCATAAATCTAGTATTGCTTTTGGAAAGTGATAAGACTTTTTCAAAGGTACTTAAGATCCTTAAACAAATTGAATCTAACTGTGGGAGGGTAAGAGATCCAGGCAATAAATTTACCCCTAGAACCTTAGACCTTGATATTATAGATTGGAATGGTCTAACTGGTGAGATAGAAGGATATCAATTTCCAGATCCAGAAATTCAAAAAAGAGATTTTATTAAGAAACCCTATAATGAAATTAAAAAATGACTATTTCTGCAAATTAGTGCTTTCAAAAATCTTATCTGCAGATTTAGCAATGAAGCCTTGATACATTTCTCCTTCTGAAATTTCATACCTTTTGGCAAACTCATAATAACAACTTGGCACTTCATGGCTTTCCCCAGAAAAATCCACAGCACAAAGATCAGCAATTATTGATGATTGCTCCAACAAATCTTCGGGAGATCCTTTAATTTCTCCACCAGATTCATTTAACTTAAATCCATTTTTCTTAATTAGGGCATTCACTTCCTCTAGGCTTTTATAGCCCTCTAAATGATTTACAGAAATGGTAAAATGGTTTGGGCAAAAACCCCATACATAAAGCCAGGCTGCATACTCAGATTCCTTTGAAAGCTCAATGTATTTTTCATAGTCTATTTCCCATTTTCTTCCGCCCATCAAGAGACCATCATTTACGAAACTTTTATTATCAAATATTTCATGAAAAGTTTTTTGTAGGTCGTAACTAAATTCCTCCAGCATAAGCTCCGATAAAAAGATTTTTGGTAAATCTACTTTTTCATTCTCTAGGTGTATTGCTTTTAGTTTCTTAACTTTAAACTCATAAGCACCCCCTTGTTTGTATCCAAACTGCTCCAGATAATTTTTTTGTACATCAATTGAAGTATTGGTGAGATTCAATGTCCTAAACGCTATGTGATCATTTGTAATCTTTTCATCAAATAGCTGATTAATTTTTTTTGCAGATGGGGTGTAGGATATATATTTTTCCCAAAAATGTTTAATTAGGGTATCTATATTCATTATGATATTTCTCTAGCTTTTTTCCATCCTAAATCTGCAAAAAACTTTGCTCGTTCACCCATTTGTTTTGCAAAATCACTAGATGCCGTCCCATCTCTTACACGACCAAGTATCCCTTGGCATATACCTGCAACTTTGAATAAGGAGAAGATGATATAGAATTCCCATTCACTTTGAAGAGAAAAATTTGTTCTTGAAAGATAAAGGTCAACATATTCTTTTTGTGTATGGATACCATTTTCTTTGGCTGATTTATCAGTAATATTTCCAATGTCCCATAACATACAGTGATATCCAAAATCAGCTAATGGATCGCCAATCGTGGAAAGCTCCCAATCTAAGATAGCTTGATTCTTATCATTATTTGTAAAAATAATGTTGTCTAACCTGTAGTCTCCATGCACTATGGATTCATATGACTGTTTGGGGATTCTTTTAGGCAACCATTCAATCAACTTATGCATTGATTCAAGCTTTTCTGTCTCTGAGTCTAGATATTGCTGTGTCCACCTTAAGGTTTGTCTTTCGATATAATTCCCTGGCTTTCCAAAATCACCTAAACCTAATTTTTTAAAGTCTTGAGTATGGAGTAATGCAATCCCTTTGTTCATCTCATCAAAGATGTGATATCTCCTATCTTTATGAAGCTCGGATGCAATTGGATCCCAATAAATCACCCCATCACAATATTCCATAATATAAAATGCCGTGCCTATTATCCCGATATCTTCGCAAAGATGAAACGTATTTGGAGTAGGCACCTCTGTAGGCATTAGAGCTGTAAGAACCTTAAATTCTCTATCTACTGCATGAGCAGACTTTAAGAGCTTACCCGGTGGCTTTCGTCTTAATACATATTTTTCATTATCTGAAATTAATAAATATGACGGGTTTGATTGTCCACCCTTAAACTGCTCGTAACTATTAATTTTTGATATTGCTTGGCAATTTTCTTTTATATACAGATTTAATTTTTCTAAATCAAATTTTAAGAATTCAGAGACTTCTTTGGTTCCAGAAAACTTTTCACTCATTATTATTTTTTTTAATAATTAGATTTTTATTTTCTTTTTGAAGTTTAAGAATTTCACTCTCAAGGTTCTGCACTCTATTCTTAAGAGATTTAGATTCTGTTTTTAATTTAAAGTTTTGTTCAATAAGTTTATCTATCATTGAAGATAAATTTTCCAATTTTTCGTGCATAATATCCTTTTATGACAAACTCTTCAGCAAATATTTATAAAAAACGTAGAGAAAACTTAACAAACTTTCTTGAGGAAGACTCGTATTTAATAATTAACTCTGCATCAAATGTCATTAGAAATAATGATACTACATTTCCATTTAGGCAGAACAGCAACTTTTTTTACCTTACTGGATTCAATGAACCTGAATGTGTTTTGCTCCTAAATAATAATGGGAAAACAACCTTCTTTTGTAGGCCTAAAAATCCTGACTTGGAAAAGTGGGATGGATTTATGCATGGAATTGAAGGTGCAAAAGAAAATTTTGCCTTTGATGATGTCTTAAACATCGAGGAGCTAGAAAAATTGCTGCCTGAAATTATTAAAGGATGCTCAACTGTCTACTCTCTTATTGGAAAAGATCAATCTTTTGATGAAAAGTTAATCACATTAATAAATAGAGCAAACAGCATGGAACGGCATCAGGCGAATATCGATTTAAAGAATTTTTCAAACATTATTGGGAAAATGCGTCTTACAAAATATGAAGATGAAATAAATTTAATGAAAAAGTCTTGCCATATTGCTGCAATGTCACATAAAGAGGTTATCTCAAATGTAAAAGTTGGGATGTCAGAGTTCGATATTGAATCAATGTACTTGAATCAATTTAGAATTAGAGGGTCAAGATATCCATCTTACACTCCAATAGTTGCAGGAGGAAAGAATGCATGTATTTTGCACTATATTGATAATAATCAATCTATAGAAGACGGCGACTTGGTATTAGTTGATGCAGGCTGTGAATATGGTATGTATGCATCTGATATTACAAGAACATTTCCTATTAATGGAAAATATTCTAGTGAGCAGAGGGCTGTCTATGATGTTGTACTAGAAGCGCACAATGCAGCGTGTAATGCAGTAAAAATTGGCAGTTCATGCATGCAACCACAAAAGGTCTCTGAAACGGTAATCTCGCAAGGCTTAAAAGATCTTGGTTTCTTAACCCAGAGCATGGATGAGATTTTAGAAAAACAACTTTTTAGAGAATTCTATTACCATAAGATTGGTCATTGGCTTGGATTAGATGTTCATGATGATTGTCCTTATTCTGTAAACGGATCAGATGTAAAATTTGAGGAAAATATGGTTATGACTATTGAGCCAGGTATTTATATAAATGATACAGCTCCAGTCGAAGAAAAATGGAAGGGGATTGGCATAAGAATAGAGAACGATATTAGAGCAACAAAAAAAGGTTTTGAGAATCTAACTCATGAAGTTCCTTATGATGCTTCTGAAATTGAGTCATTGATGAATAATGCATGACGATAAAGTTTTAATTGCTGGCGCGGGTATTGTTGGAGGGATCCTAGGAAAGATACTTAAACAAAATAAAGTCCCGTTTCAAATTATTGAAAAAGAAAAGGGATATAGAGCCAATCCCAATCGAACAGTTGCTCTGACAAAAGAATCAATAGTTTTCCTTAATTCTCTTGATGAAAAGATGGATCTAAATGAATGGTCCACCCCAATAAAACAAATGAGGCTCTATAAGGACGACACCTTAAACTTAGAACTATCATCAAATGATTATGAAAAGTTAAGTTCAGTCTGCTCACTGGATGAACTTCACAGAAAAGTTTTTGATGGAATTGAAGAGCATATTTGCTATGGAGAGAATATTGAAAAAATTCAAAGTTTGAAAAGTAAAGTTTTAGTTCAAACTGATAAGCAAAAACATGAAGGAGGGTTTCTTTTCGGAGCAGACGGCATTAATTCTAAGGTCAGATCATTATTAAATTTTAAGCAAGAGGAGTGGTTTTATGGGCAAAAAGCTTACGTTTCAAAAGTTGAAGCCAAACATAAAAATATAGCACACCAATATTTTACAAAATCAGGAACTATTGCATTATTGCCATATGATAAAGGAAAAGAATACTTTTCAATTATTTTTTGCACTAATACAACCCTAGATCCTACTGAGCAATTTCAAGACTATGTCAAAGAGTTAAACATAAACATCAATCTAACAACATTAGATAATTTTGAGGGAGGGTTTGATCTTAAGCACCAAAGGGTAAGCAAAATGAACTATGAAAAAATTTTGCTTTGTGGAGATGCTGCCAATACATTTCATCCAATGGCAGGACAAAGCTTAAACCTAGGTATCGGAGATACTATGAACATAAAAGAAAATCTATTTGATATATTAATGTCAAAAAATGAAAGTCATCATCAATACAACAAGAAAAGAAGTAATAAAAATATACAAATGACATGGATAATACAAAGTCTACATGGTGCATTTAGCAATCCAAGTTTTATCCAGGATCTAATAATTGGGAATGGAATGAAATTGTTAAATCAACACCCGAAGATCAAGGAAAAAATTATTGACTATGCCAACAGGAATTAAAGCAACTTGAATGATCTTAGAATCTCATAAGTTTCATGGACTGGTAAACCTACAACATTAGTATAACTTCCTACAATCTTTGATATAAACATACCAGCAGGACCATGAATGCCATAACCTCCTGCTTTTCCTTCGCCTTCTTTAGATTCAACATATTTTTCTATTTCATTCATTTCAAGTTTTTTAAAGGTAACAAGTGTTTCACATGTCTTTATTGCCTGCCTTTGTTCATAAGAAATCATCACGGATGAAAAAACACTATGGGTAGTGCCAGAAAATTCCTTGAGCATTTCAACATTGTGATCTGAACTTTCTGGTTTACCTAAAATCCTTTTATTTGGTGAAAATACCAGCGTATCTGAAGTAAGAATCGGGAAGCCTTGTAAAGATTTATCCAATAAGCTTAATGCACTCTTATTTTTTCCTTTAACAATCTCCTTAGAACATATTATCGGATCAGAGGATGTCACTGAGGATTCATCAAAATTTTGCTTAACAACTTTATGTTTTACATTAATCAGGGAAAGTAGTTCGGTTCTTCTTTGTGATTCAGAAGCAAGTAACAGCACTATTAAACTTTTACGCCTTGCGCGCGAATATCTGATAAAACTGCATCAATACCTTTCTTATCTATGATTCTCATGCCTTTTGCTGAAACTGTAAGTGTTATAAATTTATTTTCTGCTTCAACCCAGAATTTATGTTTATGAATATTAGGTTTAAATAACCGTTTAACACGGTTCTTGGCGTGAGAAACATGATTGCCCACAATTGCTTTTTTTCCTGTTACTTGACACACCTTACTCATAAGAACGCATGATAATAAAATAGTAATCGAATTTATGCAATAATTAATCCTTCAATGAAACTTAAATACAAAATTTTAGATAATCGCTTAGGTACTATATTTGAACTACCAAGATACCAAACAAAAGGATCCGCTGGACTTGATTTAATTGCCTGTATTGATGAAAGCCTAGACCTAAAAGCAAATGAGTCAACGATTATTTCGTCTGGAATATCAATACATATAGGTGATCCGAATTTTGCAGGAATTATTATCCCCAGATCAGGGTTGGGAGCAAAAAAAGGATTAGTATGCGGGAATCTATTGGGACTTATTGATTCAGACTATCAGGGACCTCTAAGTATATCCTTATGGAATAGATCCAATGCTAACGTCATTATTGAGCCAGGAGACAGAGTTGCACAACTAGTAATAATTAATGTAAAACAGGTTGAATTAGAAGAAGTATTAGAATTTGATGAAACAGAGCGCGGACAAAGGGGTTTTGGAAGTACCGGAGTTAGTTAAGAGGTTTTGCCAAACTTCTTTTCAAATCTTTGTACCCTACCGCCAGTATCAACAATTTTTTGCTGACCAGTGTAGAAGGGATGACACTTAGAACATATTTCAACTGAAATGTCTTCGGAGAGTGTAGAGTTTACTTCCATGACATTACCACAACTACAAGTCGCCTTAATTAGTTGATATTTTGGATGTAGTTCTTTTTTCATTTCTAATTTATAGATTGTGAATAATATCAAATAAATTTTCTATTACAATGATTAGATGAATTTTGTTGAAGTAGCACTCTCAACCCCCCTAAGATCAACTTTTACGTATAAAAATACTGAAAACTTATCCTTGATTGGCAAAAGGGTTATTGTTGAGTTTGGAAGAAGACAACTTATAGGAGTGGTTATTGATGAAAATGTCAGAGTTAAGAAAGATATTAAAGTCAAAAATATTGAGGAAGTTCTTGATTATGAGCCAGTTTTATCTCCACATACCATCAGCAGGGCAAAGATAATTTCAGATTATTATTTCCATCCAATCGGAGAGGTAATTTTTACTTTTTTGCCGACTCTCTTACGCAAAAAAAAGAAACTAGTTGATCTCGATAAATATAAAAAAGATTACCCCTTAGAAAAATTGGCTAAACCTAAACTGCCAAAATTAACTGAAAGCCAGTCTGTATGTTATGAACAAATCTCTGCCTCAAACCAAGAAGAGTTCCTTCTATTTGGTGTAACTTCTTCTGGCAAAACTGAAATTTACAAACACATAATAAAAGACTACCTTGCGAAGGGTAAAAGTGTACTTGTTTTGGTACCAGAAATTTTTCTAACTCCACAGATATTTAAAAGCCTTAAAAAGGCATTCAGTGATTACGTTGAAATTTTTCATTCTGGTTTAACAGAAATTCAAAGATACAAAGTTTGGCTTGATGCTTGTAGTGATAGTCCTAAGGTTTATGTTGGGACAAGATCAGCTATTTTTTTACCAATAAAAAATCTTGGATTAGCAATATTTGATGAGGAGCATGATCAATCTTATAAACAACATGAAGGGCTTAGATATGATTCAAAGAAAATTATCAAATTAATTTATGAAAAGGGCATAAAATTGCTGCTCTCTTCAGCGACACCATCACTACAAAATTTAAAAAGGGCTCAGGAAAAAGAAATTGATTCCTTCGTTTTAAAAACAAGATATGGAGATTTTAAACATCCCGAATTTAAAATAATTTCAATACAAAAGAAACTACTCATAAATGGAATATCAGATGATTTGGTTAAAGAAATTAGCCATACACTTAAGCAAGGCAACCAAGCTCTAGTTTTGCTGAATAGGAGAGGCTATGCACCTATTTTCTTTTGCGAATCATGTGGTTGGATTGCAAAGAGTAGTTGTTGTGACTCAGAATTAGTTCTACATAGATTGGATAAAAGATTAAGGTGCCATCGATGTGGTACTTCATGGAGTTTGCCAAAAGAATGCCCAAACTGTAAGTCGCAAAGTTTTGATTTTAGAGGAGTTGGAACTCAGCAGTTAGAGGAAAAATTATCTTTAAACTTTCCAAATGTTCCTGTAGTAAGAATTGATAGAGATTCAATTAGTAGTAAGGCTAGGAGAATTAAAAGCAACATTCAAATTCATAAAAAAGACCCGAAGATATTTATTGGAACTCAATTGCTGGCAAAAGGGCACGATTTTAAAAACCTATCAACAATAATTGTTCTCAACCTAGATTTTGGGTTCTTCGGAGCTGATTTACACATGCAGGAACAAACAGCTCAGCTATTAATGCAGGTTGCTGGAAGAGCTGGAAGACGAGGGAATGAATCCAAAGTTTTTCTACAAACCAGATTGCCTGACCACCCATTGCTTAAAAAATTTATAGGGTCTGATTATGAAGATGTTGCAAAAAGCATGCTATCTGAAAGAAAAGCTTTAAGCCTGTCACCTTATATCAATCAAGTATATTTGAAAGCTGAAGATGCCAATGCTGAAAGGTTAAAAAAATTTTTGGTGAGTGCAAAAAATACAATCGCTTCAAGAGATGTTGAAACTTATGGCCCATTTGAAAGCCCTATTCAAAAACAATCTTATAAGTATCGAATGTTTTGTATAGTTCAATCTCAAAATAGAAAATTACTAACATCATCTATTTCAGATTTTGTTAATGAGGCCGAAAAAAATAAAAGATCTATTTCTAGTTGGTCTTTAGATATTGATCCTGGTAATGCAACCTAAGAATTCTTTGCAATCACTTTCAAATTCAAAAATTCTATCTGTGTTCTTCATTTGGATTGAAATTTTAATTTCAATGACATTGTCAAAGCCCTCTAAAATTTGCGGCCACTCTATAAACAGTACTCCTCTCTTAGTAAAATTTGGCTCTAAACCAAGCATTTCAAAGTCATTGGGATTATTTAATCGATATAAATCTGCGTGATAAATTTCCAAATTTCCAACATTATATTCTTCCAGAATTGAAAAAGTAGGACTTTTCACAGGCAAATTCCATCCTAGATTTTGTAAAATTTCTCTTACAAGAGTTGTTTTCCCAGTTCCTAAGTTACCCTCCAAATAAAATATTAAAAATTTTTGATTTTGATTAATAAAGCAAGCAATTTCTTTTGCAATTAACTGGGTATCATCAAGAGATTTAGCAATTAGTTTCATTAAAAAATAGTTTGCGAGAGGTTGATATACTCTTTTCCAACAACATCGCGCTTAATATGAGTAACTAATTCGTTGTAGTCCTCTGGATTCGACACAAAATCTACATTATCAACATTTATTACAAGAAGCGGTGAATCATAATAGCTGAAAAAAAATTCAGAGTACATTTCACAGATTTTTTCAAGGTATTCCAATGAAATCTGTTCCTCATATACTTTTCCTCTTTCTTTAACACGATTTAAAAGTTGCTTTGGTGATGCTTGAAGATAAATTACTAAATCTGGTTTGGGGCTATTGATATAAAATTTTGATTTTACCTCTGCAAATACTTTGTATTCATCAGCAGAGAGGTTAAGCCCAGCAAAAAGATCTTCTTTTTCAAAAATAAAATCTGAAACTATTTGCTGCTCTATAAGACTTTCAGAAAAATATTTATTTAATTGATGTGATCTCTGCATAACGAAATGTATTTGAGTAGCAAAAGCAAATTTTTGTTTATTTTCATAAAAGTCCTTCAAAAAAGGATTCTCATCAGGTTGCTCAAGACATAGTTGGTGCCCAAAATCAGCCGATATTTTTCTTGCAAGTGATGTCTTGCCTACTCCTATCGGGCCTTCAACTGCTATATATGAGGGAATTTTATCTTGGTTCACGTCGTTTCCTATAAATATTTAACATCTTTATCTTCTTATCATAATTCGACTCATAAAACTCTTTCCACCATTTAATTCGTTCCTTAAGATTTGGTTCAATAGATTCTCTAACCTCAAGAAAATCAAAAGATGCTCTGTATCTTATATTTTTTGAAAAGTTGATTGATTTCTTCCCAATCTTGTTAAATCGTATTTGGTACATCCAAACATCTTTTATAAAACTTATAAATCTTCTTGGAATAGCACTAATCATCTGCTGTTTTCTGATAACTGAGCTTACGCTCTGATAGTATTTTCTAAAGTTCAATTTAGTATCAATAGCAGATTCCTCAAAAATCCTTGGCCAAAGCAGAGTAGCAAATAAAAAACCAGGGTTTAGTTTTTTGTTATTTCTATACCTCCTATCAGTATTAGAAAATGTTTTTCGAAAAAAATTACCAAAAACTTTTGGATCATTTTTTGAGTGAGGAAAAAGAATATTAAAGATTTGATGCTTACTTAACAATTCATAAGATTTTTCTGCGTGACCTGAGAGAAATAATTTAATTATTTCCTCATAGATCCTAGCAGGTGGCATTTGAGAAAGCTTAGTTTTATGCTTTTCAATAGCTCTGAGAGCACTTTCTTCAATAGAGAAGTTTAATTTTGCAGCAAACCTTATTGCTCTGAGGATTCTCACAGGGTCTTCTTGTACCCGTGTTTCAGGAACACCAATAAACTTAATGCTTTTGTTCTTTAGATCTTTTATCCCGGATGTGTAATCTATAACTTCTTTGTTGAAGGGATCGTAATATATCGCATTTACACTAAAATCGCGTCTAAACGCATCTTCTTCTTGAGTGCCCCAGTTGTTATCTCGTAAGATGCGCCCGTCATCATCAATTTTTAGGGCATCATCTGACGAATCTAAGCCAGATCTGAAGGTTGTTGTTTCAATCACTTCATCAGGAAAAGTAATATGTACTAATTTAAATCTTCTTCCAATAATTCGAGAATTTTTAAAAATTTTTCTGATTTGTTCTGGCTGACAATTCGTAACTATATCAAAATCTTTAGGTAATAAACCTTTTATTAAGTCTCGAATGCAGCCCCCAACCAAGTACGCTGAGAAGCCATTATTTTTCAGTCTAGTTATGATAGAGAGTGCATTGGGAGATATATTTTCTTTATTTATGCCAAAGCGTTTTTCGCTATAAACTTCGGGCAACACTATAAATGCTCAAATTGTTTTTGTAGATTTTTATAACCTTCAACTGAAAGACGAGGACTTTTTTCTTGCACTATTATTGAAGATGCAAAATTTCCAAATTCACAAGCTTTTCTAAAGTTTTTGCCCTGTACAATTTTGTGTAAGACAGATCCTGCATAGATATCACCAGCACCGTTAGAATCTATAGCTTTTACAGCATGTGCTTCAATTTCAGAGATATTTCCTTCTTCGGAAATAACAGAAGAATTTGCACCATCGGTGACAACAAAATTCTTTGAGATTCTACTTAAACCTTCAACAAAGTTTTCCCCAGCCATTGCAATAGCTTCCTCTTTATTACAGAAAACATAATCAACAATTCTCTTGCTAAAGACATCTTCAAATCTACTTTTAAAATTTGAAACTACAAAAGGATCCGAAAGACTCAGGGCAAGCTGTACATTTGGATCTGTATTTTCAAGCACTGAAATAAATGCTTTAAAATTCTGATCGGATGTAAACTGATATCCTTCAGTGAATAAGATTTTTGAATTATTAACTGCATCCATGAAATCCATTGAAAACTCAAGCATTTCAGATGCTCCAAGATATGTTCCCATTGTTCTCTCACTGTTGGGAGTAATGAATACCAAGCACCTTCCTGTTCTATGTGATTCATGATGAAATTTATTTACAACGTAGATTGAATTTTTCTCAAGATCTTGTTCATACTGCTTTCCACGCTCATCTTTTCCAAGCTGACAGATATGAGCACATTTAGAACCATAATTTGCGGCAGCAGCAAGACTATTAGTTGTTGATCCTCCACAAACTACTTCAGCAATTTGGTTTGGAGGAAGATTTGAAAGAATTAGCTCCTGTTCCTCAAATGTGATTGCTTTAAATTGATTAAAAAATAAATCAGTTGAATCTACAAACTGTTTATCAACGTAAAATGTTTCATCAACTAGTGCGTTTCCTACCCCAACGATATCAAATTTCATAATTAAATTGACTTAAATACCTTGTCAGCAGATTTTGCTGCCTTCATTAAAATTTCCTTGCTATGCTTAGTTGAAAGGAAACAACTTTCAAACGCTGAAGGTGGTAGATAAATCTTTTCCTGAAGCATACCCTGAAAGAACCTACTAAACAAATCTAAATCAGAATTGTTAACTTCCTCAAAGTTTTTTGGTAAATCTTTAGAAAAAAAGAATCCAAACATTCCACCCTTTATGTTATAGGACAAAGGTATATTGTTTTTATCTGCAACCTCTGCGAGAAGTTCTAAAAATAGTTTGCCGTTTTTCTCAAGATCTTTATAAATTGATTTATCCTTAAGCTGCTTAAGTAGGGCTGCTCCTGCACTGACTGCAATTGGGTTGCCGGATAGTGTGCCTGCCTGATAGATAGGTCCATCTGGTGCTATTTTGTCCATTATTTCACGCTTTCCTCCATATACGCCAACTGGGAGCCCACCTCCTACAATTTTGCCCAGCGCCGTAAGATCTGGTTTAAATTTATATAATTCTTGAGCTCCACCTCGTGCTACCCTAAATCCTGTCATAACTTCGTCGTATATAACTAATGATCCATATTCTCTCGACAATTGATTTATTTTTTCAAGAAAAGTAATTTCAGGTTCAATAAAGCCCATGTTCCCAGCGATGGGCTCAATAATTACTGCGGCTACTTCCTTACCATATTTTTTAAAGGCTGCAATAAGTGCTTCTTTATCATTATAAGGAATTGTAATTGTAAGCTTTGAAAGCTCTTCAGGTATGCCAGGAGAATCAGGAATACCCAATGTCGCTAAGCCTGAACCAGCTTTTACCAACAATGAGTCAACATGGCCATGATAGCAGCCGATAAACTTAATTATCTTATTTTTTTTAGTGTAACCCCTAGCAAGTCTTATGCAGCTCATAGTTGCCTCAGTCCCAGAATTAACCATTCTAATTTTCTCCATACTTGGGAAATAATTTTTAATAATTTTTGCTATCTCTAATTCATTTTTTGTTGGTGCACCGAAACTTATTGCTTTAGTCGCTTGTTTCTTAATTGCATCTATTATTTGTTTATTTGAATGTCCAAGAACCATAGGACCCCATGAACCCACGAAATCTATATATTTGTTTCCATCTTCGTCATACAAATAACAATCTCGTGATTTTCTGAAAAATATTGGCGTTCCTCCAACACTTTTAAAAGCTCTAACCGGGGAATTTACTCCTCCTGCAATATGTTCTTTTGACTTTTTAAATAATTCTTTTGAGTTTTTAGTTTTCATTCCAAATGTCATTTAATTTTTTTATATTTTTAGAGATTTTTTTTGGGTCATTATAAATACCTTCGCAGATAGCTGCCATATGAAAACCATTTTTTTTTATTTCAGATATATTATTAGAATCAATACCACCAATTGCTACATTTATTTTGCCAGCGTTCATTTTTTTACTAATTAAGTCTATATCTATGGTGCCTTTTAAACTTTTCTTGGTTTTTGATTCAAAAACTGGCCCAAAAGAAAAATATGAAAACAACGCATGATCTTTTCTTGATTGTTGAAGATGATCATCTTTGCAACTTAGACCAATCAGCTTAATTTGATCAAGATCTTTCACAAAGGTAGTGTCTCTAATGTCTTGGCCAATATGTAGTCCTGCACCAAGCTCATTCGCAAGATTATAGTCATTATTAATTATAAAAATTGCCTTACCCGCATCACAAACCTTCAATAGCTTTGTTGCAGTTTTTAGTTTTTCTTCTTCCTCAAGTCTGTCATCAAAACGGTACTGAAGAATTTGAATGCCTGATGACACGCTTTCTTTAACCGCATCAATTAGAGGTTCACCTCTAAGATAAGTTGGTGTTATGGCATATAAGCCAGAGTATTCACTTAATGTCCGATTCAAGGATTTCATCTGCAAACCTATCAACTTCTTTCCAATCTGTAAATTCATAACTCTTACTTAGATCTGTTGGCCCACCAGAAAAATACATTATGAGCCTAACCATATGCTTGTCGAGAAAGTTATATTTTGGATAATCAATTTTTCCAGGGAATACTTGTATTTTTTTTGGCGACCACCTTACATTCTTTTTAAATTTTTTAATGTAAGTGTTTACCTCTGGACTTCTTTTTTCTATTTTTCTTGCAACAGCATTTACCGAAAAGAAGTATGAGTTTTTTTCATCCAAGACTGCTACATTCTTATTAATAAAATTGTAAAGCTCTTCTCTATGATTGCCGTATCTTATGCTTGCGCCAATAACAATGATTTCATTTGAATCTAAATCCTGTGGAGTGACAGTTTCTAAAGAATGAATATTCATTGTTGCTGATGATTTATTTTTTGCCATCATATGCTTGCAAATTTTTAAAGTATGCCCATCAACAGAGGAATATATAAATAGTATTTTTTTAGACATTTTAAGTAGGATTATAAGTCATAAGAGATTTTTGGTAGAATTATTTGTTATTAGGTTAATTAAATGGAATTAAAAACAAAAAAAGCAACGCCCTTTGAATTATCAGATCAAGCTTTAGCAAAACTTTCCCAGCTTTCTGAATCTGAAAAGGGGAAATATTTCAGAGTTTACGTTACAGGAGGAGGTTGCTCAGGCTTCCAATATGGCTTTAAATTTGATGAATTTGACTCTGATGAAGACTCTTTATTGGATTTTGAAAATGGCATCAAAGTGCTCCTAGATCAACTTTCTTATCCCTACATAACAGGATCTTTGATAGATTATAAAGAAGATTTAATGGGCGCAAAATTTACTGTAGAAAATCCAAATGCTGCATCAACCTGTGGTTGCGGCTCATCATTCTCTATTTAAAAGAAACTCCTCTTTCAGAGTGAGCCAAAAAAGCAAATGCTGCGGCCTCAACATATTCAATGGGAATATATTCGTTAGTGGTTTTAACAGTTTTTTCTATTTTCGATTCGAGAAGATGCATCAAGAATTTATTTTTTGCCCCACCACCGTGTATAAAAACTTCTTCTGGTTTTTGGCACGCTAGATAAAAATCATTAATTTTCATCGCCGTGATTTCAGCTAGGGTTCTAAGTAACTCCTCTGTGCCAAATGCATCAAGGTCAATTTGCTTAATTTTATCGGTATAGATACTAATATCATCTGCTCTAGGATAGGGTAGGTCATTAAATGGCTCTGAAATTTTTTTATAAAGTACATTATTTAAGCTCCCCATTGAGGCAAGATTGCCATCAAGGTCAAAGTTTCCTAAATTTTTATTAATCATTACAAAGTCCATAAGACAATTACCCGGCCCAAGATCTGATGCTAGTTTAACTTTCTTCCCAATAAGATGCGTTCCATTAGCTATGCCTCCAATATTTACAATAAGTTTAGATTTATTTTGCTCGCCAAAAATATAATTATGAAACTCTGGTATGAGTGGCGCGCCTAATCCTCCTCTTCTGATGTCCTCATTTCTAAAATCAGAAATTACCTCCATTGATAACTTATCTGAAATATATTCTGGGCTCCCAGCTTGCAAACTTGATTTTGTATTGTGCGATATAGTTTGCCCTGAGAAAGCTATAGCCTTTATATCTTTCTTGTTAAAATTGGATTCTTCAATAATTTTAGATACTAAATAAATAGTTTTTTCGTTTATTTCTTCTGAAATAAAATCATAGCTTTTAGAAGTTTTATAATTCTCTGAGAATGGTATTGTTAGTGTTTGATGAATTTTGAATCTTTTTGTGAAATCAACAATACAGCCATCAAGATTATCTCTACTTGTTCCTGACATCACACCTATGTATAAGCTACTCATTATTACTTAAGTTATCTATTAATTTTGACCTCTCATTTACTATTTTATTAAAGTTATCAAGATTATAGGAGTTAATTGGAGCTGCATTTGTAGGTTTGATATTAACAGGATTGGTATGTTTACCATTTATATGAAATTCGTAATGCAAATGAGGCCCAGTAGCAAGTCCGGTAGACCCAACATACCCTATAACATCACCTTGAAGAACTTTTGTGCCAACCTTAATATTATTCGAAAAATTATTAAGATGAGCATACCTCGTTGTGTAGGTATTAAAGTGTAGAACATCAATAATATTTCCATAAGATTCAGAATAGTCAGCTCTTGTGACAACCCCATCACCAGTAACCTTCACTGGAGTTCCCTTTTTAGCAGCATAATCCGTTCCTTTATGTGCTCTTATGGTATTCAAAACCGGATGTTTTCTTTTTAGGTTGTAATGCGAACTAATTTTTGCAAACTCTATTGGAGTTTTTAGAAAAGCTTTTCTAATGTTTGAACTATCTTTAGCGTAGTAATCTTTTCGCCCTTTTTGAGAAAACCTTATTGCTGATATTTCCTCACCATTATTTATAAATTCCGCAGCGAGGATGTCACCATTGAACAGAAAATTTCCATTAAAGTAAGTATCTTCATAAAGAATCTTTACAGAATCACCTTCTCTAATATCAAATGCAAAATCAATATCCCAACCAAATATGTATATTAGGTCTGCCAAAATGACATCAGGCACATTCGCGTTTATCCCAGATTGATAAAGAGAGTCTGTTATTTTAAATTCTTTAAAAAAAACGTATTTATGGAAGAGGCTTGGATCTGAAAAAATAGAGTAGCTATCAGAATTAATTTCTAAAATAACTGGAAGCTGTTTCCCCCGATATTTTATTATTCTGATTGTCTTAGAATCAGTCCTTAATAATAATGTCTCGTCTATCCTAAATCTTGAAAACTCTTTAAGGTTATCATCAAGAATAATTGTATTGATCAGATCCTCTTTGATATCAAGCTCTTTCAGTAACGAATAAAGAGAATCGCCACTTTCAATCTTAATTCTTGACTCTATTGGAATTTGAGTGAAGTTGTGATTATTTTTTGGAAAAGTTAGTTTTATCTCTTGTTGCGTTTGCTTAAAGTCCCTTTTTGAATCATCAATTAATATGAACACTGGGGTTACAAATAATAGGAAAAGAATAATAAGGATAAACTTAAATTGGGAGCCTATGTACATGTTCTGATATTATATAAATAGCTTCATGAACGATTACAAGAAACAATTAGAAATTATAAAACAAGGCATAGAGGAAATCATCGGGGAAGATGATTTGCTCAATAAGCTTAAGACCAAAAAACAACTGGTGGTAAAAGTCGGGTTTGATCCCACTGCGCCCGACCTCCATATTGGACATACTGTTATTTTAAGAAAGATGCGACAATTTCAAGACCTTGGCCATAAAGTCATCTTCTTAATTGGTGATTTTACTGGAAAAATTGGAGACCCGAGCGGGAAAAACAAAACTAGACCGCCACTTTCAGATGATGAGATACAAAAAAATGCTAATACTTATAAAGATCAAGTTTTCAAAGTACTGGATGCCAAAAAAACTGTAGTTGATTTTAATTCTCGATGGGGAGATAAGTTAACGGCTGCCGATATGATCAAAATTGCCTCTCAATCAACAGTAGCAAGAATGCTTGAAAGAGATGATTTTTCAAAAAGATATAAAAGTAATCAACCAATTTCAATTCATGAATTCCTTTACCCCTTAATGCAAGGTCAAGATTCTGTTGAGCTTGAGGTTGATGTTGAACTGGGAGGAACAGATCAAAAATTTAATTTGCTTGTAGGAAGAGATTTGCAAAAGAATATTGGTCAGGAGCCCCAGTGCATTATTATGCTTCCTTTGTTGGAAGGACTTGATGGGGTAAAAAAAATGTCAAAGTCAGAAAATAACTATATTGGTATAACAGAATCTGCAGATGAAATTTTTGGGAAAACAATGTCAATTCCAGATGAGATCATGATCAAATGGTTTAATCTTTTGAGCATGAAGACTCCTTCTGAAGTAAGTAAATTGGAAAAGGAGCTAGAAGATGGATTAAATCCAAGAGATATTAAAATTGAACTTGCGATGGAATTAGCAACTCGATATACGGACGAAAATAAAGCGAACGAGGCGCGTGAAAACTTCTTTAAAAAGTTCTCAAGCAAAGAGTTACCAAGCAATATTGAATTAATCACATTAAGTTTCTCAGAAATTCCTTCTCTTCCAAATCTTCTAAAAGATATAGGCTTTACTAAAAGTACCTCAGAAGGTATTAGGCTAATTTCACAAGGTGCTGTAAAAATTGATGAGATAAAAGTTGATTCCAAAGAAATGCAGCTAAAATTTGGAAATAAGTACTTGCTTCAAGTAGGTAAAAAAAGATTTACGTATATAATGCTCCAAAGAAAGTAGAGGAGACAAATGAAAAAAGAGTTCGATTTAATAATCTTTGGTGGTTCAGGCTTTACAGGAAAATTGGTTTTAGAGTATATGTCTGAAAAGTATAGTCATTTGAATTGGGCTGTTGCAGGCAGAAATCTTGAAAAGCTTACCAAAATTGCAGAGGACTTAAAAATTAATAAGCCAATTCTGGAGCTCGATTCGAGTAATGCTGAAAATATAGAAAATGTATTAGGAAAAACTAAGATGCTTTTAACTACTGTTGGCCCTTATCAGTTACATGGAAATGAAATAATTTCTACATGTTGCAAACTGGGAGTTCATTATGTTGATTTATGCGGTGAACCCGGATGGATGTTTGAGATGCAAAAATATAATGAAGATGCAAAAAATAGTGGGGCTATTATTGTCCATAGCTGTGGTTTTGATTCGATACCTTCAGATTGTGGAGTTTATTTCTTACAGAAAAAAGCCATCGAAAAATTTCAAAAACCTCTAAGTCAAATTAAATGTAGAGTCAGAAAAATGAAAGGGGAGTTTTCAGGCGGAACAGCTGCATCTCTTAAGGCAACTCTACACGCAATGCGTAAAAATCCGGATCTATTTAATACACTAATTAATCCTTTCGCTTTATGTGAGGGGTTCAACGGACCGACTCAGCCCACTGATCATAAAATGTATTTTGATGAGGTGCTTGATGAGTGGGTTTCTCCTTTCGTAATGGCAGCAATAAATACTAAAAATGTACATAGAACAAATTTTATGCTTGGCCATTTATATGGTGAAGATTTCTTATATGATGAAATGGTTTCATGCGGTAGCGGTGATGAAGGGAAGGCACGTGCAGAGGCAATGTCTTCACATAACCCTTTAATTGGTAAAGATGTTCCAAAACCAGGTGAAGGCCCATCGAGAGAATCAAGGGAATCTGGCTCATACGATATGTTGTTTGCAGGAGTTGAAAATAACAAAGTCATAATTCAAGCCTCAGTGAAAGGTGAGGGTGATCCAGGCTATCTTTCAACATCAAAAATGATAGTGGAGAGCGCTTTATGCATACTATTTGATTGCGAAGATTTAAATGGTGGAATTTTTACGACAATCCCAGCAATGGGAGATAAATTAATTTCACGATTAGAGAGTAATGAAGTTATGAAATTTAGCTTAGAATAAATAGTGATGAAGATTGAATTTATTTTTGATTTTGCAAGCCCCAATGTCTATCTTGCCAATAAGGTTTTGCCAGAATTTATAAAAAAGCATAATGTTTCTTTTGAATATAAAGTTTGCTTATTGGGTGGGATTTTCAAACTATCAAACAATCAACCTCCATTAATTGCAGCACAAGATATTCCGAACAAAACCGATTATTTTATGAAGGAAATCTCTAGATTTGTAAATTTTCATAAAATTGAAGAATTTAAGATGAATCCATTTTTCCCAGTAAATACCGTAATGATGCAAAGAGGTCTCATTTATGCTTCCAAGCAAGGCAACCAAGAAAAATACATTGAAGTTGTAATGAGAGGCTTGTGGGAAGAGGAAAAAAATCTTGGCGATCATGAGATATTATCAAATCACCTAACATCCAATGGTTTGAATGGTGCTGAGATCATTGAGCATGCAGTAGACCAAGAGGTTAAAGATGAGCTATTTGCAAATACTGAGAATGCAGTAAAAAGAGGTGTTTTTGGAGCACCTACATTTTTTATTGGTGAACATATGTTCTTTGGTAAAGAGGCAATAAGAGAAATGCCTGACTACTTATAGCCAGGACCGTGTAAAACTTTGCCAGGTTTGGCGCCTGTGTGCTTACCATCCTTAATAACAATGACGCCATTTATCAGAACATACTCTACTCCATTTGAGTATTGATGTGGATTTTGAAAAGTTGCATTATCTGAAATTGTCTTTTCGTTAAAAACTACAATATCTGCAAAATAGCCCTCTTTGATTAAGCCTCTTTTTTCAATCGATAGAACTTTTGCAGGCAACGAAGTCATCTTTCTGATGGCTTCAGGAAGACTAATTATATTTTGCTCTCTTACATATTTCCCTAAAACACGCGGATAAGTTCCATATGATCTTGGATGAGGTTTGCCTACACCAAACACCATCATTGGTCCATCAGAAGCAATTGAAGCTCGAGGATGTTGCATTATATTTTTAACGTCTTCATCACTTATTGCATGAAATACTGCTCGAGCATTCCCTTGTTTGTAAATCTTAAAGACGGTTTCTGCGGCATTTTCAGCAGAAGGTTCAAGGCCATAAGAAATTGTAATTTCTGCAAGATTTTTTCCTTCAAGGGAGGTATCCCATTTTGCTTCAGAAATTACAACATTTTTAGGATCGCCGCCTCCACGATCAAATAGAATCCTTTCAACAATTTCTTCTTTAATTTTTGGTCTTATTTCAGGATCCTCTATTCTTTGTAGCAACATCTCTCTACCACCGGCTTGTGCCCATTGAGGGATAAGCGCTCTTAGGCTTGTTTGTGAAGCAGTATAGGGATACTGATCTAGATAAACATCAAAACCCTGGTTAACTGCGTTATCTACCAACTTAAGCGTTTCTTTAGAAAGCCCCCAATTGCTTTTCCCAATAACTTTATGGTGAGTGATTACCGCTGGAAGCTTCGCAAGCTTTCCAATGTCAATCGTTTCATTAACAGATTCAATTATAAGTGCTGCCTCATCTCGCATATGCGAAATATAGATACCTCCATATTTTGATGCAACTTTAGCCAATTCTACTACTTCGTTTTTTGTACTAAAACTTCCTGGAACATAAAAAAGCCCTGAGGATAAACCTAGAGCTCCTTCTTTCATTGCTTGATCAACAATGGAAACCATTTGTTCTAATTCTTGATTGGTAGGTGCACGATTCTCAAGACCCATTACCTGTCTTCGAACAGTACCTTGTCCTACGAAAACTGCCCAATTAGGTGAGATTTTAGTTGATGAAATTCTTTTATAATGCTCTCCAATGGGTAGTGGGGAAGTACCATCATTGCCATCAGTTAATGTAGTAACCCCCTGAAATAAAAAAGCCTCAGCTGTAGGCACATCAAAGATCCCTCTGACAGCATGTGTATGCATATCTATAAATCCCGGGGAAATTACAAGTCCTGTCGCATTGATTACTTGTCTGGCTTTGCCCTGAAAGTTGCCAATTGCAACTATTTTGTCGTTTTTAATACCAACTGAGCCAGTGTAGGGTTCTGTACCTGATCCATCTATTATTTTGCCGTTAAGCAAAATAACATCATACTTAGGATCTTCAGAACATCCTGCTAGAAGGATTAGAATTAATAAAAGGTATCTCATACTTATTTAATAATTCATTTTATATTAAAATTTGGTGTATGAGCTCCCTGTTAAATAAAACATTTTTTCTGATAATTTTTCTATCCTCACAATTTATAAAATCTTATGAATTTAATATAAGACAAGTAGGTGATACTTTTGATGATCCATGGAGTTTAGCTTTTATTGATGAAGACAAATTTCTTCTCTCAGAAATGCCAGGAAACTTAAAAGTTATTTCTTTAGATACCGGAGAACTTATTTATTCAGTTAAAGGTGTGCCGCAAGTTCTATATGATGGTCAGGGTGGTCTCTCTGATGTTGTTCTTGATCCAAAATTTAGTGAGAACAAAAAAATTTATTTTTCATACTCTGCTGAAGATACTGAAGAAGGCCAATTGGTTGATGATTTATTTAGTCCATCCAACACTCTCTTTGTGGCATCAGCTTCTTTAGTTGGCGATACTCTAAAAGACTTGGAGATAATTTTTAAAGCAAAAGCATACCGAACTGCGCCAGCTCATTATGGTGGCAAAATAGCATTTCTCTCAGATGGAACTTTAATTATCACAAGTGGGGATGGCTATAATAATAAAGAAGATGCTCAGTTTTTAGATAATCATTTTGGAAAAATTATTAGAATCAATCCTGATGGTTCGGTTCCAAGCGATAACCCATTTGTTGATCAAGACAACGCTTTACCTGAAATATATTCTTATGGACATAGAAATATGCAGGGTCTTGTCATCAGTAATGATGTAATTTATGAGAACGAACACGGACCTAAAGGCGGGGATGAATTTAATATTGTCGAACCTGGAAAAAATTATGGATGGCCAGCAATTTGTTATTGCGTTGACTACAGCGGAGCTCAAATTACACCTTTCACAGAAATGGAGGGAATGGAACAACCTTTAACCTATTGGCGTCCATCTATAGCCCCATCTGGCATGATGCTTTACAGTGGAAAAAAATTTAAAGAATGGAAAGATTCATTTTTCATATCCGCTTTATCAGGCAAGATTTTAAGCAGATTGACTCTAAATAACGGTAAGGTTGAAGAGGAAATACTTTTAAAAGATTTTAATGAAAGACTAAGAAATGTGTATGAAACACCATCTGGCAATATACTACTGTTAACCGACGGACCAGGTGGTAAAATCTTTGAACTCTCACCTTAGTAGGATAAATGCGAATTCTTCGTTTTTTTATCTACTTATTTTGTGCTACCGCTTTTGCAAGTTTACTTTCAGCTCCAATAAGCTCATTCTTTTCACTTTACTGGATAGACACTTATGTAGATTCAGTAAGTGTTGCAGATATAGTTTTTACTTTGTTATCTGATATCTTTAATTATGGCCCCACACTGTTCTTAATCTATTTGATTGGGTTTTTGCCAACATTTATCATTGGGACACCTTTATTGAGTTACTTCAAGATTAGGTCGGTGATTATATTTGGTTTACTTGGGCTATGCTCTGTGATGGTATCAATCTTCTTAGTCCAAGAAGTCATTATTGGAACGAAAGTTATCAGTGGCTCTAGAACATCCTTCGGGCTGGCACTTCATTACTTAACAGGGTTTTTTGCAGGGTTATATTTTGCTGGCACCTATAAAAATAAATTATCAGCTAACTTTATTTTCAGTTCAGTCGTGGTAATTTTGTTATTTATTGTTGCACCAAAAATGCTAAATATTTTTTCACAATAATTTTTTCATTGAGAAAATATATATAATCATAGCTATGAGAATTTTCTTAACCCTTTTGGCAGTAATTATTACCGGTATCATAATGCTTCCTGCAGGATTGCATCTAGCTGGACTTCACCCGAAGAACACACATGAATTTGATTTTAATTTTGATGGGAAGAGAGCACTTATTATTGCGACGAATCATGGAGTATTAAACAAACCTGGAGAACTTGGAGGGAAAAAGACGGGGGTATTTCTTTCTGAATTATCTGTACCTTACTTCCATTTTTCAGAAGCTGGGATGGATGTTGATATTGCGAGTATAGAGGGTGGAGAAATCCCTGTAGAGCCTATTCCATTCTTTATAAAAACCCAAGAGGATAAGGCTTTTGAATCAAATAATTTATCTGTTTCAAAGTTAAAAAATTCATTAAAAATTAGTAATTTAGATTTTAAGGACTACTCAATTATTTTCATTTCTGGTGGATGGGGAGCCGCATATGACCTTGGATTTTCTGAAAATTTGGGAATAAAAATTTCAGATGCCTACTATAATTCTGATGCACTAATCGGGGGAATATGTCATGGAGTTTTAGGGTTTATTAGAGCCAAAAAACCAAACGGAGATTATCTTATTTCTGGAAAAAGAATGACTGGTGTTACAGATAAACAAATTGAAGAACTTGGTATTGCCTTTACACCGATGCACCCCGAAATAGAACTTAAAAAAGCTGGTGTTGAATTCGAGAGCAATACAAGGTTCAGAGATATTTTTGCAAACCATACGGTAGTTGATGAAGAAAAAAGATTTATAACTTCTCAAAACCAAAATGGCGGTCATGATGTAAGTTTTGCCATTCTACAAATTCTAGAAAATCAATAATTAATCATTATTTGCCTCTTTCCAGACTTAATTGATAGTCATATAATGTCCCCCTTGGGTCTGTAGCTCAGTTGGTTAGAGCGCACCCCTGATAAGGGTGAGGTCGCCGGTTCAAATCCAGCCAGACCCACCAATTAGATTGGATATGAAAAAATTAATTTTAGTTTTTTTAAGTTGGCTAAGTCTTTTAGTAGTTTCTCATGATAATTGGAAAGCAACAAAATTATCAGAAGCAATTGCTCATGCTCCTTCAGTTCTTCCAGATAGAGTTGTTCTTACCTGGAACAATGATCCTGCAACTACTCAGTCAGTCACTTGGAGGACTGATACTTCTGTTATAAATGGCTATGCTCAGTTTGGAGTTGCTAGTGTAAGTGGAAGGACTATGGAAATAACAGAGTTAAAGGCACAAACAACACTTTTCAAAAGTGATATTAATGATGCTCATTATCATAATGTAACTTTTACAAACCTTGAGTCTAATACTTTATATGCTTATCGAATAGGAGATGGTGAAAACTGGACAGAGTTTTATCATTTTAAAACCGCGAACCTAAAGCCAGAGCCATTTAGTTTTATTTATTTTGGAGATGCTCAAAACGAGGTGAAAACCCACTGGTCTAGGGTTTTTAGAGAGGCATTTCGTGAATCGCCTCGAGCTGCATTCACTCTTCATGCAGGGGATCTAGTTGATGAACATTATATGGATGCTCAATGGGGGGAATGGCATCAAGCTCCAGATTGGGTTAATGGAACAATCCCGGTTATAGCAACACCAGGCAATCATGAATATCTTGATGACTCTCAACGAAAGAGAGTATGGAGAACTAAGGGAGGCAAAGAAGTAAAAGTAGAAGTAGATGAATATATATTGTACGCACCAGGCGTATTTAAAATAACCATTGAAGATGAATTTAAACAGAGTGGTACTATTTTTGTTAAGGAAAGTGGTCAGATTGAGTCCATCGATTCTGGAATAGAAATAATTTCTGGTTTTTCTGCAAGTGAACTAAAAGACAAAATAATTTTGGGGGGTGGTGCTCCACTTTATGATCGTCTTCAAAATCCAACAGGTAGCCCAATTTTGAGCACTCATTGGCGCCCTCAATTTTCTTTTCCTATACAAGATGTTCCGAAGGAAAGTTTAAATGAGACAGTCTATTTTATTGATTATCAAGGTGTAAGATTTATTTCATTGAATTCTAATACTGAGCTTGAGGCACAAATTCCTTGGTTGCAAAAAACTCTTGAACAGAATTCCAATAAATGGACAGTTGTTACATTTCACCATCCAATGTATTCACCCGCATCTGACCGGGATAATATCGAGTTAAGAGAAGCATGGAAGCCACTTTTTGATAAGTATAGAGTTGATTTAATTTTGAGCGGACATGACCATACTTATTCTAGAACTGGCCTTGTTGATGTAAGTAATTTAAAGAATGTTCCTACTGGCTATCAGCAAGCTTATGATCCTGAAATTGGAACTGTAAATGTTGTCTCTGTGAGTGGTCCAAAAATGTATGAAATAACAAAAGGAAAATATGCTAAAACCTTCGGTGAAAATAAACAGCTTTATCAAATAATCGATATTGACAACGACACTATGCGATTTAGAGCCTTTACTGCAACCGGTGAGATACATGATGAATTCATTCTTAAGAAAGTTCCTGGAAAACCAAATCTACTTATCGAAAATTAAATCTTAATTTTTATTTAAATTTTGTATAATCCTTTCTATGAAATTGCTTAATAGGGTCTCACCAATCTTAGGTCGTAAAACAGAAACGATTGATTTAAGTTTTTATGCACCATCACCTTGGAAAATTGTTAAATGTTTGGAAAGCAACCTAGTTTATCTACAGAATCCTCCTGAGTACGAGCACTTAGAGGAAGATCTTGCATGGGAAAAAACACGAACGATTGAAAAAAAGAAAAGGGTTGAAGAAGAGCCCATAAGATCTGCAATAAGCAACAGATTTAAAAAATTAAAAGGCCTGACTAAAAGAAATAAAATCAGAGATATGATCAAGTCATATATTGATAAAAATAATCCCAGTGGTGACATTATGATGGTTGATGTTGGTTGTGCAGAGGGCCAAACTTTAATTAATACAATTGCTGAATTACCTGAAAGTGTTCAAGAAAGATGTATACCTAACGGTATTGAGATTTCAAGGAGTCTTGCAGAGTTTGCCAAAAAAAATGCACCAAAAGGGCATTGGGTCTGCAATAATGCAGTAGACGGTATGCTTGAGTTTAGTGATAAAAGCATTGATATTTTTGTTTTAAGGTCATTCCTTGAACATGAGGTAAATCCCGTAGGTCTTCTCAAGAATGCATATAACAAGCTTAAAGATGGTGGAGTAATTTTCATAAAAGTTCCAAATTTCAACTCCATTAATAGACTATATAGAAAGGAAAAATGGTGTGGATTCAGACATCCTGATCACGTAAATTACTTTACTCCCGAGACATTGGTTAAAACATGTAGAAAAGCAGGCTACAGCAAAATAAAAATGGGTGTTTTTGATAAGCAGGCTTTTAGCGATAGCATGTATGCAACACTAACAAAATAATCTGATTGACTTAAGCAACTCTTTGCATAAGACATAGAAATTCTTCTAAGAACATAACTGCTCTATAATGTCTATTGATGAATAACTATTGGAAAGAAAACCTCAGAATAATATTCATACTTCTATCGATTTGGTTTTTGGTTTCCTTTGGATTTGGAATAATTTTTTCTGATTGGCTTGATCAATTTAAAATTGGTGGTTTCAAGATTGGCTTTTGGTTTGCCCAACAGGGGAGCATCTTTTTCTTCGTAATATTAATTTTCATTTATGTACATCTGATGAATAAGTTAGATAAAAAATATGAGGATAAGAATCAGGATAAATGAGTGTTCAATTTTTAACTTACTTATTTGTAGGACTTACATTTGCACTTTACATAGGAATTGCCTTTTGGAGTAAAGCAAAAGATACCGGTGATTTTTATGTAGCTGGAAAAGGAGTTCATCCTGTCGCAAATGGCATGGCTACTGCGGCTGATTGGATGTCAGCTGCCTCTTTTATTTCCATTGCTGGGATTATTGCTTTTTCTGGAAGAGATGGAGCAGTTTATCTCATGGGGTGGACAGGTGGATATGTTTTACTTGCACTCTTACTTGCGCCATATTTGAGAAAGTTCGGAAAATATACTGTGCCAGAATTTATAGGAACCCGATATTATTCTGATCTCGCACGAATCGTTGCCGTACTTTGTTTAATTTTTATTTCATTCACCTATATTGCTGGTCAAATGAGAGGAGTGGGAATTGTTTTTTCAAGATTTCTTGAGGTAGATATAAATTTAGGAGTAATCATCGGCATGGTAATTGTTTTCTTTTATGCTGTCATGGGAGGCATGAAAGGCATCACATATACACAAGTTGCTCAATACTGCGTTTTAATCTTTGCCTATTTAGTTCCTGCGATATTTATCTCAATTTTAGTAACTGGAAATCCAGTGCCTCAATTGGGCTTTGGTGATACCGTAAATGGAAGTTCAGAATTTCTCTTAGATAAACTAGATCGAATTACAGAGGAACTTGGCTTTAACCCATATACAGAAAACACTAAAAGTACATTTGATATCATTTGTATAACAGCAGCTTTAATGTTTGGAACAGCAGGATTACCTCATGTTATCGTAAGATTCTTTACAGTTCCCAAAGTTAAGGATGCCAGAAAATCTGTGGGCTATGCTCTTATATTTATTGCGTTACTATTCACAACAGCCCCTGCAGTAGGAGCATTTGCAAGAGCAAACATTGCAGACTCTATACAAGATACAAAGTATATTGATGCCCCAGAATGGTTTAAAAATTGGGAGAGTATAGGTCTTGTAGCCTGGAAAGATAAAAATGATGATGGGGCAATGCAGCTCTACCCCGGGAATGCATTCGAAGGCATACAACCCTCATTTACTTCTGAGGTAGGCATTTATGGCGAAAGAATCATTTCTAATAAGCTGAATGAAGATAGTCAAAATGAGCTATATATTGACAGAGATATTATGGTGCTAGCTAATCCTGAAATTGCAAATTTACCACCATGGGTATTTGCATTAGTTGCTGCTGGGGCACTTGCAGCTGCACTTTCAACAGCAGCTGGCTTGCTATTAGTAATTTCCTCTTCGATCTCTCATGATTTAATGAAAAAAACGTTCAGACCAAAAATCACTGAAAAACAAGAATTACTTTACGCTCGTATTGCTGCAAGTATAGCAATTCTAATTGCGGGTTATTTTGGTATTAATCCTCCTGGTTTTGTGGCCCAGGTTGTTGCTCTGGCTTTTGGTTTGGCGGCGTCAACTATTTTTCCTGCACTACTAATGGGAATATTTTTTAAAAATATCAATAAAGAAGGAGCAATTCTTGGGATGATTCTAGGTTTGATTACAACACTTTCATATATAATTTACTTCAAATTTATTTTTCCAAATTTTAATAATTCAGATTATTGGTTCTTGGGTATATCCCCTGAAGGCTTTGGTGTAATTGGAATGATAGTCAACTTTTTAACCGCTGCTCTTTGCATAAAATTTTTCCCAAATCCCCCCAAGAAAGTAGGATTGATTTTGGCCACTATAAGACAACCTTAATAAAAAAATTATTTTTGAAAGAATATATATTGAACTTGAAAAGTTTACTTAAGCAGAAAAGATATTGAGAAAAATATCTATCATTGATAAATAAAGGATTTTTCTGGTATAGTTAGCCTATGTTGGACAGCAGTAAGACTTTAGTTTTTACAATTTTTCTTTCATTTGGCTTAATTGCTGAACCTCTGCTTCATGATCACCATGAGATTGAGGAACAAACTGTAATTGAATGCCTTGCATGTGAAGAATCTGAATTAAATTCATTAACAAGTAAATTTGAAAAAAACGAATTACCCATTGATTTAAAATCAAAATCATCAATACAATCCAACTTTAAAAAAACTCATAGAAGTGCACACTCCAGAGCGCCTCCTCAGAAAGATTAGGTTTTTAAGATTTAATTTTTTCAAAGGAGGTAAAAATGAAAAAAATATTAATTATAAGTTTATTTGTTTCGCTCACATTCATAGTCGAAACACAAGAGGTCGAAGAAGTTGTCGTAACCTCGTCACTAACTGACGAAGACAGACAACTTTCTGAAATAGGGGATCCAATCCATATCGTAAATGGTGAAGAACTTGGCGATACGGGCACACAGAGTCTAGGTGAATCGATTGATGATCTTTTAGGAGTATCTTCAGTAGATTATGGAGCTGCAGTTGGTCAGCCTGCTATACGTGGGTTGCTGGATGGAAGGGTAAAAATTCTGAGAAATGGTCTTAGTGTTGCCGATGTTGCTGGCATGGGTGCTGACCATCTTAATGAAGTTGACCTTTTTAATATAAGACAAATAGAAATAATTCGAGGACCTTCATCATTGCTTTATGCAAAAGGCGCACTTGGAGGTGTTGTCAATATCATTGATAACACTATTTCTCAGAAAAATTTTGAGGAGCAAGCTGGTGGTCTGGGTGTTGAATTTCAAACTGTTAATGAGGGTGATTCCAAGAACTTTTTCTATGAAAATAATGTCGGTGGGTTAAATCTCACCTTTTCTTTTAAGGATTCTCAATTTGGAAACTATGATATTCCAAATGGTGCCATTATCCATTCTGAGGAAGAGCACGAAGATGAAGACCATGACGAGCATGAAGAAGACATGGGCTTTCTTGCAAATTCTGATTTTGGATCAACAACTTCAAGATTTGGGGTTTCTAGAGTAGGTGGCTGGGGATATTTTGGTATATCTCTAGAAGACCAAGAAACAGTATATGGAATTCCATTCCATGGCGATGATCATGGTGACGAGCATGGTGATGAGCATGGTGATGAGCATGGCGATGAAGATCATGGTGATGAGCATGGTGATGAGCATGAAGGTGAGAGAATTTACGCCTTCACAGATTCACAGGCTGTTAATCTTCAAGGTAGTTTTAATGTTAATGGTAGCTTGGTAAACAGTGTTGACTACTTCTTTAGGGACACTGAGTATGCATTTTCAGAACAGCATGCTGAAGAACATGGAGACGAACACGGTGATGAGCATGAAGGTGAAGATCATGATGATCATGGACATGAGGAAGGACCTACAGTATTTACAAATGATGCAACAGAATTTGGTGCAATCTTTGACTTTGTGCCATTCAGAAATTCTCATTCTGCAAAGGTGATGGTTAATTTCTTAGAGATGGATGAGGCAATAGTTGGTGCTGAAGCTTTCATGAACCCAGTTCAAAGTGAAGAGTTCAACATCGGCTATTATCTTGGCACTGATTTGCCTGGAGATTTTGATTTGGATCTTGGGGTAAGGTATGACTCAGTAAATCGAAAAGGTTCCATAACAGAACATCATGAAGAAGAGCATCACGATGATGATCATGGTGATGATCATGGTGATGATCATGGTGATGAGCACGAGGATGAACATCATGAAATGGAAGAAGTATTTTTTGATAATACTTATGAAGAATATAGTTTCTCTGCAAGTCTCAGAAAACAGATCAATGATTCAATGAGCTTTGATGTAAGTTTTTCAAGCGTTGCAAATGCACCTTCTAGCACAAATTTAGCAATGAATGGACCACACTTAGCACGAGGCAGATTTGAAACTGGTGATGTAAACCTAGATCCAGAAAGAGGAAATAACTTCGAGGGAACTTTGTTTTATGATGATGGAGATTTCTTTGGACAATTTACTTTATTTCAAAATAGCATTTCAAATTATATCTATCTGCAAGATGAGCTTGAACACATGGACGAGGACCATCACGATGAGGATCATGGCGATGAAGATCATGGCGATGAAGATCATGATGAGCACGAGGGACATGATGATCATGGAGGTCTAATTCATGCAGATTTTCTTCAGCAAGACGCTGATTTTAATGGTTATGAATTTGAATTTGGTAGAAGATTTATCCTTGCATCAGGCGAGCTTGAGCTTTCCTTTGGAAGAGATGTAGTTAATGGAGAATTTTCCGATGGTGAAAATATTCCAAGAATCACACCTGCCAGAAATCTATATAGTTTATCTTATGTAGCTAGCGATTTAAGACTTAACCTCACTCTTAAGGACGTAGAAGCACAAAAGGAAATTGGTGATGGTGAAACAATAACTGATGGCTATAAAATGTTAAACCTTAGAGTTGGTAAGGATTATAACCTCGCCTCAGGTAATAATCTTAGAGTTTCATTATTCGCAAATAATATTCTTGATGAAGTTGCAAGAAACCACGCATCTTATGTAAAAGACCAGGTACCTCTTCCTGGAGTAAACTTTGGTGTGAGATTTAACTTAGACTTCTAATTTATTGGGAGGGACAATGTCCCTCCCACTCTCTTTAAAACCTTTTATTTATTTTAGATGGTACTATGTAATAGGTACTACATTGCCTATGAATATCAAAACAGTTTATTTACTTTCCTTCATATTGCTACTTACGGAAAGTATTATCGGAGATGAAAAAAATATTGAGGAAGTTGTTGTAACAGGAACGCTTCTCAGTGCAGATTCAAGTAATATCAGCCCCATAGAAGTTATAACTGAGAAAGATTACAGATCTTTCAATATCACAAATCTAGCAGAATTAAGCAAATACCTTAATATATCGTCAGGATCACGTTTTCAGACAAATGCATTAGGAGGTGTAGATCAAGGCATGTCTTCTATTGCGTTGAGAGGACTTGATCAAGCTTCTACATTAATCCTAATTAATTCAAAAAGACATACATTTGCAGGAACACCATCTAATGAGGGCGAGGGGTATATTGATGTAAACATCATCCCAGAAATTGCTTTTAAAAAGATTGAGATCCTAAAAGAGGGTGCCACCTCTTTATATGGCTCAGATGCAGTAGCTGGTGTAATAAATTTCTTAACTCACACTGATTTTAAAGGATTAAAAATACGTTTCGGCGATCAGTCTACAACTAACTATAATCAAAAGGATCAAAATTTTGGTATCTTATACGGAACTGACTTAGACAATTGGGATTTAGTTTTTGCAGGCAATATACTTGATAGGTCGCCACTATCAGCTTCTGAAATTCCAAATATAGCGGAATTAGCATTAAGTGGTCTTGGTAATACTTTCATTACAACAGCACCGGACGAAATTGAAGAGGGACCTTATAAGGGAACATATTTAGCAAATCAGATAGTCCCTGATCCAAACTGTGTAGAAAATGGTGGAATTCTTCAGGGATTTTGTAGGTTCCTCTACGGAACACGATTTAATATTGTAAATACTGAAGATCATTCCAAATTCTATCTTAACTTAAGTAATGAAGTTCATAGCCTGACATTTATGACTTCAAACGTTCGGGTAATTGATAATCCACAATCGCCTTCTTATCCAGCCTTGCCTTATCTTACAAGGCTAGTTCAGCCAGGAGAGGGGTCATCCCCTTTCAATGTGCCTGTGAAATGGAGAGGGCGACCACTAGGATCACAATTTCCATCTCCTTTCTCACCCAAGGACATTGCTCAGTACCATTTTAATTATTCTTTTAATACTGTAATTAGAACTACCAATCTAAAAGTTTCTTTCACTACGAGCGAGCATCAAAATAATCATAACAGGCCTGACATTATTGACTCTAGGTTTCAAGACGCAATGCTAGGAAACGGTGGCCCGTCTGGAAATGAACGCTGGAACATATTTGAACCCAACAAAAATTCACAAACATTAATTGACTATGTCAGAGGAGCTGAAAAATCAGAAAAGATTGGAAGTCTATCTGTAATTGACATTATCGGAAGGAATAACTTCAATAATTTCTATTTTGCAGTTGGCACCCAAATAAGCAACGAAAATCTAGATATAACATATAACGATATTGCTAGGGCTGAATTTGATGAAAATGGCAAAATCACTAAAATAGCAGATCTATTTTTTCTAGGGGGTGGTAAAAATGTCGCTACAAATAGGGATAAGTTAGCACTATTTTTCGAAGGAAGGACTGCTCCAAATGATTTTCTTGATTTAATGATTTCAGGCAGGTATGAAGAATCAACAAACTACTCTTCATTTGATCCAAAGATTGCATTTAAGTCGAAATTAAATGACTTTTTTTCAATTAGTAGTTCATATGGATCCTCGTTTTCAATGCCATCAATGGCGCAGATGTTTTCCAGTGAAATAAATCTTGGTAGTGTGAGAGATTTTGATGATAATATCTTCGTAAGACAAGCACAAATAGGCAATCCAAATCTAAAGCCATCATTATCAGACAATATAAATTTTAGCATTGAATTTGAACACTTAGATAGAAAGTACACAATAGACTATTGGTCTATAGATTATAAAAATAGAGTAGAATCTGAAAGCCCCCAGGCACTTTTGTTAAGTGATCCCTTTGGGCCAAGTATCACCAGAAATGAATCGGGAGAATTAATTGGTGTTACAACATCTTATTTTAACGAAGCATCCACCAAAGTATCAGGTTTTGATTTTTCTATTAATGAGAGCTTTGATTTAAGAGAGCTTGGCAATATTAGGTTAATAATTAAAGGCACAAGTTTTATCGAATTCTTAACTCCTTCAAACGAAACAACTGGGATGGTAAACCGAGTTGGCAGATTCAACTTTGATGCAAACACACATTCAATTCCAAAGAAAAGAATAAATTCCTTCTTAGAATGGAATTATGAAAATTATGAATTTGGTTTAATTTCAAGATATGTTGATGGATATACAAATGAGAGAGTTATTCCTGATAGTGCAATAAGTAAGGGATACAAAAATAATTTGAGTAATTTCCTAGTTTTTGATTTAACTTTTAGGCAGAATTTTAAAAATCTTTTCGAGGATCTTGATTTAATAACATCATTTTCTTTAGTAAATCTGTTTGATGAGAAGCCACCAAAACTATATGATGCTCCGGATTTTAGTTTTGACACTAGAGTACACGACCCTCGGGGAAGACTAATAAATATTCAATTTGAGCTAAGCCCAAAAGATTAAGGATATAATACTATCTATGAAATTCATCATTGGATTGATAACAATTATTTTAATAATTAAACCTCTAAATAGTGATGAGGCAGATCATGAGCTTTTAATGGCTACATTATTTGTTCAATCCTCTGCGGAATTTTATGCTAACTCTAAATCTATTTATGCTGCTGCACAAAGCAACTTGAAGGAATTACTCCAAGACCAAAATCATACTGCAGCACTTGAACAAAAAGATAACTATCAAAATAAACCGCCTGCAATAATTCTTGATGTCGATCAGACAGTTTTAGATAACAGTGCATATCAAGCAAGATTGATAAAGAATAATACGTCATATCCTGATGGATGGGTTAGTTGGGCTAAAGAAGAAAAAGCAGAGTTTCTTCCAGGCGCGCTAGAATTTATAGAATTTGCTCTTTCAGAGGGCGTGGAGATTTTCTTTGTCACAAATAGAGTTAAAGAAATAGAGGAGGCTACTCTCAGAAACTATGCCAAACTCGGATTGAGCCTATCTTCAGAAAGGGATCTCATTCTATCAAGAGGAGAGAATAATTGGGGCTCCAACAAAACAGCCAGACGGGAGTTAATTGCAGAAGACTATAGAATTGTGATGATGTTTGGAGACAACCTAGGTGATTTTGTTGATATAAAAGAAAATAATCTAACACCTTATGAGAGGGTAATCATTACTACAAAATATGATGACTATTGGGGTAAGTCATGGTTTATGTTTTCAAATCCAATGTATGGTGATTGGGAAGGATCTATCCTAGATTTTAATTATGGACAACCCAGAGATGAAAAGTTAAAAATTAAATCGCTATTTCTCGATGTTAAATGATACATAAATTATTTTTTAAAAATCTAAGTAAAAATAAACTATTCACAAAACTAATTTATCTTGGGAAAATATGACATCATTTTTTTCAAAAAATGCAATTTTCTCTGGGATATTTTTCTTTTTTGTTCTTTTCTCATTATTTGTTCTAAGGCCTTTTAGAAATACGATTGCAGCTAATATTGGCACTGCTGATTTACCGTTTTATTTGCTAATAATTGTATTTGTTATGTTGCTGGTTAATCCAATTTATTCGCTAATAGTTTCTAAAGTTCGTCTTACCAAACTAGTACCTTATATTTATGGCTTCTTTATCATTTGTTTATGTTGTTTTTACCTCGTTTATAACTATTTTCCAGAAATTTCAGTTATTAAAACATTTTTCTATGTCTGGTATAACATATTCAATTTTTTTGTTGTAGCTATTTTCTGGGCAATGACCGTTAATTCTTTTGATATTGAGGATGGGAAAAAATTCTTTGGAATTATCAGTGGATTTGGCTCATTAGGTGCTTCATGTGGGGGAGCCTTAGTTGATGGATTTCTTTATGACAAAGAAAATCTTTCCCTCCTAATAGCAGTATTATCTTTATTACTGGCTATCTTTTTTTCATCTCGTGTTCAGAGAGAAGATAACTTTTTTGGCACGTCAGCTGATAACAGTCTATCAAATACTCTCGAGCAGTTTTCACAAATACGTACAAATCCTCTAATTAAGCAGTTTGTTATCTATGCATTCGTTTGGACATGTCTTTCAACTGCACTTTGGTTCTTTCAGCTTGAAATTATAAATAACTATACGGATGATTCTGCCGAAAAAACTAGAATATTCGGAAGGGCAGACTCAATTGTGCCGTTGGTTACTTTATTTATTCAAATATTCCTTACTGCTTCAATTCTTAGATCAAGTTTTCTTGGGATAAAATTTGTTCTTTCAGCTTATGGTTTAATTTTTGCTTTGGCTTTTCTTGCAGTTTCAGGTTATTTCTCTGATATCTTATTAGGATCCTCAGCCGTACTTATTTTTTTAATTTTGCAAGCAGTGATGCGACCATTTGAGTATGGGTTAAACAAACCAGCTCGGGAGGCTGTCTATACGACACTGAATTCAAAGGAAAAATATAAATCCACAGTTTTTATTGACACTTTTACAAATAGATTTGGCGATGCCTCTGGAGGTCTGCTTTTTAATTTAATGTTTTCTTTTGGTCTGGTTGCATATGCTGCTCCTCTAGCTATTATTCCTCTTGCAATTTATCTAACGTATCTTGGTTTTGGCATTTCTAAGAGTGTCAATAAAGCAAACAGTATGTAAAAAATAAGTGATTTAGCAAAAGTTTTTGTTGATATTTTCTCTTTCATACATAAAATATGTTCTTTGCTTATGCTAACTAAAGAAAAAATTTTAAAAGCTCCGAAGAAAAACTATATGAATAAGGAGCAACTTCATTTCTTTAGAGATCTACTAGATGATCTCAAGAAAGAAACCCTTACGCATATTAGGGATGCCAAAGATAGACTCAGTAACCCCCCTTCTTGTAGTGATGAGGTTGATAGGGCACAGCATGAAATTGATTCTATGCTTTTCTTGAGGATCGTTGAAAGAGAATCTAAATTACTTCCTAAGATAGATAAAGCTATAATGAGGATCAAATCAGGTGACTATGGATATTGCTTAGAGTCAGGAGAGCCCATTGGTTTAAGAAGACTATTATCTAGACCTACCGCTGAGTACTGTGCAGAAGTCAAAACTATCAACGAAGAAAAAGAAAAACATTTCGCAGACTAACTAACTTCTCTATTGGTAAAAACTCTGGTCAGAACTAAAATATACTTATGTCTAATTTTCTAAATGGAATTTCAAACTCCAGACTAAGTGTACTCTCTGAGCTAACTTTAAGAGTAGTTTTTGCTGTTTTAATGTTTTCACATGGGGAGGGCAAACTCCTCTCACTTATTGAGGAACCAAACCAACCATTAGGCTTTATCTTAAAGATGAGTTTTTTCAGTGATTTTCCACTTGTTTCCTCTTGGGTTGTAGCAATAAGTGAAGCCATTCTTATACCAATATTCATAATTATTGGTTCATTCAACTTCATTGGAGAAGCAAGCAAAGGTTTCTCAACGTTTGGAGGGTTATTGTCAACTGTTCTTATGTTGGTAATAATTTTTGGTTTTCATGTTGATGTTTTGGAGCAGTCATGGACAGAATTTAAATACCAACTTTCACTCTTTGCCATTTCAATATATTTCTTATTTAAGTGATGTTTAAATTAACAGTTGCCACAGTAATTTCTACATTACTGTTATCAACAATAATGTCAGGATTAGTAAGTTTTTTTATTACATCATTAAATACAGGGGATTTCCCCCCAAAAATGGCAGCTTGGATAAGTTCATGGATGCTAGCTTGGGCAATAGCAACCCCAATAGTTTTTATAACTGCACCATTTTCTAAATACGTTGCGAAAAAGCTTTCAGATGATCCTAGAGATAAAGAATAGTTGTATTTTTTGTTTTAGATATTTATCATTTGAGGTCTTGGGGCTATAGCTCAGCTGGGAGAGCGCCTGCTTTGCACGCAGGAGGTCTGCGGTTCGATCCCGCATAGCTCCACCACTTCTCACTCGCATTGAACGCAGACAAGGGCGCATCCGGTGTGCCCTTGTCTGGTTTCGACAACCAGAATGTTCTTTAACAAGGTAAATCAAGCTGAGTCTCTGAATCAGCAACCCGCAGTAAGGTTCGCTTTGCTGTTGGTGATGATTCAGTGATTAAAAAGTTCTCAGGCACCGTCTCAATTCCGGTGTCTGAAACGAGTTGTACACACTGTGACTTAAGCGTCACAACATCCGGCGGGTGTTCACTTTGATCGGTGAACATCTAGTAAGTACCCAGCCCGTGCCAAAGGGGGTTGGGGAAATGTCTTCTTGTATCTCGTGAGAGAGTTTCTGGTCGGTAAGACAGAAATCCAGATAACTTAGGTTATATGGTCAAGTGACTAAGCGCATACGGTGGATGCCTTGGCAGTCAGAGGCGATGAAGGACGTTGTAGCCTGCGAAAAGCTTCGGGGAGTCGGCAAACAGACTTTGATCCGGAGATGTCCGAATGGGGAAACCCACCCTTAGGGGTATCCTGCACTGAATCCATAGGTGTAGGAGGCGAACCTGGTGAACTGAAACATCTAAGTAACCAGAGGAAAAGAAATCAACTGAGATTCCCACAGTAGCGGCGAGCGACCTGGGAGCAGCCTGCAAGTGATAGCAGCTTGGTTAGTGGAACGGTCTGGAAAGTCCGGCAATAGAGGGTGATAGCCCCGTACACGAAAACCTCGCTGTGGTACTGAGCTTGCGACAAGTAGGTCGGGACACGTGTTATCTTGACTGAACATGGGGGGACCATCCTCCAAGGCTAAATACTACTGACTGACCGATAGTGAACCAGTACCGTGAGGGAAAGGCGAAAAGAACCCCGGAGAGGGGAGTGAAATAGAACCTGAAACCGTATGCGTACAAGCAGTGGGAGCCCTTCGGGGTGACTGCGTACCTTTTGTATAATGGGTCAGCGACTTATTGTCTGTAGCAAGCTTAACCGTATAGGGGAGGCGTAGGGAAACCGAGTCTTAATAGGGCGCTCAGTTGCAGGCAATAGACCCGAAACCGGGCGATCTATCCATGGCCAGGTTGAAGGTGCCGTAACAGGCACTGGAGGACCGAACCCACTAATGTTGAAAAATTAGGGGATGAGCTGTGGATCGGAGTGAAAGGCTAATCAAGCCCGGAGATAGCTGGTTCTCCTCGAAATCTATTTAGGTAGAGCGTCGTGTCTCACCCTGGGGGGTAGAGCACTGTTTGGGCTAGGGGGTCATCCCGACTTACCAACCCCATGCAAACTCCGAATACCCAGGAGTGCAATCACGGCAGACAGACGGCGGGTGCTAACGTCCGTCGTCAAGAGGGAAACAACCCAGACCGCCAGCTAAGGTCCCTAATACCAGTTAAGTGGGAAACGATGTGGGAAGGCTCAGACAGCTAGGAGGTTGGCTTAGAAGCAGCCACCCTTTAAAGAAAGCGTAATAGCTCACTAGTCGAGTCGGCCTGCGCGGAAGATGTAACGGGGCTAAATTGGTAACCGAAGCTGCGGATGCATGCTTGCATGCATGGTAGAGGAGCGTTCTGTAAGCCGCTGAAGGTGAACCGGGAGGTTTGCTGGAGGTATCAGAAGTGCGAATGCTGACATGAGTAACGATAAGGGGGGTGAAAAACCTCCCCGCCGGAAGATCAAGGTTTCCTGCGCAACGCTAATCGGCGCAGGGTGAGTCGGCCCCTAAGGCGAGGGTGAAAACCGTAGTCGATGGGAAGCAGGTTAATATTCCTGCACTTCTTCTTACTGCGATGGAGGGACGGAGAAGGCTAGGCCAGCAGGGCGATGGTTGTCCCTGTTTAAGGTAGTAGGCTGGGATCTTAGGTAAATCCGGGGTCCTAAGGCCGAGAACTGATGACGAGTACCCAAGGGTGCGAAGTGGTTGATGCCATGCTTCCAAGAAAAGCTTCTAAGCTTCAGGTAAGAAGGAACCGTACTGTAAACCAACACAGGTGATCAGGTAGAGAATACCAAGGCGCTTGAGAGAACTCGGGTGAAGGAACTAGGCAAAATGGTACCGTAACTTCGGGAGAAGGTACGCCGGTTTTGGTGATGGGACTTGCTCCCTAAGCTGAGGCTGGCCGAAGTGACCAGGTGGCTGCGACTGTTTATTAAAAACACAGCACTCTGCAAACACGAAAGTGGACGTATAGGGTGTGACGCCTGCCCGGTGCCGGAAGGTTAATTGATGGGGTTATCTTCGGAGAAGCTCTTGATCGAAGCCCCGGTAAACGGCGGCCGTAACTATAACGGTCCTAAGGTAGCGAAATTCCTTGTCGGGT
>ENA-OSEY01000023-OSEY01000023.1-marine-metagenome-genome-assembly--contig:-NODE-23-length-122683-cov-10.067338_pt1 | contig 122683 bp, 117 predicted proteins | sample MGYA00248465_ERZ534230 | MGnify/ENA primary metagenome ERZ534230 (study PRJEB26409, sample SAMN06344110) | marine metagenome | isolation source: Sea water from surface | place: Atlantic Ocean:Southern... | reverse complement strand
AGAATTACTTTTAGAGGGAGATAATCAAGTTACTTTTGCTGATTTTTTTGGACTAGTAAATACAGCTTTCCCGTCTTTGAAGTCGACTTTAATTTGATGTCCCTTTTTATCATTACTAAATAAAATACTATCTACTAGAGGCTTCTTAATATTTTCAGTTATAAATCTTTCCATTGGCCTAGCACCCATAACCTTGTCATATCCCTCTTCTGCTATCCAATTAATTACTTTATTAGAGTAGATTAGCTCTATGCCTCTTTGATCTAATTGTGCCTGTAGCTTTACAAGAAACTTATCTACAATAGATAGAATTACTTTTTTAGGTAAGTAATTAAATTGTATTATTTCATCTAATCTATTCCTAAATTCAGGAGAGAACAATTTCTTAAGTGTTTTAATTGCGTCAGTTTCATTAGACTGTGAGTTGAAACCAATAGACTTTTTTTCAAGAAGGTCAGCACCAGCATTGGTAGTCATTATTATAATTACATTTCTAAAGTCTGCTTTTCTGCCATTGTTATCAGTGAGTACCCCATTATCCATTACTTGCAGAAGTATATTGAATATATCAGGATGAGCTTTTTCTATTTCATCTAGTAAAAGAACAGAATATGGATTTTTAACAACTGCCTCAGTTAGTAAACCACCTTGATCAAAACCTACATATCCAGGAGGAGCTCCAATCAATCTGGAAACAGTATGTCTTTCCATGTATTCTGACATATCAAATCTGATAAGCTCAATTCCTAAAATTGAGGCTAGTTGTTTAGAAATTTCTGTTTTACCAACACCTGTTGGCCCGGCAAAGATAAAAGAGCTTATCGTTTTATTATCATCTCTTAGCCCTGCTCTTGATAATTTAATCGCATTGCAAAGAGCATCAATAGCCTTATCTTGACCAAAAATAACTCTTTTGAGATCTCTTTCAAGGTTTTTTAAATTAACAGATTCATTCTTAGATAATGTTTTTTCAGGTATTTTAGTAATTTTCGATATAGTTTTTTCTATATCTAAATCTTTTACAGTAATTTTATTTTTATTTTTTCTATTTATATTAAGTAAGGCACCAGTTTCATCAATTAAATCAATTGCCTTGTCAGGAAGAAACCTGTCATTCAAAAATTTATCTGAGAGTTTTACGGCAGTTTCAATAGAATTATCTGAAAATTTTACATTGTGGTGATCTTCATAAAGTTGTTTGATACCATTAAGGATCTCTACTGATTCATCTATCGATGGCTCAACAACATCAATTTTTTGAAATCTTCTTGATAAAGCTTGATTTTGATTAAAGATACCTCTGAATTCATTAAAAGTAGTTGAACCAATACATCTTAATGTACCCTTCCCTAGTGCTGGTTTTAATAAGTTAGAAACATCTAATGTACCACCAGAAGCAGAACCTGCACCTATAATGGTGTGTATTTCATCAATGAATAAAATAGATTTTTCTTGGCTCTCAAGAAAACTCATTACTTCTTTTAGCCGTTTTTCAAAATCACCTCTATATTTAGTTCCTGCAATTAACCCACCTATATCTAACAGGTAAATTACATGATCATTTAAATACTTAGGAACATTTTTGGTAACAATTAAATGTGCTAGCCCTTCCACTAAGGCTGTTTTGCCTACTCCAGATTCTCCAACAAGCAAGGGATTATTTTTTGTTCTTCTTGCAAGAATTTGAATAAGTCTTGATATTTCTTGTTTCCTGCCAATTAACCTATCAATCTTTCCGTTTGCAGCTTGTTCATTTAGGTTTAATAAAAACTTGTTTTCAGTCTCATTAGCCAACTCATTTTCAGTGCTAACTTCTTGTTGAGGATTATCATTTGATTCAGTATTTTTTTCTTTTTTGCCATGTGATAAATAACTCACTATATCTAATCGAGAAACTCCAAGCTTGGAAAGTATGTACACAGAGTGACTTTCTTTTTCAGAAAAGATTGCTACGAGAATATTAATTGGTTTTACGATACCCTTTCCGGATGATTGCACATGAAATACTGATCTTTGGAGGACACGCTGAAAACCAAGAGTAGGTTTTACTGGTTCTTCATGATTATTTTTTATTGGGGTGGTTTCTTTAATGTGATCACTAATTTGTGTTTTTAAGTTTTCAATATTCACATCACATGATAATAAAGACTCTTTAACATCAAAATCGTTAAGAATCATTAATAACAAATGCTCAATAGTAATGTATTCAATGTTTGATTTTTGAGCTTCATCAAACAAATTCGATATTGATTGTTCTAATTCTTTGCTAAACATTAATCTGATAACGGTTCAATTTCACTTAATAAAGGATGCTCGTGAGCCTGAGCTAAGTTGTTTATTTCATTACATTTCATCTCAGCTATCTCTTTAGAAAATATACCACAAACTCCCTTGCCTTTGTTATGTACTGACAACATAATTTCAGTCGCCCTGCCATGCTCATAACCAAAGATCTTTTGTATTACAAAGACAACAAACTCCATTGGTGTATAGTCATCATTTAGCAATACAACTTGAAACAGTGGTGGCTCTTTAACTTCAGGTTTTTTTTCTAATGTGACTGTTCCTAAAGCTTCACCATTCGATGTATCTTTAGATAAATCGTTCACATTCTTTTAATCATCTCATTAGCAAAACCAGAACAAGATACTAGATTTGCATCATCCATTAATCTTTCAAAATCATAAGTAACCATTTTATCAACGATTGCTTTTTCCATACTTGATATTATTAAATCTGCAGCATCAGCCCACCCTATATGTCTTAACATCATCTCAGCAGAGAGCATGAGCGAGCCAGGATTTACCTTATCCTGACCAGCATATTTTGGTGCGGTTCCATGAGTTGCTTCAAAAAGTGCACATGAATCACCAATATTCGCACCTGGGGCTATACCAATTCCTCCAACACATGCTGCCAATGCATCTGAAATGTAATCACCATTAAGATTCATGGTTGCAATGACATCATATTCTTTTGGGCGAGTAAGTATTTGTTGTAGAAATGCATCACAAATAACATCTTTAATCACAATATTATTTCCATTATTTGGATTTTTGATTACATGCCATGGACCACCATCTAGTGGCTCTCCACCAAACTCATCAACAGAAAGTTGATAACCCCAATCACGAAATGCACCTTCAGTAAACTTCATTATATTACCTTTATGAACAAGCGTAACTGACGATCTATTGTTATCAATTGCATAATTTATAGCTTGTCTTACTAAGCGATTTGTTCCTTCTTTAGAGATCGGTTTAACACCTAATCCAACATTGTCAGTAAATCTAATTTTATCTACTTTGAATTCTTTTTGAAGAAAATTTACAAGTTTCTCAGCATCTTTTGATCCACCATCAAATTCAACTCCAGCATATATATCTTCAGAATTCTCTCTAAAAATTACCATGTCAACATAAGATGGATTTTTAACAGGACTTGGAACACCAGAGAAGTATCGAATCGGTCTCAAGCAAACATATAGATCTAATATTTGTCTTAAAGATACATTTAATGATCTAATGCCACCTCCAACTGGTGTTGTTAGAGGACCTTTTATACTTACTATATATTCTTTTAATGCCTCAATGGTTTCATCAGGTAACCAAATATCTTTACCATAAACCTCCGTTGATTTTTCACCACAATATACCTCCATCCAAGATATATTTTTTTTACCCTCATACGCAACTTCAACTGCCCTATCAACAACTGCAATCATTGCAGGTGAAATATCAATTCCGATTCCATCACCTTCTATGTAAGGGATTATAGGATTATCCGGTACAACCAGTTTTCCTGTCTTATCAAAAGAAATTTTTTCACCAACTGAGGGAATTTTTATATTTTTATATGCCATTTTTGTCTTAAAATACTCTTCGCTTAGATTATTGAGTTGTGATTATACTCTAAATACTAAATATAATTTATTGATATATATATAAATGAGAAAAAAAGATAAAAATATAGTGGTAGGAATGTCGGGTGGTGTTGATTCATCTGTTGCAGCATATCTTCTAAAAGATCAGGGATATAAAATTACCGGTTTATTTATGAAAAATTGGCAATCTGAGCCAGGAGAGGTTTGCACATCAGAAATCGATTTTGAAGATGCATCAAAGGTATGTGATGAATTAGATATCCAATTACATAAAGCAAATTTCAGTGATGAGTATTGGGAGAGAGTTTTTACTTTTTTCCTAAGTGAGCATGCTAAGGGACGCACTCCTAATCCTGATATTCTATGTAATAGAGAAATTAAATTTAAAGCATTTATTGATTATGCAAAGCAAATTGGGGCTACACACATTGCAACTGGACACTATGCTTCCCTTACAAAAGAAAAAGATGATGTTTATTTGTCTAGATCAAAAGATATCAACAAAGATCAAACATATTTTTTACATGAGGTTAAATCAAAAGATCTTAAAAATTGTATATTCCCTCTTTCTAAAATAAATAAAACTGAAGTAAGAAATATTGCATCAGATATTGGTTTACATATCAGCACCAAGAAAGACTCTGTAGGTATTTGTTTTGTTGGAGAGAGAAATCTTAAAAACTTTTTGTCCCGATTTATAGAATTAACTCCTGGTGAGATAATTGATAATGAGGGTAATATTCTTGGCGAGCATCATGGTTCAGCTTTATATACAATAGGACAAAGACAAGGGTTGAATATTGGTGGTGTAAAGAATAAATCAGAACTGCCATGGTACGTATATAAAAAGGACATCAATTTGAATACTGTATATGTATGTCAAGGAGAAGATAACGATCTACTTTTAAACACTGGTCTGGAATTAGACTCTATGAAATTTATTAATCAACATTCAAAATTTAGATCTAATCAGATTATGTGTAAGGTTCAAGTCAGACACAGACAAAAGGCAGTTGATTGTAGTTTAGATCTTTCAACAAGCACTGTTCGTTTCAACGAAAAAATAAGAGCAATTGCACCAGGTCAATCAGCCGTTTTTTATGATCAAAGTGATAAAATTTGCATTGGTGGAGGAATAATTAGTAAAGCCATTAATTGAGATATGTTAAAAGATAAATTAGTTTCACCATTAGATTCTAGATATTCAAATAAAATAGATGAGATAAATTATTTATTCTCTGAATCTTATTTAAATAAAACGCGCTTACTAGTTGAGCTAAATTGGCTGTTATATCTTTGCAAAAAATTACCAAATAATTTCAAAAAATTATCAATAGTAAATCAAAAACTTATTAATGGGATAATTGATAATTTCAATCAAAATGATGCAAAACAAATTAAAAAAATTGAAAAGAAAACAAATCATGATGTAAAAGCAATTGAATATTTTATTAGATCAAAATTTGCAGCCATCAAGTCACTAAGTCCCTACTCTAAATACATCCATTTTGGTTTAACAAGTGAAGATGTTAATTCAACTTCCTATGCACTAATTTTTAACGAAGCGAAGACCATATACATAAAAAATTTACAACACTTACAAAAGCAATTATATACACGAGCAAAACAGTGGAAAAATAAGCCTATTCTTGCAAGGACTCATGGACAGCCTGCTTCACCATCAACATTTGGAAAAGAGCTGAAGGTTTTTTCACATCGGTTACAAAATGAGATTAGGATATTTAAATCAATTGAAATATATGGAAAATTTTCTGGAACAACTGGAAATTTTCATACATTATCACTTATTTCAACTACAAAAAATTGGAGTGCATTTATAAATTCATTTGGGAGAACTATCGGCCTTCAGATCAATCCAATTACAACACAAATTGACTCCCATGATTCGATTGCATCTTTTGCGCATTCCATGGTAAGAATCAATAATATTTTAATTGATTTTAACAGAGACATATGGACTTATATTTCAAATGATTTATTCAAATTAAAAATAAATAAAAACGAAGTTGGTTCATCTACTATGCCTCATAAAGTTAACCCCATTGATTTTGAAAATTCTGAAGGCAATCTTCAACTTGCTAACAGTTTACTAGTATTCCTTGCTGATAAACTTCAAAAATCACGTTTACAAAGGGATCTAAGTGACTCTACTGTATTAAGAAATGTGGGAACAGCAATCAGTTACTCATTTTTAGGCATTAAATCATCTGCCAAAGGATTAAGTAAATTGCATATTAATAATCAAAAAGCACTAGAAGAACTAAATAATAATTGGCAAGTTCTAAGTGAAGCTATTCAAATAGTAATGAAACTTGAGGGTATTGATGATGCGTATGAATATATAAAAGATTTTACTAGAGGTTCTGAAATGGATAAAGAATCTTATAAACAACTGGTAAATAATCTTCCTATTTCATTAAAATCAAAAAATAAGTTATTAGCCCTTACTCCGCAAAACTATATTGGACAAGCCAATCTATTATAGTTTTAATTTTTTTTCATATTATAATTAGAGACCTACCGGAGAATTTATGTCAAAACTGAAACTGCTTGATGAGATTGCTCGCATTAAGAACATAGATGGATTTCAATCTGATGCATGGAAATCTATTGATCCAAAATTTGTTGCTCGTATGTCCTTACAAAATAGGTTTAAGACTGGATTAGATATTGCACGATACACTGCGGATATCATGAGAAAAGACATGGATGCTTATGATAAAGATGCATCTATTTATACTCAATCATTAGGATGTTGGCATGGTTTTGTTGCTCAACAAATGATGATGGGAGTTAAAAGAACAAAAAAAACAACTGAAAAGACCTATGTTTATTTGAGTGGCTGGATGGTTGCAGCACTTAGATCACAATTTGGTCCCCTTCCAGATCAAAGCATGCATGAAAAAATATCTGTACCAGCCCTAATAAAAGAAATATATACATTCCTTAAAAGAGCTGATTCAATTCAATTACAACATTTATTTGATGAGCTTGATGAGCTTGAATCAAAAAATGAAGATACGTCAAAAATTATAGAAAAAATTGATAATTTTGAAACTCACGTTGTTCCAATTATTGCAGATATTGATGCAGGTTTTGGTAATGAGGAAGCAACATACTTACTTGCAAGAAAAATGATTGAAAACGGAGCATGTGCGATACAAATTGAGAATCAGGTGTCAGATGAAAAACAATGTGGTCATCAGGATGGCAAGGTAACCGTGCCACATGAAGACTTCTTAGCAAAAATTAATGCAGTAAGATATGCCTTTCTAGAATTGGGTGTTGATAATGGAATAATTGTTGCCAGAACAGATTCTTTGGGAGCAGGATTAACTCAAAAGGTGCCAGTTTCAAAAACATCTGGTGATCTTGCTGATCAATATAATTCATTTCTTGAAACGGAAGAAATTAATAATCTTGAAGATTTAAACGAAAATGATATAGCTATTCATCAAAAAGGTGTACAGGTAAAACCAGTAAGATTGTCAAATGGTCTATATAGATTTAAAGCTAATACAGGTTTTGACAGAGTAGTATTGGATTGTATTACTAGCTTAAAAAATGGTGCAGATCTTCTTTGGATTGAGACTGAGAAACCAAATGTTAAACAAATTTCAGATATGGTAAAAGAAATTCGAAAAACAATTCCAAATGCTAAATTAGTCTACAACAATTCTCCATCATTTAATTGGACTCTAGCTTTTAGAGAGCAAGTCTATTATGAAATGATTGAAAATAATGAAGATGTTTCTAAATACCCTGATCCAAAAGAAAATCCAAAAGCTTTAATGGAATCTCAGTATGATGAATCTGAGCTTGCAGCAAAAGCTGATGAATTGATTAAACAATTCCAAAAAGATGCTTCAGAAAAAGCAGGGATTTTTCATCATCTTATAACCTTACCTACGTATCATGAAACTGCCTTAGGTACAGATGTTTTATCTGAAGGATATTTTGGAGATCAAGGGATGCTTGCATACGTTAAAGGCATTCAAAGGCAGGAGATTAGAAGAAATATGTCTTCTGTAAAACATCAAGACTTAGCTGGAACAAACGTTGGTGATACACACAAAGAATATTTTTCTGGTGAAAATGCTCTTAAAGCAGCTGGTGATGACAACACCATGAATCAGTTTTAATCATCTAAATCACAGCCCTCATTAACCGGCTTGCCACAATAGCCACATTTTCCATCATCTGTGATGTTTGCGAGGCCACCACAACTTCCTTGAACAGGTTTATTTTTGATTATTAAACTCAAAGCAATAAAAACAAAGGTTGTACAAATTAATATGAATGCTGCAAAAAATTCAAACATTGTTATATTTTACCAATAATTTGATTGTCTAAATTCAATACCATTACTATTTTTAACAATAAACATAACTGCAATTTGCCTTGAATTAGCTATTTCTAATGATTCAGTAGGACCAATAACATTAAACCATGTAGCATAAGCATCTGCACTCATACAATCAAAATTTCCTTTTACGCTAACACTCAATGATGTCTGAGAAATTGATTCTAATGTTTTTGGATTGATAGTATGAGATATAGTCTTTGCATCTTTAACATAATAATTCCTATATTCTCCAGACGTAGCCATTGACAACCTTTTATTTGAATCATGTTCAATTTGCATAATAGGTTTAATTAGTTGGCTGCTTGGATCTTGAATACCAATTATCCATGGCTGATTGTGTTTATTACCTTTTACGATTACCTCGCCACCAATATCGATAAAGTAATTATTAAAATTTAATTGATCTAATAAATCAGCAATTTTATCTACTGCGTAACCTTTTGCGATAGCAGATAAGTCAATGAGAAAGTAATCACGTTTTACAAATAAATTATTATTAATTGTAAATTTTTCTTGATAATCAATTACTTTATCCCTTTGATTTAAAAAAATTTCAGGACCAAATCCTAATTGATTGATTGTATTACCTAAGGTTACATCAAATGCTCCATTAGAAATTTTATTAAACTCAATTGATGATTCTATAATTTTTTGTAGATCATTTGAGATGGTAATCTTTTTATTAATTTCAGCCTGATTAATTAATGATAACTCAGAATTATTTTTATAATTTGATGCTATAAGATCTATTCTATTAAGCTCATCTTTAATGCTTTGATGTACTTGGTCGTTTATGTATGTTGGGGAGATTATATTGTAAGAAGAACCAAATATACTACCTGATACTCTATAAACCTGTTTTTGGTTATATACGTAAGCTGTATAAACACATAAAGTTGCTACAACAAAAGCTAGAGTCTTAGCAATGAAATTTCTACTAATCAATTAGCCGCCAAAATCATCAAGAGCAATATTTTCTGGTTCAACTCCAAGATCTAATAGCATTTCAATTACTGCTTTATTCATCATTGGTGGCCCACATAAATAATACTCACAATCCTCTGGTGCTGGATGATCTTTGAGATAATTATCAAATAATACTTGATGTATAAAACCAGTTTTGCCTTCCCAATTATCATCAGGGAGTGGATCTGATAATGCTACATGCCAGTTAAAGTTTTCATTATCATTATCAAGCTTATTAAATTCATCTACATAAAACATTTCTCTTAAACTTCTAGCTCCATACCAGAAAGTAATTTTTCGTTTTGAGTTTAATCTTAAAAGTTGATCAAATATATGTGCTCGCATTGGCGCCATACCAGCTCCACCGCCAACAAATACCATCTCATTATCTGTTTCTTTTGCAAAGAACTCACCAAACGGTCCAAATACTCTAACTTTATCTCCTTTTTTAAGGTTAAATACCCAGGATGACATAAGTCCAGGCGGAACATCTGAACCAGGAGGTGGAGAGGCAATTCTAATATTGAATTTTAATACACCCTTCTCTTCAGGATAATTAGCCATTGAATAAGCTCTAATTATTGAATCATCATTGTTGGCAGTATTGTCCCATATTTTAAACCTATCCCAATCTTCATGATATTCTTCTTCTATATTAAAGTTTTTGTATGAAAGATTTTCATATTTAGGTGCCTCCAACTGTACATAACCACCAGCCTTAAAATTTACCTCTTCACCATCAGGGAGTTTTAAAATAAGCTCTTTTATAAAAGTGGCAACATTATTATTTGAAATAACCTCACATTCCCATTCTTTCACTCCAAATACTTCATCAGGAATTTTTATTTTAAGATCCTCTTTTACTGGCACCTGACATGACAAACGCCAACCATCTGACTTTTCTTTTGTAGTGAAATGTGACTCTTCAGTTGGTAGTATGGAGCCTCCCCCATCTATAATTTGGCATTTACATTGACTGCAAGTCCCGCCTCCACCGCACGCTGAAGATAAAAATATTTTATTTTCTGCAAGAGTTTGAAGTAATTTGGATCCAGCTGGAACAGTAATAGTATTAGTTGGATCATCATTTATTTCGATATTAACCGATCCAGTGCTAACCAATAAACTTCTTGCAAAGATTATTATGCAAACAAGCAGGAGTACAACACCAGTAAAAGATAGAACACCTAAAAATAAATCAATTGACATAATATTTCCTTTTTATAACGAAATGCCTCCAAATGACATGAAACCAAAACTCATTAGTCCTACAATTATGAAAGTTATACCTAATCCTTGAAGACCATCTGGTATATCAGCATATTTTAGTCTTTCTCTTATACCAGCTAGTATCACAATAGCCATTGCCCAACCAACACCAGCACCAAGTCCATAGACTACACTTTCAGTAAACATAAGATCTTTTTCTACCATAAAAAGTGAAGCTCCAAGTATTGCACAATTAACAGTAATTAAGGGTAGAAAAACACCAAGTGCATTGTACAAAACTGGTACAAATTTATCTAGAAACATCTCTAAAATTTGCACAGCTGCTGCTATGACACCTATATAGCTAATTAATTCAACAAATTCCAAATTAGTATTTGGCAAACCCACCCATTCAAGCGCCCCTTCTCTTAAAACATAATTATAAATAAGATTATTCAACGGCACTGTTATTAAACAAACAACAATGACAGCTATTCCAAGACCAATTGCTGCATCAATCTTTTTGGATATTGCAATAAATGTGCACATACCCAAGAAAAAAGACAGCGCTATATTTTCAATAAAGACTGTTGTTAAGAATAGATTTAAATAATATTCAAACATTTAATTCTCTCTTTTCATAATTGGGAGCTGTATTATGTTTCGATGGAACAAACTCTTTTGATTCAATTTGTTCTTTATTTAGTGTTCTTATAACCCATATCATTAGACCAATGATAATGAATGAACTAGGTGGTAGCAGCAATAGATTGTTTGCTGGATACCAACCTCCATTTGTAGTTGTTACAAATATCTCATAACCCATCAGTGTTCCTGCACCAAATAGCTCTCTAATAATGGCCACAACAATCAATATAAAGCTGTACCCTAAACCATTACCAAAACCATCAACTAAACTTGGAATCGGTTTCTCTTTCATTGCAAAAGCCTCTGCTCGACCCATGACAATGCAATTGGTAATAATCAGTCCAACAAATACAGTTAGCTTTTTACTAGCTTCATAGTTATAAGCTTTTAGCAATTCATCAACAACAATTACAAGAGAGGCAATTATAGTCATTTGCACAATTATTCTTACACTTGATGGAATATAATTTCTTACAAGAGATATAAAAAAGTTTGAAAAAGTTAGAACGCTTGTAAGAGCTACACACATAATTAATGTAACTGTTAAATTACTAGTGACTGCTAAGGCAGAACAAATACCAAGGATTTGTAAAGTTATAGGATTCTCAGTTACTAGTGGTTTTATTAGTAGATCTTTGTATTTGCTTGCCATGGTGATTTTAAATTTATGTTTTATTTACATTTTTTAAGTTACCTAATACTTCCTTATAGCCGTTTTCTCCAAACCAGTATGCAATCATATTTGTAACACCTCTACTAGTTATGGTTGCACCGGATAAACCATCTACCTGATATATCGCTAATTGACTTTCATTATCAACAGATCCTTTAATTACTTGGAATTGGACATCATTTTTTAATCCATAGATTTTTTTACCAACCCACATATTTTTCCATTTTTGATTATCAACTTCGCCACCTAAACCAGGCGTTTCTTTATGTTCATAAAATTCGAGACCTTCAATAGTATTTAAATCTGATGATAGAGAAATATATCCATATAATGTTCCCCAAAGACCATAACCTCTTATCGGTAAAATTACTTTGGATAGGTTATTTTCTGAATCTTTAAGAATAAATATCTTTCCGAACTTTTCTCTATTTTTGATGACTGCAATATCATCATTTGGTGCAATGGGAGTAAAGTAACCATCTTTCTTTGAGTACTCAACAGGATCATATGTTGAAAGGTCTATATCTCCAAATGAATCAACTATAGCATTATTTTCAAAATCTATGAGTTTGCTAGTTATAGAGTTAAATTGTTCTTCAATAGATTTTGTATCATCATATATTCCTGCAGCTTGTAAAACTTTTATTCGTTGATCATTTAATTTATTTAGATTTTGAGCATCCCTTAAACTAACTGCAACAGATGAAACCACTAACGAACATAATAGACAGACAATCAAAGCAACAACGAGCGTTTTAATTACTGATTCATTCATAACTGAGCGCTCTATTTCTCTTTGCAATATTTGCGTTTATTACAAATTGATCAATTACCGGTGCAAGTAAATTTGCAAATAATATAGCTAACATCATTCCTTCAGGAAATGCAGGATTTACAACTCGAATCAATATAACAGTAACGCCAATTACACCACCATAAATCCATCTTCCGATATTAGTTCCAGATCCAGATACTGGCTCAGTTGCCATAAATACTAAGCCAAAAGCAAAGCTACCAATCACTAGATGCCAGTACCATGGCACATTGAACATAATATTTGTTTCAGAGCCAACCAAGTTAAGAATGCTTGTCATAACTATCATCCCAATTATTGTTCCAAGTATGATCCTGTAAGATGCAACTCTAGTAAAAACTAAAATCAATCCTGCAATTAATATAAGAAAAGTAGAAGTTTCACCTACTGATCCCGGCATAAAACCAAAAAATGCATTTGTCCATGAAAAGTTTTCCTGCAATCCATCAACTCCTGATTGAGCTGCATACGATAAAGCAGTAGCACCACTATAGCCCTCTGGGATTACATTCATATCATTTAGGCCAGCTATCCATACTTTATCCCCAGAAATATCACTTGGATAAGCAAAATATAAAAAAGCTCTTCCTGTTAGTGCGGGATTAAGAAAATTTTTACCTGTGCCACCAAATACTTCTTTACCAATAACTATACCAAAAGTCATACCTAGAGCTGCTTGCCATAAAGGTAAGTCTGGTGGACAAGTTAATGCAAATAGGATTGACGAAACAAACAAACCTTCATTAATTTCATGTTTCCTAATAATTGCAAATACTGCCTCCCAAAAAATACCAACTGTAAAAGCAACAAAATAAATGGGGATGAAATATACAGCACCAAACCAAAATTTATTCAGGAAAGAATTATTATCATAACCTAGTAGCGATATCAGTGAATGATGCCAATCACCAGTATCTTCAACCCCAATAGTATTTAAATAATTTAAACCATAGTCTCCAATGTTATATATACCAAAAAACAATGCAGGGAATGCAGATAACCAAACAATTACCATTACTCTTTGTATATCTAGCGAATCTCTGACGTGAATAGGATTTACAGTTTTAGTAGAAGTTGAAAAAATAAAGTTTTCTATTGCATCAAATAATGGAAACCATCTCTCATATTTTCCACCTCCTACGAAATTTGGCTTAACAGAATTAAAATAATTTCTTAAAAATGGTAATCTCATATCATTTGGTCATATATTAAATCTAAATTTTCCTGCAATATTGTTTGGTAATCATATTTACTTGGACAAACATAGCTCATTAATCCAAGATCTTCAGGCGCCAGTTCTAAAACACCAAGTTTTACACCGAGTTCAATATCCTTAGTAACTATAGATTTTAATAAGGGAGTTGCAAGAATATTCAAGGGCATAACTTCATCATATGTAGATATTGGAACAATTGCTCTATTTCCACCATTTAGAGATGTGTTAAAAATAAATTTTGAAGGAGTAATCCATGATGATAGGAAAGTACCCATTTTTGAGTGAAGTGCTTTGCCAGGCATTGCCCAATTAAACAAAATATCATTGGTTTTATCAGGTATAACAGATATTTGATTACAAAAATTTCCAAGAAATCTCATTGCACCATTTGCATGAATTCCGTTTAAAACTGATCCACTGATCACCCTAGTCTCATTCTGAATTCTTCCAGCTGTAAGCTCATCAATATCTGCTCCGAAGTAAGTTTTTAAAATTTTTGGCTCAAAAGCTCCTTCACCTGATAAGGCAATATATTTGTAAGGTTTAATTGATTTATATTTATCAAGATAACCAAGTGATATTATTTCTTGAAAACCGATTGACCAGACTTCTTTATTCAAATCAACTGGTCTCAAAAAATGAATATGTGTCCCCACTAAACCAGATGGATGCGGACCACTAAATTCTTTATAAATAATATCTTCCTGTTCACAAGGTTTATTGCCTTGATAAGTACAATATATTTCTACGTCTGAAAATAGATTTTGCACTAGTTTCAGCCCCCTTTGAAAGAGATCATCTTCTAAATCAATGATAGTTTGTGGGTTTATAGCTAATGGGTTGCTATCACAGCAATTAATAAATATTGCATTAGGTTTAGAGTTAATTTTTGGTATTCTGTTGAAAGGTCGAGTTTTAAAGTAGCTAAAGCACCCAGACTTAATTAATAAATCAAGACTATTTTTTTCTGAAAATTGTAGTGACTCCAGTGAATTATTTACCTCAATCTCAATGCTTAATAACTTTCTTTTTTCACCTCTATTAATATCAGTTATTTCACCAGAAACGGGTGTGCATATTGCAACGCCAGCATTTTTTTTATCTTCAAATAAGGTATCACCAGCTCTTACAGTATCACCAATATTTACATGCATCTTTGGTTTTAAATTTGGATAATCTGAACCAAGAATGCCTATTGATCGCACGAGCTGTTCCTCCACCTCGCAAATAGGTGTTCCAGAAATTGGTAAATCAAGTCCTTTGGAGATTTTAATCACTACTAATTAATAGAAAAGACGAGGAAATTATAAGGCTAATTGACCTTATATTCTAGCTAATTTATTGAATTGATAGAGGTAATAATGGCAAATCAATAGATGCGATTTTTTTTGTTAAATTTAGAACTTGTTGGGAATAACCATACTCATTATCATACCAACAATAAAGTGTTACATGCTTTCCATTCACAATTGTAGCTTGGGCATCAATTACTGAAGCAAATTGACTTGAATAAAAATCCGTTGACACAATTTCTGAAGAATTAACAAAACCTAATATTTGTCTGTATTTAGACCTAAATGCCGAGTCTTTTAAATAATCATTCAGTGATTCTTTAGTAACTTCTTCATTTAATTCTAAAACAAGTAAGGCCAGACTTACATTTGGTGTAGGAACTCTTATTGCATTTCCAGTAAGCTTGCCTTCTAATTCAGGTATCGCCTTTGCAACTGCATTCACGGCTCCAGTTGAGGTAATTACCATATTTAAGGCAGCACTTCGGCCCCTTCGATCACCTTTATGATAATTATCAATCAAATTTTGATCGTTTGTATATGAATGAACAGTTTCAATATGTCCAGTTACAATTTTATATTTATCATTCACTACTTTAAGCACAGGCACGATTGCATTCGTAGTGCAAGAAGCAGCAGATATAACTTTATCCTTGGCATCAAAAATATCATCATTCACCCCAAAAACTATATTCTTTATATTACCTTTGCCTGGCGCTGTTAAGATTACTTTATCAGCACCGCAATGAATGTGTTTGTTTAAGCCATCCATATCTCTCCATACGCCGGTATTGTCAATAACTATGGGATCTTTGATATTTTCATTTTTGTAGTTAACATCATCAGGACTATTAGCATAAATAACTTTAACTGGATTCCCATTTATTATTAAAAGATTATTATCAACATCAACCCTAATAGTTCCTCTAAATTTGCCGTGAACAGAATCTCTCCTAAGAAGACTTGCTCTTTTTAGTAAGTCATCTCCAGCTCCTTTTCTAACAACAATAGCCCTTAAACGAAAATAATTACCTGGACCTGTTGTTTCAACCAGAAGTCTTGTTAATAATCTCCCAATTCTTCCAAAGCCATATAGAACAATTTCTTTTGGTGCCTTGGGTCTATTTGATGATGTATTTACAATTGAATTTAACTCAGAAAGCACATATTCATTCACCTTGTCTTGAGGATTATCTTTCAACTTATCAAAGAAAGGACACCTTACTGCTAATTCACCAATATCAATTTCACAATCTGGTAAATCAAGCGATGTAATCGCAACAAGAATGGGATACGTTTCAAGCTCACTTAGTTCATTACCCTCTACTTGCCGAACAAACCTGTGAGCTTTTAAAATCTCAATAGATGAATTATTTACAAGTGACTGACCATAAATATAAATTTGAATACCATTACGATATAAATTACCAATAATGGGAATCATCAATTCCGATAAACCCTCTCTCCACTTCCAGTCACCAAAATAATCGTCGACGACTTCTCGTTTCCGTAAATCAGGATTTTGAGTTAAGTCTTTCACAGAAAGATTATAAACTAGTAAAACGTTTTAAATGAAAAATTCTATTCCCAAACATTGAATCAATGGCAGTAAATTTCTTTAAATAATGCCCAATTGACATTTCATTGCTCACTCCCATACCACCATGTAGTTGAACGGCTTCTTGCCCAACTATCCTTGATGCTTTCCCTACCTGTGCTTTTAATGCAGATATTGTTTTACTGGATTCTTTATCGTTAGCATCTAATTGCATCATAGCCTTCATCAACAAGGATTTTGCAATTTCAGTTTCCATAAACATCTCGACCATTCGATGTTGTAAAACTTGGAAATTCGATATTGGTTGACCAAATTGCTCTCTTTCTTTTGTATATTGAACTGTTTTTGTATAAGAAGTGAACATCCCACCAATTGCTTCAGCACATATGCACAATATGGAAAGATCGAGCATTTTATCAATAGCTTGTGTAGCATCATCTCCAGAAAGCAATACTACTGTATTTTCTGTTGATACATCTTCAAAGTGTAAATCGCCACAATTAGATCCATCTATGGTGCTAAAAGAGTTAATACTTAAACCTGGTGTATCAGCATCTACTAGATACAAACCGTTATTATTTTCATTTTTTAGATAAACAATGAACTTATCAGCAAATTCAGCATTTAAAACAATCGATTTTGTACCGTTTATTTTATTATCAGCAACACTACAACTTATCTCATGAAATTTATAACCATTGTTAGGCTCGGAAAATGCAACACTCACTTGCTTGTTACCAGAAATAATATTATTAATTAGCTCTCTAGAAACATCTGTATCTGTTGCTTCAAGCAATGAACCTGACATAACAATATTTGACAGATATGGTTCTACTATTAAGTGCTTACCAAATTCCTCAAAAATAATTGATAATTCAATGGGACCAGCATCATAACCACCATTTTTTTCACTAAACGGCATACCCAACCAACCTAGCTCAGCAAATTGTTTCCAGAGATCAGGACTATGGCCTAAATTTGATTCAACAATCTTCTCTCTTTTATCAAATGTATATTCTGTTTCACAAAATTTAGATACTGCATCTCTGAGCATATTCTGCTCATCTGAAAATTCTAAGTCCAAACTACACTCCTAATATTGCTTTGGCTATGATATTTTTTTGAATTTCATTACTACCACCATAAATGGATGTTTTTCTAAAATTCAAATATTTTGATACTGAGTTTACTGAAAAATCTGAACCAATCTCTGATGACGGCACTTTATTTGAATTAAAACCATCAGGTCCCTCGTAAGGCAAAATATATTGACCAGCAGCTTCTATAAAGATCTCAGTTAATCTTTGTTGTAATTCAGTTCCCTTAATTTTCAAAATTGATGATTCTGCGCCAGGATGTTGACCATTTGCTAGTGCAGCAAGTGATCTCAATTCAGTGAAATGCAGAGCATTTAACTCAATTTCGTAATCAGCCATTTTCTGCTTTAAATCTTCATCGATATTAGATCCAAGTCTTTCTTTTAATTTTTCAAGTGAATACTTCTGAGCTGGTATTCCTGTGATACCAAATCTTTCATGTGCAAGTAAAAATTTAGCATAAGTCCAACCTTTTCCTTCTTCACCAATTAAATTTTCAACAGGAACCTCAACGTCAGTAAAAAATACTGAATTTACTTCATGATCTCCGTCAATTGTAATAATTGGTTTGACTTCTATTCCTGGTGTTTTCATGTCGATTAATAAGAATGATATGCCTTCTTGTTTTTTGTTAGTTGTTTCTGTACGAACTAAGCAAAAAATCCAATCTGCATTTTGTGCAAGGGTTGTCCAAGTTTTCGAACCATTTACTATATATTTATCACCAGTCTTAACTGCCTTTGTTTTCAAAGAGGCTAGATCAGAACCTGAACCGGGTTCAGAATATCCTTGGCACCACCATGTATTGAATTCAAGAATGTCAGGCAAAAAACGTTTTTTTTGTTCATCGTTGCCAAATGTGTAAATTACAGGCCCAACCATGTTTACACCAAATGGAAGAATTGTTGGGCAATTTGCTAGACCAAGCTCTTCTTGAAAAATATAAATTTCTGTATGCGACCAACCTGTACCACCATACTCTTTAGGCCAATTGTATCCAGCCCATCCTCTTTTATGAAGTGATTTATGCCAGTCAATTAAATCTTGTTTATCGAGCTGTATACCTTTATTTTGTTTTTCTTGTACATGCTTTGGATAATCATTTTTAAGAAAATCTTTAACTTCGTTTCTAAAGTTATTCTCAGATTCAGTGAAATTTATGTCCATTTTTATTCCTAGTTATATAAAATATTGAGGCGCTATTCTATCAAATTTAAATACAATTTATTGTAGATTATAAAAACAACCAATATTTTGAATGATTTTTAAGACCAATACGTCAAAAGCATACCAAATAATTAATTTTTTTAAAAATAAAAATCATAATTCTTTAATTATTTGTAACGATTCTTATGATTCAAATTTAGTTTTTCACGAGTTAATGTGCTATGAATCAAATTATTCAATCCATCTGCTACCTGACAATGAGATATTACCGTTTGATAATTTTTCACCAAATGAATCAATTACCAAGCAAAGACTTAATTTTCTAGCAAATGGTCTAACAAAGAAAAATAATATTGTTGTCACATCAATTGCTAATTTATTTCAATTAATCCAGCCAGTATATTTTTATAAGAATTTTTTGCCCATTGCCTCTGGTAGGAAATATGATTTTCAGGAATTAATTAAAAATTTAAATGATCTTGGCTATCAAAGAGTTGAAAATGTGGAGTCTATAAATGAATTTTCAGTGAGGGGTGGCATTATTGATGTTTTTCCAGGCTATAGAAAAAATCCATTAAGGATAGATTTTTTTGATGATGAGATTGAAGAAATTAGAGAGTTTGATACTGAATCACAACTTTCAATAAAAAAAATTGAAAGTTTCAGTTTATCCAATGGTCTAAATGTTCCATTGGACTCTAAGTCTATTGAATTATTTAAAATTCAATGGAGAGATTATTTTAAAAAATATGATGAGCGCGATTGTAAAATATTTAACTCCATAATAAATGGAAAATTAATTGAAGGTTATGAGGTATATTTGCCTTTCTTTTTTAAAAATAAAAAGCTAAGCAATATCTTCGATATTTTTAAATTTGGTCATTTGGTTTATTTTGATGAATCATTAGATAGAATTTCTAAATACGAAAATCATATTTTAGAAAGGCGTCAAGATGAATCACTAGATATTTGTCGACCTCTCCCACAGGCAGATCTTTTATTTGCAAAAAAAGAAACAATTCTTGAAAACATTCAAAAGAAAGGGATTATGTTATCAGATGATCGTGATAACCAATATGATTATCAATTTTCAAGTTATGATGAGTTTGAGGATTATTTAATCAACGAATTTAATGATCACAAAATTAAGTGTCTTGTTCTTGCATCAGCATACGAATCTCAGATAAATCTTTGGAATGAAAATATAAATGATGCTGAAATATTAAATAAAATTAATCCTACTGAGAGAGGAATCTATCTCATTCATGTTAAAAATGGGCAATCCTTTTTTGATAAAGATAGGTCACTGTTTTTTATGCACAAAGAAAATATCTTATATGAGCAATTTCATGGCTATGAAAGACAAAATAAATCAACTTTATCTATTGTTAGTGAAATTAACTTTAATGAAGATGATTTAGTAGCTCATGACCAATATGGAGTAGGCGTATATAAGGGATTAAATTTAATGAGCATATCTACCCATACTGAAGAATGTTTAACAGTTGAATACTTAAATAAAGAAATTTTGTATATTCCAATCAGGCAACATCACAAACTAAAGAAGTATTTATCTCATCAAAATGACAATACTAAGTTAGATTCTCTTTCATCAAATAGATGGTCTACAAAAAGATCAAAAATAAAAACAGATGTTGACGAGTTAGCTGTTCGATTATTAGATATTGAATCAAAACGTTCAATTGCTAATTCTTTTTCTTTTAAACCAGATCAAGAGTTTGATTCAAACTTTCATAATACATTTCCATATGAATTAACTTCAGATCAAATTAGATGTTTGGAAGATGTATATAAAGATTTATCTTTAATAAAGCCAATGAACAGAGTGATTTGTGGTGATACTGGTTTTGGTAAGACAGAAATTGCAATGAGAGCAGCAAATCTAGTTACCTATAACAATAAACAAGTAATTTTGTTATGTCCAAGTACAATTTTGACTAATCAACATTTTAAAAGCTTTCAAAATAGATTTAAAACTTTTCCTATCAATATCGAAAAGCTTAGTCGTCAATCAAGCTTAAAGAATAAAACAACTACTATTGCAAATTTTAATAACAAAAAAATTGATATTTTAATAGGAACGCATGCCTTATTAAATGCAAATATAAATTTTGATGAATTAGGTTTACTCATTATTGATGAGGAACACAGATTTGGTACTAAACAAAAAGAATTTATCAAATCAAAACAGTATGGAACTCACATTTTATATTTATCTGCCACCCCTATTCCAAAAACTCTTAATAATATATTTTCTGGGTTAAAAGATTTTTCATATCTTTACACTCCACCCAATGAAAGAATCTCAACAAAAACATTTTGTTATCAGGATGATAATCAAATACTGAAATCTGCAATTCAAAGAGAAGTTAAACGTAATGGACAAGTTTTTTTTGTACAAAACGATATTGATCGTTTTGATGAATCATTTTCATTAATTAATTCAATTCTTCCTAATATTTCCATCGGGTTTGCACATGGAAAAATGAATAAAAACAGAATTAATGCCGAAATGGAAAAATTTACTAATGGAGTAACACAAGTTTTAGTATGCACAACAATAATAGAAATGGGTTTAGATATACAAAATGCAAACACTATAATAGTTATGAACTCTCAAAAATTTGGCCTCTCACAATTGCATCAATTAAGAGGTAGAGTTGGTAGAAGCTCTAAACAAGCTTATTGTTATTTCATGATTCCTGATCTAAAACTTAAAAAAACACAAAAGTTAAGATTAGATGCACTAGTTAAATTTTCAGATTTAGGATCTGGTTATTTTGTAGCTCAAGAAGATTTAGAGATTCGTGGCGCTGGTGAATTCTTAGGCGATAAACAATCTGGTCATATTGAACAAATAGGTCTGTCGATGTATCTATCAATGCTAAAAAGAGCGATAGATCAATTACAAGGAAATGTAATCAATGAGCCAATTGATGTAGAAATAAACTTTAATGATGCCTCATATATAACAGAAACATTTATGCCATCAATGACAGATAGATTGAAATATTACAGATTATTGAATAATGCTTGTAATGATTCTGAAATATTACGTATTAAAAATGAATTGATTGACCAGTGTGGAAAACTTCCTGTCGAAGTAGCAAATTTAATTGAAGATACAATTTTCTCAATTCAATGTCGAAATAACTCAATAAAAAAAGTGTTTTACAGCAAAGAAAATTTTATTAACTTAATTTTCACAGATAATGTTGATGACGAAACATATAATAAAATTATGAAAATAGTTTCAAATAAAGCAATTGAAATACAAATTACTTCCAAAAATAAAATTAATTTATTAGTAACTAAAAATAATCCCAGAATAGTTTTTAGCAATTTTTTAAATGAATTATCTTAAATTTTTTTTATTAATATTATCTTTGAATTTATATTCGGATAACCTAACAATTCAACTAGAAGCATTCATATTGCAAAACTTTGATGTAAATAAATCATTTGAGGACAAGTTTATTGATATTGATACTGACCAAATAATGATTGTAAAAAATTTTGATAAATTATTCGTTAATCAAATTCCTATTCTTTCAAGCCAGCTTGATCGTAATGACTATGAAACATTACTCATAAGACAATTTACTATTGACTTTGGAAATGAGGAAGATAGCTTTTATTACTTAATAGATAATCCAAAAATAAATATATTTATAAAATTGTACAAAGATGAAAATCTATATGCCCATACAATTGGATTAATCGATTACAAAATAAATAATAAAGAAACAAATTACTCTGATATAGGATCTTTAAGTGATACGGCACAAACCTTATCGTCAAATCCAGAAATCACAAGACTTGATATAAATGCCTTTGATGGCAATTTGATAAAAAATAAAGAATCTTTTTTAAATCTACCTTTGCAACTATCATCAAAATTTATTATTAATGAAAAACGTCAAGTTAACACCGATGAAGTTTACTACTTTGACCATCCATACTTTGGAATAAGAATCTTTTTAAGCAAAAGTGTAAATTAATAGTATGCGTTATCAGTATTAGTATGATCAGTAATATCTTTAACCGAGTTAATCTCTGGAAAATTCTCTTTTAGTGTTTTTTCAATACCGTCTTTGAGGGTAACATCAATCATCCCACAACCTTGGCAACCACCCCCAAATTGAAGAACAATATCTTTAGAATCTGTTATTTCAACCAAACTAACGTTTCCTCCGTGAGACTCTAACATGGGGTTTATCTCGTTATAAATAACGTAATTTACCTTATCTTCTAAGGGGCTATCTTTTGAAATATTTGGCATTCGAGAGTTAGGTGACTTTATTGTAAGTTGGCCACCAAAATTATCAGTATCATAGTTAATTTCAGCATCTTTAAGAAATGGAATCGATCTAACTTCAACATAAATGGTTAACTTTTCAAAGTTAATTTCTTCATCAATACCTTTATGATCTTCAATATTACAAAATGCAAGACAAGTTTCTGCTTTTGGGGTGCCTGGCTCAGTAACAAACAATTTTATTGCTTGAGAGTTATCTTTCTTATCTAATAATAAATTTGAGAGATAGTCTTGTGCTGATTTTGTGATGTTTATCTCTATATCTTTCATAACAAAGATTAAATATTAAGTATATATTATTTATAATGACTCTTTTATTATTTGCAAACCATGAAAATCGAATTAAATAAAAAACAAGAATCCCTCAAACAAGAATTGAGGGAATATTTTACTTCAATGATGACGTCAAGTTTAACTAAAGAACTTAGTGATGATAAATATTTTGAAGGTGGTGGTCCTGAGTTTAGAAAAACTTTGAAACAAATAGGTAAGGATGGTTGGATTGGCCTAAGTTGGCCAAAAGAATTTGGTGGAAAAGAATTTACTCCTACTGAACAATATATTTTTGTTGAAGAAGTAATGAGAACAGGCTTCCCCTTTCCTTTTTTAACAACCGAATCAGTTGGACCAATGATTGTAAAATTTGGAAGCGAGTGGGCAAAAGAGAATATTGCAACAGGTATTTTGAACGGTGATATTATTTTTGCAATTGGTTATTCAGAACCAAATTCTGGTACTGATTTAGCATCCTTACAAACTAGAGCCATCGAAAAGAATAATGGTTATCTGATTAATGGCCAAAAAATTTGGACCAGCTTAGCAAATTATGCTGATTATGTTTGGCTTGCTACAAGAACCAATGATGAAGTTAAAAAACACAAAGGAATTTCTATATTCATAGTGCCCACTGATGATAAAGGATTTAAATATACTCCTATTAAAACTCTTGGAGATGTTACTACTAACTCAACTTTTTATGAGGATGTTTACGTTCCCAAACAAAATTTAGTAGGTAACATCGATGAAGGTTGGAATTTAATTACAAGTCAGTTAAACCTTGAAAGATTAGCACTTGTTAATCATGGACCTGTAGATCAAATGTTTCAGGAGTTATTGCTATTAATTAAAGATACTAAACTCAGCGATGGTACTAATTTAAGTGAAGTTGATTGGGTGAAAAAAAACGTTGCTAATATTTACTCAGGTTTGGAATCACTAAAATTGATTTGTTGGAAGCTAGTATGGGGCATGGAGAACGAAAATTTATCTATGACAGATGCCTCAATGGCTAAAATCTATGGTTCTGAATTTTTTATTGAAGCTTATAGGCAAATGATGGAAATTCTTGGAGAAATTGCAATATTAAAAAAAGATGATCTTTCAATAATGAATTCTAAGTTAGAAAGAATGTATAGAACTGCGTCTATTTTAACCTTTGGAGGTGGTACTAACGAAGTACAAAGAGATATCATTGCGATGGCTGGATTATTTATGCCTAGGTCAAGATAGTGGATTTTAGTAATTCAGAAGAATCCACAATCATCAGAGATAATATTAAGAAGCTACTAAGTAATTATTCGAGTAATGATTATCTATTGAAATATGACGAATACAAATTGGATCTTGAATTATTTAAAGAATTAAAGCAAGGCGGCTATTTATTTGATTTAGAATCAAAAAATCCATTTAATCTTGAATTTTTTTTAATTGTTTGTGAAGAATTAGGCTACATAAATGCTACATTTGATCCTACCCAGTGTATAAGTGACGTAGCAATGACGTTATCAGAATCAAACACTGAAATCGCAAAATCTGAACTAAAAAAACTTTTTTCAGAAGATGATTATATTTTTAGCTCTGCATTAGTTGAACCTCTTAGTTACGATATTGAATCTCCTTCATTGGTTGGAAAAATAAAAGGCAAAAAGTATTGTTTAACTGGCAAAAAGATATTTTCATATGCTGCAGATCAAGCATCTTGTATGTTGATATCTTTTATTAGTGATGATGGAATTAAATTAGCATTGATTGATCCAAGATTATGTAATGTCAGACATACTTCTAACACAACCTCTAAACCCTATTTTGAAATATCATTTAATAACTATGATATATCTAAAGATCAAATAATTAATGGTGATAAAAATGGATTAGATATCCTCAAAGATATTTCTGCAAAAAAAATACTTATTCAAGCAAGTTATGCGAAAGGTATCACAAATAGAATGATTGAACTAACTTCAGAATACACATCAGCCAGAGAGCAATTTGGTAGACCAATAGGATCTTTTCAAGCAGTTGCTCACAGAGCTGCAAATGCTTTTATTTCAAATCAAGTTTTAGATTTAAATCTTAAGCATGTTACTTACAAATACATAAACAATAATGAATGCGAAAATGAATTACTAAATCTAAAATACATACTTGGAAATACATTACATGAAATCTCATACACAGCACAACATTTGCATGGTGGTATGGGCGTTGCTAAGGAATATCCATTGTGGAGATATTGCTTAGAGGCAAAAGAGTTTGAATTGATGAATGGAAATAGTAAATCAGCTCTAGCAAAACTATCACAGAATTTAACTTCAAATCAATGAATCAAATTTGTTCTGCAAGCTCTGGTAATGCAGTAAAAAGATCATCAACAAGCCCATAATCAGCAACTTGAAATATTGGAGCATCCTCGTCTTTATTGATTGCTACAATAATTTTTGAGTCTTTCATACCCGCAAGATGTTGAATTGCACCAGAGATCCCAACTGCAATATATAAATTTGGAGCAACAATCTTACCAGTTTGTCCAACCTGATAGTCATTTGGGACAAAACCTGCATCGACAGCTGCTCTTGAAGCCCCAACAGCTGCACCCAGTTTATCGGCTATTGTTTCAAGTAAATGGAAGTTATCGCCTGATTGCATCCCTCGTCCACCTGAAATAATGATATCTGCTGCTGTTAGCTCAGGCCTATCACTCTTAGCAAGTTCCTCTGAAACAAATTCTGATTGACCTTTGCTATCAATTGGATCAATGTTAATAATTTCAGCATTGCCACCTTCATTTGCGCAGGGATCAAAGGCTGTAGCTCTTATTGTGATTACTTTAATTTCATCATTAGATTTAACAGTAGCAATGCAACTACCAGCATAAATAGGTCTCTTAAAGGTGCATTCATCTATAACTTCAATAATATCCGAGATTTGTTGTGCATCTAACAATGCACTTATTCTTGGCATTAGATTCTTTCCAAATGTTGTTGCAGGTGCTAAGAGATGAGAATAATTTTTTGCATTAGATACAACGATTTGAGTAACATCTTCACTTAATTGATACTTTAAGTGTTCAGAATTACATATATGAACATTCTTTAGAGCATCAATGCCAGCTGCCTCAGTGGCTACATTATCGCAGTCAAACCCACATATAATTAAATCAACATCATCTGTTAATTTTTTTGCAGCAGAAATTGTATTTAAAGTTGATGGTTTTAATGCTGCATTATCATGTTCGGCTATTACAAGAACTCTCATATTACTTTTTCCTCATTTTTAAGTTTATCTACTAAATCGGATACAGATTCCACTTTAATACCAGCATCACGCTCAGGTGGAATCTCAACAGATAGTGTTTCAACTCTTTTGGCTATATCAATTCCTAAATCACTAACGTTAATTATATCAAGTTCTTTTTTCTTAGCCTTCATAATATTGGGTAAAGAAGCATATCTAGGTTCATTAAGTCTCAGATCAGTTGTAATAATCGCAGGTAATTTAACATTTATTGTTTGAAGACCACCATCTATTTCTCGGGTAACATTTGCATTATCACCATTAATTTCTAATTTAGATGCAAAAGTAGCTTGAGGAATATCAAGTAGCGCAGAAAGCATTTGACCAGTTTGATTATTATCACCATCAATAGCTTGTTTACCTAGAATTATTAAATCAGACGATTCTTTTTCATGGATTTTTACGAGAATTTTTGCGATTGAGAGTGGTTCAAGATCATTATCTGTCTCTACTAGTATTGCTCTGTCACATCCTAATGCTAATGCAGTTCTGAGTTGCTCTTGAGAAGCTGATGAACCCACTGTGACAGCAACAACTTCATTAATGATGCCGGCTTCTTTTAATCTTACAGCTTCTTCAACAGCTATTTCACAAAAAGGATTAATAGACATTTTTACATTATTTAAATCTACATTTGAATTATCAGAAAGTGGCCTTACTTTAACGTTATAGTCTACAACTCTTTTAATTGGAACAAGTGCTTTCATATTTACGATTTCTAGTTAGATTTGATTGTACGGGCTATAATTGTAATAGTTTTTTATCAATTTTTAAAACGTATCAGCAATTTTTGTAATGGAAGAAGAAAATATAGATGTAATGGAATACGATGTTCTTATCGTGGGTGGTGGTCCATCTGGATTAAGTGCAGCAATCAAATTATCTCAATTGTGTAAGGAAAATAATAAGGATCTTTCCATATGCTTGATTGAGAAAGGCTCTGAAATTGGTGCCCATATCCTATCTGGTAATGTTTTTGAACCAACAGCACTTAATGAATTAATCCCTGACTGGAAAGAAAAAGATGCACCATTAAATAATCCGGCTAAAAAAGATATTGTTAAATTTATGCTTACAAAAAATCTATCAATTAACATTCCCTTCCCTACTTTCTTAATACCCACATTCAATAATCACGGAAATTTCATTATGAGCCTTGCAAATTTTTGTCGCTGGTTAGCCGGTCAGGCGGAAAATAACGGAGTTGAAATTTTTCCAGGATTTACAGCATCTAAACTTATTATTGAGGATGGTATTGTCAAAGGAATAGTAACTGGTGAAATGGGTGTTTCAAAAGATGGTATAAAAAAAGAATCATATCAACCACCGATGGAGTTAAGAGCAAAATACACAATATTTTCAGAGGGATGCAGGGGCCATTTAGGTAAAGAATTAATTAAAAAATATGAACTAGATAAAAATAAGGATCCACAACATTATGGCATTGGATTTAAAGAAATATGGGATATTTCTCCTGAAGACCATAACGAAGGGACTGTCATGCATACAATGGGATGGCCAAGCAATGGAACAATATCAGGTTCATATTTTTATCATGGTGAAAATAACCAGATTTATCTTGGATATGTAGTACCTCTTGATTATCAAAATCCACATATTAGTCCATTTGATGAATTTCAAGAGTGGAAACAACACAAAGATATAAAACGAATTTTAGAAAAAGGTACACGTGTTGCATATGGAGCTAGAGCACTTATTAAAGGTGGTTATCAGTCAAGACCAAAAATGAGTTTTCCTGGTGGATTAATTGTTGGTGATAATGCAGGAACTCTAAATTTTCCTAAAATAAAAGGCACACATACAGCAATGAAATCAGGAATGATTGCATCAGAAGTAGTATTTGATGCAATCACCAACGAGAATTATGAACAAGATTTACTTAAATACGAAGAGTTGTTTCAAGAATCTTGGATTAATAGTGAACTTTATAAAGCTAGAAATTGGGGTCCTCTACTTCACAAAGGATTAGCTTGGGGATTTAAAGGTTTAATAGGAGTAGCATTGGCAGCAATAGATCAATTAATTTTTAGGGGTAAGCTACCATTTACCTTAAATCATTCAACTCCTGATTACGCCTGCACTAAGAAAAGTTCTGAATGTAAAAAAATAGATTATCCAAAACCTGATGGAATCGTAAGTTTTGATAAATTATCTTCTGTATTTTTATCTAATACTAACCATGAAGAGGATCAACCTTGTCACCTACAACTTAAGGATCCATCCATACCTATTAACGTAAATTTACCAATTTATGATGAGCCAGCACAACGTTATTGCCCAGCAGGAGTATACGAAGTTGTTGAGAAGGATGGCACTTATTCTTTTCAGATTAATGCTCAAAATTGTGTTCATTGTAAGACATGTGATATTAAGGATCCCTCACAAAATATAAAATGGGTAACTCCTGAAGGTATGGGCGGCCCAAATTATCCAAATATGTAATTATGAAAGTATTGTTATCATTAATAATAATTTTTGTTCTTAGTTCATGCTCCCAACTTAGTGATGAGGAAATATTTGTTCAGATAATGGATGATGAATGGTCTAGATTAACCAAAAATAATCCAGTTTATGCATCAAGTATGGGAATTTTAGATCGTAATCAAGAATGGTCAGATTACTCTGTGAGTGCAGAATTAGAAGATAATGAACATAACGTAACTGTACTCAATAAACTTTTAACTTTGGATTACAAAAGCTTCAGTAACTTAAACAAAACTAACTACGCATTATTTGTTAAAGAATATGAAAATGATATTGAGGAACATAGTTTTGGTACTTTCTATATGCCATTCAGTCATCGTGGAGGCATACAATTACTTCATGAAACAACATCTGTCTTACCATTTAGAACAACAGAACATTACTATGATTGGATATCAAGACTTCAAAAAATACCAATTGTTATTGATCAAATAATAGAGAAGGCATCTATTGGTATCGAAAAAAATATTGTTCCACCATTTGTACTGATGAATAGAGTTTATGAACAAATTAAACTTCAAGCAAATGTATCGTCTGTCAATAGCCCATTCAATAAACATTTTATAGAAATTGATACATCAAGATTCGATAATGATGAAATAGTTTTAATTCAATCGAAAGCTCTAGAAACAATTGATGAATTAGTAATACCTGCTTATCAAAAACTATTAATATTTTTTGAGAATGAATATCTTCCTAATATTAGAAAAACGATTGGTATAAAAGATATTCCTGATGGTAAAAAATATTATGAATTTATTGCTCGTAAATTTACTACCACAGACCTAACTCCCCTCGAAATTCATAACATTGGATTACAGGAAGTTAATAGAATTAGGTCAGAAATGCAATCCGTTATAGATTCTTTGGATTGGAATGGTACATTTGATGAATTTCTAACAGATTTAAGAACGAATCCAAAATTTTATTTTGATAACCCAGAAGATTTATTTACGGAGTATTTAGCGACATCAAAGCGTATTGATCCAGAATTGGTTAATCAATTTAAATATTTACCACGTATGCCATATGGTTTAAAACCAATTCCAATTGAAAGTGCACCTGATACAACAACAGCTTATTACCAAAGGCCTGCTGCTGATGGTTCACGTGCAGGTTATTACTATGTAAATCTGTACCGACCTGAAGTTAGACCGAAGTACGAAATAGAAGTACTAAGTGTTCATGAAGCAATGCCAGGTCATCATCTTCAGATTGCTTTAGCAATGGAACTTGACCTACCTAATTTTAGAAAATATGGTGGATTTACCGCCTTTATTGAAGGCTGGGGCTTATACAGTGAAAGTTTAGGCTATGACTTAGGCCTATATAAAGATCCATATAGCAAGTTTGGACAACTTACATATGATATGTGGAGGGCTATAAGACTGGTTGTTGATACAGGTATGCATTATATGGATTGGACAAGACAAGACGCTATCAATTATTTTCTTGAAAATTCAGCAAAAACTAAACAGGATATTATTAATGAAGTTGATAGATATATAAATTGGCCTGGTCAAGCGCTCGCATACAAAATAGGACAATTAAAAATACTTGAACTTAAAAATACCTCTAAGTTAAAACTTGGTGATGACTATGATGTTAGAGAATTCCACCATCAAATTCTTAAAAATGGTGCTTTACCACTTTATATGGTTGAACAAAATATAAATAATTGGATCAGCAGTTACTAACTTAGCTTAAATAAAATTTTTTATTATTACTTAGAATAAATAGCGACTTACCATTTTGATCAAAATTATTAATTGCGTGATCAACCAATTCATAAAAAGTACTTCTAGAAAAGAAACCCTCTATTTCATCACGAACAGTAACTATAGGTATATTTTCACCTTTAGAAGTCGTAATAACTTTTAAACCCTCATTTGTTAGTAAATCAAAAGAATAATCTAAATTTGTTTTGAATGTATAAATCCCATCATTGTAAATAAAGCTTGTAATTACATACGGAGCAATATCAACTTCAACTAAAACTTTTTCAACAGGCGTCACACAATAATATTTATTATTTTCTTTCTTTAATATCGAAGCAAATAAAAGCTTAAGTTTATGTTTAGATATAATTGAACCTTGGTAATACCAGTTACCATTTCTATCAATTTTAAATGAAACTCCAGGACATATTTTTGGATTCCACAGATGAACTGGCGGAAACTTTTTCTCAGCATCTATATTTTTTGCAATTTTATTAATATCCATAGTAATTAAATAATATAAGAAGTGAAATGAATATAAATATGAAACCAATACATTTATTTAATATAAAAGAATAACTTAAATATCTTCTTCTAACATTTTCTACAGAGAGCATCACACTCAAAATATAAAACCAAATGAATGTTGCAATACTAAAATAAATTGCAAGCAAATGCATATAATATAAATTGATTTCACTAGAAATAATTCCAAAAATTGAAACAAAAAAAATAAATGCTTTTAGGTTAAAAATGTTTGTAACGAGTCCAACCAAAAAAGAATTATTTCTTGAATTTGTATTTTTATCCTGTAATTTTGATTTATCGAAAATAGATAATAGTCCTAAATAAATCAAGTAAACCGAACCAAAAACTATGATGATATCTTTTATGAAATCAAACTGAAAAATTAATGACGAAATTCCAAAAATTGCTAAATAAGAATGAATTAAAATTCCGCATCCAATGCCCAGGGCAGTTAAAAATCCACCTCTACGTCCATACTTAAGAGATTGTCTAATAATGATTAAAGTATCAGGGCCTGGTGATGCAACTGCTAAAAAATGTGCAATAACTGAAAAACTTATCATCAAGTAATTATTTCAGGCTCAACATCTAAGCAGATATCAAATTTATTGGAAATTAATGTATTTATAGATTCGATAGTTGATATTAAATCTTTAAAACTACAGTTTTCTGTATTAGTAAGAACGAGTTTATTAGTATCATAAAATTTTAAGCCTCCATAAAAATTAATTTCATTCTCGATAGTTTCAATAAGCTTAGTTGCCGAAATTTTCATTTTACTATTTTCAAAACAGACTAAATATTTTTTAAATTTATTATCTTTTTTAATAATGGGGTGTTTAAAAAAACTACCGCAATTAGGTATCTTTTTTAAATTTGGTAGACGATTTGAACGAATAATACCAATAATTTTAATTAAGTTAATTGGATTAATACTTTTATTAAATTTCTTATCAATGTAATTTCTTAATGAACTATAGGAAAGATTAGGATTGAAATAATTTTTTAATCTAAAAGTTATATCTTTTATTATAAATTTCTTTCTTTGAAAAACCGATTGTCTATATGCAAATTTACATTGATTCTTTTTTAATACTAGATTCTTTTGGTGCTCAATATCATAGCAAGTTATCTCAGAAATAAACTCTGATACCTCCACACCATATGCGCCAATATTTTGAATTGGAGCCGCACCAACTGAACCAGGAATGAATGCTAGATTTTCTAGCCCATAAAGATTTAATTTCTCGCACTCTAAAACAAATTTATGCCAATTTACCGATGCTCCAACTTTTATGAGGGTGTAGTCCTGAGTTTTTTTGAGAATATTTAACTCATTGTTTATATATTTGATAAATGTTTTTTTTGATTCACTATTAATAATTGTATTTGTGCACTCTCCTAGAATATGAATACATTCGATTGATTTATCTATATAACCAAAATCATTATCATTTGTAATCTCGATATATGAATTTGTATTAAGAAAAGTACCAAATGATGAAGATATTTTCTTAAATTTTTTCATTTTTAATTAATAAATTTGCTTTTTTTAAGTCCTCAGGAGTATCTATACCTAAAGGTGGATGACAGTTAAAATTAATAACTTTTATTTTGTAGCCATTTTCAAGAAATCTAAGTTGCTCAAGTTTTTCAGCATTTTCAAGACTCGATGACTCTAATTCACTGAGTTTATTTAATATATTTTTAGTGTAGCCATATATTCCAATATGTTTGTAATGGATATGTGCATCTTTTGTAAATCTATTTGGAATAACAGTTCTAGAAAAATATAAAGCATAACCATTTAGTGAAGTTACAACTTTGACATTATTTGCATTAATTATGTCTTCGTCATTTTCAAATTTACATGAAGCTGTACATATATCAGAACTTTTATTAATTGATTCACCAACTGTTTGAATCATATTAATTGGGACAAATGGTTCATCACCTTGAATATTTAGTATGGGTTCATCCTCATCAAAATGCATTTTATTAGCAACTTCATTTACTCTATCTAGACCTGATCTATGTTTAGAAGATGTTAGAATGGACTCGAATCCTATATCTTCAACATGGGCTTTTATTTTTTTACTATCTGTTGCAACAATTATTCGGGTTGGATTAACTTTCTTAGCACGTTCACATACTCTTTGAATAAGAGATTTATTTCCGATCTTTAATAATGGTTTTTTTGGCAATCTTGAAGAATCAATACGTGCAGGTATTACAACTGTAAAGTTATTCTTCATCAATAGCTATGATGTGCTCCTCTAGCATATGAGGTATCGAATTCTTAATAGGATATTTAATTTTACATTTATTACATATCAAATATGATTCATCTTTCTTAAGATCACCCTTACATCTTATACATACAATGAAATCAAGGATTTCTTCTTTTAACATTAATTTTCTCCATTAATTTCTCAAAAAATTTATCTTCTACAGTTGCTTCAATTGTTAAATACCATATTTTAGGATTTTTAAAATGTAAACATTTAGAGGCATCTTTTTCTGACATAACAATCGGTAAATGATCTAGAAAATTAATATCTTTTTTTTGAAATTTGTGATGGTCAGGAAATGAATGCTTTTCATATTCAAAACCCATCATTCTTAGAAGATTATAGAATCTATTTGGATTACCTAATCCAGCAACCGCATGAACTTTATTGTGCATTGGCCAATTATCAATGCTATATGACTTACCTGAGTTTAAATGAACAAACTTACTAGGTAAAAAAGACATCAAATATTCATTGTCTTCAGCAGGACCTCCATTGTTAACAATAAAATCTACGTTTTTCAGTCTATTTCTTGATTCTCTTAAAGGTCCTGCAGGTAGTAATAGTTTATTACCAAATCTTCTTTTACCATCTATAACAGCTATTTCTATATCCCTATCTAAATTATAATGCTGTAATCCATCGTCCGATAAAATTACCTCAGTATCAGGATACTTTTCTATTAATTTTTTAACACCCCTCGCTCTATCTTTATCTAAAAAAAATGGTTTATTTAACTTTGATAAAATTTGAGCTTCATCACCAGTTTGTTTATAGGTAGTAGCATTATTAACTTCCAGTGTAGTATTAAATTTCCCTCCATAGCCTCTACTAACAATACCAACCTTAATATTTTCATTAATCAGCTTTGATGCAATTGATTTTACGAGGGGTGTCTTACCCGTCCCTCCAACAGTTATGTTTCCAACAATTACGACTGGTATATTTGGTTTATATCTTAAAGATCTATTTTTGATAAAGTTTTTGTAACGGTTCTTTGCTAGTAGGCTAAAAACAAATGAAATTGGAGACAATAGCCATAACCATGGGCTTTTTTTGTACCACGCATTAACAAAGAAATTGTAATTAGACTCATCAATTTCTACAGATTGTATGATTTTTGTTGATTTATCTGAATTTATTGACTTGTCTACAATCTCAGAATCAATATTTTTATATAGAGACTTGTACAAACCATTGAGTTCAATCAATTCACTATGAGTGCCTGCTTCAACAACTGATCCATTATCAATAACAAATATATTATCAGCATTCTCAATTGTACTTAGTCTATGAGCTATCACTATGGTTGTTTTTTCTTTAATTAATTTATCAATTGCAGATTGAACAATCTTTTCAGATTCTGAATCAAGTGCTGAGGTAGCCTCATCAAGTATGATTATTGGTGCATCTTTATAAAAAGCTCTAGCTATAGCAATTCTTTGTCTTTGACCACCCGACAATAAGACTCCATCATCTCCAATTTCTGTATCAAAACCCTCAGGTAATTTTTCTATAAATTCTATACAGCCCGATAGCTTTGCTGCTTCTTCAACTTTTTCATGATTAATATCTTTGGCTCCATAAGCAATATTTTTTTCTATTGAATCATTAAATAGAGTAGGATTTTGGCTGACTATAGAAATATTATTTCTTAGGTGACTTAACTTATAGTCTTCAATATTTACAGAATCAATTGTTATATTTCCAGAGTCAGGGGAATATAATTTTGAAATAAGATTTGCAATTGTGGTTTTTCCAGATCCAGATTTGCCAACTAATGCCACCGTATCATCTTTATTTATAAATAAATTAATTTTATTAAGGATTAATTTTTCTTGATCATAAGAAAATGAAACATCCTTAAATATAATTTCACCGGTAATTTTAGAATCAACATTACCTTGGTCATCTTCTTCATCATGATCAAGTTGTTCAAATATTTCTTCAGAAGCAGCTAAACCTTTTTGGATAATCGCATTTATACTTGAGAGTTGTCTCACAGGTTTTGCCATTAATCCAGCTGCGGTAAAGAAAGCCACAAATGTTTCTGAATCGAGATTAATGTTTAACTGATCACCCAAAGCGAAATATGCAACAATTGCCAAAGATATAGAGACCAATACCTGGATTATTGGAGTAGCTAAATTAGATGTTGCTTCTAATTTTAAATTTTGATTTTTGTTTGAGAGATTAGCATCCTTAAATCTATTTTTTTCATAACTATCGGCATTGAAAGATTTGATCTCGGTATTGCCCTCAACAGCCTCAGAGGCTATGTGAGTTACATCACCCATAACAGTTTGGATAGATTTAGCAATTTTTCTTAATCTACGGCCTGCAACATTGACTATTAATGCTATAAAAGGTGCCGTTACTAGAAGCAATAATGTTAATTTCCAATTTAAGTAAAATAAATATATTAAAAGACCGGTAAACAGTGTACCTTCACGAACGAATGTTTTTACTGCATTTGAGGTTGCACCTGATACTTGAGTTGTTGTAAATGTAATCCTATTAATAAGTTGGCCACTTTGACTGGAATCAAAGTAATATTTTGGAAGTTTAATTAGTTTTTCAAATAACTCTTTACGCATGTCATGTACTACGCCAAGCCCAACTCTTGACATAAAATAATTACCTATAAAAAATCCTAATCCCCTCATAAAAGCAATTAAAACTAAAGCTAAGGCTATTAAGTTATGATTAACCGCACTACTATCATTAATAAACTGTATAACTCTTCTTATCCATTCAACTGCTGCAATATCAGCCGCTGCAAATGTAATAAATCCTATGATTGAAATCACAAAAGAAAATTTATATCTAAGTGTATAAGATAGTAGCCTTTTTATATTAGTTTTCATTTTTGATAGGTTTGAAGCTGTAAGTCAGTAAAACCATACTTATTAAGTTCATCCATAAGCGCAATAACCCACTCATGATATGCTTTTTTCTCTACAGCAAGAATGATCTTTTCTTCGTTTGAAATATTATTAGCAATGAAGTTCATCAACGGTTCTACTTCATTAATTGTTAATGTTAAATCTTTATATATTAGTGAACCATTTTCGTATAAAAAGATTGTATTTGATGGCAATTGAGATTGATTCATAAATGAAGATGTATTTGGTAAATCAATATCTATTGCTTGTGAACTATCAATTTTTGAAGTAACAACAAAAAAAATAACAAGCAAAAAAACAATATCAATCAATGGAGTAATTTCAATGTTTATTTCTTTATTGGATGTATTATTAACAAAATTCATAAAGACTCTATAAAATCAATAAAAGTACTTGTTTGATTTTGTAAATTTATCATTAATTTATCAACTTTATGTTGAAACATCCTGTAAAACACCAAGCCAGGAACTGCAACTATTAGCCCAAAAGCAGTTGTGATTAAAGCTTCTGAAATACCTGAAGCAAGGAAATCAGCATTCGAAGAAGTACCTAGTAAATTAATATTGGCAAATACTGTTATCATTCCCACAACAGTTCCTAACAGTCCGAGAAGTGGGCTTATACTTGCAATGATACCTAGCATGTTTAAGTTCCTCTCAAGATCTAATTTAATATCAGCTGCCTTTTCAGAAATCTTTTCTTCAAGACTCATCCTTGATTTGTCTCTATATTTATACGCAACAACCAATAACGCTCCCAATGATGATGTAGTTGAAAATGATTCTTGTTGTGTAATGCTAATTTTTTCTGTTTTAACTAACCTTACAAAATTATTTAAGACCCCGTTAGGAACAACTAATCGTTTTTGTAAAAACCAAAAACGTTCAATAACTATTGATATTAATAAAATAGAGCAAATCAACAATGGCAACATAAACCATCCGCCTTGGTAAATATAATCAATCATTAGCTATAATCCTTTTATTCTTAATATTAAAATTTGTACCCATCTTACTCGCAAATACCATATCGTGTGTAGCAAGAAATATACCAATGCCCCACTCCTTGTGTATATCAATGCATAATTCATGTATAAGTAGTGACGTATCATTATCTAAATTACCTGTCGGCTCATCCATAAAAATACATTTTGGCTTTAAAGCTATTGATCTTATTATTGAAACTCTTTGTTTTTCACCCCCTGATAATTCGTGAGGATATCTAAATTTCTTATCCATCATATTTGTGGAACTAAGTAATTTATCTAAAAAAATATTATCATCTTTATCAAGTTTGCCTTTAAATATCATAATTGGAAGCGAGATATTTTCTAATACATTTAAGTTCTCTAGCAATGAATGATACTGAAACACTATTGATAAATTAGATGCTTTCAATTTTGGTTTCATCAATGAAATCTTTTTATTATCAATTGTTATTGATCCTAATGATGGTTGTAACATGCCAGTTACTAAATGAATAAATGTTGATTTTCCAGATCCTGATTCTCCAGTTAATGAAAATGTTTCAGACAAGTTTATTTGTAGATTTATATCTCGAAATATTAAATTACTATCGTTTACGTCATTATATGAATGACTTAAATTATCGATGATTAAATTATTCATATCTTAATGCCACTACTGGGTCTAATTTTGCTGCTCTATAAGACGGAAAGATACAAAAAACTATTGATACTAATAGTGTTATTACACACACTGTTAATATTTGACTTAATTGAAAATCGTATGGAAAGTAATTTATAAAATATGCATCCATCAAGGGCCTATTTAAATATAACTCAAATATGTCAATTAAAGTATTGATATTAGGTGTTATTAATATCCCTAAGCTTACACCCAATATCACTCCAAGAATTGCAATAGACGATCCTAAAGAAATAAAAATGATTGATATCTCGATATTAGTCATGCCCATAGACTTTAATATAGAGATTTCTCGCTCTTTACTCTTAATTGTTGTTACTAAAGTAGACAAAATATTAAAAGATGCAACTGTAACTATTAAAAATAACATTATTCCTATTAGTCTTTTTTCTAATTGAATAGCCTGAAATAATGTTCCTTGAGTTGTCATCCATGATGAAAAGTAAAAATCTTTACTAAGATCACTAATAATCTCAAATCCAACTTCATTTGCCATAAATAGATCATCTAGCTTTATTCTGATTGAATCTATTTGATCATTCATAAGGCCTTTTAACTTATTGGCTAATTTATAATTAATTAAAATTAGGGATTGATCTAACTCACTATTTAATTCATAAATAGCAGCTATTTTAAGATTTATTGATCTTGGAAAAGTTCCTAAAATATTTGACTTATAGTTATTTGTAATAATATTTAAAGTGTCGCCTTTTTTAACTCCTAAATACTTGGCCAACCAATGGCCAATGACAACAGTATTATCAAATTCAAGATCTTTAATATTACCAGTTATTAAAAATTCAGGAATAACGGATAGTTCAGATTCTTTTTGAGGATCAATACCACTTACTATTACTCCTCTTGATCTGTTTTCATAACTGATTATTGCCTGTAATTCTGTAAATGGAGCGTAGGAAATAACTTTTTTATTATTCTTAAGAATAACTTCTAAGTTCGAATCGTTTGTTGAGATAGGTTTTGTAGACTTAATTGTTAAATGTGGAACAACTCCAAGGATTCTATTTTTTAATTCATTTTCGAACCCATTCATAACAGATAAAACTATTATCAACGCGGCAACACCTATTGTTAAACCTATAACAGAGATGATTGAATAAAATGATCCAAAAGCTCCCTTAGCACCAAAGAAATACCTTATACCCAGGATTATGGGTAACTTGAACATTTTACTTTGCTATTTGTTTTAAAGTTTTTTCAATATCGCCTTTAAATGGAGGTCGAATTGCATTAAATAATGAATCAAAACGTTTACCAATCTGTTTATGAATAGCTCTAGAATTTGAGAAGTTCAGAAAGCCTTCATAACCTTTATACTTACCAATACCAGATGGACCAACTCCGCCAAATGGTAAATCACTTTGTTGAATATGACCAATGACATCATTAATAGTAACTCCACCAGATGAAGTTGAATCTAATACCATTTGCTCTTCCGATGTATTATTTCCAAAATAATAAAGGCCAAGTGGTCGATCTTTTGAATTTATGTATTGAATAGTCTCATCTATGTCTTTATAGGTTTTAATCGGTAAAATTGGACCAAATATTTCTTCCTTCATCACATCCATATTATCATTAACATTTTGAATAATTGTTGGTGGAATTTTGAAACTTTCTTGCTGACTAAAATCTTCATTATTAGGATTTATTTGTGTAACCTTTGCGCCTTTACTAGTCGCGTCCTCAATTAGTTCATTAAGTCTTTCATAATGTTTTTGATTAATGATCGATGTATAGTCAGGATTATTTTTCATTTCAGGAAAAAAATCTGAAGTTACGGTCTCCAATTCGTTAACTATATCTTTTTCTAAGTCTTCATTAACTAAAATATAGTCAGGTGCTAGACATATTTGTCCAGCATTCATTGTTTTCCCCATCATCACTCTTTTAGCTGTCATATTAAGATCAGCATTATCACCTATAATTACAGGAGATTTACCACCTAACTCTAAAGTTACTGGCACTAAATTTTCTGCAGCACCTTTCATAACTAATTTTCCGATGTTGCCACTTCCTGTAAATAGTAAATGATCAAAGTTTAATGTAGTAAATTCTGATCCAACATCTGGACCCCCCAATACAGTAGCAAATTCATTTTCATCAAATGCCTTGTCACATATTTCTTTTAATAAAGATGCTGAATTCGGTGTGTATTCACTTGGCTTATGCATGACTTGGTTGCCAGCTGCAAAAATTGCGCATAAAGGAGAGAAAGTAAGATTTACTGGAAAATTCCAAGGTGAAATCATACCTACAGTCCCCAGAGGCTCATATCTTACAAAAGCTTTACCTCCAAGCAAGTTAAATGGAAAGGAAACTTTTCTATTTGAAATTTTCATCCATTTTCTAAGATTTTTCTTTGTGTATTCGATATCAGGGATGATTGAATAGACATCTGTCATCATCGATTGATTTTTAGATCTAACGCCAAAATCCTCATTCAACGCATCAACAATCCTATCTTTATTAGTTAAAACAATATCCTTTACTCTGTTTAATCTATCAATTCTTAATTCATAAGATGGAACGCCATTATCTAAATAAAACTTTTTTTGGTTATTTAGTATTTCATGCATATTATTCATAAGTCACCTCTATTAACTATGTGCTTCTATTAGCTTTATCTTTTTCATTGGCTGTCTTGATTGTATCCTTTATGGCCTCCCAATCAGAATCTTTTACCTTAGATAATCCAGAAAATGTTCCACCACCAGATAGATATTGAGCACCATCTATTCCAATTGTTTGACCTGTTAAATAATCGCATCCGTCAGCCATTAAGAATGAAGCTAGATTTTGTAACTCTGACATCTCCCCTGCACGACCCATAGGTATCGATGTATATGATTCATCATTATCGAGTTGACCTTGTGGGCTTAGTCTAGCCCAAGCACCTTCTGTAGGAAATGGTCCAGGAGCGATAGCATTAATCTTGATATTATTTGGGCCCCATTCAACTGCAAGAGACTTAGTCATAGCGTGGATGGCAGTTTTACTCATTGCAGATGGAACTACATATGGTGAACCGGTCCATACCCAAGTCGCTAGGATTGATATAATGTTGCCTTTAAGACCTTGTTTAATCCATCTAGTACCAACAGCATGTGTAACATAAAATGTGCCGTGAAATACAATATTAGCGATTGCATCAAATCCTCTAGGTGAAAGCATTTTTGTTGGCGAAATGAAGTTACCTGCTGCGTTATTTACTAATCCATATAGTGGTTTCTCCTCAAATATTTCACCAATAAAATCATCAACATCTTGATATGATCTGATATCTAATGGATGCGTTTTTACTTCAACATCATATTTTGATTTTATGAGTTCAGCAGTTTCATCAAGAACGTTTAAACGTCGACCACAGATAACTAAATCAGCACCCAAAGATGCAAAATGTGTTGACATTTCTTTACCAAGGCCTGTGCCTCCACCTGTAACAAGAATCCTTTTTCCCTTTAATAAATCTTTTTTAAACATTATTTCTCCATTATATCAATTATTGCGTCCACCCATTTATCTGAATCGTTTAGCGAGCTTACAAAATCAAGTTTATCACCACCGTTTTCATTGAATAGCTCAACATACTCGTCGCCAATTTCGATAAGCGTTTCAAGATTATCAGTTGTAAAAGCAGGTGCAATTACAAGAATATTTTTTATATTATTTTTTGCATAATCTTCTATTACCTCATCCGTGAAAGGTGTTAGCCATTTTTTAGTAAGCCGCGATTGAAATGCTGTAACGTATTGATCTTCATTTAGATTAAGCTTGGATGATATTAATCGAGTTGTTTCATAGCAACCAGCCTTATAACAAAATTTATTTATATCATTAAATTCTTTATCACAATTCTGATCAATACATTTTCCTTCGTTATATACTTTATCTACCTGTGTATCTGGTAAACCATGATAAGAAAAAATTATTTTTTCATAATTTGATATATCAAAATCAGAAATTTTTTCAATCCAAGCATCAATAAATAAGTCATTATTAAAAAATTGATTTATAAATTTAATTTTTGGAATTACCCATTCTTTTGAAAGAATATTAAATACTTCTTCATAAACACTTCCAGTTGTAGAAGAAGCATATTGTGGGAAGGAAGGGAAAATTATAATTTCATCAGGATTAGTGAGTAATATTTCACTGAGTGTATCTTTAATAGAAGGATTTTGATATCTCATCGCACTATAAACATCATACTCAGGGAGCTTGCTCTGAAGTTTTTGTATTAACTTTTCTGTATTAGTTTTAATAGGAGATTCATTATTATTTGCTTTCCACATTTGGCTATATACTTTAGAACTTGAAAATGATCTAAATGGACAAATTATTAGGTTTACGAGCAAAATTCTAAACATTCGTGGTATATCAATAACTCTAGGATCTGACAAAAATTCTTTTAAAAATTTAAAAACAGAAAAATAACTAGGATTATCTGGAGTACCAAGATTTATAATTAGTAAAGCTTTTTTATATTTCATTCTCGTAAAATTTCATAGATTTAATCATTGGGTTCAATATTATAAATATTGCAGCAACAAAACAAAGTATAGAGCTAAAATAATATAGAAATGACGGATTAAATTGATAAATTGGCATAGCAATAATTGGTGTGAGCATGTGTCCAATTGGTATTACTGAACCAAGGTAACCAGCGGCTGATCCTTGATTTTCAGGATCCTGAGCTAAAGAGAGTGCTGAAGCATTTGCTGGACGAATCATTCCAAAACCTACACCATTTAAAATTATGGAAAAATAAAAGTACCAAATGGTGCTTGATAAACCTGCACATACATATGAAACCAGTACTATAAAAATGCCAAATCTTAATAGACTTGTATTTGATAATCGTAAGTAATCAGTGAATAAAAATTGTGAAACTATTGTAGACATTGATAATACTGCGTAACAAACACTTATAAATAATGGAAGATTACTAACTATATACATATCAGTAATATAAAAGCCTATTGATTGCAAAAGCGACGAGTGACATAAACTGAGAATTGAAGCTAAAAATAGAAATGGCCAAACAGAATTATCTGTGAATGAAAGATTTTTTTTAGATTTATTTGATTTTATAATTTTTTCATTAGGTATATTTAGATAAATGCCAATACATGAAATAAATCCACACATTGAAAATATATAAAATGGTAACCCTTCAGATACTAAAAATAGAAGTCCTCCAATTAGAGGCCCCACAACAGTCCCAATTAAGAAACTTGATTCTAACTGCGCGAACCTAAATGTTCTTTCAGTTTTATCCGAATTATCAGCCATATATCCAAACATTGCTGGTCGGGTAGCAGAACCAATAATTCCATTAATCAATCTTCCTAAAATTAATAAAGGAAATAATAATGTAATAGATAATAAATTTTGCTGGACAAGTAACAGCGGTATAAATAATGCAATAATAGATATTGAGTAGCCAAACAAGCCAATTATTGCAATATTTCTTCTACCATAATTATCAGACGCCCTTCCCCAACCAGCACTGGTCATAGCCCATGCAATTGCAGAAATAGCAAAAATTGTAGATGTTTGAATTTCTGTTAAACCTAGATCTCTTGCTAAAGGAGGAATTAATACAAAAGCAAAAGATTGTCCGAGCCCAACTGAAAAAAGACCAACTTTTAGCCAGAATGTATTAATAGACATTTAACTTATTGAGGAAATACCTACTAAGTCCTTTATCTTTAGTAACAGCTCTTTTGCTTGTGGTCGAACTTTTTCTGCTCCTAGTGCCAAAACTTCATCCAAATAATGAGGTTGACCTTTTAAATCAAGATATTTTTCTCTTAATGGGATGATTAAAGAGTTTAATTCATTAAATACATGTTCTTTTGCATCTCCCCAACCAATACCATTCATATATTTTTCTTTCATTTCAGCAATGCTCTCTGCTGAAGCAAAGGCAGAATAAATTAAAAATAAATTACAACTGGAATGATCCTTAGGTTCTCCAGGTTCAAGTGAATTAGTAACAATTTTAGATATTGCTTTTTTCAGTTCTTTTTCACTACTTAAAAAAGGAATTACATTGTTGTAACTCTTGCTCATCTTTCTTCCGTCATGCCCAACTAATAACTTACCATCCTTATTGATGATTGCCTCAGGAATAACAAATGTATTTCCATATTGATGATTGAATTTTTCAGCTATATCACGTGTAATTTCAAGATGTTGAAGTTGATCTTTACCGACAGGTACATGTGAAGAATTAAACATTAAAATATCAGCTGCCATTAAAACTGGATAAGAAAATAAACCCATACTTATCCCCTTATCTTCATCTTTGGTATGATCATGATTTAATTGAACTGCTGCTTTATATGCATGTGATCTATTAATAAGTCCCTTCGCAGTTACGCAGCTTAATATCCATGCAAGCTCAGTTATCTCAGGAATATTTGATTGTCTGTAAAAAAAACTTTTTTCAGGATCTAGACCGCTAGACAACCATGCTAAAGCAACTTCATTTACGGAAACTTTAATTTCATTTGGATTGGTTTGTTTGATGATTGCATGCAGGTCAGCCAAGAAAAAGTATGAGCTCACATTTTTTTCACTAGATAATTGTAATGCAGGTTTGATCGCTCCAAAATAATTACCAATATGAGGGATACCAGTTGTTGTAATACCTGTTAAAATTCTTCTACTCATTCTAGATAATTATAAACTTCAAACGATATTATTGTGGAAACTCATAAAGAATTATTTGATAAGATTGAGGAAGTTGAAAAATACTTCTCATCTGGCTCTATTAAATATGGACAAAAGGCACTGAAAGCACTTAATAATGAAATTAAATTATTAAAGAAAATTCCAAATAAATTAAAACATAAACATAATTTTGTACTAGCTCAATCTAGGTATTTTAATGATATCTCATCATTTGCAGTTGAACCCAAAAGAGATAAGCTAATAAAAGAAATCAAAGAGTTAGCAAACTCTGAAATAAATCCCAAAAAAAAATCACAAATAATTCATGCTATTCAAACACAATGGCAAAAACTTGATCATTCAAGTAGACCCGCAACAAAAAAACAGTGGAATGCGTTTAAAGAAGAAATGGATAAGGCATGGGAACCATGTGCAGAATTTTTTAACGAATTAGATAGAATCAAAGAAAAAAATGCATTACAAAGAAAAGAATTAATAAAAAAAATAAATATTTATGTGAATTCTGAACTTATTAATAAATCATCAGGTGATATTTATAAGTTTTCAAAATTTATATTCACAGAATGGCAAAAATACTCACCCGTAAGAGATGAGGACTTTCATGATTTGAAGAAAGAATTCAATGAAGCTAGGAGTCCAGTTATTAAAGTCTTAAGTCAATATGAAGAAAAACATGCATTAACAAAAAAAGAGCTTATTCAAAAAGTTACTGAATTAAATTCAGATGATAATAAAGTAAATTTGGAAAACTTTATGATGCTTAAACAAAATTTCATGAAAATACCCTCAGCTGGTAAGAACGAAAAAAAACTTTGGAATCAATTTAATAAAGCAGGTGATAAATTCTTTGAAATAGAAAAAAATAAAAAAATAGAGAAAATAAAAGTCATAAATAAAATGATAGCTGAATTAGATAAAAATTCAGATTTTAAGAAATTATCCCTCGAATTAGCTAATTTCCAGGATATCTCTCAATCAAAAGAATTCATAAAGCTTAGTAAAATTATAAAAACTGAACTTAATAAAATAAATGAGTCTAAAAGAAATAAAAAAATACAAGAACTAAAAAATATAATTACAAATATAGATAAACTTAATTCCCTTGAGACTGATAAGAAAATAACAAATTTATTTATAGACTCAACTTACGAAAATAATCTTAATATTTGCAGACAGGTTACAGTAGAGCTTGAAGTTTTTGCAGGTGTCCAAGTGCCTAAAGTTGACGAAAAACTTAGAGAAGTTGCTTCAGTTAAATTATTGCAAGAAAAATTTAACGCGAAATCTTCACCCAAGGAATTTTACTTAAATAATCTTAAAATTTTTATAAGTAACTTAAGTAGTAAGAAACCCATAACAAAAGAAATAAAAATGTGGCATAGGATTATTGATTTGCATGATCACTTTTTATCTTAATCTTTAATTGCGTGTACCCATCGCTCAGATTTGAAAACCCAAACATACATGAAGCCTTTTACAAGATAATCTGCTAAAAGTGACGCAAATATATACTCAATTGGAGCAGAAAAATAAAAGAGTATAGAGGCAAGGGTTACTCTGATAAATAATAAAGCTGTTAAGGTAATCAATAATGGGCTTCTTGTATCTCCTGCACCCCTTAGTGCTCCACCAAGAGAAAATTCTATAGCCATTAATGGTTGCATTGATCCCATCAACCATATAAATATTACAGATAATCTAATTACTTCTTCATCATCAATCATAAATCTTGATAATGGTTCTGCAAAAAAAACAATTATTATTCCAAAAATTGTCATTGATAATATAGATAAACGCATTGCACCCCAACCAGATCTTTTTGCTTGTGTTAAATCAGCTGCACCTAAATGTTGACCTACAAGAGTTGCGCCAGCAATTGAAAAACTAAATCCAATAACAAAAGAAAATGATAATATTTGAACCCCAATACCATAAGCTGCATATGCAGCGGTACCATAGTAGGCAATTAATATTAAGAAGGCTGTTATACCAACTTGAAATATAATTTGCTCGAGAGCTGATGGATAACCAATTTTAAATATTTGTTTCGTACGATTTGGATCGTAAATTAGTAAATTTGTTGGTGAAGATTTTAAATATCCTAATGACCATATCATGATTAAAATTAATGCACCTAGCAAATAGGATATACCGTTACCAATAGCGGCACCTAAGTAACCAAAATTATAAAGACCAAAATAACCATTTGATAAAGATACCATTAGAAAAATTCCTGATAGATTCATAATCAATGCTATTAATAGTGGAGTCTTAACATCACCAATCGCCCTCAAAGCAGTTATCAACCCTATTCCAATTCCAAAAAATAAATAAAAGGGTGAAATTGCCCTCAAAAAGGCAGATGAATATTCAAAAGCATCACCTTCTAATGCAAAAAAAAATGAAATTTCATCAGCAAATTGATAAATTACTATGCTTGACACTAAAGAAATAAATGCAACCAGTTGAAATGTATTTGTTACGAATAAGTTTGCTTCATCAAATTTTTTAGCACCCCAATTTCTTGCAACTAAAGCAGTTGTTCCTGCTAATATTCCTGAAAGAATAGCCTGAATAACGAAAGTAATTCTTTGACCAGTAATAGCGGCTGCAACTTCATTAGGACCAAAATTACCAACTACTTTTATTGCAACAATTGATCCAGTTGCGTATAGAAGATTAGTAAGAATAGAGGGCCATGCTAGCAACCAGACGCCACGAGATCCTTTAATAATTGAATCAGTTTGAGTGTGATTCATTAAAGTTTTTTTAGCTTATTTAAATATATAACTCCGAATAAGAATGTTTGAATAAGTCCAGCTACATAATTTTTTGATTTTTCTTTAATAAGTTTATGATAAATAAAAATTTCAATTACATGTGCAATTAATAATGTAAAAAATATAAAGTGTGCAATATAAAATAAGAAACCATTAAATGGCTCAATTAAGTTAACCAATCCTAAGGCCCAAAGAAATAGTGTAATGATTTCAGCAATGTTCACAGGTTAATTATATAAGCTTAATAAGTTTTTTGTTTTTTTAATTTATTTAATATTTCTTTATGTTTTGATCTTGATATTGGATAGAAATAAAAAATTATAAATGGTATGAACATTAAAATACTTACAAGTGGTCCTTGAGTTAATGCTAGATTTATTATTTGTGAAGCTGTTGGTGTGATTTCAGAACCTTGAGGAAAATTAATAAATTCAAGTATCAGTCCTGATAACAAAATTCCAAATCCTGTATTTAATTTTCCAATAAAAGAACTTGATGCATACATCAATCCTTGTTGACCTAAACCGGATGATAATTCAACTTCGTCACTTATATCACCTAGCATTGACTCGCGAATAATAGCCGAAGCAACAAGACATGTTGAAGTTACTAATAAAAATGGTGCGGTGGCAAAAAACAAATTCCATGATCCAAGACTTGGTAGATAACCCAATAACGCAAGGGGAACTGGTATTGCGTGCATGATAGATGCGAGTAATAAAGCAAATAGAATTAAAGTCCTTTTTTCAAAGATATTTGATACCAAAGATAAAATATAAAATGCCAAAACTGAAGCACTAGCGTAAATTGGAATAAAAAAAGTTAATTTAGATGTATCAAATTCCCAAAAGAAAGTAGTTACATAGAGTTGTAAAGAACTACTTAATCCCCAGCTTAAAGCAATAAAAAGATAGCCTAAGAAAAATAAAATAAAACTTTTAGTACTAAATGCATTTAAAATTTGATTAAAAATCTGACGTATGGTGAATGAGTAATGAAACTTGTTAACATCTTTAGATTTTTTAAGGGTTCCGTAATAGGTAATTAATACTGAGGCCATCATAATAAGTGAGCCAGTTAACCCATAATATGTCCATGGTTCAGGATTCAATAGTCCATTCTTAAATTGAGTATTATTTCTAAAAAACACTGAATATGCTAAGAATGCATTAGTAAGACCCCCTGCAACAAGAAATAATTCACGCCATGCAAATATATTTGTTCTTTCACTATATGAATTTGATAATTCGCCGCCAAATGATCTATGTGGCACATCAAATAGTGTCATACCTAGTCTTGTAAAAACCGTAAATGTAAGCATCCATAAGAAAATGTGCATTTGAGAAAATTCCCAACTTTGTTGAATAGAAAATAGAAAAAAATATGAAAAAGTCATTGGAATAAGCCCGATCAAAAAAAATGGATGACGACGCCCAAGTTGATGATTAGTTCTATCAGAAATAATTCCAATAATTGGATCGCTTACAGCATCGATAACAAGAGCCAAAAAAATTACTAAACTTGCTAGACCAGGACTTAAGCCAATTATATTTGAGTAAAAGAAAAGAAGAAAATACGTAAATGCATCGGTCTTAACACCATTAGATGTAGCACCAATACTATAGTAAATTTTTTCTTTACGTTTAATCAAATTATCTTTTGTTTAAGTATGAATTAAAAATTAGATATTCTTTGCTTTACGTTATCTCTTATTGCGCCCCAAAAGATAGAAATATCAAAGTTATGCAAATCTCCATTTGATGAAAATCTACTGATACTATCTATTAAATTACCTTTTACCTGAACCATATTATTTGAAGAAACCTTTGAACTAAAATCTTGAGATTCAGTAAATGCAATTGAAAATTCTGAATTAGTATTCTCTGTTGCAAAGTAATCAATAATGCTCATATTAGATGATTTAACCTTAATAGAAGATTGCATTTTGTTTTCAATTGATATGTCAGAATTTTTCCAATTTAATGGGTTTTGACAAACAATTTCTTGCTCCATATTTTCACGCTTCCAACCATCCGGTGTCCAGTACATACAATGTGCATTAGGTCGACTAAATCCTTCTACAGAAGTACACCATGAAATTATTGATTGAGTGTCATGTGCATTAGTAGAAATTTTTAAATTATTAAATATTGTATTCAAGTACTTCGTTGGAACGATGTAACCAATAAGGAATGCATTTATAAATTGTGATAAGACTTGTGAGTTTATTATTCTATTGTGAATTAAACGTTGAGCATGCAAAGTACCTTGACTATGTGATGCTATAAAAAATGGTTTTTTGTTATTAAAATTTTCTAAATAATAATCAAATGCATTTTCAATATCTTGATAGGCTAAATCTTGAGCTTTATAGCCATTTTCAGTTAAATCATAAAATGAATAATAAGTTGCTTGTCTATATTCAGGCGCATAAATATTACATGCATCATTGAATGCACTGACCTGAGATGTAATGTGTGATTCAGATTTTTCATATGCCGATAATTTAGGATTTGTATCGCTATTCCATTCTTTACCAAAAAAACCAGTTGGGTGAATATAAAATACATCAATATCAAATTCTTTTTGTTCTAATTTACCATTAGGAATTAAAAATTGATTTCCATATTTATTTGGATGTGCGACCCAAGATTCTAATAAATGATAATCTGGTGCCTTTGGAGTTGTTGAGGAATCAAAATCAAATTCAGGCTTTATTTGATTTAGGAAATCTTTATTGCGCATCTTTTATTCTTATTAATTTATTTGATGCACTTGCCGTAGCAACTAATTTATTGTCTTGAAAGAGCTTGCTACTAGTAAAAGCAATTGATTTACCTATTTTATCAATGTAGCCCTTAGCGATAAAGTTTCCAGGTTTTCCAGGCAAAATAAAATTTATGTTCATACTTAAAGTAGCAAGATTAAATTCGCCATTTAACTTTCTTACCACAACGTGTCCCATTGATGAGTCCATCATTGCAGTAATGAATCCACCTTGAACAATAGTGCCATTAGAGTGAGTTAGTAACTTTGATACATTAAACTCCATTGATACCTCAGTAATTTCTTCATCATAAGAATGAGAGACAAAGCCCAATGTTTCAAGGAACATAGGTTGAATTGTTGTTAAATCACTTTTTTTCACATTGATAAATATTGGCGGAGAGACAGGGATTCGAACCCTGGAAGGAGTTGCCCCCTTGCTGGTTTTCAAGACCAGTGCATTCAACCGCTCTGCCATCTCTCCTTTCGCTAGATTTTACATTAATAATGATTAGTTTTTTAGGTATGAAATAACACCAATGAATCTTTTTCCAAAAAAGCTTGCTTCATGATCATGATTCTCGAATTTAGTACTTTTATAATTAATGTTATTAAGATCGAAAAGTTTATTAATTTCCGTTTGAGGAATATCATAATTTTGATCAAGCCCAAGAGTTCCATAATCAAAATATAATTTTTTACCTTTCAACTTATATGTATTCTTTTGAATATAATTTTTTATTGCATGGAAGGTCTTTTTGTCACCCTTGATAGATTTTCTTAAAGGCAAAGTAGCATACTCAATAGGTTTAATTCCTATCCAATGAGTAGATATAGCACCGACATATCCAAATAGATCTGGATACTCTATTGCAATATTTAAAGCTGCTAAAGCACCCATACTCGCTCCAATGATACCTAAGTTATTTTCATTCAAGGATATATTATATTTCCTCTCTACAAAGGGTATAACATCATTAACGATAAATAACTTGTAATCATTTTTGTATAGATTTTTAATTCTTGTATACGCAAATTTTCTAAATCCATTTGGAAATTCGTTAATAACCTCATCGGGGAAAAATTCAACGTACCTTTTTGTTTCGTCAATAATTGAATTTCCATTTTTTATACTATCAATAGCAACAATAATTATATTTTTATTAATAATTTTATTGCTTGCGCTTTCAAGTTTTTTATCAATCTCCCAGCTTTTGTTATTCCATGAATTATTTTTATCAAAAAGTTCTTCACCATCATTCATAATAAAAAAAGTTGTTTCTTCATTAACTTCAATTTCAAATGGATTGTATATTTGAATCTGTCTTAATTGATTTTTGTAATTAAGTGAATATTTATCAATAGAAAATGAGTAAATCGATAGAGAAAGAAAAATAAATAATGCTAGAAATATATTAGTAACCTGAGGCATGCCCATCCTTTCTACTTTCCGACGCACCATAAAGAGTATTATCTTTTTTCATTATTGCTTGATAACCACCAAAACCTCCAGGTTCAAATTTAATGGTATGACCATAATGTTGTAAATCTCTGATAGTTTCAAAATTAATACCAGATTCAAGCGCAAGATAGCCACCATCAAGCATTAGTTCACCAGTAGGTTGCGATGAATCATAGTGCCTAAATCTTGGTGCATCACCTGCCTCTTGAAGATTCATTTTAAAGTCAATTAAATTTATCATGATTTGTGCATGACCTTGAGGTTGCATAGCCCCACCCATTAATCCGAAAGACATAAACGGTTTACCGTTTTTAGTTACAAATGCAGGGATGATAGTATGAAATGGTCTCTTGCCTCCAACAAGTGCATTTTTATGCAGTGGATCAAGACTAAACATTTCACCGCGGTCTTGTAGCATAAAACCCAATCCATCAGGAACCATACCTGAGCCCATTCCCCTGTAATTACTTTGAATTAAAGAAATCATATTACCAAACTTATCAGCAACAGTAAGATATATAGTATCTCCATGCTCTAGGTTACCAGCAGTATATGAGAGTGCAGCTTTTTCAAGAGATATTAATTTTGATCTCTCGTTAGCATAATCCTTAGATAATAAAGTTTCTAATGGAATTTTTGAGAAGTTTGGATCTGCATAGTATTTTGCTCGATCCTCATAAACAAGTTTTTTTGCTTCTGTGAATAAGTGAATATATTGAGCTGAATTATGATCCATATCAGTTAAATTATATGGCTCTAAAATATTAAGAATTTGAAGTGCTGCTATTCCCTGTCCATTGGGTGGTAATTCCCAAATGTCATAGCCTCTATAATTGGTTGAAACAGGTTCTACCCATTCAACATTGTAATTTTTAAAATCAGACACCTCATGTAAACCACCCTGATTATTTAAAAACCTTACAATTTTTTGAGCGATTTCACCTTTATAAAATTCATTACCGTAAGATTGAGCAATTAATTTATATGTGTTGGCAAGAGATGGATTTTTGAATATTTCACCTTTTAAAGGTGTTTGACCATTCTTCATCCATACATCTGCAAAGTTTGGATAAGAAGAAAATTCTTCGCTAGCTTTATTTAAATAATAAGCAACAGTTTCACTTACAGGGAAGCCCTTATTTGCATAATTAATAGAGTCAACAAAGAGTTCTTCAAATTCAAGTTTACCAAATTTTTTATGGAGTTCAGCCCAACCTAAAACTGCACCGGGTATAGTGACTGGTAGATGCCCATACGGTGGAATGACAGTTAAATTGTTCTTTTTAAAATAATTTATGTTTAAATTTTTTGGTGCTGGTCCTGATGCATTCAAACCATATAATTTTTTATCATCTTCTACCCACACAATTGCAAATAAATCTCCTCCAATACCACATCCTGTAGGTTCAACTAATCCAAGCACAGCATTTGCAGCTATTGCTGCATCTATGGCATTTCCACCATTTCTTAGAATAGAAATTGCTGTTTGAGTAGCCAGTGGATGGCTTGTTGCTGCCATTCCATTGGTAGCTATAACTTCAGATCGACTGGCAAAATCAAGACCAGTAATTCGATCGAATGAATAAAGAGGTAGTAAAAATACAAGTAGTGAAATATAAAGTATTATTCTTAAGTTGACGATTATATACATAAAATTTTTTAGATATTTTTATTATTAACAATTATGTATCATAAACAGCATAAACCGATATTGAAATGAGAATGTTCAAGTATTTAATCCCATTAAATTTATTACTTTTATTAAATTTTTCAAATGTTGAACCTGTTGTCAATATAGATGGAACAATAATAAATGGTAGTCATAAAAATGGCGTTCATTCCTTTCTAGGTGTACCTTTTGCTTTACCTCCAATTGGTGAGCTTAGATGGCAACCTCCCAAACCATGGAATCATCCAGATGCTGAAATAAATGCAAAAGACTTTAAACCAGCCTGTATGCAAAATAATAGAATTGTTAATTGGTACAAAAGGTTAGTTAGAGATTTTGGTAGTAATCCAAATATTTTTAAATCTCCAGAATTCAGTGAAGATTGTCTATATTTAAATATTTGGAAACCCGCAACAACTGATCATAATTTACCAGTTCTTGTATATATTCATGGTGGGAGTAATAAAGCAGGCTGGTCATATGAGCCAAATTATCATGGTCATAAGATTGTTAGAAAAGATGTAATCCTTGTCAGTATCCCCTATCGACTAGGTGTATTTGGTTTCTTTCCTCATCCTGAAAACAAAAATCCAAATTTAGCCTTGTTAGATCAGATACTTGCATTGCAATGGATAAATAAAAATATCTCCAACTTTGATGGAGATCCAAACAATATTACATTAATTGGTGAATCTGCCGGAGCTGGAAGCATCAGTCATTTACTTGTCTCTCCTAAATCAAAAGGTTTATTTCAGAAAGCAATTCACCAAAGTGGTGGATCATCGCTTTCCTATCCAACCGATAAAAATTATGAAACTGCATTAGCTATCAAATTTACAGACTTTTTAGAAAAAAAATTTAAAATGGATAATTCAATTGAAAATTTCAAAAAACTATCTTCAAAGGAAATTCTTGATGCAAGCGAGATTGTTTATAAAGATCATTATTACAATTATATAGATGATGGAATCACAATAAATGAGCCAATCATTAATACTGTAAAAAATGGAAAAATTCATAATATTGATTTAATCATAGGCTCTAATAATGATGAATATTCACTATACTTCGGTGGAATTGCAGATGTTGATGGATGGCTTAATGCAGAAGTAAGCGATAAACAAAAAAATAAATTAACAAAATTGTTATCAAATATCGATGATCCAATTAGAAAATTAGATCTATTGATTACAGCAAAGAATTTTGTATGCCCATCACTGCTAATTGCAAAAACAGTAAATTTATCAGGTGGAAATTCATGGGTCTACCAATTTAATAGAGTGCGTGATGATCCAAAGGCACTTAAGTATGGTGCATTTCATGGCGCAGAACTGCCTTATGTATTTGATACTCATGATGAATGGTTGCCAACAAATGATATTGATAGAAAAATTACTGAAGAAGTCCAATCTTACTGGGTTCAATTTTCAAAAACTGGAAATCCAAATCTTGAGCAAAAAATGTGGGATCCTTATAGCGCTCAAACAAATAGTACCTTTATCATCAACGAAAAATCATATTCATCATCTCATCCAAGCTATGAAATTTGTAAAATTATGGAGCCTAGTTGGTAATCTCAACTGCAATAATGTCTGATAAAGTATTAGGGTCTTCAAAGAATGGGAAGTGACCAACATCTTTCATTTCGATCTTTTTAGCACAAGTTACATTTAAAAATTCCATTTCATGTTTTTTGTTAATTAACTTATCCTTATCTCCATTTATTATTGTGATAGGTACTTGGCTATTTCTTATTGCTGAAAGATCATTATGATAATTATTGCATGCGCTTAGGTCGTCAAACATCAACATATCTTTATCTTCTGGAAAAACATTTTTCATACCAATCAATCTTTTATAAACACCATATTTAATAATAAAATCTGCAGACATACTATTTGCACTTTTAGCTGCATCTAATAATGAATCTGCAACTCTTATTGGATATATTGAGCTAATCATTACAAACGTATTGATGGATATCTTTAGTTTGTTTAATAAATCCAAACCTATCAAACCGCCCATACTGTGACCGAATATATGTAAATCATTAAAATTCCAATCCTCAAGGGCATCCATCATAAATTGACTGTACGCTTCAATTGAGTCAAGACCTTTTCCTTCAGATTTTCCATGACCTGGAAAATCAATAACTAATGGTGGATTGAATATCGTGTTATCAAATTTAAGCGCTCTCACATACCTATAATCTAAGCCGGCACCAGGTATAAATAAGAGTGATCTTTTATTAGCATCAATATTTTCAAAATTATGGAAGTAAATTTTTTTATTATTGATAGTTTTATACATTTTTAATGCTGAAATATATCATTGCAACAAAAATAAATATTAAGGGAATTGAGCTTAATAATAGAATATTTTTTGTAAGTTCAAACCCATCTACAACCAGAAATAAGCCTGGCAACACCATTAATACAATTGAAAATAATATTCTTAATAATATATCTGGCTCATTTGATGTAGTCTTCATTGAAGATGCAGCCAGAACATATGCACATGAATTATAAGTTGTACACATAAATATAATCATAACAATTGCATATACTAGTAAAATAAAATTTCTAAACGGAAGAGTTCCGATAATGTTAACTATTGCAGTATTAGTTTCACCACTTGAGATAAGTGCTATTACGTTCACGATATCATTTGAAAAAAGATAAAAAGAATAATTACCTATAATCAAGAAATGAAGCATTGAACCAAATGCTCCAATAAAAACTGTTCCTAATATTAGCTCACGAAGAGTCTTGCCATTAGATATATTTACAACAAAGGTACCAACAAACGGAGACAAGGCCATCCACCATGCCCAATAAAAGACAGTCCAGTCTTGAACAAAGACATCATTCGTTAAGGTGCTCATCTCAAAGAAATTAGAAAATAATGTTTTCAATGAAACATATGAATAATTTAATAAGTCAGCAGTATTACCATTTATTAAAATAAAACCAAGTAGGAAAATAACTAAATATATGTTGAATTCACTTAGTTTTTTTATACCCTTTGTAAGCCCTAATGCTGTGGTCACAGCAACAATCAGCAAGCAAAGCAAAAGCACCATAAATTGAAAATTAATTGAAAAAGAAATATTAAAAATTGTTGAAAATATTTTTGCAATAAGCGGGAAAGATAGGCCTATTGCAATTGCAGCACCAGAAATAATACTCACGATAAAAATTAAATCTAAAATCCATCCTAGAAATTTATATTTTTTTACATTCCCAATAAAAATTCCACTAAATGTTAGTGGGTTATCTGGATTTTTTATCAAGCTGATAGCAAAAGCTAAAGCTGGGAGGCAATAAAGCGCCCATCCACTTATACCCCAATGAAAATTTGAATATGAGATAGCATAATTCTTAATCATTTCATCATTGTTTTTAATTCCAGTTGGAGGCTCATTAAAATAATATGCCCACTCAATTGGTGCCCAATATAAAATTGATGCGCCCATACCAGCTGTAAAAATCATAAATCCCCATGAAATATATGAGTATTTGTCTCTTCCAGTAATAGAAATTACTTTCGAACCTTTAGGCGATAAAGCAAAAATTATTAAAAAAGCAATTAAAACCAGAGTTCCATATTGAAAAGTACTTTCAAATATAACCGCTGCATTTCTATAAAGTGTTGATAATAATTCTGTAGATTTAACAGGATCAAAGAGCGTATATAAAAAAATACCAAAAACAATAAAAATAATTGTTAGAATTATTGAAAAATTCCAGTTTTTGATTTTTATCATTCTTTCAACAATTAATTAATAGGTTTATTGGAAAATTATAAAACGCTTTACAAATTCTTATAATTTATTATTATCAACATATCGCTGATTTGTCTGGCTTGCGAGCGATTAATAAATACCGCTAAATAAGGTTACTCCCAAATTTAGCAAAAGCCAACATTTTGTAGGATAATATATATTATATCTATGGGGGAAAGTATGGATATTTTTAAACTAAACAATTTATATAAACTCACTAAAACTTCTTCGCGTGTAGCATTTGCTGGTAGCTCAGTGCTATTTACGGGTGCTGTAGCATCTCAAGATGGATCTAATTTCGAAGTTGAAGAAGTTATTGTTACAGCTCAAAAAAGAGAACAAAATCTTCAGGATGTTCCAATAAGTATTACTGCAATAACAGAAGAATCATTATCTAAGCTGAATATCAAGAATTTTGCTGATTATGTTTTACAGCTTCCATCTGTTAGTAGCTATCAAAGACGTCCAGGCATGGGTCAAATTTTTATGCGTGGTGTTTCTGATGGTGGTAATCAAAATCAGTCATTAACTGGTCCATCAGTGGCCATATATGTTGATGATGCTCCTGTTACAGCAATTGGTGATAATCTTGATGTACATATTTATGATATTGATAGAATTGAAGTTCTAACTGGACCCCAAGGTACATTGTACGGTGCTGCATCACAAGCTGGTAATTTAAGAATTATTACAAAAAAACCTATCAATGAGTTTGATGCCGGAGCTAATATGGGTATTGAATCTACAAGTGGTGGATCTGGTAGTAATTTATTAGAAGGGTTTGTTAATATCCCTTTAAGTCAAAATTCTGCAATAAGACTTGTTGGTTATAGAGATAAGGATGGTGGTTATATTGACTCTGTTCAGGATTCAATTACATATCCACTTAGTGGTATAACAAAGACAAGTGCAAACTTTGTTGAAAGTGATTTTAATGAATCAGTAGTTGAGGGTTACAAAGCTGCTTTGAGGGTAAATCTTAGTGACTCATGGACATTTGATGCAAATCTAATGAGTCAACAAACAGAGACTGATGGTGTTTGGGATCACAATCCAACCGCTCTTGGTGACTATAATGTTAGTAGGTTTTTTGATGACTCAACCGATGACGACTGGTCAAAATTTACCGCTACAATAACAGGTGATCTCGGATTTGCTGATCTTACGTTTACAACATCAACACTTGATAGAGACTTAGAGTATCTTACTGACTATTCTGCATACGCAGCTTATAGTGCATATGTCGAGGCTTATTACACATGTTATGCTTATTATTATGGTGATAATTGTATTGATCCAAGTATTCAATATGAAAATGATACTAATCAAGAAATTGAAACCCGAGAAATTAGGTTAACTTCAAAGAATCAAACTAAGCTTAACTGGATTATTGGAAGCTTCTATACAGAAAATACTCTTGATTATAATACTCAGTGGAGGATTCCTGGCATTCTCGATGCACTCAAGGTCCCTCTTTCTGTTGAGAACTACTATCAAACAGATCAAGTTAGAGTTGATGAGGAAACTGCTTTGTTTGGTGAATTGTATTATCAACTAACTGATCAGCTTAAATTAACCCTTGGATATCGACGTTTTGAGAATGAAACTTCGCTTAAAGGATTTGTTGGTACTGTTTTTTGGCCAAGCTATATTGGAGGTACAAACAGGGCTGATAATGTAAATTCAAGGTTTAGTGGTAAAGATAGCGTGAGCAAGTTTAATTTATCTTATGATATAAATGAGACAACACTAGTTTATTTGACCCTATCTGAAGGATATAGACCTGGTGGAGCTAATAGAACAACAGAAGTTGGTGCTACTTATGATTCTGATTTCCTTGAAAGCACTGAGATTGGCTTGAAGACTACTTTAATGGACGGAAGATTCAGGTTTAATGGTGCTATATATCAACAAGATTGGAATGATATTCAATTAGCATTTTTTGATCCAAATATTTCCTTGCTTGGACTAGTTGATAATCTTGGACAAGCTGAAAGTAATGGATTTGAGTTTGATTCAAGATACATCATAAATGATAAGGCTACTATTTCAGTTGGTTATTCATCTAACGATGCTGAACTTAAGGAAAACTATTTTTATAGAGGTACTTTGAGAGTTGCAGCCGGTCAAGATCTGCCTTTAACACCAGATGTAAAATATAATATTAATCTTGATTATGAAGTAAATGAAAATTCTTTTGGTCAAATTAATTATACGTTTACTGATGAGATGTTTAATAGTGACGTTTTCTTGGGAACAAGAGAAATTCAAGATTCATACTCTATAGTTAATGCTTCTTGGACACTTGTTAGAGGCAATAAGCAACTACAGTTTTATGTCAATAACCTTACTGATGAAACTGCAGAACTTGGAAGAAATTACGAAGATTATGTAGATCTTATTACTGTTAACAGACCTAGATCTATAGGCATTAAATTTAGTTGGTTATTAGATAAATAGTTAAAATTTCATAACTACATAGCATGTGAAGGCAAATTACTCAAAAGACAATTTGCCTCCACAACTTGTTCAAGCAGCAACATTTCTATCTGAAGAAAATTTTAGTAAAGCTGAAAAGTTACTCAGAAGCTACTTAGAATTGAATCCATTGGATGTAAATGCCATGAAACTACTTGGTGATGTTGGTCTTGAAGTGAGAGCATATAGAGAAGCAGGATATTTATTTACAAGGGCCTTAGACCTAGCCCCAGATTTTCATAATGCAAGGTTTTCATATGCTCATTTATTGTACAGAAGACAGTTGCCTGATGAGGCTGAAGAGCAACTTAATATAATTCTAAATATTGATCCAAATAATCAAAGCTGGCTTGCTTTAAAAGCTGTCAATTATGCACTTGGAAATAAGCATGATAAAGCAGTTGAACTTTTTGAATACATAATCAATAAATTTCCAGGTAATAATCAGATTTATTTGAGTTATGGTCATGCACTTCGTGCGCTAGGCCGGATTGACGAATGTATTAAGGCCTACAAAAAAGCTATTGGTTTTAAAAAAGGCGCTGGGGAAGCATACTGGAGCTTAGCAAATCTTAAAACGTATAAATTTTCAAATGAGGATTTAAATGAAATACAAAAGTTGTTAAATGATAAAAATTGTAATTTTGATGATTATTCTCATTTGTTATTTGCATTTGGAAAAGCTAATGAAGATAAAAATGAATATCAAACTGCATTCGCTGCATACACAAAGGGCAATCAAGTAAAAAGTAAGCGTGTTCCATGGAATTCAAAAGGATTCAACAGACAATGTAATGAATTAAAGAACTTTTTTACTAAAGAGTTTTTTTCAAATAATAAGCATGCTGGTTACGACTGTCATGATCCAATCTTTGTTGTTGGCCTACCAAGATCTGGATCAACACTTGTCGAACAAATTCTCTCATCACATTCAAAAGTTGAAGCAACTACAGAACTTCAAAACATCGTTGCCCTCTCTAGAAAAATAGCTAATACAGATATTGTAAATAGTAAGTCGGAATATCCTTCAGCAATAAAGTTTATGTCACCAGATAAAATTCAAAATATGGGCAAGCTGTATATAGAAAATACTATGACTCAAAGAGTTCTTAGCAAGGAGTTTTTTATTGATAAAATGCCCAATAACTTTGTTCATATAGGTTTAATTAAATTAATTCTCCCAAATGCAAAAATTATTGATATAAGAAGGAATCCAATGGATTGTTGTTTTAGTTGTTACAAACAATTATTTGGTACTGGACAAGGATTTACATATTCATTGAGAAGAATTGGTAATTACTATTTAGATTATTTAGACATTATGGATCATTGGAATAAGGTATTACCTGGAGAAATCCATTCTATTAAATATGAAGATCTTATAGAAAATACAGAATATGAAATCAGAGAATTGCTTAGTTTTTGTAACTTAGACTTTGAAAAAAGTTGCTTAGATTTTTATAAAAATAAAAGGACAGTGAGAACACCAAGTTCTGAACAAGTCAGACAACCAATATATAAATCAAGTCATTTACATTGGAAAAATTTTGAGCAATATTTAATCGAACTTAAAAACATGTTCGTTAACAATGGAGTGGGCGTTGACTGATTTTTATATATTAGACTCTGCAATGGGCACAGAATTGGCTTATAGAGGTTATGATTTACCAGATTGGAAAGAATCTATATGGTCAGCTAAAGCATTGAATGATGGCCAAAATTTAATAAGATCGATACATGAAGATAATATTGCAGCGGGCTGTAATGTTATTACGACCAGTAATTATTATGCTACCCCATTGATCCTTAATGGAATGGGAAAAAAATATAATTATCTTGAATTAACAAAGGTAGCAATTGAACTTGCGCAAAAAGCCGTAGACTCTAAAAATAAAAATGTAATGATTGCTGGCTCGTTCCCACCAATAAATATTAGTTTTCGTCCAGATTTAATTCCTTCAAATAATCAATTGATTGATTTTTACTCGTCAATAAGTGAACTTTATATAAATAATGTCGATTTAATCTTATGTGAGACAATTGCATCAATACAAGAAGCACAAATCGCATCAAAAATTGCATTAGAAAATTTTCATAGAGTTTGGTTAAGTTGGACAGTAAGAGGTATCGATTTTAAATTATTACCGTCTAAGGAATTATTAAGTGATGCTGTAAAAAACCTTTCTAAAACAAGAATTGAATATCAGCTTGTAAATTGTGCTCATGCTGATTTAACGACTGAAGCTATCAAAATTCTAAAAGAACATACTGATAATTTTGGAGCATATGCAAATTCATCTATTTACGATCCGTCTAAAGATTCGCTAGAAAATTATGAAAGTGTAGATGAAATTCATCATCATCATTCTAACGAAATTAATTGCTCTGATTACTTAAAACACGTGAAAGATTGGATTGGTCTGGGAGCAAAAGTTGTTGGTGGTTGTTGCACAACAAGACCTGAACATATAAAAGAAATCTCTGAAAATACTTAATCATTCCACCATTGTTTATCTAGATAAGAACTAATATTTAGTTCGTGAGTCCATGCTGATCTATGTTGTAAATGAATTTGATAATATGTTTTTGCAATTTCAAGCGGTGATATTAATAAATCAGAACTACCTAAATCCTCTTTTAGTTTATTAAATTCTTTCTCACCTAGCATTTTCCCAAGTGTATCTGGTGCATCAACCATACCATCAATAATTATATGAGCTATATGAATACCCTTGGATGCAAATTCTGCATTCAAAGATTGACATAGCATCCTACGACCACCCATAGCTGATGCATGTGAATGTTGATTCTTATTCCCACGCATTGCAGCTGTTGCTGATGTGACCAAAAATGTGCCCTTCTCTCTTTGTTGCATCAAAGGTATTAATGATTGAGCAGTCCTAAAAAGACCAAGATTAGCAATTCTCCATGCCCATTCAAATTCCTTATATGAAGTCTCTGATAATAATTTCATGCCCGATTGCGCACCAAGGTTATAAACTAATACTTCAATGGGACCAATATTTTGTTCAATATTTTTAATTAAATCTTCAACGGAATCATCTTCGATCACATTCATTAGATATCCAGTAGCTAAGTTCCCCGCTTTTTGAATTAAGCTTATACTTTCATTAAGAGCTTCTTGATTTGATCTTCTTACTAAGCAGGCATGATAACCATGATCTGCAAAGTATGTTCCAACATTAGCCCCTATGCCTCTACCTGCACCAAGAACAAGACAAACAGGCTTCATGTACTATATGTGCAACTGCTCAAACCAATAATTTTTGGTTGTAATAATGGACTAGCGCTATCTTTTAATTTAAAGCGCGAAAAGATATAACTTCGATGTTTAAGCAAGGGATATTGCCATCATAATTAATATAACTGCAGATATAATAAATGACGCACTTCTTAGGAGAGCAATTCCCATTACATATGCAAAAACATGAACAAGTCTTGCAATCAGCCAATAAAGCATTAAGGACTCTAGATTGATATCTAATACAATACCTAAAACACCCAATACAAAAAATATTGGAAGTGATTCTTGTAAATTTGCATATGCTCTTTTTGCTCTTAAATATTTTATTGAACCATTAGGATCCTGATCTCTATTTCCTAACATCCATTTTGCATTAGATGCATTCAATGCAGCTGGTAAAATCCATGCTTGAAAAAGTGCAAGCAGGCATGTGTACAAAATGTAATTAATCATAATTTTCTCCTAAACTTTTATTAAACAAAATTTGGTGCTTCAAAGAATTTTTTAATTAATGGTTTAAATGATTCCAATGAATCAGTTTTATATTCAGGATCAAATGCAGCCTGATCCCATTTATCTGTAAATTCAATAGCTTTTTCATACCATGGTTCATTAACGTATTGCTTTCGTAGATCGCGTGGCTTGCCCTGATAATGATAATAATGTTCTCCCTGGAAATCTTGATGTGTTTTGATAACGTAGTAAGCATCAGTAGAGACATATGGTTTAATAATTTCTGCACATATTTGACCATGATTTGGAACATTGATAACTTTACCCATATCATGAATAAGACTTATTAAAACCATTTCATCAGACGCTCCAGCTTTTCTTGCCATAGTTGCTGTCTGCAAAGCATGGTGCAGTTGATTTGTTCCAAAACCAAGTGTAAGACCCTCTAGTTCTTTTAGCATGGAAATTATTCTATTTGGCATATCAAGAACATGAGGCAAGTGTTCATTGTAAATATGATCCCAATCTTCCTTTGAACTTTGGTCCATTCTTTTAAACATAATTAATCAGTTCCAATTTTAACTTTTATATTTCTGAGTAAAATTGCAGCAATACTAATTAATAATATAGAAGCTGCCTCAAAAACTAATTGTTCAGGTGCTGAATCTTTCCCCTGTAAGACAATCAAACGCGATAATGCAGTAATAGCAATAAATAATGGATATATTACAGGCAGTTCATGACTTCTAAAATAGACTGCAACTAAGCCAAAAACTTCAGCATATATAAATAAGAGTAGAAGATCTGCAAGAGTGATAACCATATTTCCATAAATTGAATATAACTCAAATAGAATTGCACCAACAGTTAAAACAGCAATAAGAATTAAAATTACGTCTTCAACAAATCTAAACATATTAATAAGTTATATGAATTAAAATTTTTCTTCAAGTTTTCCACAAACTCCTCTTGCTATAAATGAAATCTTTGGACTTTTTAAATTTTTAACATTCATTCCGGAAAGCCAAATATTGCCTTCAATACGACCTTTTCCAGTATATCTATTAATAGAATTGATAATTTTATAATAATCAACTTTAAATTTTTCAGAAAATGGGTGTTGAAGACCTGACTCAAAAGTTTCAATTAACTCAGTTGACCTAAGTTTTGAATTTTCTTTTTTTTTGGTTTGCTCTATTACCCAGTTGATAGCTGGATCAATTTCATAGTCCATTAATATCAAAGTACCATCCTGATCTTTATTCCAATATTGGTTTACAAAGAAATCTTCTTTATTCCAATTATCAGAGATATTTTCTTTTGCTTTTTGGACAAGAAAACCAGTGTATGCACTCGTGGTAAAATTTTTGATTGCATCACCAACATCTTGAAGATAATTTGTTTTAGGTACTTCTGAGGTTTCTTCAAAAGTACCTTTTAATTCACACAGAATGGTTTCTGAACTAACAATTATTGAATAAAATAGAAAATATGATAAAAACAAATTTTTCATTTACAGGACACTTGCTACTCTTAATTATAACTATTTACTCATTAAATGTTTTAAGTACAGACAAGATTGATGCAAAAAGTGCAAAAAATTTTATCGGTGAAATAAAAACAGTATGTGGTAGAGTTGTATCAACATCATATAGAAAATCTACTCCTGGGAGACCTATTTTTTTAAATTTTGTTAGAGATTATCCAGATCAGTTTTTTACAGGTTTAATATGGATGGATAGAGCAAAAGATAATTTTTCATATAGGCCTGATAAAAAATTGAGAAGAAAAAGAATTTGTGTAAAAGGTCGTATACAACAATATAATAATATTCCACAAATAGTTATAAATACTGAGAAGCAAATCTCATTTGATAACAGTTAAGTTAATTCAATAACAGTGTGGAGTTTTGAAGCTTTCTCAAGATCAATCTCATTTGGTGATTTATCCTTATTTAAACTTACACCTGCAAAAAAAGCATCAATTGGATTATGCATGATTAACTCTCTGAGCTTTGTTCTTACATATTCGTCGTCTTCATAATTAATAGAAATTTGTTTTGTTATGAGTTTGCCTTTGAAATAGATATCTTGTGATTTGATATTTTTAAAGTTTTTCCACCACAAGTTTTCACGTAATGTCACGCATACCAATGCACCATCAATCTCAGCATAACTCGCTGGTATTTCATAAATCTTTTTAGATTTACGACCAATTATTTTAAATAATAAAATTTGATGACTCAGAAAAAAATGCAAAGGAGATTTTAAAAATATAATTACAAATGGATTAATAAAATTAAATAGGGTTTTCATGTTTCTATAATACTGTGATTTTCAATTATATTTTTGACTAGCTTATTGTCTAAGTTTTTCAAATAATAGGAATTCTTATTTTTTATGAACTGAATATTTTTGTAGGCTATTTCATTTTTAAAATGGAGAGCTGATCCTCCTTCTATACAATAAATAGATTCAATTTCTTTATTTGAAATAAAGTCTAATGTTGAAGGCTCTCTCTCAGGTTCTTCATCATAATGTGGGCAACATGCATCATTAATAAAATTTAAACAATTTAATAATCTTAGATTTTTTTCCCATGAATCAGTGACTCCTTTATTAAACCAGCATATAGCACCTGCACTTACCCCAGACATAACTTTTTCGTTCTTGTATTCTCTCTTTAAAAATTTATCAATATTCCATTCTTTCCAAACAGCCAACATACTTTTAGTATTACCGCCACCAACATAAAAAATATCTTGTTGATTAAATAATTTATCTAAGTCTGGAGTTCTCTTAAATAATGATAAGTGCCTAGGCACACAATTTAGTTTTTCAAACACTTTATAAAAATTGTCAATGTATTCAGGTGGTTCAGCACTTGCAGTAGGAATAAATAATATATTAGGTCTAGATTTTTTTGATTGATCTAAAATATACTGTTCTATATGATCTGCATCGGAATTTCGTCCGAATCCACCACCACCTATTGCAATAATCTGTCGCATTACGCATATATTAATGAATAAATTTAAATATATCATTATTGGTGCAGGAAGTTCTGGGTGTGCACTTGCAAATAGACTTTCTAAAGATAAAAATAATCAAGTTTTATTGATTGAGGCTGGACCAAAGGACAATTCAGCTAAAATCAAGATGCCATTATCAGCAAGTAGCTTATTTAAAGACAAAAAACTTGGTTGGGGATACGAATCCATCAAACAATCAAATCTTAACAATCGATATATAAATTCACCCAGAGGTAAAACCTTGGGTGGCTCCAGCTCTACAAATGGAATGGTGTACATTAGAGGACAAGCAGAAGATTATAATAAATTTGCTCAGGATGGATGTATTGGATGGAGCTTTAATGATTTATTGCCTTATTTCAGATCAATTGAAAATAATCAAACCATTACAGATCAATACCATGGCAACTTTGGTGATGTTTGGGTTGATACATTTAATTATTCATTACCAATATCTAAAAAATTTATAAATGCAGTTAACGAAAAAGGAATTAAGAAAACGTATGATTTTAACGGCGCTGATCAGGAGGGTGTTGGATATTATCAGGTCAATATAAAAGATGGGAGACGTTTTAGTTCAGCAGATGCATTTTTAAAAGATATCAAGACAAGAAAAAATTTAAAGATTGTTAATAATGCAATTACTTCCAAGATCATAATTAAAAATAATCAAGCCCTTGGTGTTGAGTTTGAAAGAAAGAATAAAATTTCTACAGTACTATGCAACGGTGAAATTATTCTTGCTGCAGGGGCAATAAATTCTCCACAAATATTAAATCTATCTGGAATTGGAAATGGAAATGTTCTTAGAAAATATGGTATTAACGTGATTGTAGATAACAAAAATGTTGGTGAACATTTGCAAGATCACCTCACCGTGAATGTGTCATTTAATGTTAATCAAAATACTTTTTATGAAGAACTCCGTGGTATTAATTTAATAAAACATTTATTTAACTACATGATCAAAGGTAAAAGTATATTTTCTTATTCTGCTGCTGATGTTGGTGTTTTTTTTAAATTAAATTCATCATCAAAAAGACCTGATTTTCAAATACATTTTGCTCCAGGCGCTGGTGAATATCACAATGATGGGACTATGAATCCAATTTCAGGTATTACAGCGTCAGTCTGTCACCTTCGACCTCAAAGCAGAGGGACTGTAAAAATTGCTTCAAACAACCATAATCAAGCACCATTAATTGATTACAACTATTTAAGCGTGGAAAGTGATAAAGAATATTTATTAGAAGGTGTGAAAAAAACAAGAGATTTTTTTAATGCAATAGCACTTGCTGATTTAGCACCTAAAGAGATTCTACCTGGTTCACAAATTAATACTGATGAACAACTTAAAGAGTTCATTAAAGAGACTGCTCTATCTGTATATCATCCTGTAGGTACATGCAAAATGGGGGTTAATAATAAAGCAGTAGTTGATCCTGACCTTAAAGTATATGGAGTGAAAAATTTAAGAGTTGCTGATGCTTCAATACTACCAAATATTATTTCAGGAAATACCAATGCGATTTGTAATGTTATAGGAGTAAAGTGTGCAGATATGATCTTAAATCAATAATTATTGTGATATTTGATTAATCTCTTTTTCCATTTATCGGTATAGAAAGGGAATTCATGCTCTGTTATATGAAATTCTTTAAACATTAAGTCTCTGTCTACCATAAGTATTACTAAATCTTTTATATTTGTATCAAACATTACATTATGTGCATTGGCATAAGCACAACATTGTAAGAAGTAATCCTCAATCCATTCTTTCTTTTTAATTTTTCTTGCTGTTTTAAAATCAATGATTGCTGGTTTATCTTTATAAATACCAATACAGTCAGCTGTTCCTGCGTATAAACCGTCTAGAATTAAACCTGATTCTAGACCCCATATTTTAGTAATATCTGTAAGTCCTGTTTCAATAAACTTATTTGTAATAGATTTTGAAATTAATCCTAATCTATCTCTATCAAATGAGTCCCATTTCTGATCAGAAAGGTAGTTCTCAATAGCTTCATGAACAGCTGATCCAATAACTGTACTTTCATGAACAATTTCGTCTGCTTTTTTTGACCCTACGCGTCTGCGCCATTCATCAACTCCAGATTTGTTACTGGTTAGGCTTAAAATTGTTGTAACTGATGGAACTGGATGATTGTTTGAGTCTAGGTAATATCTCTTGCCATTTTTCTCAACTAGATCTAATTCTGGATAAAAGTATTCATTGCTCATTAATAGATTGATGAACCTCCATCTATTGAGATGACTTGGCCATGAATGTATTTTGAATCTTCACTTAGAAGAAAACTCACTGCATTTCCTATATCTTCCGGTGAACCGATCCTATTTAAGAGAATTGAACTTTTCAAATAATCTTCAGCATTTGGTTCTTGTTTGAAATAATTTTTAACTCCAGGAGTAAGTATAGTTCCTGGCGAAATAGCATTAATCCTGATATTTTTTTTACCTAGTTCTTTTGCAGCTGATAATGTAAGACTATTTACAGCTGCTTTACTAGCAGCATAAATGGAATTATTAGCGTAACCACGTAAAGCTGCATTAGAGGAAATATTTACAATTGATGCAGTCAAAGATTGCTCAGTCAAATACTGAATCTCACATTTTAATGAAAGCCAAAGCATCTTAAAGCTAAGATCAAGCGTTTTGTCAAAATCAGTATTGGAAAAAGTGTGTAATTCTCCCAATCCGCTAGATGCCGCTGCATTATTACAAAATCCATGAATACCCCCAAATTCGTTATGAAAATTATTAATCACTGAAATATAAGCATGATCATCCATTAAATCCAGATTGTAGTTGAATACTTTGCCTTCATGTGTTGACTTAAGTGCATCGCTTGTTTCTTCTAATAAGTCCTTATTTGAATCCAGCATTATTACAGATGCATTATTTTTTAAAGCATGTTTAGTAATACCTAGTCCTATGCCTTGAGCAGCGCCAGTTATAAGAATGTTTTTATTGGTTAGGTCATTCATCGATTAGAAAGGATATTATCTCATCATAAACAACATGATTATCAATTTCATTAAGTATTTCATGTCGCATAGATTTGTATAATTTTAATTTTGCATTGATATTATTTTGGTGAAGGAGTTTAAGTATTCTTTTAGGACCATCTCCAAAATTCCCTACTACGTCCTCATGCCCAGACATCAAAAAAATATCAAGATGGCTATCTAACTTAGATAAATTTTTTGACATATAGGTATACTTAGAACCTAAAAGTAAATCATTCCAAATTGAATTAGATACAATAAATCCACAATTAGGATCCTTAAAATAATCATTAACACTATCCTGATTACAAGATAACCAATCATTTGGTGTTTGTGAATTCTTAATTGCTTTATTAAATAGACCGAATACAAGGAAGTTCATTACATTGCTATAACCCATATTGCCAAGTCGCATTGACTCTATCTTCAAGACTAAAGATTGAAGCATTTGAATAATCGGTGGTTGTAAAAATGAGCCTGACATTACAAACTTATTTACCTTGTTTGTATTTTGCAAGCCTGCAAGACCAATAAGTGCTCCCATGCTATGTCCAATTAAATTGATTTTAAGATTTGGATATTTTCGATTAATCGTTTTCAGTGCGCATGCTAAGTCAGATACAACTATTTTCCAACCATTATTATCTGCAAAGACTCCTTGAGAGTTTTTATCTGTAATTCTTTTACCATGCCCCCTGTGATCATAAGTAAAAACTTGAAAACCCGAAATTGAAAGAAACTCAGCAAAAGCTTGATATCGTGCTGAATGTTCGGCTAGACCATGAGATATCAATATATTTGCAACTGTATTTTCTTTTTTTGATGGATAGCAATTTAAATTAAATTCTGAGTTATCTGTTGAATTTACTGCTAAATATTTCATAAAACGATAAAATATATTTTATCTAATAAAGGGGAAATCTTCATTATGAGGGAAGTACATATAGCAAGCACTGGGCTATGGATACCAGAGCATAAAGTATCAAATGATGAACTTATACAATCATTTAATGAGTATGTAGATAAATACAATGAAGATAATAAAGATTCAATTAACGAAGGTTCCATAAAAGCTCTAGAGCATTCGTCTACAGAATTTGTAGAAAAGGCTTCAGGTATTAAAAGCAGATATGTTATTGAAAAAAAACATCTTCTAGATCCTAACTTCATGAAACCTCTAATTGAACCTAGAGATAAAAATGATCTCTCAATATTAGCTGAAATAGGGGTAAATGCTGCTAAAGACGCTCTTGATAGAGCAAATCTTCAACCCAAAGATATAGATGCTGTAATAGTTTCCGCTGCAAATATTTCTCGCGCTTATCCTGCTATTGCAATTGAAATTCAAAATGAACTTGATATCAAAGGTTATGCTTACGATATGATGGTTGCCTGTTCGTCTGCTACATTTGGTATTAGCAATGCTTATTCAGATATAAAAACAGAAAAAGCGGATACAATTTTGGTTATAAATCCAGAAATTACTACGGCACATAATAATTATACTGATCGTGAGGCACATTTTATTTTTGGAGATGTAGCGGCTGCGACAATTGTTCAGGGTGAATCTAATTCACCGGTTAAATCAAAAATTATCAGTTTTAAACAGAGTACTGTATTTTCAAATAATATAAGAAACGAGAAAGGTTTTATTAATTTTATTGAAAATAAAGATTACACTCGAGATGAATTATTATTTAAACAAAACGGTAAAAAAGTATTTAAGGATGTTTGTCCTTTAGTTGCAGAGCTTATATCTGAGCATCTGTCTGAAGAAGATTTATCTCATCGTGATATTAAAAAGTTTTGGTTACATCAGGCCAATTTAAATATGAACAATTTTATTCTTAAAAGAATTGTTGGTGACGACGAATTTAATGCTGATAAAGCTCCGTGTGTTCTTGATGAATTTGCAAATACTAGCTCTGCAGGTTCATTGATAGCATATCATAGACATAATGACCTTAAACCTGGCGATAAAGGAATTATTTGTTCATTTGGAGGGGGTTATTCAATTTGTTCAATCTTGGTTGAAAAATAATTCTATGAATAAAATATAATAAAAAATGTCTGATTTTGATTCTATTTTTGTTTTTATAATTGCTGCTTTTTTTGTCGGTATTTATATATTTAATGAGGCTAGACCAAAAGGATCATCATTGATTTCTTCAATTCTTAAGCCAATCAAACGCTTCTTTAAGTGAAAACTGATATTTATAGAAGTAAGTTTTTTTTACCTTTTTTAACAACTTTAACCTTTTTATTAGCATCATCAGCAAACATTGTGGTTGGTGATAATAGTTGGTATCAAAGTATTGAAAAAAGTAGCCTAACACCAGCGTCTTATGTATTTAAGATTGTTTGGCCAATACTATATCTCTTAATGGGTGTTGTTAGTTATTATAAAAGTTCCAAGATATATTATTTGTATATATTTCAACTACTGTTAAATGGCAGTTGGTCATGGTTATTTTTCTATTTTAATTTACCCTTAATAGCATTGATCGATATTTATCTATTGATTGTTATAAATTGTTTAATTCAGCAGAAATTAATCACTAATAAAGTATTGTTCTTAATTTACTTGCCATATCTATTATGGATTCTATATGCTTCATATTTAAACCTAATAATTGTGTTACTTAATTAAATATACCAATTACTAATCCTGTCATACATGATGCTAAAGTTGCCCCCAAGAGAGCTTTAAAAGAAACCTCAATTAAATCATTTTTTCTTGTTGGTGACATAGCTGCGATGCCTGAAACTAAAATACCAACTGATGAGAAATTAGCGAAACCACATAATGCATATAATGCAATTAGTTTTGTTCTATCAGATAAAATTTCTGTATCTAATGATGCAAGTTGCCCATAAGCAACAAACTCATTGAGAGCAGTTTTAATTCCTAGCAGCTCAGCTACAGGAACTATTTCACTTGTAGGGACACCCATCAACCATACAACTGGATAGAAGAAAAAGCCTAAAATCATTTGTAAAGATACATTCTGGCCATTGATATTTGGTAGTAAAGCTAAAGCTGAATCCACAAGATAAACTAGTGCAATGAAAGCTATGAGTATTGCCCCAACATTTACAGCAATTTCTAATCCATCCCTAGTTCCTTTAGTTATAGCGTCCATAGAACTTTCATAGATTTTTGATATCTTAGATTCTTTGTAGTCAGTAACTGAGTCTGATGGAATAAGAATATTTGCATACATTATTGCAGCGGGTATAGAGAGAATTGACGCTGTTATAAGGTGTTGAACAAGATTTATATTTTCAAACTGAATTTGTAGCATTGAAACTAAAGCAATCATTATTGATCCTGAAACAGTAGACATGCCTGCTGTCATTAATATTAATAATTCCTTGTTACTCATCTTTGATAAATATGGTCTCACCAATAAAGGAGCTTCAACTTGGCCCATAATTATATTTGCAGTTGCACCAAGTCCAACAGGCCCTCCAATGTTAAAAATCTTTTCAAAAATAAATGAGATTGCTTTTATGATCTTAGGCAATATATTTAAATACCATAATAAAGCCGTTAGTGATGAAATCACTATAATTAGAGGTAGTATTTTAAATGCAAAAATTAATTCTTCACCAACTCCCATTGATAAATAACCAAAAACAAAACTAGTGCCAGCATTTGTTGCCAATTGTAATTTCTCAACACCTAATGAAAAATAGAAAAAAATATCATTAATTACAGGTATTTCTATTAATAAGAATGCCAAAAAGATTTGAAAAACTATTGCTAATGCAATTGACTTAATCTGAATCTTTTTTTTTGCTTTCGAAAAGGGAATGGCAATTAACACCAACCCAATAAAACCAATAATAATTTGAGCAACCATCATGATTAATAAAGTTTTATCGCTTTCACTCTTTCTTCAAGAAAGTCGTGTGCTAAAACCTCGTCTTTGCAATCATTCACAATTGATTTAAGCATAACGTTTGGTGCAGGATGAAGAAAAAAGGGCATGCTATACCTAGAAGTATTTGTTCCATCGTCATAATGGATAACTCTGTGAGTAGTACTTTTTAGTTGATTACGTGTTACAAGCTGCATCATGTCACCGATGTTACAAATAATGCCTTCATGATCTGATTGAATAGGAATCCATTCATTATCTTTTGATTTTAATTCCAAGCCTGGTTCTTTCGCACCAACTAACAATGTTATTAAATTAATATCTTCATGTGGTCTTGCTCTTAAAAAATTTTCAGATTCTATAGGAGGATAATGAATTAATCTTAAAATTGAATTACCTTTTGATACCCAATCATCAAAGAAGTTTTCATTGAGGGTAAGCGTTCTTGCAATAGATGACAGTATTTTCATCCCTAGATTATTTAATGATTTGAATACCTCATTGAAATGATCATTGAAATCACTTAGCTCATTTACAACAATATTTCTGTGTATTCTACTGTCATATGATGCATCAATATCTGGACCATGATGCCAAAATTCTTTTTGATCAGGAGTTGTTTCGCCTAATGCAGTTTCCTTGCCATATTGAGTATAACCTCTAGCACCTCCAAATTCAGGATGCGAATATTTGTTCTTTATTTCATGTGATAAATTAAAAAACTTTGCAGCAAGGTAGTAGCTTTTATCCAGTGAATCTCTAGAAATGTCATGATCAATAATTTCGAAAAAACCATGTGATTCAAGAGCATATGATAGTTGATTATTTACACTAGAATCATTATCTAAAAGCTTTTTAAATGAAATCTTTGGTATGTCTGTTGAACTCATGAAATCATTTTACAAAAAAAAGGGCGGAAAATCCGCCCTATTCATTACCTAAATAATTTTAGAATGATAACGAAAACTTATAGGTAACACCTAATTGAGCTCTCCAAATGCTATTAACAGCAGATTTTCTTAGCTCATATGGGTTGCTAGGATTATATCTAAAAGCATAATCAGCACCCCTGCTATTACCAAATATATATTTGCTATAGTCACTAGTTAATTGAAAATCAAATACATCAATTTTACCAGTATAGTCTCCATACCTAATAACACCTTCCTCGTCATCAATTAGGTTTAACAAGTTTTCTATTCCAAGCGTTACAACGAATCCATCGTCATCTCTAAAGCCTGGTAGAATTTGTGTGATTTTTAAATCCAATGAAGTCTGCCATGGGAATTCAAACACGCCTGGAGGTAAAATTCTGCCTTTAAATCTCTCTAAGCCATAAGTATTGTAGAGCAGATTTAATATTTCAGAACCAACGGCATTATTTGGATTTGAACAAGAAACCCAACATACTAGCGGATCATCCAAACCACTTGGAATATATAGTAAATGAGCACTGTCATCATTAACTCTTCTTTCATATCCAAAAGCCTGAGTCTTATATCTGCCTGGGCTAGAATAGGTATCAAAGGTTAGAGTTCCTGGAAGTCCTGATTTTCTTTCAAGGAACAGATTAAATGTTGTTGGTTTGTCAGCACCAAAGAAATAATGAGTAGATGAAAGCGTTGCAAAAAATCTATGTTCAGTTTCATAAATTGATCTTGTAGCTACACGATTATTAAAATCAGATGCAGGACACTTACCGTAGTTAGAATGAGAAGTAGACGATTGCATGCTACAAATCATGTCAATATTCTGATGCGTGTATCCGAAAGTGAGGGATGAATCACCATCATTAAATAGTTTAGATAATGAAAATGATACAACTTCTCTTTGGGCACCACCCACGTTATATAGACCAAACTTAGTGGTTTTAAACTGTGATTCAGATTGATTATAAATTGGTCTACCATCTGGAGCCGTTAATGTTGGCTTAGTTGGCATATCTCCAACAAGTGGAGTACCAGTATCAAGTATTTTATAGTTAGCTTCTTCTTGTTTAGAATTTAAATAAGTAGCTTGGAGATACCAATCACCCATCTCTCTTTCATATGTAATATTGAATGTCTTAGTCTCTGGCCATTCAAAGCTTGGAGCAATAAAATCGATCTTAGATTGAGTAAGTGGTGCATTTTTAATTGCTTGGCCAACACACGCAGGTAATGTAGTGGTTACATTGGTTGTAGGTGAGCATCCTGCTGGCGCATTAGACTGACTGTATGCAGCTGTACGGACACCATCATTTGTATATGCATTTGATATCCATACAGTAGGTAATTTTGAGGAAAATGTTCCAAATAAACCTTTAACTGAACTCACATCATCAATTTCATATTCAAAGCTGAATCTGTAATTAAGAATATCTGTTCCTTCAATTCCACCATTAGCAAAACCAAAAGTATCAACAAAACCCTGATTAACTGAAGGTGCATCGTCAGAATCAAAACGATCATATCTTAAACCAACCAAAACATTGAGTTTATCAGACAAATCTATTTCATCTTGAATATAAATTGAATCTAGATAATATTCAAAAATAGCTGCAGCACCAGCTTGCGTTAAATCTCTTGAATTATTATGAGAGAAACTGGAGGCAGTCTGAGCTTGATATGCAGCAAGGCCGTCAAATTCATATTCACCATCTTGAGCTTCTAAAAAGACGTTATAGATGTCCCAAACTTTATTTTCATAACCAAAAGTTAGTTTATGATTGTCTCTATAATAAGTCCCTTTAAGTTTAAGATAGTCTGTTGTAGTTTTCAGATCATTTGCAGACCTAAATATATCAGGACCTAGGTAACACCTAATTCCTTGAGAGCCACAGTTGTTTATTTGGAATGACGGTAAATTTTGCCCTAAAGGAGATTGTTGTGAAGTTATCTGATCTTTTGTTGTATAACTAAACTCAGTCACAAAATCATCGGTCCAGTTAGAGACTAAAAGTAAACCGCTTGTTTCTGTAATTTCACCCTTATTATATTCTTGAGAAGAAAATTTCATGGTGCTTGAACTAGTGTTCTGATTTCTCAACTGATTACTATCAACTTCCTTATAATTAAGCGTTAATCTGTGAATATCATCGATATCAACATCAAATCTATAAGTCCAGTATTCTTGAGATGAAACATTTGAATTTGTATAACCTAATGGATCGAAACCATAAACACTTTGAGTGATTGATCTAATGTTATCAACCTCTGCAGTAGTAATCCTGATTTCATTTGGGAGACCAGAGCCAATTGGACCATGTGTGATAGGTTTTGAGATCTCGGCTTCTTCATAAGTAATGTAGAAAAAAGCCTTATCTTTTATAATTGGGCCTCCGAATGCAAAACCTTCAGAGGTATCATCAAGTTCGAACTGGTACTTTTGCCCTTCTGACTCATTACCCATTAAAGAGTCACCTCTATCATAAAAGAACACCTCTCCAGTAAAGTCATTAGTTCCAGACTTTGTAATGATCTCAATAACTCCACCTCTAAAACCTGAGTACTCTACTGAGGCCGGAGCAACTTTTACCGCTAATTGTTCAATAGCATTTAAGGAAATTGGACTTCTTTGAGCTGGGTATCCATTTGCATTCAAACCAAAATCATCATTAAACGATACACCATCAACTCTCAAGTCATTTGATCGGGGATGAGCACCAGCAATTGAGATAGCTTCGTAATTTTCTTCGGCGTCATCAAGCGATACAAGCGGATTTAGTCTTACAAAATCTTTTAAGTCTCTTTGAACAGAGACATTCTTTTCTATATCTTCTGCAGTAAGTGCTGTACCGAATCCATATCCTGTATCTAGACGTTCTGTTCTCTCAGCAACAACAACTACTTCATCAATACTCTCTAAAATAAAATTTAGTCTTGTGGTATCACCAACAACCAAATTTACATTAGAAACCTCTTCACTATTAAAATCAGCAGATGAAACGGAAACAGTATATGGTCCACCTGGTTTTAATCCACCAAATGAAAACCTACCATTTGCTCCAGTTACTCTAACTGTTTCAGAATTAGTTGGTTCATAAGTTAAAACTACCCTAGCGTTCGAAACATTATTTCCAGCAGTATTTGATACTGTACCAGTAATATCGGATGTTAATTCTTGAGCGTAGGAAGGAATAGAAATCAATGAAATGATTAATAGAAAACGTTTAAACATAATTTCCCTCAAATGTTAATTAGATTTTAACTATTTTTACATATTTATCAAACATACAAGTGTGAATGTTTTGTAACTTTTTAATGGACATGACCTAAACTTCAATATATTCAGCTTTCATTGAATCTTGAATGGCCTTTGGAATATGAATCAAACTATTTTTTTCATCAAAATTATTCTCAATTATAGATAAAATTGTTCTACCAATTGCTAGTGCTGAGCCATTTAATGAATGCGGAAAAACTGTATTTCCATTTTCCTTAAATCGCATTTTCATTCTTTTAGTTTGAAAATCTAAACAATTTGAACAGGATGAAATTTCCCTATAGTTATTTTGACTAGGAACCCATACCTCAAGATCATAAGTTTTTGTTGCTGAAAAACCTAGGTCCCCTGTACATAGTTTCACTGTTCTAAATGGAAGTTCAAGAAGTTCTAAAATTGATTCTGCATCTTTTGTTAACTCCTCAAGAGCATCATTTGAGTCATCTGGATGAACTATTTGAACTAACTCTACTTTATCAAATTGATGAAGTCTCATTAATCCTTTTGTATCTTTTCCATAACTTCCTGCTTCAGAGCGAAAACATGGGGTATGAGATGTGAATTTTAACGGTAAATCAGTACTTAAAATAATTTTATCTCTCATCAAGTTAGTTAGTGGTACCTCAGATGTTGGAATCAGAAACTGTCCATTCTCTAATTTAAATAAATCCTCTTCAAACTTTGGCAGCTGACCAGTTCCAACAAGCATTTCCTCATTCACAATATATGGAAGATAGAACTCCTCATATTCATTATTAATTGCATTTTCAATCATAAAAGATACCAGCACTCTGTGTAATTTAGCTATAGGGCCACTTAAGACAGAGTACCTTGACCCACTTAATCTTTGTGATAATTCAAAATTAATATTTTTTGATATCTCTTCATGACTCTTTGAATTTATGCTTTTGGGTTCTAAATGAGTTTTCACAACTTCATTGTCTGATTCATTGTCACCAACAGGAGTATCATCAGATGGCACATTTGGAATATCCAACATGAAATCATGAAGATCTGATAAAACCTTACTTAATTCTTTTTCGTTCTCTTCAATAGATGTATTAATTTTTTCCAGTTTTATATCTAAATTAGACGTTGATAATCCATCCTTTTTTAAAAGACCATATTCTTTTGACAGGATATTTTTTTCTTGTTGAAGTTCCTCAGTAAGTGTTTGTGTTTTCTTTCTAGTGTTATCAATTTTTTTGAATTTTTTTGTATCAAATAAATATCCACGCTTACCTAAAACATCTTTAAAATGATCAGGATTTTCTCTTATTAAATTTAGATCAAGCATTATTAGGTTTTAAAAATATTATAAGCAATAAATGTTGCTATCACACATGATATAACAGTACCAACTGAGTAAATAATACCTATTAGATATTTTTCAGTGATCATTAATTCAATGGTTTGAGATGATAATGCGGACATAGTAGTAAAAGATCCTAAGAACCCAGTTACAATCAAAAAACTTAAATTTGATTTGGTATCAATTAATGCCATACAAATACCAATGCAAAAACAACCAATTATATTTACAAAAAATGTTCCAAATGAAACATTTAATATTTGGATTGAGTCAAATAAAAGTCCTAAGTAATATCTTGATATAGCTCCTAATGCGCCTCCAATTGCAATCATTAGTAATATCATTGTGGAAAAAAACTTATTGAATGGTAATTATCAAAATTGTCCATGTAAGAAATCTTATCAAATCCATAACTATTCAACTTGATTCTTATTCTTAAGTCATCTGATGCAAGCTCATAGTAATTATTTATTTTAATAATATTTAAATCTTTCTTTTGTACTTTCATAAGAAATAAATCAATAATTGGATTATTCAAATCTTTTACATCAAAAAATGATTCTGTAGAGAGATCATAATCAATATATTTTATGTACCCATCTTTATATGTATATGATTCTTTAAATGGTTCATTTATTTGAATCTGTACTTCGTTCTCACTTCTTATTAGATAACCACTTGAGAATTGCTCCATATTATTGCTAAAAACAATTTGTTCTTTAAATGCATAATTTTGATCAATAGCATTTAATAACTCTTCGTCAACTGCATAAACATGAAGAGATAAGAAGAATAAAAGAAAATTTTTCATTTTATTGATTCTTTGGCACTAACACCTCGCGTGTACCATTCGTGCCCATTTCAGAAACTAATCCAGCCTCTTCCATAGCCTCGATTATTCTTGCAGCTCTGTTATAACCAATTCTTAATTTTCTTTGAACTGAAGATATAGATGCTCTTCTTGACTCAATTACAAAGTTTACAGCCTCATCATAAAGTTCATCATTTTCTTCGGAGTTTGATGATGAATCACTTGTCCATCCAGGTATAGGACCTGTTTCTTGAAGATCTGAAGTAATCTCATCTAAATAATCAGGCTTGGCCTTATTTTTCCAATCTTTTACAACTCTATGTACTTCATCATCACCAACAAAAGCGCCATGTACTCTTATTGGATTTCCTTGTCCAGGTGGTAGATATAACATATCTCCATATCCAAGTAGCTGATCAGCACCTCCTTGGTCAAGTATTGTTCTAGAATCAATTTTAGATGAAACTTGAAAAGCTATTCGAGTAGGAATATTAGCTTTAATTAAGCCGGTAATAACATCAACCGATGGTCTTTGAGTAGCAAGAATTAAATGAATTCCAGCAGCTCTTGCTTTTTGTGCAATTCTTGAAATTAAATGTTCTACTTTTTTACCAACCAACATCATCATGTCAGCAAATTCATCAACTACAACAACAATCGATGGCAATTCTTCTAGTTCAATCTCATCATCAGAAGTTGGATCAAAAATCTTACTATCATTATTTTTAGCTTCTTGAATAAGTTTGTTTAATCCATTTAAATTTCTAACACCCATTTCAGACATTAATCTGTAGCGCCTATCCATTTCAGCAACGCACCACCTTAGACCATTTGAGGCATCTGTCATATCGGTAATAACAGGTGTTAGTAAATGAGGAATCCCATCATAGACAGAAAGTTCAAGCATTTTTGGATCTATCAGGATTAATCTTACTTCGGTAGGCTCAGATTTAAACAGTAGACTCAAAAGCATTGCATTCAAACCAACTGACTTACCTGATCCAGTAGTACCTGCAACTAATAAATGAGGCATTTTTGATAAATCCACAACAACTGGATCTCCTGAAATATCATGGCCTAAAGCTAGAGACAGAGAGGAAGATGAGCTTTTGAATACCTCAGAAGACAAAATTTCACTTAACCGAACCATTTTCCTATTTGTATTAGGGATTTCTACTCCGACCACAGATTTTCCTTCAATCACCTCAACTACTCTTACGCTATTAACTGCTAGGGAACGTGCAATGTCTTGAGAAATATTTGTTATTTTACTTGCTTTAGTTCCTGGAGCTGGTTGAACCTCAAACCTTGTTACAACTGGTCCTGGTAATACTGATACAACTTCTGCTTCAACACCGAATTCTAATAATTTTTTTTCAAGTAAATCAGCTAAAGAATTTAACTCCTCTTTTGAGAGTGATTGTCCATCATCTAATGCTTTGTCTAATAAAGATGTATTTGGCATTGATGTATCAGCATCGCTTTGCTTCTTGTAAACAGTAGTTTTCTTTTTTATCTTTTCAGATTTAACTTGTTCTTCGTGTGCAGAAGTGTTTACTGAGGATTCTTCTTCACTTGTATCTTGGCTTTTAACTTCCTTAACTTCACGAGATTTAGTTTTGGTAACTTCAGCCTCAACAGTATTATTTAATGAAAAGGATTTTATTGAATTAACTATATTTGAAGAAATTAAGCTAAACGCATTAGTAAAAAAATTTACTGAAGTTAATAAAATATTTTTAAGTTTAGTAAATAATATTTGTACAAAAGACATGCAATATTTAAATAATCTCGACCATTGGATTTGTAAAGCATATGTAAAAGAGGCTATTGAAAAAATTGAAATAAAAACTAATGAGCCATAGATTCCAATATATGAAACTAAAAAATCAAAAGATGTGAAGCCTATCAATCCTCCAGATGATAATTGTGGATAAAGTTCTCCTGCATAAAAATGTTCGAATAGCATGCATGAACATAGAGTAGCTAATGCTATCGAGGAAAATCTCAATAATATAAGTATTTTAAATTTCTCTTTTTGAAATATTGCTAGATAGACTTCGTGAATTATAAAAAAAATTAAAATGTATGCGCTTGCACCAAAAATTGATAAGAATAGATCAGAAATATACGCACCAAAAAAACCACCAGCGTTAGTAATAATTTGATTTTCAGAATATATAGATGAAAACGAAGGATCGTTTTGATCATAAGTTATTAATGAAATAAAAAAATATATACTGAATGATAGGATGACAAATGACGATATTTGTCTGAATGGAAATTGAGCTTTTGTAATTACTGACTTCTTCATTAAATACCTATGCTCAAATTATATAATGGATTTTGTAAAAAATTTTAACCCATGATTTATAATTAATTAATGACTGATAATCATAGAAAACTCATAATTCTTGGATCAGGTCCCGCTGGATATGCAGCATCAATATATGCTGCAAGAGCTGGTCTTAATCCACTGCTTATAACAGGTGCTGAAGAAGGTGGACAACTTACAACAACAACAGATGTTGAAAATTGGCCAGGTGATAGTGATTTGCAGGGGCCTGAATTGATGGAGCGCATGAAACAGCATTCACTCAAATTTGATGTGGAAATAGTTAATGATCACATCCACGAAACTATGCTCACACCTAAAACTAAAATTTTAACTGGAAATAATGAATGGTCTTGTGACAGCTTAATTATTGCGACCGGAGCAAGTGCAAAATATTTAGGTTTAGATTCTGAAACAAAATATCTTGGTAAGGGTGTTTCAGCATGTGCCACATGTGATGGCTTTTTTTATAAAGATCAGATTGTAACGGTTGTGGGTGGAGGAAATACAGCTGCAGAAGAAGCATTGTACTTATCAAATATTTGTTCTCAAGTAAACTTAGTTCACAGGCGTAACGAGTTGAGAGCTGAAAAAATTTTACAAGATAGGGTCTTTGATAAGCAAAACATAAAAATATATTGGAATTCAACATTAAATGAAGTGCTTGGGGATGAATTGGTAGTTAATGCAGTTGAATTGATAACAGAAAACAAAAAAAATAAAATCGAATCAGCTGGGGTATTCATTGCAATTGGTCATCAACCAAATACTAGTATTTTTGAAAACCAATTAGATATGAATAACGGTTATATAATTATTAATTCTGGGTTAAATGGCTCCGTTACCGCAACCAGCGTTCCAGGCGTATTTGCAGCTGGCGATGTATCAGACCAAATTTATAGACAAGCAATAACTTCAGCTGGTTTTGGATGTATGGCAGCGTTGGATGCAGATAAATATTTATCTAATCAATAAACTATTGACTAGACACCCAAAATAAAGCTGTAACAACTGCAACGATAACTATTATTAAAGCAATTGTGGTATCAGATTTTGAGTCCTCATTGTCCTCAGAAGTTTCGTAAAATTCTTCAAATTTCTTATTCATATTAAATATTGTGTTTTATTAAAACTCTTCCAATTTGTTTTCCAGCCAATATTTTATCAATTTCTAATGACAATTCATCTAAAGCGATCATTTTTGTTGATTTGTGCAAATCAACCTTCCATTCAGATGCTAACTTACTCCATAAGTATGACTTATAATCAATTGATGATTCAGCAGAATCAATTCCTTTCAACGTAATGCCTCTGAGAATAAATGGAAATACAGTAGTATTTAGAATATGAGAATTTACATTTCCACAACATGTAATAACGCCGTGCCTTTCAACTTGTGAAATTAATCTTGATAGAATTTCTCCTCCAACAGCATCGATAGCGTTTGAAAAAACGGATTTATCTAATGGTCGGCAGTCATTCTTACAGTAATCATCTAAAAAAATTACATTCTCAGCACCAAGTCCTTTAAGAAAATCTTCAGATTCTTTTTTACTGGAAATAGCCGTCGCAGATATATGTAATTTAGATAAAATTGAAACGGCGATTGAGCCAACTCCCCCACTAGCACCGCTGACAGCAACTGGTTTCAAAAAATTATCATTCATTAATATTGAATCAATACAAGCTGCAGCAGTCAAACCAGCTGTTCCAAGCATCATAGAATCTTCAAGAGATAAATTATTTGGTAAATTTACAACCCACTCAGTTGGAACATGGATTACTTCACCAAATCCACCAAAGGTATTCATGCCTAAATCATATCCAGTAACTATAACTTGATCACCTTTACTTAACTTATCGCATGATGATTCAATTACAGTGCCAGCTGCATCAATTCCAGGAACAAATGGATATTCTCTTGTAACTCCTCTATTGCCTGATGCAGAAAGAGCATCTTTATAATTCAATGATGAATATTTTACTGATATTAAAACTTTTCCGGCTTCTAATTTAGGTTGCTTAATTGATTTAATTTCAGAGATGAATTTATCATTCTTTTCAGAAACAACGAAAGCATTAAAATCCAATTGGTTCACCTTGGTTGCATTCGCATCCCTGAATCCAATCTTATTGTTTCACCATTTAAATAAGTGTTTTCAACGATGTGCATTGCTAATTGTGCAAATTCATTAGGCTCACCAAATCGGTGAGGAAACTGAGTAGATGAGATTAATGGGTCACGTATTTTATCAGGTGCCATCTTCATTAAAGGAGTATCAAAAATACCCGGCGCAATAGTATTTACTCTAATAGAATGCCTTGCTAGATCCCTTGCAGCTGTTAGCGTCAATCCAATCACACCCGCTTTTGATGCACTATAGGCAGATTGACCAATTTGGCCTTCATAGCCAGCAACAGATGCAGTGTTAATAATAACGCCGTTTTCATCTTCTCCATTTTTATCCATCATTGAGGCACCTAACCGCATTACATTAAATGTACCCACCAAATTAAGGTCAATAATAAATTTAAAATGATCCAATGGATGTGGAGCATCTTTACCAATAATTCTGGCTCCATATCCAGTGCCAGCACAATTTATAACAACATGTAGTTTTTTAAATTCTTTCTGAACAAAATCAAATGCTTTTGTAACAGATTCCTCATCCGTAACATTTGTATTTATATATTTAATATTTTCAGAGCCTAGCTCAGAAATAATCTTATTTGCATTGTCATCATTTAAGTCAAAAATAACGACATTAGCACCAGCTTTTAAAAAACTTCTTGCGGTTGCTTCACCTAAACCTGAAGCACCACCAGTAACAACAATTGTTTTATTTTTTATTTCCATATATTTATCCTAATTATGTTCTATTAAAACAGGTCCTGAAGCAGGATCTGTTACACCTAATTCTTCAGAAATCGTAATAAGCATATGACGAATTGTATCTAAAAAGCTAATCATATCATCCATTGCTTCATCCATAGCACTTTGAGATTCCCATAATCCTATGCTACAAAACTTGTTTTCAGCAATTTGCACTAACTTACCAGATATTTGTCCTTGATTTAGTGTTGCATTTTTAAATGCATCAAGAAAATTATCAATATTATCTGGATTTACATGAAACTTTACAATATTCATATGAGGCATTGTCTTTCTCCGTTTCCTAAAAATATTAACATTTTAAGCATCTTCAGTCTTATTGGCATGCATATTGCATCTACATTAGTAAGGAAATATTTTATGGAGGAAAATATGAAAAAATATTTATTACTATCGATTGGATTATTTTCACTTCCATCTTTTTCAGAAGTAAGTGCCAATGTTGGCTTTACCACTGATTACATATGGAGGGGTATGACTCAATCAGACGGACCAGCAGTATCTGGTGGCTTTGACTATGCTTCTGAATCAGGTTTTTATGCCGGTTTTTGGGGTTCCAACGTTAATTTCAACAATGGTAATGGTCAAGAACTTGATTACTATGCTGGTTATGCGTTTGATGTCAGCGACTCAGTGAGTATGGATATTGGATATCTTGTCTTTGATTATCCAGATGCAAGTCCTGATATTAAATTTGAAGAGATCTATCTTGGTCTCAGCTTTGGTGACCTAGGAATTCTCTATGCTTCAGGGCAAGATGATGCCACAGATTATTTGGAACTTTCTTACGGTATAGGTCCAGTATCTTTTGCATATGGAACCTATGATGACATGGGTGACAACTATAGTATTAGTTATGGATTTGCTTGTGGTTCATATGAGTGTGGACTAACTCTTTATGACTTCACAGACGAAGGATACAGTGGTGTTGATGAAGATGGTGTTTTCTTCTCAATCGCAGCGAGTTTATAAAACATGAAACTGGTTGTGGCAATTATTAAACCCTTCAAACTTATGGAAGTTAGAGAATCTCTAATCGAAGCTGGTTTTATGGGTTTAACAATAACTGAGGTAAAGGGTTACGGTCGTCAAAAAGGTCATACTGAGTTATACAGAGGCTCAGAATATACCGTTGAAACTTTGCCCAAGATTAAGATTGAGATTCTTGTTGATGATGATGATGTATCGAAAGTTACTAGCACCATCGCAAAATCTGCTAGCACCGAAAAAATTGGTGACGGTAAAATCTTTGTCACAACTGTTGATGAAATTATTAGAATTAGAACCGGTGAAACTGGTTCGCAAGCTATATAGGAGGAAAAATGGACGAAATTAAATTTTCACTTGATACGTTTTACGCTTTGATGTCTGGAGCACTTGTAATGTGGATGGCAGCTGGTTTTACTATGTTAGAAGCTGGGCTGGTCCAAAAAAAGGATGTTTCAGAAATTGTTACTAAAAATTTAGGTCTTTATTCAATTGCATGCATTATGTATTTAACATGTGGTTTTGTATTGATGTATCCAGGTGGTGCGATCATTGACGGAATTATTCCTGCAATTGGAACATCATTGGGTTTATCTACTAGCCTACCAAATGAGGAAATTGGCATGCCTTATGGAATGGATTATTCTCAACAGGCTGATTTCTTTTTCCAAGTTGTATTTGTTGCAACTGCAATGTCAATTGTTTCTGGAGCAGTTGCTGGTAGGATGAAGCTTTTGCCATTCTTTATATTTGCCATAGTGCTTACTGGTTTCATATATCCTGTCCAAGGATATTGGAATTGGGGTGGTGGTTTCCTATCATCAGGCGGCTATTCAGATTATGCTGGGTCAGGTACAGTGCACTTATGTGGTGCTGCTGCTGCTTTGGCTATAGTTACAGTTCTTGGGCCAAGAATGGGTAAATACAATGCAGATGGAACAACTAACGCAATGCCTGGTTCAAATATACCGATTGCTGCATTAGGAGCATGGATATTATGGTTAGGCTGGTTTGGCTTTAATGGTGGATCCGAGCTTGTAGTAAGTTCAGAGGCTAGTGCTGTTGCAGTAAGTCAAGTGTTCTTGAATACAAACATGGCAGCTGCAGGAGGTGTTGTTGGTGCCCTTATTTTAAGTCTTATCATGACTGGAAAAATGGATGTAACAATGGCAATAAATGGTGCGATTGCTGGATTAGTCGGTATTACCGCAGGTCCAAGTGCACCTAGCGGTGGTGCAGCTGTGCTAATTGGTTTGTTAGCTGGTTTATTGGTTTATGTCTCAATCTTGTATTTTGAGAAAAAACTTAAAATTGATGATCCTGTAGGAGCAATATCAGCTCACGGTATAGTTGGAATCTTTGGTGTTATGGTAGTACCTTTCACTAATGGTGATGCAAGTTTCTTGTGGCAACTATATGGAGTTATTGCTATTGCTGGATTTACATATGTTGCAAGCCTTATAGCAATATATGTTATCAATATGTTCTTAAGCATCAGAGCGACTGATGAAGAACAAATTGCTGGACTTGATTCAACCGAGGTTGGAGTTGAAGCATATCCAGAATTTGACTAGTTCAAAGTGTGGTGCATTTAGCGCCACATTTATTTCCTTTAATTTTAGAGGAGAGTTGGCAAATTTAGTGTAGATTTTTACCGAACAAATTATCGGTTACTCTTCCCCCCTAGAATCTACACTAAGTTTTGCTTCTGAATTATTGGATTGGCGTATTGAAGAAGCAAATTCTTTCTTACGCCATCTGATAATACTGAAACTTTATTACTCATCTCATTCACAGCTTTGTTCAGTTCTTCTTCAGCAATCTTATTTTTATCAAATGCAATTCGTAGAAGACTTGCTGCTGCATAATTAGACGAATGTAATTTATATCCAGAAATAATTTCCTTATCAATTATCTTAGCAATGGAATCAAAGTTTATATCTTTATCTAAATTTACAGGTTTACATATTTTTAAAGATACGTTTCCTTTATAACCAAATATACCATTATAGATACTCAAAAAGTCTTCATTCTTAGACTTTATGTAGTGGCCATTGCTACTTATAATTGAAAGTTCATTAGCTTTAGAAACATCATTAGGGTCAATCTCGTAGGAAAGAGAAATTGGTACTATTTTTAATTTATTAAAATATTCGCCAATCGACATATCTTTTTTTGCAGACAAATAAATCATCTTTAATATGCTAGTATCTGTTGCATCAATTCCATCTTTAGCCCTACCCTGTCTTTGAGCAATCCATACAGATTCATAAGAGTTAAGTATCTTGTTTCCAATAAATTCAGATGCCAATTTTAGACTCTTATAAATTTCTTTCTTAGAATTTCCAGATCTTTTAATAATAAAACTTTTATTAAGTCTCATTAGATCTGAAACCCATGAATCTTTTATTAAATTATCTCCAATTGCAATATTAAAAGTTTTATGACCATGCTGGAAAATAGCATAATTTAGTAATGCAGGATCAAGAGTTATGTCGCGATGATTTGATATGAATAGATAATTCTGCTCAGGGTCAATATTATCCAATCCACTTAGATTAAAATTATCAATTTTACTGCTGATCATGTCTTTAATAAGTTTTTCATAAAGCAATTGATAAGCATCAACTGAATTAATATCTTTTATTAGACGTAACATATATTTTTTAAGAAAAAATTTAGAAAATGGAATAAATTTTGTTAATTGATTTTGTTGAGATTGAAAAGCATCAATAAAGTTATCATTTGCAATGATTCTGTTTAAGACACTATTTACCTCATGATCAGAATATGGTTTTATTGATGAAAATTTATCTGTCAATTTAATAAAGAAGCTTAATCATTATTCCAGCTGCTACAGCAGAACCAATTACGCCTGCTACATTAGGGCCCATTGCATGCATCAACAAAAAATTTTGTGAATTGTATTCAAGCCCAACTTTATTGGCAACGCGCGCAGCCATTGGAACTGCTGAAACGCCTGCCGCTCCTATTAGAGGATTGATTTTGTTTTTACTAAATAAATTCATGATTTTTGCCATCAATACACCTGAGGCTGTACCAATTGCAAACGCTATAACACCCAATACTAAAATTCCTAAAGTTTCAGCTGTAAGAAATTTTTCTGCTAGCAGTTGTGACCCTACACTTAGCCCTAAAAAAATTGTAACAATATTAATTAAAGAGTTTTGTACAACTTCACTTAACCTTTCAACTACCTGAGACTCTTTCAATAGGTTACCAAAACAAAACATGCCTAAAAGTGGAGCTGCAGATGGCAAAAACAATGCTACTAATAACAACAATATTATTGGAAAAAATATTTTTTCTTTTTGACTTACATTTCTTAATTGATTCATTACGATAGCTTTCTCCTTTTGAGTGGTAAGTGCTTTCATAATTGGTGGTTGGATCAAAGGCACTAGTGCCATGTAAGAATATGCAGCAACCGCAATAGCACCAAGAAGTTCTGGTGCTAAAATTGATGCAACATATATAGCTGTAGGGCCATCGGCACCACCAATGATTCCAGTTGCAGCAGCTTGTTTAAGGGTAAAACTAAAAGTATCAAAATTATTTAGAAATAAAGCACCAATTACAGTAGCAAAAATTCCAAATTGAGCGGCTGCACCAAGGATTAAAGTTTTGGGATTTGCTAACATAGGACCAAAATCTGTCATTGCACCTACACCCATAAAAATAAGCAACGGAGCAATACCTGATCCAATTGATACTTGATAAAATTTATACAAAATACCAGATCGATAACCCTGATCATATGCAAAATTCTCACCCAAAAATAATTGATGAGATGTTAAATCAGATATTGAGTACAGATTAATCTCACTAAGACCTAATAATGCAAGCAAACCTTCTACTTCGAGTTGATCATTAACTAATATTAATTTTTCTAAACCACTATAACTTAGTCCAATTTCAGGAATATTAGTAAGTATTGCTCCAAACCCAATTGGTAAAAGTAATAATGGTTCGAATTTATTATTTATAGCAAGAAATAAAAGTAAAAACCCTACGCCAATCATAAGAATCTGACTTAAGGTGATTGAATAAATACCAAATGAAGTTAATAAACCTGATAGATCAAATTCCATAATTAAGAAAACTCAATTAGTATGTCACCAGGATTTACAGAATCACCAACTTTTGCATGTATTTGTTTAACAATGCCGTCCTCAGGCGATTTTATTTCTGTTTCCATTTTCATTGCTTCAAGAATTATTAATGTTTGATCTTTCACTACAGCTTCGCCATCTTTTATAAAGATTTTAAAAATATTGCCTGCTAAAGGTGCATTTAGTTCAAATTTTGTTGATTTGGTAGTTGTATCTTTTTGCACTTCAACATTAGATTTCCTTTTGTGAGTATCATTAAGTATGATGTTATCCATTTCATCAACACTAATCTCAATAGTCTTATCATTAATTGTAACTGCATATACATTGGAAGTTTTTTCTTCTATCTCTGGAGGGCGTATTTCAAAATAGTTTGGGTTATTAATATTTTTAAAATAATTCAAGCCAATTTCAGGGAACAATGCATAAATTAAAACATTATCGTCATTGATTTCTACATCTAGACTATTTTCTTGATGGACTTTAATGAATTCCTCATTGATATCGCTAAATTTTTCATCAATCAAATCAGCTGGTCTACATGAAATTGCTGCATCGCCTTCAAGAGCCTTTTCTTGAAGATCTTTATCCACATCCGCTGGAGTTGCTCCATACTCACCCGCAAGTAGTCCTCTCGTTTCATTGGTGATTGTTTTGTAGCGTTCTTCACTGAGTACATTTATAACTGATTGTGTTCCGACAATTTGTGAGGTCGGTGTTACTAAAGGAATAAATCCAAGCTCTTCACGGACTTTTGGTATTTCTTTTAATACTTCATCAAATAAGTGAGCCGCATTTTGTTCTTTTAGTTGATTTTCTAAATTAGTAAGCATCCCACCAGGAACCTGACTAATAAGTATTCTTGAGTCAACGCCACGAAGTGAACCCTCAAAATTACGGTATCTGGATCGAGTTTTTTTAAAGTGACTTGCGATGGGTTCTAACATTTTAATATCAATATTTGTTTGTCTATTAGTACCTTCCAAAATTGCCACCATAGTTTCTGTTGGTGAATGGCCATATGTCATGCTCATGGTAGAAATAGACACATCAATATTATCCAACCCAGCCTCTATTGCCTTTATACCAGTTGCAGTAGACATTCCTGTGGTGGCATGACTCTGCATATGAATAGGAATTTCTAAATTTTCTTTTAATGATGAGACTAATTCAAACGCTACATAAGGTTTTAATAGTCCAGCCATATCTTTTATAGCTAGCGAATCAGCACCTAAATCTTGAATTTTTAGAGATAAATCGACCCATCCTTTAATATTGTGGACAGGACTTGTAGTATAAGAAATTGTTCCTTGTGCGTGCCCTTCCATCTCTTTAGTACATTTGATTGATTCACTCATATTTCTTGGATCATTCATTGCATCAAAGATTCTAAACACGTCAACACCATTTTCTTTTGAACGTTCAACAAATTTTTTAACAACATCGTCGGAGTAATGTTTATAACCTAAAAGATTTTGACTCCTAAGTAACATCTGCTGAGGAGTGTTTGGCATCATAGATTTAATTTTTCTTATTCTTTCCCAGGGGTCTTCTCCTAAATATCTAATGCATGAATCAAATATAGCTCCTCCCCATGACTCAACAGACCAATATCCAACTTTATCCATTAAAGATAAAACATCTTCCATATCTTCATATCTAAATCGAGTAGCAAGGAGAGACTGATGTCCATCACGAAGTACTACTTCGGTAATACCAATTATTTTTTCTTCATTCATGATCGATGGTATTTAATAACCTCTTTAATTATGAAACTCTCCTCATCTGATAAAGAAGTTTGTATGTCATTTGATGCATGAATATTACCAATAGATAAAATAAGCGTCATTAATTTTGTTGAAATGATAAGAATCAAAAGGAACGTAAATACTATAAGCATCCCAATTGCCATCAGATTAAGTCCTGGAATTATGGATTCATAAATCATGATATTATTTTACATCATCCACCTAACATGAATAAAATTCTATGCACCAATATCTTAATCACAAAAATAATATAACCCTAGCTCATCGAGGAGGATCACTTGAGACTCATGAAAATACATTAGAAGGATTTACTTATGCAGTAAAAATTGGTTGTGAGTACATTGAGACCGATGTGCAAGCTTCAAAGGATGGAATTCCCTATATCTTTCATGATGATGATCTAAAAAGAGTTGCTGGTATTGATAAAAAATTTAATGATTTGAATAGTTATGAAATAGATAAAATAAGGATATTTGATGATTGCAAGATACCACGTCTAATTGACTGTTTGGATGCATTTAGTGATATTAAATTCAATATTGATTTAAAGACAGATGAGGTGATGATTCCAGCTTTAAAAATTTTATCAGAACAAAAAACGTATGACAGAGTTTGCATTGCTAGCTTTTCAGATAGAAGATTAGTTTATACACGTCAGCATTACCCAAAATTCTGTACCTCAATGGGGCCTAGTGAAATATTTAAAATAAAGTTAATGAGTATAGGCTTAGATGTATTTAACATTGAGGGTGATTGTGTGCAGGTACCAATTTATAAATATGGAGTAAAACTAGTCACAAAACATTTCATTAAATTTATTCACGAGCGCGGGTTAAAAATACATGTTTGGACAATTAATGATTCAAATGTCATGGATAATCTAATTGAACTGGGTGTTGATGGAATAATTACTGATAAACCATCAGTATTAAATAATTTAAGCAGTTAAAGTAAATATTTCTTGGCAAGTCTTCTTGCTAACATATACATTGGGATAATTATAAAAGTTGTAATTAAAACTTCTATGTATAGAGCTAGATCAAATATATCCCTGATAAACCTAGCAATAAATAAGCTAAACAATCCCAAGATACTATAAAAAATAATTGATTTTTTACTGAATAATTTCATCTTTCTTTAACAAAATATAATAGTACCAGACCTATTAAAAAAATAATCGCTAACGGGATAAGTGCGACTTTAAGGTCATTTGAATATGATAGAAAAATATTTATAAGAAGCGGTCCAAGTACAGACCCAGCTCTACCAAAAGTATTATAAAAACCAAATAATTCGCCTGCTTTATCTTCAGGAATAATTTTTGCAAACAAGCTTCTTGAGGATGCTTGTATACCTCCTTGGATTGAACCAACAAAAAAAGCCAAGATAAAAAAATCTGTAGCATTATTTAAGGTTGATGAAAAAAATAATGCAAACAAATAAACGAATATTGTTAAATAAATAACATTTTTATCTCCATATCTACTTCCAAAATATGACCAAAATAATGTAGCCGGAAATGCAACGAATTGAACTAATATTAGTGCATATATTATTGAGCTTTGATCAATACCAATGCCATCACCAAACATTGCAGCAAGTTGCATAATGGTATGAACTGCATCAATGTAAAAGAAAAATGCAAGTAAAAATAAAGCTATGTTTTTATTCTCTGATATATGTCTGAATGTTGAAAATATTTGTCTTAAAGCGTCAGAAAAAGATCCTTCTGTTTCAAAAGGTAATTGTCTATAAAAAATAAATATAGGCATTGAAAAAATTAGCCACCAGACGGTTACCGAGACAAAAGACCATTTCGTAGCAAGCACTACTCCCTCACTTCCGCTTGGCAAACCAAAAAATGATGGGTTTAAAACCATAAATGAATTAATAACAAAAAGAATGCCTCCACCTAGATAACCAAAAGCATATCCATATCCTGATATTTTGGTTACATCCTCATTTGATGATACAAACAACAAAATCTTATCGTAAAGCACTAAGCTTGCTGCAAAGCAAAATAATGCAATACCGTACAAAGATAACGCTAAGATCCATTGACCATAATCAATAAAATAAAATGAACCAACCGTTAAACTTGAGATACAAGTAAATAAAATAAAAAATGTTTTAGTTAAACTCCTGACATCTGTAATTGCACCAATAATAGGCATCATAATTAGAATGATTACATTTATGATGGTTAATCCTGCTGTATAGTTTTTTGTAATGGTTATTTCATCCATGCCTCCTGCCCAATAACTTGAGAAAAATAATGGAAAAAATGCACCTAGAACTGTGGTCGCAAAAGCTGAGTTGCCCATATCATATGCTATCCATGACTTAGCAACTCGATTGAGCCTAGACTTGCTCATAATATGCTACATTCTTTTTAAAGTATTTTTTTGCTAAACCCCTTTCGATTAGGCAATTTAAATGGGCTAAGGATTCCCCAGTTGCCATCAGTAAATTTGTGTCATCAATTTCCCTTTTAAAAAGCACTTCAAAAGTATCCACTGAACGCATAGGCTCAGTTAATAGATTGTGCAATTTAGTAAGTGCTGTTTCATGATGATTAATTATTGCATCTAATCTCTTATGTGCTCCAAGAAAAGGTCTGCCATGGGATGGCAAAACAAGTGCATCCTCACTAACTATATTTTTTAGTTTTTTACATGAATCCAACCAATCTTCCAATGGATTTGCATAAGGCTCAGTTGGAAAAACTCCTACATTTGATGTGATAGTTGGTAATAATTGATCACCTGCGATCAATAATTTTTTTTCGTTTGAATACAAACATATATGTTCAGGTGAATGGCCATACCCATCAATAATAGACCAATCAGTATTAGCAAATGAGATAGAATCACCATTTTTTAATCTTTTGTATGAGTCAGGGAGGGTTGAGATCATTGATCCAAAGAAACCAAATCTTTTGACATATGCTTCAATTTGGTTATCTGTGAGGCCAGCATTTTTATAAAAATTAATTGCCTCCTCTGGGACTCTGTCACCTGTATCCGAGGCTAACACTCTGCATTGATAATATTCTCCTCTACTCATTGAAAGTGGAATTTGAAAGTGTCTGGATAACCAACCTGCCATCCCAATGTGGTCTGGATGCATATGAGTTACGATAATATTTTCAAGTTTAATATCAGATTCTCTCAGAATATCATTCCATGCATTCTTCACATCATCATAATACATTCCTGTATCAATTAATGTGGATTGATTTAATTCACCAATTAACCATAAATTTATATGATTCAAAGACATGGGTAATGGCATTCTTATCCATCGAACATTATTTTCAATTTCTAGCATGGTTCCATTTTTTGGAACATCTTCATATGGAAAAACTAGTCTTGTATCAGTATTCATATTTTTTTATTATTAGGGGTATGGATGATAAAAAGACAATATTTAATCTTGGAGCATTCATGATTGCTATTGGGGGTTTTGTTTTCTTGTTGGGTATTTTAGCCTATTTAATCACCTAACTTTAATTTTAGGTGGTTTACTATCACCTCTTAGTTTTCTGAGAAACTCATTAGGTAAAGCTGGTGTTGAGACATCAGCATGCTTATTGTATTTACTATCCCAAAATTCTTTCCATGTAGGAAATAGATCATGAAAATATCCTTCGTAAGCTTCTTGATCTGGCCATCTCATTTTTTTTGAACCAAGTGGGGGTTTATTTAAATCCGTAGCATACCAATACATTGGTAGTCTTTTCTGAAAATACCATATACCATCTACTCTTTTGTATGCGTCCCAATACAACATTTGCATAATGATCCATTCATTATTTGTTTCGTGCTCATTTTTTGAATACAGTAGACCGAGCGCATTGTCAGGATCAATAAACTCAATAATATGATTGCCAATGTGATGGGATGTGCCTGTAAACTGATCTCTAAATGTCTTATCAGCCCAAATTTTAAGCGCTTTTCTTCCAATTCCCTCTTTTCCAACTTTAACATCTTCAACAAATAAATTTACATGCATATCTATTGCTCTCATATCAAGAGATACAGCATATTTGGCAACAAGTTGTTTTATTTCCTCAATTGATTCAAGTTTATCGATTTTTTTTTCTAGGGAACTCATCCTGGTGGCCATGAAAAACTTCTACCGCTTAAAAGATGCATATGCAGATGAAATACGCTTTGCCCAGCATTTGCACCATTATTTATAACTAAACGAAAGGTATTATCCAATTTCAAATTCGCAGCAATTTCATTTGCTTTAATCAACATATGACCTAATAATTTTTGATCAGAAATATCTGCGTCAGATAATTTAGCAATATGTTTCTTTGGGATAATTAGTATATGAGTTGGAGCCTGTGGATTAATATCTTCAAAAGCAAGAATGTCCTCATCTTCGAAAATGATGTTTGCAGGAATTTCTTTATTAATAATTTTAAGAAATAAGTCATCCATCAAAGAAATACTCGCATAAGTCTATATCCAACATAAAAAACCAAGAATGTTAATCCTAAGGATAGAATAACAATCATTAAATCACGTAAAATCTTTAGGAATCCACTAGTCTGATTAACTTTTAATAATTGAACTACTAAAAATAGGAGTGCAATCAAAGTCAATATTGAAATTATTAAAATGCTCATTTGAATATGCTACCCACTGAAAGTACAAGAAATATTAAAGCTATACCCCACAATAAACAAGCAATAATGTCTGCTCTATAGAATCTTATTGCTCGCAAATCTGATAGGCCGATTAAAAATGGAGCGATTGGCCTGATAGCTGGTACAAACCTACCAAAGATAACAGCATAATCACCAAATCTATCAAGAAATTTCTGACCTCTACCTATTAACTTACTTCGTTTCTCAAAAAATCTCATTTTTAAAATATTTGGTCCAATTGTTTTTCCTACAAAAAATCCGCCAAGGTCACCTAAGTGAGATCCAAACATGGCAAATAATGCAATTAAATAGATGCTTAAAATCTCACTATTAAATATAAATACGCATACAGAAAACAAGATTGCACTTGGTAGTATGCTTCCTGTTATGACCATTGATTCACCAAAAGCTAACAAAAAAATTATTAAACCAGCATATTCGGGATTTGTATTCAGAAAGATCTGTAATTTTTCAAAAGACACTATTTGGTTCCAAAAAATTTTTTTACTGCTTCATGATTGTCTTTCGATCCATACAATTTCTGCATCGCTTCGGTTTCTAAGCGTCTTGCAAGTAATAATTGATCCTTTTGAAATTTTTTTAAAATAGCTTTAGTCTGAATAAGACTTCCTTGAGATTTTGTTTCGATTAAATCAGAACATTTAATGGCCTCAGTCAATGGATCTTTGCAAACTTTTGTAGCAAGACCATCCGAGCAATATGTATGAGCATCTATCCAATCAGATGTAGTAAGTAAATCAAATGCTTTTTGATAGCCTAGCTTGTCATATATTAAAAATGAGCTACCAACCTCTGGAACTAAACCTAATTCGGTAAAAGGATATTTAAGTCTAAAATTGTCAGATAAAAATACATAGTCAAAATGTAACAATATGGTTGCGCCACCTCCAACTGCCATACCCTCCGCGCAAGCAATCAAAGGTTTTTTAAAATTCATTAATGCATCAATACAATCCTCAAAAGGTTTTTCATAATCATTTCCATTGCCTGACATCATGCTGGCAAGATCAACGCCTGATGAGAAATTACCACCTGCGCCTTTGACAATTACGGTCTTGACTGCATCATCATCACTGAAAGCATTAAGCGTACCACCCAAAAGACCCCATAACTCGGCATCAAAGGCATTAATCTTATCGGGTCGATTTAATGTGAGTATTTTTGAGGAATTATGATCCTCAATCAGTAGCTTATTCATTTGCCTTTGAAAATAGGTTTTCTTTTTTCTGCAAACGCTGTTAAACCTTCTATTGTATCCTCACTAGTAAAAACAGGCTCCCCTATTTCGATTTCTTTTTTTAGCGCATCTACTTCATGAAAACTTTCATCGAATTCTCTTAGTGACTTTGTAATTGCTTTAATAGAGAGTGGTGCATTGTCACATATCCTCTCAGCAATTTCTTTTGCCTTTTCGAGCGCATGTCCGTCCTCAACAATATGACCAATAAGTCCATAATCCAAGGCTTCTTCAGCTGATACTCTTCTGCCTGTTAATAACATTTCAGCAGCAAGTGTATATGGTATTTGACGTCTTAATCTTATTGTTGATCCACCTAAAGGAAACAATCCTCTTTGAGGTTCAGTTAGACCAAATGTTGATGACTTTCCAGCCACTCTAATATCTGTCCCTTGAAGTATTTCTGTACCACCAGCCAAAGCAAAACCTTCAACAGCAGCTATCACAGGTTTACATGGTCTGTTATGTCTAAGAAGAGCTTGCCAATGTAAGTCAGGAATCTCTTCAAGTTTTTTCATCATCTCGGAATCTTCATTCCCACCTTTCATTGCTGTCAGATCAGCTCCAGAACAGAAAGTACCTCCAGCTCCTGTCAAAATAGCACATCTGAGATTATCATCATTATCAAGTTGTCTCCATGCCTCATAGACTGTAACGAGCATGCCCGGACTGAGAGCATTTCTTTTTTCAGGGCGATTTAACGTGATTATCAATGTATGTTTATCAATTTCGACAATTGCGTGATTTGTATCCATATTTACCTCTCGTTACCAACAACCCACATCGCAAAAAACTGAGATGCACCACCGTAAGCATGCCCCATGGCTAATTTTGCACCATCTACTTGATATTCATTTGCCTGATGCATAACTTGCAAGGCTGCCTCTCCAAATCTGATCATACCTGATGCACCAATAGGATTGGATGATAAAACACCACCCGACATGTTAATAGGAAGATCGCCATCAAGAGCTGTTGTTCCATTCTCAGTTAATTTCCAGCCTTCACCTAAATCACAAAAATGTAAATTTTCTAGCCACATTGGCTCATACCATGAAAAAGGGACATATATTTCTGCGCAATCAATTTCATCTTTTGGATTTAAAATACCAGCTTGCTTATAAATATCTGAAGCACAATCTTGTCCACCTTGAGGATTAACTTCATCTCTTCCAGCTGACAATGTACCCTCAGATCGAACCGCCATACCCTTAATCCACGCAGCCTTTCTTCCTTTAGCAAGTTTTTCATTAGATATAACCAGAGCGCATGCTCCATCGGAGGATGGGCAGCTCTCTAAGTATCTAAGTGGCTCCCATAACATTGGCGTATCAGCAACCATTTTTTCGTCAATGTTAGGTATTTGTAGATGAGCATATGGATTTTTTAATGCATTTTGTCTATCTTTTGCTGCGACTATCCAGCCAATATTTTCAGGTGCGTTGTACCTACGAATATACTCTCGCATGTATGGTGCAAAATATCCGCCAGCACCTGCATTAATATGAGGAGAATATGGATATTTTGGAGATAATGCCCATGTTGCATTTGATTCAGATTGTTTTTCAAAAGTAACGGTAAGCACCGTATCAAAATTTCCAGACGTAACATGGGTAGCTGCAATCACCGAAGTGCTTCCACCAACACTTCCAGCTGTGTGAACCCTTAGCACAGGTTTACCAACTGCTCCAATGGCGTCCGCTAATGAGAGTTCAGGCATCATAATACCCTCAAACATATCTGGAGCTTTCCCAAGTATTACTGCATCAATCGCATCCCAATCAACATTTGCGTGTTTCATAGCATTATCAATTGCTTCTCTTACGAGACCACCTACTGAAACGTCCCGTCTTTTGGAATCATATTTAGTTTGACCTACACCAATAACAGCAGCATCAATCATTTAACTCTCTCCATGTGCAGAAGCATATTTTGTTGTAAACATGGGCCTGACGTTGCATGGGCAAGGCCATTCGTAACGTCTTTAGATTTTAGATACTCATAGGTTTTTCCAATGCAGTCTAATCCAGCAGCCATCATGACATTCCCTGACAATGGGCCGCCTGATGCATTCACCGAAGTGTTATCTAGCCCAAGCAATTTTTTAAGAAAAACTATTTCATGACTATACTGAGAGTGAAGCTCAGCAATATCAACACTTAAATTTGTAAGATTGAGTTTTGTTGAGAGATCTAAAAGGCTTGTTGAAGTAGATAAGTCTCGTGTTCCAATATTTGATGACTCGATATTGTGACAAACTTGATTTATCTTTACATGATCTAGATTAAGATTTTTTGCAAAATCTTTTGTACAAATTATCATTGCCGAAGCACCATCTGAAACTGGAGCGACATCAAATTTATTAAGTGGAGTAGATAGTTTTTGCTCTGCTACATATTCTTCTTTACTGGGAGCATTACTGACTAAGGCATTAGGATTTGACTTTGCAAACTCCATAGATTCAACAATTGCATCATACATCTCATCATGGCTAATGATTCCGTGTTGCAATAGTGTATTAGCTTGAAGTGCAGCATAAGAAATCCTGTCAACCCATAATGGAGATAAATAATATGGATCTGTTTGAAGGGAAATTATTGAATCCAAATTCCCAGGTGAAGATCGACCGAATCCATAAATTAAAGCACTTTCGGTGTCACCTGAGCTTATTTTTAACATGCACTCATATAAGGCCCAAGCTGCATCCATTTCAACATGGGATTCTTTGATTGGTGGATTGGTTTGAATTGCTGAAAGACCCTCAACAAAAGCAAAAGCCGCTCCTTGCAAATAATCACAACTTCCTGAGCATGTGAAATCGATATCTTTTTGACTTAAACCAGTTTGACGAAATACTTCGTGAACGACAGGCATAATAAGCTCTACTTCATTTGCAGCTTTAGCATCAGCAAGTATTGGATTTTGAGCATAAGCAATTATGTAAATATCTTTCATTCTGGGCCCTTAAATCTGTATTCTGATGGATCGATATCATCTCCACCTGAAGGCTTAAACCATTTAATATTTTCAAGTGTTGTATCCCATTCAGATTTATCTTTCCATACAGCTTCAACTCGCATGCCTATCCTAATATCTTTTAAATCAATCTCTTGTATAAGATGAAGAAATGAAATGTTGGCACCTTCAAGCCTAATCATCGCACATACATATGGTGGCACAATTGGATTTCCAGGAATTGGTATGTGGACAATAGTAAAAGACTCAACACTACCTTTATCAACTAATTCAACTTCCTCCTCAGTTGCCACACCACATCTTGGACAACTTCCTCGTGGAGGTACATACACTGCTGTACATTTTGGGCATTTCTGGCCAACAATTTTACCTTCAGAAACTTTTTTTAAAAATCTGGTGGTTGCAGCCCCTGCAGTGTAGTTATAGTCCAGAGATATTGGACTAATAAAATGATCTTTCTTCTCTTCACTCATTTATTAACTCGAAATGACTAATATCTTTAATAGTTTCTGTTTTTTCTTCTGACCAGGAAACTTTTACTCTAGACCCAACTTCTATGTCGCTCTCATTACAATTTGTAATCATATGTAATATAGATGATGTAGCTCCATCAATTTGGATTAATGCAAAAGCAAATGGTTTATTTATTAAATGATGCTTTCTTGGCTGATCTATCCATGTAAATGACTTTACCGTACCTGTTTCAGGAAGTTCAACAAACTCACTTAAGTGTTCATATGTTATGGGGTCAAATTCAGCTGCAGGAACATAAACATTATCACCATTCTTTGTACCAAGTATTTGCTGGTTTGATAAGCCCTCAAAAAATTTTCCAATGATTGGACCGGTTGATCTCTCATAATCATATTCAAGCTTAAAGGGTGCTCTTAGCATATCTGATTTATTTTTTTCACTCATCTTCAACGAAATTATTTTTAGATTGATCAATTAAAACATGTTTCATGACTTTACCTGAAGCATTTCTTGGTAAAGATTTTAACTTTTTTTCCCATAAGCTCGGAACCTTAAAATAAGCCAAATTATCTTTAAGATATAATTCTAACTCATCAAAGGTAACTTTATTATTTTCAAGTACCACTATGGCTTTTACTTCTTCACCTAGGTCATCATGCGGTACACCTATTACCGCTGATTCTGCAACACCATCATATTGATCAAGAAGGATTTCAATTTCTTGTGGATAAACATTTTCTGCACCACGTAAAATTAGATCTGTTCTTCTGGAAGAGATAAAGTAAAGATCATCTTTACGATAACCATAATCACCAGTACTTAAAAAGCGATCTTTGTTTAAAGACTTTTTTGATTCAATTTGATTTTTATAATAACCAAGCATTACAGAGGGACTTCTTACGCAAATTTCACCTTCCATTTCATCATCAAAAATTTCATTACCATCGTCATCAATGAGCTTTACTTCAATTGTTGGCATTGGTTTACCAGGTGATCTTGGAAAGTTGTTGAGATCATCTCCCCAATTAACAACAGTTATAGCTCCTGATTCAGTAAGTCCATAACCATAACCAAAGTTATGTTCAACATTTTTAAAAATTTGTTTCGTTCTTGCAATTAATGTTTCAGGCATTGGTGCGCCACCACCACCAACAACAAGCATACTTTCATAATCAAGATTATGATTTGGTGCTTCATCTAAAACTCTTTTTAAAGCTGTAGGAACGGCTCCACCCCATGATGTTATTTTATATTTATCTATAACTCTAAGTATGTTTTGAGGATCAAATCTTCCCTCATATATGTAAGTGGTAGTTCCAGCAAACAACGCAGTTACAACTCCAGCTGATAATCCAGATACATGAAATAATGGTGAGGTAAGTAAACTGGTTGGCTTATTCACAGTCCAGTCCGTACCAAGTCTTGTACTTCTCATTGAAACAGCAGCACCTTGTAAAAGCTGCAGCATGGTGTTATTGATCATTGATCGATGTGAAGTCATTACCCCTTTTGGACTACCTGTGGTGCCACTTGTGTAAAGAAGACAGGCGCAGTCATCCTCATCAGAAGGATGAATTGATACATCGGAGTGTTCTATTAAATCAAAATCAATATCCTCAAATGTGAGATAAGGTCCCTTATAATCAGTAATCCGTTCGAATCTTTTTTTATCACATAATAAAATCTTTGGTTCAGCGTCATCTAATGCTTTCATAGCCTCCTTTCCATTCCACCATCCATTAAGTCCACATGCTATGGCACCCAGAGATACTGTTGCCCAAAAAAATATAATCCATTCACTGCAGTTGGCAGCGTAGATAGCAACCCTATCACCAGGCTGTACATCGTATTTATCTCTTAGAAGCCCCATCGCTTTTATGACACATTTTTCATGCTCTGAAAATGAAATTGATTTATGTTCAGTAATCAAATAGATATTTTGGTCGTGATTTTTTGATAATTCGATAAACGAACCAAGATTTTTAGGTCTATTTTTAAAAACTTGCATTTCTATCCCTAAAACTGATTCAATGCCAATTTCAAAGAAAGGATTTTCCTTTGTTAAGTAATTTATGTCGGGATCAGTATGCATATAAAAATTCTATTATAATTAAATCATGACCGAAGAAATAGGATTAAAAAATCAAGTTGCAATCGTTACTGGTGGAGCATCTGGAATTGGTTTAGCAGCAACTCAAAAATTTCTTGATAATGGGATAGAAACTTTTGTATTTGATATAAATAATGACATGGAAAAATCTATTAAAGATAGCATTAAATCAGATACTTATCATAATTTTTTTCAAGTAGATGTTACTTCACATGATTCAATCATCAATGGATTTAAACAAATTAATGAAATTAAAAAAAATGCTAGCATTCTTGTAAATTGTGCAGGCATCAGTCCCCCGTTGAATGCTTTACATGACTATGATGTTAATGATTGGAAAAAATGTATTGATATCAATTTAACTGGCACTTTTTTAATGTGTAAAGAGTTCATGAAACAATTTTTAGATAATAAACTTTCTTGTGGTTCAATAATTAATATTTCATCGATTATGGGAAAAAGAGCAAGTGCTGCCCAGGCTGTATACAGTGCTACTAAACATGGTGTAGTTGGTCTTACTAAATCAATTGCACAAGATTATGCATCTTTTAATCTTAGGGCCAATGCGATTGGACCGGGTGCAGTAGAAACACCAATGGTTGAAGATATAAAAGATGACAAAATGATTATTGATTTAATGAACAGTAGAATTCCTCTAAAGCGATTTGGCCAGCCTGAAGAAATAGCTAATTTGATCTATTTTCTTGCTAGCAACGATTCATCATATATAACTGGATCATACATTCCGATTGATGGCGGATATCTTGCAAGCTGACCATCCCACTTCTCTTATTACTGGTGCTGCAAGCGGAATCGGAAAAGCAATTGCACAGCATGCCTATAAAGAAGGTCATAATCTTATCCTTGTTGATATTGATGAAATAAATCTTATCGAGACGTCAGATCAATTCAAAACAACCAATAAAATAGAAATAATTGCAGACCTATCATCATATGAAGATATTTCTAAATTGAAGAAAACAGTAGATTCACAATGTAACGTAGTTAATTATCTGTTTAATAATGCTGGTATCTTTTTAGAAGGAAGATCCTGGAAGCTTAGTTCAGATGCTTGGTCAAAAATTATTAATATAAATTTACTAGCAACAATAAGAATGACAAGTGCTTTTCTTCCAAGCATGATTGAATCGAATCAGAAGTGTCATGTAGTAAATACAGCATCAATGGCAGGAGTAATTATTGGCGGTTATTTATCTCCTTACACTACGACAAAGCACGCAGTAGTAGGTTATACAAGAAGTCTATTTGAAGAATTAAAAGATGTTCAAAATGTAAATGCATCTGTCTTATGTCCAGGCGAAGTTCAGAGTCAAATCATTAATAATGAAAGATCATCATTGGATTTAAAAAAATTTTTAGAAGACAAACATGAAACGACTTCAGCAATAAAAGACTACTTAAAATTAGGTGTTAAAGATGGTCTCGATCCAAAAATAGTTGCAAAAGAAGTATTTAATGCAATTAAAAAAAATAATTTTTGGATATTTACCCACAGTGATTTTGTTGACACTTATTCAGAATACTCAAAAGAAATTATTGAATCGATGAAGCGTTAATTATTAAGTGCATCTAGTATTTTTTTAAAAGAAATAATTTTAAAGTTTTGACTCTCATATTCACCAAGCTGATCAGAATTATAACCATCTTGAGCAATCATCATTCCATATTCAAAGATTCCAAAATTTTCACTGCTAATAGCAATACCGTCAGTATCCTGAACTCCATCAATATCATTACTAATAATATAAAAAGACTTAATGAAGGAGTATGGTTCATTCCTATCATAAATATTAAATTTTGAACCTCCCTGAGATGAAAGTATTAAAAATCCATTTTTATCATCCTCATAAATTGCTAACCCTTCGGGATCACCAAGAATTTCACCAAGCCTCGTATCAATAATAACTTTAAAGTTTAGATCTGGTAATGAGTATGCTCTTAACTCACCTCTTCTACCTTCTCTTGAAACAAAAACTGTTAGATTTGAGTCATCAAATACACAGCCTTCTGCTTCATCAACTTCATTAACTTTGTATGGTCCAGGCCTTTCAAATTCATTTATATTAGTTTCTTGATGAATAAACCCATCATCTAGATTCCATAATTGGATTTTAGGTCCCTCTTCTTCAGTTAATAGTGCCATCAATTGATTATTAACAACACCCATACATATGCCATAGACACTCATTTCAGGATCAAAAATTTTATGAATCTTAGCTTTAGTAAATGGATTATCATAATTGGTAAAAGTGCTATAAATATCTTTTTCAAAAATCCAATATTCGAGCATATTAGTAGTCCTATTAGATACAACTATATGAAGTTGGTCATTATGATATCGAAGATCAATATTGTTAATACTACCAAGTTCTGAAAAGTTTAACGTTTTGCCCTTGATACTATATGTGTAGATGCCCTGTTTCTTATCTGTGCCAAAAACTAAAGATTGATCTGGGTTTTTATTGTTAAACCAAATAGCAGGATCATCAGCTGCGTCATCAAAATATGTACCTACTCCTTCTGTTTCAAAATCAGGGGTAATGGTTAATGAGCTTGGAAATACAAATCCTGACGTAAAGAGAAGGTATCCAAATAATATAGATTTTAAAATGTAATTAGTTTTTATAAGTAAAACCAATTGCATATGATGTACCATATTCATCGTATTGAGATAATCTATCAGTATAACCCCAATAATAATATTCTGGTCTATCATCGATGTTAATTATTTCAAACTTAATTTTTAGGTTGTCTGACAATCTATAACTCGCCTTTAAATCCCACTGTTTGTGCTCACCAACATATCTAGAATTTGCAAGTGACACAGTATCAATGTCATCTTCTTCATCAGCTAGCCAATCTAAATAATCACCTCTAGAATTCATGGCAAGTCTTATGTCAAAAGGACCTTTATCATAACCAATAGAAATATTTTGTTGTTTATCTGAAAGTTTTCTAAATGGAGCTGTAAATGTCTTATTGTCCTCATAATTAAACGTACTATCGCCATCTGTGAAGGTTAGATTTGCAGCAACAAATAATCCATCAAATGGTTCAGGCAAGAATGAAAGCTCTCTTGAAAAACTTAACTCATATCCTCTGATCTTAGAAGAGTCAGCATTAATCCAAGTATTAACACCATTGTTGAATGAAATGCCATTAATAGTGGCAGTTTTTTGAATGGTCTTGTAAATTGCATTATCAATATCCTTAAGAAAGGTGCCAACACTTATATAAAATAAATCATCACCGTAATATTCAATAGATAAATCAAAGTTATCTGACTCATATGGATCAAGATCTGGATTACCATAGCTGCCACCAATCTCATCATCGTTTATATCAAGTTCTAGTGTAGGTGCTGTTGCCTTAAATGGTGGCCTTGACAATGATCTTGAAAAGGCTGCTCTTACAATAATATTATCGTTTAGAAAATATTTATAATTAACGCTTGGTGCGATGAAAGTATGATCTTGTGAAGCATAAGTTTGTTTACCATCTTGATCAAAAGCCTTTGCCTCAAGATCCATTTGTTCAACTCTTACTCCATATACTAAAAGAGCATTTTCTAATTCTGATGAAATCATTCCATAGATAGCTAAAATATCTTCTGTAGAATTGTAATCTTCCTGGTATGTTTCAGCTTCATCAAGATCTAAACTTGCGGTTTGATTTTGTAAAGCAATAACTTGACTTGGTGTTGCTTGGGGACCAAAGGTTTGATTCTTAAATGGCCATGATAATTGCACTGGACCAAAATCACTTAAATACCTTTTAGCAGGATCCTTATAAAATTCTTTGTTTCCATCAACTTCAACTTCTCTTGATCGCATTTTTAATCCAAACTTTATAACTGATGGTGCACCACCAACAGTAACATCTTTTGAAAAATCAATCTTCAATGCTGTTTCAGCATCTTCTATAACGGAATCTTCTAACTCAAGCTCTTTCCATTTTAAATTTGAAGGCAAATAAGCTTGGGGATAATTATGAATTAAATAAGGTTTCTTAGGATTTGACCAATTAATTTGCCCAACTGAACCCGAGGCACTAGAAAGATCAATGCATTCATCTTCACCCATTTCAATATCACATCTAAAAGTTAAATCCGCATTATCAGTATCATCTTGTTCAGCAAAAGAATAACTCAATTGAAAACTAGTATCCCAGTCATTCACGATTGTATCAGCACCCAAGCTAAAGGCAGAGATTGTTCTAATTTCCTCTCTGACTCTTGTTTCAGCATCGTGTCTCACTCTATCGGTAAACATTGATGATTGAGTTGTAGTACCTGTAGATCCAAGTTTTCCATATTCATCTTTATAACGAAGTTCATCATCAATGTATTCATTATAAAAAGCACTTAAAAAAATAGATGTAGTGTCACTAGTTAGAAGATTTGCATCATACGTAAAACCTATTCTTTCTCTTGTAAGATCATAGTATCTCATTTCCCAATCATCATTCATCTCTTTAAGGCCTGATGAATTTGTTTCCCAACCATAGCCAGTCTCATTGTTATACGCAACAACTTGCTTGCTTGAGTATGTAAAACCAAAAACATGTGCGGCTGAATCAGAAATTTTATCTCCGTAAGTTACTGCGAAACGTGGATTATCATTTGACTCAGCATTTTCATTATATTGGGTATCAACTTTAAGCTTAAAAATCATATCTTCTAAATCTGTTGGACGTTTGGTTTTAAAATCTATTCTCCCTCCAATAGAATCAGCATCTTGATCAGGCGTGAGACTTTTTGATACCTCTATTGAGTCAAGTAGTTCTGTTGGTAATCCATCTAGCATCACACTTCTATTACCCTCTGGAGCTGGCATTAATGCACCATTTACAGCAATTGAATTTAAATCTGAACTAAGTCCTCTAATAGAAACATAACGTCCTTCACCTTGATCATTTTCAACTGAAATACCAGATAATCGTCGAATTGCTTCAGCTGCGGTAGTGTCAGGGAATTCCCCAAGTGCATCCGAATCCACAACAGATAAAATTTTATTGCTTTCTCTTTGCTTATCAATTGCAGAAATAAGACTAGCTTTTGTCCCTATAACAACAACCTCTTCAACAGCTTCTTCTTGTGCTAATAAAAGATTTGTAGATAAAAAACAAAGAACTAAAGTAGAACGATTTTTCATATTTACTCCTATGTAGGTTCAAATATAAAAATAAAATATGTCATTGTTGTTACAGATAATAAAAACCTTGTGACAACAATTAAACAATTTATTGGTTGTGTAATAATTTTATTTGTAATTATCTAAACATTTGTCGATAATTTGATTATGAGCCTAGGTGTTGCTAAACAAAAAAGAAGTCTTGATAGGGTTGATAAAATTCTTGATTCAGCACATGATTTTTTAGAAGATAATATGCCAGATGATATATCTATTGCAAAAATATCAAACCTAGCTCAGTTAAAAAGAACATCAACTTACAAGTTTTTTCCTCATCCTAATAATATAAAAGAGGCCTTATGTGCAAGATATTTTGAGGAATGTCTTATATCTTTAGAAAAATCTGAAATAAACAATGACCAAATCTATGATTGCATCAAAATACTATTAAGCCAATTTCATAACTACTTTAAAAATAACATTGCAGCTCAAAAAATTGTCTTTCATAACAATTTTTCACCAACTTTTAACAATAAACAACTAAAAGAAATTGGCAATGTAATTCTAAAAAAAATTGAAGCTGTAAACTCTATACCTCAAATGTTTAATAAAGAAGGTGTGTTTTTAGTAATAGTAAATATAGTGCTATCAATATTTTCATTAAATATAAAAGAAAATAAGGAACTTAACGAAATTGGCTTAAACGAGGCTATTAGAGCGTCCTATGCTTATTACTTAAGCTGTGCAACAAAGTAATTTATCCAGCAAATATAACTTTTAAAAATTTTTCCTCGATTTGTCTGCTAAATGTTGATTTCAATATAAATTTTGTTTTCGATATTAACCATTCTCCGGCATCTTTTATATACTCATCTTCGTAAATACCCTTTAACTTCACTATTGAAAGATCTTTAGTATTAATTAGTTGATATGTTAACGCCCAAACCCCTATGGCTTTGTCAGAGTCAATTATATTTATGATGGGATTATGTGCATGATGAGACTCGATCATATAATCATGACATGCTGCTGCAGTGTAAACTTTCTTTAACGATTCTCTGTTATTAAATACGCCAACTTCTCCATAATCAATTTCACAATTTTCTTTAGTAAAAACTGAAATCATTGCTTCAGGATCCTTATCATCACATGCATGTAAGTATTTATATTTTAATTGTTCGATGGATTTAATGTCCTCGAGCCGTTGAATTCTTTGCTGAATATCAGACATTAAAAATTACCCTTAAAAAAACATAGAACAAAATAGTGAAGACAGCTCCAATTGGAATTGTAATGATCCAAGATGCAAAAATACGATAAACTGATGACCAGTCAAGATCTTTAGCACTATTTGCTAAACCAACTCCAATAACTCCTCCTATAAGAGTGTGGGTTGTCGAGATTGGAAAACCTAAATATGAGGCAAAAACAACTGTACTAGCTGCTGCCATCTCCGCAGAGAATCCCAAACTTGGAGTAAGCTTAGTAATTTTCTCACCGACAGTTTTAATTACTTTATAGCCCAAGGTGCTAAGCCCCAAAACAATTCCTGCACCACCTAATAATAATATAGCTGGATTAATTGGTGCAGTTGATGATAAATCATTCGAATTAACTACAGAAATAATTGCAGCCACTGGTCCAATTGCATTTGCAACATCATTTGAACCATGGGCGAAGGCCATCGCGCATGCAGTTACAATCATTAAAATTCCAAATGCATATTCGATACCACCCTGAGATGAAATACTTTCTTTATTGAGTCTTAGTGCTAAAGATGTAACCCCGCCAACTAATAAAGCTATTAAAGCTGTAAAAAACCAAATTTCATTATCATTCCAAGAAAGACCAATATGAGATAAACCCTTTCTTGCAACAACTTGAGCTATGACTCCTGCGACAAGAAAGCTATAAAAAGGGATATAAAAAATAGCTGCAGTAACTTGATTCTTTGCGTTTAAGATGAGTTTTTTTGCACTGAGGTATATTAAAAAGGCTAAGATGCCAGCAATTAAAGGAGATGTGATCCAACTTGAAGCTATTTCACCTACCGTAAACCATGACACAGCATCAATACCTTTAGTAATTAATACAAAACCAACAATTGCTCCAACAATTGAATGCGTTGTAGAAACTGGCCAGCCATTATTACTTGCAATATAGAGCCAAAAACCCGCTGCCAACAAAGATGACATCATACCTATAATAAAAATATTTAAATCATTAACGTATAGTTGTGGATCGACAATCCCTTTACGGATTGTTGAAGTTACCTCACCCCCAGCTAGATAAGCCCCAAGAAATTCAAATATAGCAGCTATGATAATTGCTTGCTTAAGAGTTAAGGCCTTTGAACCGACAGATGTGCCCATGGCATTGGCAACATCATTTGCTCCAATACCCCATGCCATAAATAGACCTAATATAGCGGCAATTGCTAAAATTAGATAAGGAGATAAAAAGAACTCTTCCATAATGTTTAAACAGTATATTAGGAATGTGACATATAGGTTAAAATTTGGGAATAAATTTTTTGTCCATGCTAATCACTTTTGATCAAAAAGAATATCAAAAACTTAATGATAAATCCTATCAACTTGAAAAAAGAAGATTGCAAATTGAATTATTAAAATTACAAGAAGATGTAATTAAAAATAATAGAAGGTTATGCATAATTTTTGAAGGCAGGGATACAGCAGGCAAAAGCTCGACATTTCAGTTTTTCTCTCAATATCTTATTCCAAAGAATTTTGCCTATGTGAATTTGGGAATCCCAACTAAATGGGAGTCATCACATTGGTTTAAAAGATGGAAAAAAGTAATTCCAAAAAAAGGTGAGATAGCTTTTCTAGACAGATCCTGGTACACACGTGCACTTACTGAGCCTGTAATGGGCTATTGTACTGAAAAACAATATATCGACTTTATGGAAAAAGTGATTCCATGGGAAGAAAAGTTGATATATGAAGGAGTAGAAATAATAAAGTTTTATTTTTCATTGTCAAAAGATCAACAAAAAAGAAGAATGAAAGCTAGAAAAAAATCAGAATTAAAATATTGGAAACTTTCTCCAAACGATGAACGCATTGTTACGAAATGGGATGCCTTTACTCTTTACAAAGAACAGATGTTTGAGAGGACATCACCAAGTTTTTCACCTTGGATAGCAATAAACGCGAATAATAAAATGATTGCGAGGCTGACCGCATTGCGTTTCATTTTAAATCAAGTTCCATATGAGAATAAAAAACTACTAAAACCACTTGCTTGGACAAAAAAGATTAATAATTACAAGGCAACACTTGAAGGTATTGAATTTGATAATTTAAGTTTTGAACAATATAAAATACTTACTAAATATTCTGACGATTAATAGACATTTATTATGAAAATAGCCGCAATTGATATTGGCACCAATGCAGTTAAAGCTAAAGTTTTTAATACTTCGCCCTCACATATTGAATTTATAGAATCTAATAGAAGTGCAATGCGGCTAGGAACAGATGTGTTTGTTGATGGTAAATTATCAAAAAAAAGTATCTCTAAATTAATCAAAATCTTGAGTGAATTTATCCATCAATTTAAAAAGAAAAAAATTGAACACTTTGATATTGTTGCAACGTCTGCATTTCGCGATACTAAAAACTCTGAAGAAACCAGGCGATTAGTTGAAAATGAAATTGAACATCCAATCAGAATAATCTCTGGTTTGGAGGAAGCTAAGTTAATCCAATTGCATCCTGATTTTGGTAATAATGATGATGGGATGTATGTAGATGTTGGAGGCGGTAGTACAGAATTCTTACTTTTTAAAAATAATAGGCTTGTGATCAAATCTTTCCAACTAGGAGCAGTAAGAAATATGTTAAGAAAAGATAAAGCAAACGAATGGAATAAACTTGAGCAGTGGTTGCTTACAACACCGAAGAAAAAGAATCTAGTTGGTATTGGAGGAAATATTAGATCCTTTCTCAGCTCTATTAATGCGAAAACAACAGTAAAAAATGAATTTATTTCTGCAAAAGATAAGTTAAATAAACTTACTTATGAAGAAAAAATTAATACATATGGATTTTCGAAGGACCGTGCTGATGTAATCGATTATGCCTTAAGTATTTATGAATTTATTCTTAATAGAACGGATATTAAAAAGATTAAAGCAACTAAATGGGGAGTTTCAGATTCAGCGGCAGTAAATTTATATCAGCAAATATATAGTCAAAATATTAAAATCAAAAATAACTAGTTAGCTGTTTTCAGTGTAAACCAAAATCTTGAGCCTCCTTTTTTTCTTGGCATTACTCCAACTTCACCACCAAGCTGATCAACGAGGTGCTTTACTATAGCTAGACCAAGACCACTGCCCTCTTTAGATTGACCTCTAGCTATTGCAGTTCTATAAAATCTATTAAAAACAAGTTTTCTTTCTTCAGTATTTATTCCAACACCCTGATCAAGAACTGATACGCGAGTAATTTTTTCATTTTTACGAATCTTTACCTCAATTTTACTTTTACTCTCAATTGATGTGGTTGAATATTTAATTGCGTTTCCGATTAAATTATTAAGAATCTGTTCTAAAGCACTTTTATCTGATTCAACCATTACTTCTCCAGCGTAGTCAAAATCAAACTCTACGTTATATTTTTTAGCTAACTCTCTTAATGATTCTAGTGCATTAGTTATTTCAACCTTGAGATCAAATTTTTCAATATTAAACTTTTGATCACCATACTCAATGCGTGAGAGGTGTATTAATTTTGATACCATTTCACTGAGTTTAATAGAGTTCTGAAGGATTGCTGATGTAAACTTTTTTGCATCAGTTTTTTCATTTAAAGCCCCATCAAGTAAAGTTTCAGAATTTGCTCTTATAACACTCACAGGAGTACTTAATTCATGTGACATGTTTGCAACAAAATCTCTGCGCATAGAATCCATTTTTCTCAATTCAGTAGAATCATTAAGAACCAATATTAATTCTTTTGTTGCTTTGGTTCTGTTCATTTGTGATAACAACCACCTATTTTCATTATCAATCTTATGTTCAAACTCCATGGCGTATTTACCCTTCTTAAGAGCCTGATTAAAGACTTGCTCTAATGATTTACTTCCTAATGCAGAAACATGCTTATTGATAATATCTCCAACATTCAAGATGTTTATCGACTCTTCATTACTAAAAGTTACAAAACCGTCTTCATTGAACACAATGATTCCTTGTCCTAAATCATCAAGAACTCCAGCAAACTGATTACGTTGTTTTGCTAATAAGGTCATTTGATTTTTTAGATCTACAGAAATACTTGAAACATCTCTTGCGATTGATCCAATTTGATCAACTTTCTTTGTGGGTAGAGACTTAATAGCCTTTTTTCTGATATTACCGCTTGCTAACTGGCTTACTGCTTTTTCAAGCTCATACAAGTTATCTCTTGTGTAATTACCAGCTATTATTCCTGCCATAATTGATACGATTAAGGCAACAACGAAGATGAGTGTTACAGAATTCTCAAGTGAATTTAATGTCTCGTCAAAATAATTATATGGCATAGCTAACCTGATAATGTTATTTTGTTCTGAGGATGAATCTAAAATAGCAAAATACATCATTTCCTGCTTAATTGTTTCACTAAATCTTTTACTCCAACCCATGCCATTTGCCAATGCGTCAATAACCTCAGGTCTATTACCGTGATTATCTATACTTTTTAAATCATCGACTTCGATTTCTGAATCGGCCATTACATGACCATCATTTGCTATAAAAGTAACCCTTGATTTTGAAGCATTAGAATATTTGTCAGTCTCAGATTTTAAAAAATGTGGATTATCATAATCACTTAGAATACCGATGTTTTCTCTGATAATTTGACCCTGTTTTTGGAGTTCTGATTCAAAATGATCTTGGACTTTAATACCAAGATCTCTTTCAGCAACAATGTATGAAAAAATTAAACCCAAGGAAAGACAAGAAAAAATTATTACAAATAATCTTGCCCTAATACCCATATGAACTAATCAGGCGATCTTGAAAATCTATAACCAACGCCTCTAATTGTTTGAATATGCTTTCCAACGTCGCCAAGTTTTTCTCTTAATCTTTTAATGTGAGTATCTACAGTCCTGGTTGTAACCGAATTACTATATCCCCACACATCACCAAGTAATTGATCACGAGTTTGCACCCTGCCTTTTCGATCAATTAAATGCTTAAGCAATCTGAATTCTAATGCTGTAAAGTTAATTTCTTGATCTTTAATAAATGCTTGATGTGACTCAAGATCTAATTCTAAATCTCCAAATTTAAAAGTTTCAAAATCTTTGTTTGAATCTTCCTCAGAATTTACTCCTCGTTTCATCACGGCTTTCGCTCGCAGAACTAGCTCTCTAACACTAAATGGTTTTGTTACATAATCATCAGCGCCTAACTCAAACCCAACAACCCTATCAACTTCATCAGCCTTTGCAGTAAGAATAATTACAGGTATTGATTTTTTTTCTTTATCAGATTTAATTGCTCTGCAAAAATCAAGACCAGATCCATCAGGTAACATTAAGTCTAGAATAATTAAATCAACCTGATTATTACTTGATAGACTCTCAGCTTCACTTATGCTCCCAGCAGTAATCACATCAAATGATTCACGTGAAAAATTATATTTTAGAGTCTTTCTAATATCTGGTTCATCCTCTACTAAAAGAATTTTACTAGCCATCATAAAGAGTTCATTTATTATCTAATTGTATCTGAGAAATAGTTTATTTAAATAGCTTTTTAAATTCATCCCTCATCTCAGGTTTAGAGAACTTACCGGATGCAATCCTTGGTAATGGTTCAAGATAAATCTTTATATGTTGAGGTATTTGAAAGTCTGCAAGCTTATCTTTTAAAAAGGATTGAATCGATGATGCATCATCGAATTTTTTATCATCTGTGTAAATTGCTGCACACAAGACTTCTCCCAGCCTTTCATCTGGGATTCCAAATACTGCAACCTCCCTTACTGCTGATAACAAAGAAATTGCAGATTCAACTTCAATACATGATATATTCTCACCACCACGAATAACTAAGTCTTTTGCTCTATCAATTATGTATAAAAATTCATCTTTGATGTAGCCAATATCACCTGTTCTAAACCATCCATCTTTACCAAATACTTCATTTGTTGCATCAGGATTATTCCAATAACCTGACATATTTGCAGGAGATTTTATGAGAACCTCACCGGTTTGACCTTCTTCAAGATGATTCCAGTCATCATCTGCAATAGCTATTTCTGTAACAGGTGGGACTGCTTTACCACAGCTCGCAGCATGCTTGATATAATCTTCGCCTGCATTCAAAGTTCCAACAGCATTAGTTTCAGTAAGGCCATATCCAATAGATGGGCTACCATTCATTTCATCGTTGAGTCTTTTTACATGTTCAGGAGGTCTAGGAGCTCCACCTCCACTTAAATCATCTAATGACGATAAATCATATTCATCTCTTTGAGGATGATTAAGCAAATCCCATGTTTGTGTTGGTACACCTGTAATAGCAGTAATCCTTTCTGCCTCTATAAGTTTTAAGGCTTCAGTAGGATCCCACTTTGGCATTAAAACAATTTTTCTGCCACTTAAAACCGACATCAATAATCCAGCATGTGATCCAGTAACATGAAATAAAGGAACACAGTGCAACAATGACAAGGGTGGTTTAGTTGTATCATCTTCTTCTGAATTGCTTTCAGCTGAAGCACTCCTTGCAGAAAAAAATAAAGCCCAGCTAAACAAAGTAGCCAGAATATTTCTATGAGATGAAAGCACACCTTTTGGGTAACCGGTCGAACCAGATGTATAAAAAATAGTAGCATTATCATCAGTATCAATCGTTACATCTGGCAATACTTCTGATTGATTAAGCACAAAATCATTGAATGATTGATAACTTGATTCCTGTTGGGCTCTAACAATAATCTTTATCGCATCATGGGACTCAAGACCTTTTAATCTTTTTTCATCTCCAAAAATTATTTTTGCACCGGAATTGTCTAAGCCATAAATTATCTCTTTTGCAACCCACCATGAATTAAGTGGAACAAAAACAAAACCCATTGAAGTGCATGCCAGGTAAATAAAGATATATTCGGGATTATTTTGCATACAAACAGCAACACGATCTCCTTTTTTTAGACCTTGCTGATTTAGTGCGTTAGCTACTTGATGTGATCTATCTAAAACATCTTTATATGTATATCTTTCATTTTCAAAAACTAACCAATCGACCTCTGGATGTAAGAGACCAAACTGGTAATAATCTTTTAAAGTTTTTGGAGTATTAATAAATTCTTTGTATGTATTACCATTGGAATGAAGTAACTCTTTGGTCTCAAAGAGCTGACCCTGTGCAGTTGATTCATCGACAACTTCTTGAAATGTTTTTTTCATAAATAATCAATTAAATTGTATAGTAAAACTTAATTATGCACATAGTAAGATCTTTTCTAATTTTATTGCTTGTTGTTTCATGTTCAGGTGGCGGATCAGGTTCCTCTCCAATGTTAATGACAGAAAATGCTACACCGCCAGTACCTCCTCCTGAGCCTTCAATTTCTTTTGATGAGGCAAAAGCTCAATACGAAGCAAACAGTGAGTATCAAGGTCAATGGGGATTAGATGCTATAAATGCATCCTCTGCATATGCTCGAGGCGCAACAGGTGCAGGGATTATAATTGGTATAACAGATTCAGGTTTAGATAGTACTCACGCTGAAATAAATTCAACAAGAATAGATCCAAGAAGTAGGCAAAGCTATCAAAATTATCAACCTAACACAAGACAAATGCGACATGGAACTTATGTAACGTCTATTGCTGCAGGAGAATTATCAGAAAATACAGATACACCTATGCATGGTGTTGCATTTGATTCGACTGTATTTTTTATAGCTATTGAGCTTGCAGAACCTGATGAAAATTATGATCCAGTTGATCTAGGTGATAGTTCAGGAAACAATTCTCCTGATTTTTCTGGTATAGATAGTTTTTTTAGTCAGTTATTTTCAATCCATAACAATAATGACGTTGATATTGTAAATAATAGTTATGGATATTCAGGAAATATAATTGACTATACTGAAGCACAAATCAGGAGTGCTTTTCCTAGGACTATTAGAGAAATGGCGCAACAAGATGTCCCTGATTATCAAAAAACGATATATGTTTGGTCAGCAGGCAACGCGGGTGGTTATGCTGATCAAGGAGTGGATTTCTCAAGTCCAGAAATTTTTCCAGGCCTTACAGCTTATATTGATGAACTCCAAAGTCATTCCATAGCCGTTGTATCAATTGATGAAGAAGGTCAAATTTCAGAATTCTCAAATAGATGTGGAATAGTTGCTAGTTTTTGTGTAGCTGCTCCTGGTGGAGATATAACTCTTGCGTATCCTGTGTCGTTTGATGATCAAGGAATTTTTGAGAATGTAGAAAGAGATTGTAAATTCGATAATTCTTGTTTTGCCGTTGGTGGCGGAACATCATTTGCAGCTCCATTTGTTTCTGGAGCATTGGCGGTAATGGCAGATTATTTTGAAGGCCAACTTGGGAATACTGAACTTGTTGAAAGATTATTTTCTACCGCAAATAAAACAGGTATTTATGCTGATACCTTTACATATGGACAGGGGTTAATTGACTTAGATGCTGCAACTAGACCTGTTGGGCAATTATCTGCAGTCTCATTAGGCGCTAATCAGTTAAGTCCATGGCATCAAAATTTTCTCTCAATATCAAATAATGCTTTTGGTGATGCAATCTTTAATGGTTTTGCAAACATGTCCTTAATATTATTTGATGAGTTGGGTGCCCCATTTCGTATGCCTATGTTAAATCTAGTTAATCAAAATAATTTCAATTATAACTTGGTAGAAATGCAACATCACATGCGAAAAAAAGAACACTTTTATAATTCAAGCGCTGGAAACTTTGCTGAATATCTACACTATGAAAAGAATAATTTCTCAACAGAAAAAATGATTGGATATCGTGATACTTTTTTAGAAAAAATATCAGGTTTTTCGATGAGGAATAATAATATTTATATAAATTACGGTTTTTCATTTGATCGAAACATTGGATTAACCAAAGATAGGCAAATATTTAACAGCGAATCGATAATCAAAGATTTTGTGAACCCGTGGTCTAATTTTACAAAAGATGGAATTACTTTAGGAAGATTTTTCTCATACCCCTCTGCGGAGTTATTAGTATCTATTTCGTATGGAAAAGAAGGTGTTAATAGAAAAATATTTAAAGAGAGAAACTCAAATCTTATAACAGCATTTAATTTAAATTTACCAAAGATGGGCGTTTCACTTCAAACAGGCTTGATTAGTGAAAAAAACGGAAATCATGGAATTGCATTCGGTGGTGAATTTTCAGATGGGATTGTTTCAAATACAAGATTCTTTGGTTTAAACCTTTTAAAAGAGATGAAGTACGCGTCTATTTTTGCTAGTAGTTATGTTGGTTACTCCGATAATGAGTACAGTAAGAGTAGTTACATAACCTCGATATCAGATATTAAGTCTAATTCATATGGAATTGGAATATCCTCAAAAATTTTTAATGATTTACACAAAATAACTTTTTATCATAATCAACCACTAGTCATTAATTCTGGAAATTTAAATCTTAAACTTCCTGCCTATAGGTTCCCAAATGGCAATGTGCTGTTTTCAAATAATACAATTTCATTAAAGTCATCAGCTGTGGAAACTAATACAAAAGTTATGATAGAGAGCAAATATGAAAAACTAAATATTGCATATAATTTAGAATACAAAAATAATCCATACCACTCTCTGAAATATAACAATTATTGGTATTTTTCAGTGAATTTGAATGTAAAATTCTAATATGGGGAAGTTATTTTGAATCTTAAAGATAAAGTCATTTACGTAACGGGTGCAAGTCTTGGTATTGGTTATGAAATTGCAAGTGAGCTTCTAAAGCAAGATGCAAAAGTTGTGATAACTGCAAGAAATAAAGAAAATTTAGACAAAGCTAAAAATACACTTTCAAAAATCTCAAATAATGTTCAAGCTCATGCTTTTGATATTTCTGATGAGAACGAACTAAAAAAGTCTATGAATAATGTCTATGATCATTTTGGCAAGATTGATGGTTTGGTTAATAATGCTCCATCTATTCATCCTGGCATGATCAAAGATATGAGTCTTAGTCAATGGAAAACAAATTTTAAAGCTAACCTTGAAGGTGCTTTTCTTACAACAAACTATGTTTTACCAAAAATGATGGAACAAAAATCAGGATCGATAGTAAATATTTCTTCTGTTGCTGGGACAAAAGGTATTTCATTTATTTCGGCTTATGCTGCTGCTAAATCAGCATTGATTAATTTTTCTAAATCATGTGCTATTGAAGCTGCCCCAAATGTTAGGGTAAATTGTGTGATACCTGGTGCAATTGAAACCCCTTCTTTTAGTGCAGCGATGATGACTGATGAAATGCTTGAGTCAACAAAAAATACAATTCCACTTAAAAGAGTAGGAAAACCAATAGAAGTCGCAAATGCAGTAATGTTTCTTTTAAGCGACCTTGCATCATATATAACAGGTGCTGATTTAATAATCGATGGAGGTAAAACTGCTGATTTAAATGCTGGAAACTGAACTAAAAGTTAATGATGAGCAGTGGTTTTCAAAGATTGAAAGCCCTGAGATTGTATCTGATGTTACAAGCATTGAGTGGGATGACGAAGCAGATTTAGTAGTTCTTGGTCTTGGAGGTGCAGGAGTTTCTGCTGCAAATGAAGCTCTTGATCATGGGTGCTCAGTCATCGCTATTGATAAAACGAGTGGTGGAGGTGCAACTGCAAGAAGTGGTGGCGTATTTTATGCAGGCGGTGGCACATCAATTCAAAAAGAGGCTGGAGTAGAAGATACAAAAGAAAATATGTACAACTATCTTGTCCAAGAAGTTGGTAATGTTGTTAATCAAAATACATTAAGGAAATTTTGCGACACCTCTGCTGAAAATACAGAATGGCTTATTGAGAATGGAGTCCAGTTTAATGCTAAATACTATTCAACTAAATCAAGTTATCCTGGTGAGGGATATTATCTATATCACTCAGATAATACCCTAGTTCCAAAATACAAAGAAACTGCTTATCCAGCTGCTCGTGGACACAGAGGCTATGAAGATGGACCATTCAAGCCAATTGGTGTTGGTGGAACTATCTTTTATCCTCTAAAGAAGGCTGCATTAAATAAAGGAATGAGATTATTTTCTCAATCAGAAGCTCGATCATTAGTGATAAATCAGTCAGGAGATGTACTCGGTTGTAAGATTTTAGTATTGCCTGGTGGCCAGATCAGCGACAAACATATGAAATTAACCAAAAGAGGTGAATTATTTCAAATGATTTTGCCTCCCTCATACCCAGGTTCAAATTTTTTTCAAAAAATAGGTCAAATATTTCTAAATCAAGCCAAAAAAATAGAGGATAAATACAGAGAAACTAAATATATCAAAGCTAAAAAAGGCGTATGTATATCAACAGGCGGCTTCATATTTAATAGAGAAATGGTGGAGCATTATGCGCCAAAATACATCAAAGGTATGCCATTAGGTACCTCTCAAGATGATGGATCAGGTATAAGACTTGGTCAATCAGTTGGAGGTGCTACTAAACATATGGATAGAGTAACTGCATGGAGATTTCTAAATCCGCCCATGTCATTCGCAAAGGGTATTGTGGTGAATAAAAATGGTGAAAGATTTTGTAATGAGATGGTATATGGTGCAACGCTGGGTGATGCTATGTGTGAGGATCATAATGGTAAATCTTATCTGGTGATGGATGAAGCTTTATTTAAAAAAGCTAAAGAGGAAGCAACGAAAGCGCTCCCATTTCAAAGGGATGCTGCAAGAATGTTAATGTTATTCAATGCTGTAAAGAAAAAAAATATTCAAGATTTAGCAGCAGTTTATAATATCAACTCATCGAATCTTGAAAATACAATACAACAATACAATGGCTTTGCTTCTGCATCATCGAGTTGCAATCTAGGTAAATCTGCTGAAGATATTGTTGAGCTAAATGCTCCATATTACATCATGGATATTTCAATTGATTCTAGATTATCTCCATTACCAACCCTCACTTTAGGTGGTCTTTTACTCAATGAGGAAACTGGAAATGTTAAAAATATTAATGGTGAGGATATCAACGGTTTATATGCTGCCGGAAGATCAGCTGTTGGTGTTTGTTCGAATATATATGTCTCAGGACTATCAATAGCAGACTGTGTATTTTCTGGAAGACGTGTTGGATCTTCTTTAGTAAATAAAAATGAATCTTAGTTTTGCTTCTTTATGGGAAAAAATTTCTGATCTAATTCCAGAGGAAGATGCTCTTATCTGTGGTGATGATGTTTTGTCTTGGAGAGAATTTGATGTAAGAGCAAGTAAATTAGCATCTGCACTAATTGAAAATGGTTTATCTAAAAATTCAAAAGTTGCCATTTATTTAAATAATTCAAATGAATATTTAATTGCCCAATATGCAATATTCAAAATTGATGGTTGTCCAATCAATGTTAATTATAGATATGTTGAAGATGAGCTTACCTATCTTTTAGAAAACTCTGATTCTGAGGCTGTTTTTTTTCATTCAACATACTCTAATAGAATTGATAACATCAAAAGTTCGTTACCAAATATTAAACTTTGGGTTGAGGTAGATGATAGTTCCCAAAAATCGTCAGCAATAGGAGTTAACTACCAAAACATAATTGATAATTATCAACCAATGGCACGAATTGAGAGAGATCCAAATAC